>Ga0265295_1000093_pt1 | contig 175036 bp, 151 predicted proteins | sample Munlansysbiofilm_FD_192503 | JGI IMG/M metagenome (GOLD analysis project Ga0265295, IMG submission 192503) | Leachate microbial communities from a municipal landfill in Southern Ontario, Canada - Methane capture system biofilm | ecosystem: Engineered > Solid waste > Landfill > Unclassified ...
GGAATTAAAAGAACAAAACTGCCTATGAAAAGGAGGTAGAGTTGGGAGTGGGGAGTGGGGAGTTGGGAGTTGGGAGTTGGGAGTTGGGAGTGGGGAGTGGGGAGTGGGGAGTGGGGAGTGGGGAGTCATGCAGAGCCTTTAGAATTGAACGAATAAAACAACTATCATATTCATTATATCGAAAAAAACACACATAAAAAAAAACGCAATTTTCATTGCGTTTTGTTGTTTATCGTTATTTTAATTATTTCTTCAATATTGCTTTAAGAACTTTGTCTTTAGGCATTTTTTTAGTACAGAAGAACCAATCTTTACAATCTATATCTATATCTAGCATTCTTTCTTTTGCAGCTCCGCATGTTCCAGCTGGAGATATAATCACGTCATCACCTGGATTCCAATCAGCTGGAGTTGCAACTCCAAATTCATCAGCAGTTTGCATAGCAATTAGTGCTCTATATAACTCATCAAAGTTTCTACCTAAACTTAGTGGATAATAAATAATTGCACGAATTATACCTTTTGGATCAACAAAGAATACTGCTCTAACAGCTTTAGTATTACTTTCGCCAGGCATAATCATTCCATATTTTGACGACACGTTCATAGAAATATCTTCAATCAAAGGGAATTTAACTTCGATATTCTTCATTCCCTTAAACTCGATTTTCTCTTGTATTGTGCGTAACCAAGCAATATGACTGGTTAATCCGTCAACTGATAAACCTACAAGTTTACAATTTGCCTCTTCAAATTTGTCTTCCATATTTGCAAAAGTCATAAACTCCGAAGTACATACTGGTGTAAAATCAGCAGGATGACTAAATAAAATTGCCCAACTTCCTTTGTAATCTTTAGGGAAATTAATTACTCCTTGTGTAGTTTCAGCAACAAACTCAGGTGCTTTTTCGCCAATTCGTGGCATTGCAATTACGTTTACATTGTTTTTTTCTTCCATTTTTTTTAATTTTAATTGTTAGTAATTTATTAATTTAACTTTTAAACTCACCTTTAATATTTAACTTAATATGATGAACTTGAAAGCCTGGTATTTTGTTTTTATTAAAATAATCAATTAGTATATTATTAAGGTCTTCGTCATAATAATCATCAATTCTTTGTGATCCATCCTCAAAGAGATGATGGTGCATTTGTGTAATCCCATCGTATCTAAAAACCCCACCAGCTTTTTCGACTTTGTTAATTATTTTATTTTCAACAAATGTTTCTAAAGTCTTATAAATTGTTCCTTGCGATATTGCAGGGTTTTTTGTTTGGACATATTTTATAATTTCGTCTGTTGTCGGATGATTCCCTAAATCATAAACCGCCTCTAAAATTGTCATTCGTTGCGTAGTTAGTTTTAGACCTGAATTTTTAATTTTGTCAAATATGTTTAGATTCTTGTTTGCCATAAGTTAATAATCATTATTAAATGATAACTAATACTAAAACAGAATCGATCCCATTTTGTTCAAAGAAAAATAAAAAAAGCGGTTAAACCGCTTTTTTATATCGTATTTGAAAATTACGAGGACTTAAGTATTCTTGCAAAGATTATTTAATTTCAAAAATATTTCCAGAATGCAAAAGTCCTTTTAGATCTTTTATCTTTGAGTTCTTTTTTGCATGTTCAACCTGTTCATCGAGCATTGCTTCATAAGTAGGCTGATCAACCGAGCGAATTACCCCAATTGCGACTGGCAATTCGGGATATGTCATACGTGCTAACATATAATGGATATTCGGATTTTGGGTCTTTTTATCGTGTACCAGAATATCGTCCATAGTAATACCATTTTCACCAATTTTAACAGCTTTTATTTCCTGTCCATCAAGAATAAGGCCTTTATCGTTTTCTTTTCCGAAAATCATTTTCTTGTCATGCTCCAACAGTATCATTCGATCGTCTCTAACATCTTTAGCAACTATTTGTTCGTGAATATCATTGTTAAAAATCACACAATTTTGTAAAATTTCAATAACGCTTGTTCCATCGTGCTTTGCTGCATCAATAAACACACTCTCCATGCCTTTTGGCTCCTTATCAACCACTCTGGCAAAGAAAGTTCCTTGTGCGGCAATAGTCAATTCGCCAGGTAAGAATGGATTTTCAATTGTACCATGAGGCGAGGTTTTTGTAATTGATCCTAAAGGTGTAGTTGGTGAATATTGTCCTTTCGTAAGTCCGTAAATTTTGTTATTAAATATCATAATATTAAGGTTGATATTACGCCTAATAGTATGAATAAAGTGGTTTCCACCAATTGCCATAGAATCGCCATCACCTGTTGCAACCCACACATGCAAATCAGGTCTTGAAATTTTTAGTCCTGATGCAATTGGAAGAGCACGACCATGTAATGTATGAAACCCATAAGTTTTCATGTAATAAGGGAATCGCGATGAGCAACCAATCCCTGAAATAAAGACAACATTTTCTTTAGTAACGCCTGTTTCGGGTAAAGCTTTTTGAACAGCGGCTAATATAGGATATCCTCCACAACCTGCACACCATTTTACTTGACCATCGATTTGAAAATCGGCTCTTGTAAGTTTTGTTTGTGATTGTGTCATAATTATTTTTCCTCCAATGTTTTTTTAAACTTGTTTTTTAATTCTTTGATAAAAAATGGTAATCCTTGAATTTTATTATATTGTTGATAACTAAATTCAGGGTGCTGAGAGCGAAGATAATCGACAAATTGTCCAAGATTCAATTCACACACTAAATGTTTTTTAAATTTACTAAAAACCTCTTTAGTATTTTTCGGTAATGGAAAAATATAGTTAAAATGTGCAAGACTAATATCATAACCTTCTTCGCGCAACTCGGTAACAGCAACATTCAAAGCCCCAAACGTACCTCCCCAACCAATAATAAGTAGTTCTCCACCCTTAGGATTTCCAATAATTTTTTGTTCGGGGATATAGTTCTCAATTTTTTGAACTTTTCCAGCCCGATATTTACTCATAACCTCGTGATTAAAAGGATCGTGAGATACGGCACCATAAATATCGGATTTTTCTAATCCCCCAATACGATGTTGTAAGCCTTCTTGTCCAGGTATAGCCCAAAATCTGTTGAGTTTTTCTGGGTCTCTTCTATAAGGTTGGAAATCGGGGTCATTATCTTTTACCAATGGTGGTATAATTTCTGGCAATTTATCTACATTTGGTATTTCCCATAATTCTGTTCCATTTGCAAGATAACCGTCTGTTAATAAAATAACAGGTGTCATGTGTTCTAAAGCTATTCTCACAGCCTCAAATGCGAACTTAAAACAATTGCCTGGTGTTGATGCAGCAATAACTGGTAGTGGACTTTCGCCGTGACGACCATATATAGCTTGCATAAGATCGCTTTGCTCTGTTTTTGTTGGCAATCCTGTTGAGGGGCCACCTCTTTGCACATCAACGATTACTAAAGGCAATTCTGTTATAACTGCTAAACCCGCAGCTTCAGTTTTAAGAGCAAGACCAGGGCCTGAAGTTGTTGTAACCCCAAGACTTCCTGCAAAACTAGCACCAATCGCCGAACAGATACCTGCAATTTCATCTTCGGCTTGGAAAGTTTTAACATCCAAATATTTGTGCAGACTAAGTTCCTGAAGTATTTCAGTTGCGGGTGTAATAGGATATGAGCCTAAGAACAATTTAACGCCAGCTTTTTGAGTTCCTGCAATTAATCCCCAAGCAGTTGCTGCATTTCCTGTAACTTGTCGAAAAGTTCCTTTTCTATTTTTTGCTGGATTAATATTAAACTGCGTTGCAATAGCCTCAACAGTTTCGGCGTAATTATATCCTGCAAATAAAACGGCTTTATTAATTGTTACAAGATCTGGTTTTTTTGCGAATTTCTTAACAATAAACTCTTCTCCTTTTTTTACATCTCGATTAAATAACCAGAATAACAATCCCATTACAAACTGATTTCGAGTTTTATCAGCAGTTTTGTGGTCAATATCTAATTCTAATGAATTTACAGTTGCACGCGACAATGAGGTTATTGGGGCTTTTATTAAGGTGTATCCCTTTAAAGAATTGTCGTGCAGTGGATCTTCGATATACCCAGCTTTTTTATAATGTTTATTATCAAAATTATCGATGTCGATAATTATGGTTGCACCAGGCTTAACCCATTTCATGTTAGTTTTGAGTGCAGCTGGATTTAATGCTATCAAAACATCAGCAAGATCTCCAGGAGTTTGAACGGCTTTGTTACCGATATGCACTTGAAAACCAGATACCCCCGCAACAGTTCCTTGTGGGGCACGAATCTCGGATGGATAATCAGGAAAAGTAGATAAATCATTGCCAAAAGAAGCCGAGGCGTCTGAAAATTGATTCCCAGTTAACTGCATTCCGTCACCTGAATCACCGGCAAATTTTACAACCACCTCTTCTAATTCAATTACATTTTTTTGGTTGTTTCCCATTTGTATTTCTATTATGGTTTTATAAAAAACAAAATTAAACACTTATCTTCTATTTCTAAAATAATTTGATGTTTATTAAATTGTTTTACAACATACACAAAACTCTGACTTATAACATAATGCGTCATTAACACATACATGTTAGAATTGAAACATGATTTTTAACAGGTTTTACAATGCCTATTTTAATGATTTATCAAAAATACTAGGCTTAGGGTTTGTAAAACAATAAACTAAGCATTTTGACTTGTTCTCTTCGATAAAAACTCATTTCGACAAGCTATTAGCTAATCTTTGCGTTTCGAGAAACAACAAAATATCTTCGTCCATTCTGCATTCTTTATTGTTTTACAAACCCTTACTTAATTGCATTATATTGAAAACCTAATCTTTTGCCTGTTTGCATTTTTGATTTGTTGATTCTTTCTTTCATGTGATCAACATTAACTATCTTAACATCATTATAAGGTGGGACTAACAAATCAAATTTTAACACGTAAGCTATTGCTGCCTCTAGCATTTCACGAATATTGGAGGCATTAACTTTATTTTTGTCAAACTCTGGAAAATTAAACCCCAGTTCTCTTCGCCCCTCTATAAAAAAAGTTCCATCCTTATTGACAAAAACTCGACCTATCAGATAGCCCAAATCCTCAAGTCTATTGAACTTAAAAGAGTCGGCCAAAAAGTTATAGATATTTATTATTCCTGAGTAAGTCATTAATGGACGTTCAGTATAATAATTATTTTTCCAAATTTCGTGATTACGCGGAAACTCAAATACATTTGAGTGCATATTAAAAATTATCAAATCACCAGCTATCTTTACCTCAGTTTCAAACATACCACGATCACGATATTCTAAACATATTCTCTCGTCTTCGTGTTTAAGCTCTGCATTATACTGAAGGACAATATCTTGCAATTCTTTCTTCAATAACTTAAATGCAATCTTAGTCTGGTCAAAAACTGTTTGTTTTAAAACCGATTTTTCTTTTAATGTTGAAATAATATGCTCTTTAACTGATTTGTTTTCTGTTTTCATAATTAATAAGATTTAGCAAATAAAACTCTAAAATTTGATGGTTTCCCAGAATAAATACATTTTCCTTGTTCGAGTACAGGATTTACAGGGATAAGCCGTATAGTCGCTTTTGTTTCGTTTTTAATTTTTTCTTCAGTTTCACTTGTACCGTCCCAATGTGCTTCTATAAAGCCAGGTTTTGTTTCAAGTTTATTTTTAAACTCCTCCCAATCATCTACTTTATAGGTATTTTGGGTTCTAAAGTTTAAAGCCTTTTGGTGGATATTCTCTTGTATCTCGACCAACAAAGTTTTAATATGCTCCAAAATATTATCGTCTGCTATAATCTGTTTTCCAAAATTATCGCGTCTCGCCACCTCCCATGTATTGTTTGCATAATCTTTTGGTCCAATTGCCAATCGTATTGGAACACCTTTTAACTCCCATTCTGCAAACTTAAATCCTGGTCTTTGGCTATCTCTGTTGTCATATTTCACGGTAATATTTTGAGCTCTTAATTTTTTAGCAAGATTTTCGACACGCTCAGAAATCATATCAAGTTCTTCAACCGATTTATATATTGGCACAATCACAACCTGTATTGGAGCGAGTTTCGGAGGTAAAACCAAACCATTATTATCAGAATGAGCCATTATCAAAGCCCCCATCAATCTGGTTGAAACGCCCCATGATGTTGCCCACACATATTCTTCTTTATTATCCTTATTAAGAAATTTCACATCAAAAGCTTTAGCAAAATTTTGAGCAAGAAAATGTGAAGTGCCCGCTTGTAGGGCTTTACCATCTTGCATTAAAGCCTCAATGCAATAAGTTTCTTCAGCTCCTGCAAATCTTTCTTTTTCGGTTTTTGTTCCAATATGTACAGGAATTCCGAGATATTCTTCAGCAAATTTTGCATACACACCGATCATTTTCTTAGTCTCCACAAGTGCCTCTTCTTTTGTAGCATGTGCAGTATGCCCTTCTTGCCACAAAAACTCGGTAGTTCGTAAAAACAATCTAGTTCTCATTTCCCAGCGCACCACATTTGCCCACTGATTAATAAGTAAGGGAAGATCTCTATAAGAATTTATCCAATTTTTATAAGTATTCCAGATAATGGTTTCTGAGGTTGGTCTAACTATCAGCTCTTCTTCAAGTTTCGCAGTCTCATCAACTACAATCTCACCATTTTCGTCAGTCTTTAGCCTATAATGAGTAACAACAGCACACTCTTTGGCAAATCCCTCAACATGGCTTGCTTCTTTACTAAAAAATGATTTCGGTATAAATAAAGGAAAATAAGCGTTTTCGTGTCCTGTTTCTTTAAACATGCCATCCAAGACCGCCTGCATTTTTTCCCAGATACTGTAACCATAAGGTTTTATAACCATACAACCTCTAACTGCAGAATTCTCTGCGAGATCAGCCTTCATAACTATCTCGTTGTACCACTGAGAATAGTTATCTTCCATTTTCGTTAGTCCTTTTGCCATATTATTTGGTATGAAATTTGCATTAAAATCAATAAGTTCTTTAAAATTTTTTGTTCAAAACTATAAAAAAACATAATATCATGAAAACTTTATTCTATTTATCGGTAATTATTTTAGTTGTAACAAGTGCCTGTACGACTAATTACTACTATGGCACACAAGGCTACGACGATGTTTACTACAATCCAACAACCGAACCAGAATCGGTAGCTGTTGTTGTTGAAAAAAACAAAGTCAACAAAGATAAACAAAATTACGAAGAAACATATAACTCGGAATTTAATAATCAACTATCCGAAAATCTTGACGGTTATACAGGAAATACTGATTATTACGACAATAATCAAACATCCGAAGAGTACTACGATGAAGATGGCAATTACATAGTCAATAATTATTATGGAGATTACTACGAGAACGATGACTATTACGGGTCATATTCACATCAGTTCTCCAGATTTGGTCACCATTACTACCCAAACCATTATTATGACCCATATTGGAATCCTTACTGGGGGTGGAATTCAGGTTGGTATATTGGCTACAGTTACAACCCATGGTATAACTCATGGTACTACCCTTACTGGGGATATTCGCCATGGTATAATAACAGTTGGAACAATGGTTATTGGCATGGCTACAATGATGGCCTCTGGGCAGGAGGAGGAGGAAATAATGACGGATTAGCCAGCAATGTATTCGGTAGCACATATTATGGACCAAGAATCCCTGCTAGTGGCAATGGATCATCATCAACAGGTAGGATTCCCGAAACTAATATAGATAACTCACGAATTGGAACAAACAATATCAAAACTGCTGATAATTCAAAAACACTATCTCGAACTGATGAAAGCAAAATCCCAAACATTGCAATAGATAATAATAATGCTATAATCAGAACACCTAAAGATAATACTGTTTCTTCGTCTTCTAGAGTCGATGATAAAAACCCTTTAGAAGCTAGACCAAATATATCTGAAAGCAAAGAAATTAACAGAACAAACAGACCAGCATTAGAAATTAATCCAACTTCTAATACAAGTGCAAGAGACAATAACGCAAATACTTCAAAAACACCCACAAACAACGAAGTGAGGCCATATAATAAACCTGAATATAATTCAAGGAATAATTATAATGTCAATCCTGCATCTAACAACACTAACGTAAACTCATCATCAAGAACCGATAATAGCAACACTAATGTAAACTCGTCATCAAGAACTAATAATAACAACACTACTCAACCTGCAACAAGCAGAGGAAGCTCTGAAGCACCTACTAGGAGTTACACAAGACCTAGTAACTCTAACAGCACAAGATATAACGGTAACACAAACTCATACTCACGACCTGCTACTCCAAGCCGAGACAATAACTCTTCAAGTAGCAATCGTTCAAACTACAACAATAACTCATCAAGCAGAAACAACTCATACAATACTGCACCTACAAATAGCCGTTCTACATATTCAAGCCCAAGCAGAAGTACAAGTACAAATAGTGGTAGTTCCAGTAGTGGTAGTTCTTACAGCAGTCCAAGTAGAAGTTCTTCATCTAGCAGTTCATCAAGCAGCCCTGCAAGAAGTTCATCTAGTAGTTCTAGTTCATCATCAAGAGGATCATCAGGCGGCTCATCATCAAGTGGAAGTTCTGGATCTAGCGGAGGTAGAAGATAATTTAAAAATTTTATAACATGAAAAAAATACTCTTTTTAATTAGCACAGTGCTGATGTCAATTACAACATTAACAGCACAAAACGAAATAGACGCTTTAAGATATTCATATCTTATTCCAGGAGGTACAGCAAGAAGTATGGGTATGGCTGGTTCTTTCGGAGCATTAGGTGCCGATGCCTCAAATCTGTCATTCAATCCTGCGGGGATGGGCGTGTATCGGTCAGCCGACTTTACTTTCAGTCCAGCATTTGTAGTAACAAACACTGATGCTAATTATCTTGAAAATATAGCTAATGACTACGATTTTAATTTCAACATAAACAATTTTTCATATATTGGTGTCATACCAACAAAAATGGATGGGCTAACTAGTGTGAACTTAGGGGTATCATATAATAGGTTGAATAATTTTCATGAAAACATAGTAATAGAAGGTAAAAACACTAATAACTCAATGACTGATTGGTTTGCCGAAAATGGTGCAGGACGTACTTATGATGCATTAGACGGTTTCTATTCTTCGTTAGCTTGGGAATCATATTTAATAGATTTGAATCCGTTAGATACAACAAACAGAACCTATGTTAGTGCCTATAATGGTAATTATGACCAAACCCAAATACAATCTATTTATCGTAGTGGTAGCCAAGGGGAGTATAATTTTGCAGCATCTGCCAATATAATGCATAAACTATTTATAGGAGTATCCATTGGCTTACAATCCATTAGATATGAAGAAGTCAAATCATTACAAGAAATCGATAAAGATGATAATATCAATGGCTTTAATTCATTTAGTTTTAAAGAATCACTAGAGACAAGCGGTTCGGGGGTAAATTTCAAAATAGGATTAATTTATTCTGCCCTCCCATGGTTTAGAATTGGTGGAGCAATACATACCCCCACATTTTATAACTTAAGAGACAATTATTACACATCGATAAGCTCATCTTTTGAAGATAGCGACAAATCGATTAATATGGATTCCCCTTATGGTACTTTTGATTATGAAATAAATACTCCTTTCCGTGCAAATGGAAGTTTAGGATTTATTATTGCAAAACAAGCACTTATTAACGTTGATTATGAATTTGTCGATTATAATATGGCTCGTTTAAGAAGTAATGAATACGCATTTTATGATGAAAACACCAATATCAGAAAAGAATATAAAAATGCACATAATATTAAACTGGGATTTGAATATCGTTATGGGGCACTAAGTTTTAGAGCAGGTGGGGCATATTACGACTCTCCTTATAAATCTGACCATGCGAACAAAGACGCATACACTTTTGTTTATACTGGTGGAATTGGAATAAGAGGCAGCTCCATGTACTTTGACATAGCCTATGCAATGGTAAATAATAAAAACTATTATTACATGTACGAAGGAGTAGATAATAATAATACTAGTCCAGCAACATTACTAACAAAAAATCAAAATAGAATAATCACAACTGTAGGTTTCAAGTTTTAACAAGCCATTATTATAATTGGCAAAAGCCCTGCAATAAGATAATTTTAGCAGGGCTTTTACGTTATAAATAAAATATTTGTAATGTTTTTACATAAAACCATAACCTTTTCATTTTTAATCCGTATTGAAAGCACTATTAACTATTAAATGTACAAACAAGTAATAATTTAAACTGAGAATATAAAAATAAAATGAGACAATTAAAAATTACAAAATCTATCACCAATCGTGAGAGTGCATCTCTCGACAAGTATTTACAGGAGATTGGCAAAGAAGAGCTAATCACGGTTGATGAAGAAGTTGAACTCGCACAAAGAATCAAGCAAGGCGACAGAGTAGCACTTGAAAAATTGACAAGAGCAAACTTACGCTTTGTGGTATCAGTAGCAAAACAGTATCAAAATCAAGGCTTGAGCCTTCCTGACCTCATCAATGAGGGGAATCTTGGTTTGATAAAAGCTGCCGAAAAATTTGATGAAACAAGAGGTTTTAAATTTATCTCTTATGCAGTTTGGTGGATTCGTCAATCGATATTACAAGCCTTAGCCGAGCAATCAAGAATTGTTAGGTTACCGCTTAATCAGGTTGGCTCACTTAATAAAATAAACAAAGCGTTCTCAAAATTTGAACAAGAAAACGAAAGAAAACCTACAGCTGAAGAATTAGCCAAAGTACTGGATTTACCTGAAGAAAAAATCGTGGACACATTACGAGTTTCAGGAAGACACGTATCGGTTGATGCTCCTTTTGTAAACGGAGAAGAAAACAGCCTGTTGGATGTACTCGAAAACTCAGATTTACCGCATACAGATGCTCTATTAATTAACGAGTCCCTTGCAAAAGAAATCGACAGAGCTTTGGCAACATTAACTGAAAGAGAAAGAGATATCGTTAAACTTTTCTTTGGAATCGCTTGCCAAGATAACACTTTAGAAGAAATTGGTGATAAATTTGGATTGACTCGTGAACGTGTCAGACAAATCAAAGAAAAAGCAATTCGAAGATTAAGACACTCCTCAAGAAGTAAATTACTTAAAAGTTATTTAGGATAATCATAAGGCAGTTTTAGACTGCCTTTTTTATTTACTTCTCAACAACTTTAAAGACGATAATTTTTGTGATGATATAAAATGTGTTGCAAAAGAAACTTTCGACAACTTCATATTTATCAAAATTGAATTTAATGGTTTTGCAGCCTTAACCTCAATTTTATGTTTTTGAAACAATTTAAAAATTAAAGAGTTCTTTTTAAAAGAACTTTTTGATATTTTATTTCTTCTCCACTCCTCATTTACCCAATGTATAACATACCAATTTTCTGGAACTGGCTCAGTTTTTTTAAGAAATTTCCGAATAATATTCCAACTATCCTGATTTGAAAAGTTCCTTATATATTTATCAAGTTCGAGAGCATAAACGTTATCAATTAAAATTTGTATAGGCAGATGCCAATCTCGATTATTTTGATCAACTTTTTTCACAGCCTGCTCAAAACATTTTTGCATGAGCTTACTATTAGGTGGACACTTCATAATATTACCAACCATCGGTAATGAATGATGAGTTCTAAACACATACTCATCATCAAAATCTAATGGTTTTAGACATGTTACATCCATATCTGTCCACCAACCGCCTTTAAGATAAAGAAGCTTATACCTAAATATGTCGCTAAAACCAGCATAACTGCCCTTACCATGACCAAATTGATTAGAATATTTGTAACAAAACACATTTTTTCGAGGAAAAATTGCATTCGCATCTTTTAATACTGCCCCTTTTGGTAAAGCTGTCGAAATCTCATCATAAGCCCACAATATAAACTCATGACCATTATCCACAAATGATTTTATTGTCAGCAATTCTGTTGGAGATAGAATGTTACCTATCCACAAAGCATTAACAATTTTGTTTCCGGGCTGCATTTTTTTTTGCAAATTTAATAAATAATTATTTTATAAAATATAATAAATAACATAAATGTTAATAAACATCAGAAAAACATCACATTCATATAATTTGATATAAGGGATTGTCAAACAACAAACTAGTCACTTCGACAAAAGCTCACTTCTTTAAAATGATAAAAAAATATTTTTGTTTTATCTACATAATAGCATTATTTTTGAAACACAAACAAACTTAAACCAAAACACGAACAAATGAAAACTCAAATTTTATTATTGATCTTATCCATTAGCTTCATAAAAGTTTTCGCTATTGATGCACCTAGTAATGTATCACCTACTAATGGAGCAACAAACACATCTGTGGCTCCCAATTTAGATTGGTCAACAGTATCAGGCAATACAGGTTATATTTACCAAATAGATATTATTGCAACATTTGACTCGCCAATACTTTTTGAAGGAAATACTGCTATAAATTCTTCAAATGCAAATGTTAATAGTTTGCGTTTTGGACAAATCTATTACTGGCGTGCAGCCACAAAAACTGCGACAGACACCTCAAACTGGTCTGCTACCACAAGTTTTACAACACAACCTGGTATCTCAAACACTAGTCCCTCCAATGGGAGCACAAATCAACCAATAGATGTAAACCTAGACTGGAACTCAATTGGTGGCAATACAGGATACATATATCAGCTTGACACAACAAATACATTTGATTCTCCTAATTATGTCGAAGGTAATTCTGCAGCGAACTATTCTAATATTAATGTATCATCCTTATATTTTGGCATTACATATTATTGGAGAGCCGCAGCAATAAACGCAGTTGACACAAGTGAGTGGAGTTCTGTATGGAGTTTTACAACACTTAATAATTTAAATCTTGTTTCACCATCCAACGGGGCAATAAACCAAAACGTTTATCTCGAACTTGATTGGACTGGAACTGTAGGAATTTATAGTTATGAAATCGAAATCGATACCGTAAATACGTTTGATTCTTCGGCATTGCAATCAAATGAAACGACAAATAGTTATTTTTATCAATCCAACCTTTTATTTGGACAAGAATATTTCTGGCGTGTTAGAGCCTGCCACATAAACGACACTTCTATTTGGTCTGAAATAAGAAATTTCACGACAAGGAATTCAATTTTTCTCCTATCGCCTGCTAATGGAGCAGTTAATCAAAATCTATATCTTGAACTCGACTGGTCAATAGTAACTGGCTCTAATTTATATCAAGTTGAAATCGATACCGTAAATACGTTTAATTCTTCGGCATTGCAATCAAATGAAACGACAAATAGTTATTTTTATCAATCCAACCTTTTATTTGGACAAGAATATTTCTGGCGTGTTAGAGCCTGCCACATAAACGACACTTCTATTTGGTCTGAAATAAGAAATTTCACGACAAGGAATTCAATTTTTCTCCTATCGCCTGCTAATGGAGCAATTAATCAAAATGTATATCTTGAACTTGACTGGCCAATAGTAACTGGCTGCTCAGAATATGAATGGGAAATTGATACAAGTGCAAACTTTAATTCTGGCTTAAACCAAAACGGCATTACAATAAACTCATTTATCTATGTTTCCAATTTACTATACAACACAACTTATCATTGGAGAGTTAAAGGCAGACATGCAGCAGACATGTCAGAGTGGAGTGATGTTTGGACATTTACTACGCATAACAGCATCAATTTAACTTCGCCATCAAATGGTGCAACTAATATTTCGATAGCACCTATACTAAACTACGCAAACTCAGTAGGAAGTTTGGGATATCTTTGTAAGATTGATACTTCGCAAAACTTCAATTCCACTGTTTATCAATTACTTGAGTCTAATTCTGCCACTTCACAAGTAAACGCATCGGGTTTATTATATGGTACAAAATATTACTGGGGTGCTGCTACGCGAAATGCAGTTGACACATCGGGTTGGTCAAATATTTGGAGCTTTACCACTGCCTACGAACTAACAGATGCTCCAATTCTACTAAGCCCAGCAGACGAATCTGTGAATATACCATACACTTCTACAAACGTGCAATGGAATGCAAGTTCTGGAGCAGTTACATATCAATATCAGTATAGTACAAATGCTAATTTTGAAACAGGGGTTCACTCTTTTGTTACATCAATGCTCTCTGGTACTTTTACAGGATTGTATCCTCACACAACATATTACTGGCGTGTCAGAGGAGCAAATGCAAACGGTTACTCTCCGTGGTCACAAATTTGGGAGTTTAAAACAGAAAGTGCTAACCTCACTCCTCCCGTATTAGTTTCTCCAGCAAATAATGCCACGAATATTAATCCAGATAATATAATTATTAATTGGAATAGTGTATTTGGAGCATCAAGTTATATTTATGAAATTACTGAAGATGAAAACTTTATTAGTGGCGTTGTTACTCAAATGATAACAGAAACCGAAAAAGAAATAATTGGTCTCGCATACGAGACTCAATATTTCTGGAGAGTTAAATCTTCTGATGGTGCAGTTGAGTCAGATTGGTCGGAAATATGGAACTTTACTACCGAAACCCTTTCACTTAATACTCCTATATTAATTTCTCCAGCAAATAACAGTATTGACTTAGACTTTAACTTAATTACTATTGATTGGAACGATGTTGTAGGAGCATCTTCATATATATATGAGTACTCAACAGATGGCACTTTTATCACTAATGTTATTACAGATATAGTATCAACATCAATATTAGGAATTACTGGGTCGTTACCAGATACAGAATATTTTTGGAGAATTAAAGCCTCAAATGGTACACTCGATAGCGATTGGTCAGAAACCTGGTCGTTCAAAACTATAATTGATAACCTTGATACGCCTGTTTTAATATCACCTGCAAATAATAGTACAAATCTTGATTTTACTCTGCTTACATTTGACTGGGAAGTGGTATCAAATGCCTCAAATTACACTTATGAACTAAGTTTAGACGAGGATTTTACAAATATTGTTCAGTCTAACAATTTGTCAAATACTTACGTAGATATATTGAGCCTAAATCCAGAAACGCAATACTTTTGGCACGTCAAAGCACATTATGAAACCATCGATAGTGATTGGTCAGAAGCTTGGAATTTTACAACCGACATATCTATTAAAGTAATTGAGAATCTACAATCGGAACTTAAAGTTTACCCAAATCCAAACAATGGAATATTTAAAATTGAAGGAAATAATATTCAAAAACTGAGAATAATAGATGTTGCTGGTAAATTAGTTTATGAAAATAGCACTTCACAATTACAGTACGACATTGATATTAGTAAATTAAAATCGGGCATCTATTTTATAGAGGCAATCATACTTGATAAAAAAATTAATAGGAAAATTGTGGTTTGCGAATAAATCAAATCTATGTTTTGAAATATAAAAAACATTAGCTATTTTTGTTTTATACCATTAAAACAAATCAATTATGCGAAGCATTACATTAAAACTTTTAGTCATATCTGTTATTCTATCAATTTTCACAACAAGCTCTATTGCTCAAACTGATACAATACTTCAGAAAGAGATTGAATCACTCAAGCAAGAGCTTAAAGATTACGAACATCGATTTGACATATTGGAAAAAAACATTGATGATATTACTTGGTTTCAGCGTGTAGGTGATGTGGCACATATTGATAAAGTACGTCTTTCAAGCACAGCTAGGTGGAAACCAAAAGATCCCGAAGATAAATTTGCAGACAACAAACTCCAATTCTATTCCTATGTGTTTATTCCTAAAACGGTTGACATCAACAAAAAATATCCATTAATAGTTCTTCCGCACAGTGGAATTCACTCTAATTTTTCTACTTATCACACACATATTATCCGTGAATTAATGGCACAAGAATATATTGTTGTTTCGGCAGAATATAGAGGCAGCACTGGATATGGAAAAAAAACGTATGAGAATATTGACTACGGAGGAAGAGAAAATGACGATGTATTAGAAAGTAGAAATTACATGATAGAAAACTATGGAATTGTTGATGAAAACCGAGTTGGTGTGATGGGCTGGAGTCATGGTGGCATGATTGCGTTAATGCAAATCTTACAACATTCTGATATGTATCAATGTGCTTTTGCTGGTGTTCCGGTAAGCGATTTAGAAAATAGATTAGCTTCGCATAAAAAAGATTATTCCGACTACTTTACAGTACCTTATCATATTGGAGAGTCTATTAAAGAAAATCCAGAAGAATACAAACGACGTTCTCCCACAAGTTATGCAAAAAACTTGCAAAAACCTTTAATGATTTACACAAATACAAACGACAACGATGTTTATGTAGAAGAAGTGAAACTAATGATTGAAACATTAAAGAAACACAACAAAGATTTCAAGTATAAGATTTTCCAAAATGAATCAGGCGGACATGGCTTTGATCGAATAGACAGCAAAGAAGCAACAGATATTCGTTTTACAATTTATGAGTTTATGGGACAATACTTGAAACCAGCAAAACCTTTTAAAAACGAACGAGAGATGCGAAAAGCAGCTTATAGATTTAATTAGTGTTTGAAAAGAGTTATACGCCTATTTTGCGTCTAACACTACTTTTTTAAGAGTTTCTTTTTGCTGAACACCAATAGCTTCCCAAATAGTTTTTCCATTTTTAAAAACCATAATTGTGGGAATACTTTTAATGCCGTATTTGTTTGCTAGCTGATCTTCGTAATCAACATTTACTTTTATTACACGTACTTGTTCGCCAAGCTCTGCTTGAATTTCCTCAATAATTGGACCTTGAATTTTGCACGGCTGACACCAATCTGCATAAAAATCAACAATAACAGGAATATTCCCATTAATAATGTCATCAAAACTTTCTTCCTTATTTTCTACTGTAGTTTTTTCGTTTTCTACTCCACTATTATTACAGCTAACAGTTGCTGTAGCAATAAATCCCATCAAAATTACTCCATAAATTATTTTCTTCATCATTTTAATTTTAATTATTCTGTATCTGATTTAACTTCTTTTTTTGATTTGTCTTTAATAAACAATCCACTAATTAGATATCCGATTATAGCACCATAAAGTCCTGACAGATACCATTTTGACTGAATTGGACAAGCTCCTGAGGCACACCCCACATAATGCCAATATAAAAATCCACCTACAAATCCAAGTATCGTTAGTGCAATTCTAAAAACCAATTTTTGCTTAAATGTTTTCATAAGTTTAACAAACAAATATATAGTATAATTGTTTATGCAAATGTAAAAAAAGAAAACTACCAAAAACATTCAAACGGCAAACAAGGAGACAGTTGAATGACGAAAAACATCTGGAACTCGAACTCGAACCGAGCCGCAGGCGAGCTCACACGATGCAGTACATAGCCCGAAACACTTGAGCGTTTCGGCTCCGCTCAACGCATCGCAAGCTCCTCGGGAAATCGGTGCTTCCATATCTTTTAGTACAAAAACCTACACCCCAAATTGCAATAATTAGTAAAGATTCCACGAGGAAGGCACGACCGACGTGGTCTTTTCTGTTGCTTTATAATGTTCTAATGATTAAATGTTCTATTGCGATGCACCGCGATGCGCTGAAGCTTGCCAGCACTGCGATGCACTGAGCCTGCCGAAGTGAGCAACGCCGAAGTGTCGAAGTGAGCGAAGCCGAGGTGTTCTTACTTCAAAATTTTTGAACAAGCGAACCGAGAACAGATTTCTCCCTGCGGTCGAAATGACTGTTGTTAGAGGGTTAAGACGAGGCTTGGTGGCGGCTTTGCCGCCACCAAGCCTCGTCTTTCAATAATATTATTACGTGTCATTTCGACCGGAGGGAGAAATCTGTTTTTTTCGAGTATAATTTGAATAATCGAACACATATCTAAATCGGTGGTTTCGAGACATTTTGGCTAAGGCCAAAACCTACTTCGACTGACTTACTTCGGCAGGCCATTAGTGCATCGCATTCGAAACTCGAAACTCGAACCGAGCCGCAGGCGAGCTCACGAGCGAAGCGAGTAAACTCGAACCGAGCCGCAGGCGAGTTCACGAGCGAAGCGAGTAAACTCTAACCGAGCCGCAGGCGAGCTCACGAGCGAAGCGAGTAAACTCTAAACTCGAACCGAGCCGCAGGCGAGCTCACGAGCGAAGCGAGTAAACTCGAAACACGAAACTCGAAACTCTAAACTCGAACCGAGCCGCAGGCGAGCTCACGAGCGAAGCGAGTAAACTCGAAACTCGAAACTCTAAACTCGAACCGAGCCGCAGGCGAGCTCACGAGCGAAGCGAGTAAACTCTAAACTCGAACCGAGCCGCAGGCGAGCTCACGAGCGAAGCGAGTAAACTCGAAACTCGAAACTCGAAACTCTAAACTCGAACCGAGCCGCAGGCGAGCTCACGAGCGAAGCGAGTAAACTCGAAACTCGAACCGAGCCGCAGGCGAGCTCACGAGCGAAGCGAGTAAACTCGAAACTCGAACCGAGCCGCAGGCGAGCTCACGAGCGAAGCGAGTAAACTCGAAACTCGAAACTCGAAACTCTAAACTCGAACCGAGCCGCAGGCGAGCTCACGAGCGAAGCGAGTAAACTCGAAACTCGAAACTCGAAACTCTAAACTCTAAACTCTAAACTCTAGCTCCCTTTCAACTATATTTTTAACAAAACAATCAATATACAATTAATATCATTTAATTTTAACCTATAATACCTAAATTTGCAAACCAAAACTTATTAAAAATTTACATTTTTTTACACAATGAATTACAAGCACATATTTTTTGATTTAGACAGAACGATATGGGATTTTGATGCCAACTCCATTGAAACTATTAAAGAAATATTCACCCGATACGACTTAATCAGCTATTGTACATTTGAGGATTTTCACGAAATATATCGAGAAATAAACGATAATTTATGGAGAGATTATCGGGATAATAAGACTACAAAAGAAAACCTAAGTTGGCAAAGATTTTATCTTACAAATAAACATTTTGGTAATATCAACGAGAGCTTATCAAAACACATGAGTAACGACTATATTGCAATAAGCCCCACAAAAACCCAGATGTTACCTAATGCTATCGAAACACTCGAATATCTACACAAAAAATACAAACTACATATTATAACAAATGGATTTACAGATGTTCAATATAACAAACTCGAAAATTGTGGAATAAAAAACTATTTCAACTCAATATTTACGTCAGAAGAGGTGGGCTGCAACAAACCCAATGCTGATTTTTTTAATTTTGTAATATTAAAAACTGGTGCAAATACTCTAAATTCTATCATTATTGGAGATGATATAGATGTAGATATTAAAGGAGCAGCAGAGGTCGGTATAGACACAATATGGTTTAATCCTACTAATGAAAAGGATGATTTTAAATCAAACTATGAAATAAAAAATCTTGCGGAGCTAAAAGAGATTTTATAATCATTATTGTTTTAAAATCTTATACTCACAATTAAATCTATATAATCAGGAACAAAGACAAATTCATTTTTAATCTCTGAAACATAAAAATTATCAGGGTCTAATAATCTATCCTTCATACTTTTATAAAATACAATTTCAGGAGCATATTGCACCGAGACTACACAATTAGGTGAAATATTTATATCCACACCAATAGTAATATCCGCACCGATTTTCAAATAGTCAACTTCTCGGTATCCCTTAACTTCGGGGTTATAAGGAGAAACACTTACAAAATTAACTGGATAACCATTATATGGGATATTATAATGATAATAATATTCTCCAACAAAATGATAGCCACCAATTAAACCACCTCCAATATAAAAACTATATTTTTTTCTTGGAAACGAAGCTTCAGCACCAAATCTTACATCATAAGTGTATAAATTATTGTAAAACTGACGCATGACTAACGAATCAACAATTGTAGTATCATTATTATTTATAACCTGTTGCGAATCCATGCCCCATATATCCACATAATCATTTTTTCTGTAATAATTTATAAAATTAAGACTTGCTCTAATATTCATTTTAGAATACAGATGTTTGTATTGTAGAGATATTTTTGAAGTTGGCATTCGTCCACTACCGAACATACCAAGTGCTGGAAACACATTAAGACCTACAAGATTTTTATTTAATGTATCAATATATGTTGTATCATCTATTGGCTTAATCAGAGCTGGACTATTCTCTTGAGCTGCGAGAGAAAATGAAAATACTAACATAAATATTATCAAATAATTTTTCATAATTCATACTTTTTTAGTAAATAGTATTTATTAGTAAAACGTTTTTTTTAACAAATAGTTGTAAAAGAACAAAATTAATCATTTTTTTTAATTTTTATTGCAATTTTAGTAATAAATCTAAAAAATCTATATACTTTTACAGCAAATATTAATTTACTACTACTGCAATTACTATTACAAATTATATTTTACACACAAAATATTAAATATGAAAAGTTTGTTTTTAATCTCGTTTATTACAGTCTGTTTGTTTGCTAATGCACAAATATCGGGCTGTACAGACCCTCTTGCAAACAACTATAACACAGAAGCAACAATAAATGATGGCTCATGTACTTATGGCACTAGTACGGTTTCTGCCGCAGTTACACACGAGCTTCCAGTAATTATGGAGGAGACCTCTGGCTTGATTTATTGGAATAATAAAATTTGGACGCACAACGATGATGCAGATATTAATTTATATTCGTTTAGTTTTGATAATGTAGAAGATTACAACACTTATGAATTAACAGGTACTCAAAACATAGATCAAGAAGAAATTTCGCAAGACAGTAATTATATATATATTGGAGATTTTGGCAATAACGTATCAGGTAATCGAACAAACTTAAAAATTTTAAGAGTCGAAAAGCAAAGTTTACTTGACGGCACTCCTATAATCGACACTATTCATTTTACGTACTCAAATCAAACTAATTTTGAAGCTACCGAAGCAAATAAAACAGATTTTGACTGTGAATCTTTTATAGTTTCAACCGACAGTATATATCTTTTTACTAAACAATGGCTAAGCCAAAAAACAGCAGTTTACTCATTATCAAAATATCCAGGAGAACATATAGCAAATTATAAAAATGATTTTAATGTGGCAGGTTTGATTACTGGAGCTGTCTATAACCGGGCAAAACGATATGTGGTTTTATGTGGTTACTCAAGCACAGTGCAACCGTTTTTTTATCTATTGTACGATTTTAATGGTAATGACTTTTTTAGTGGTAATAAACGAAAAATTTCTTTTTCACATTCTTTTCATCAAGTTGAAGGAATTACAACAAATAATGGTCTTACCTTTTATGCCAGTAACGAAAAACTTGTTAAATTTATCACTATTCCACAAAAAATTCACGAAGTAGATTTAAGCACATATTTATCAACATATATTAGTTCAATAACACCCGATGTAAATGCTCCTGTAATCAGTTCAACACATAATGATGTTGATTTATATGCAAATAATAATTGTGAAGTAATTTTACCCGATTATCGAACAGATGTTTTCGCAAGCGACGATATAACAACCGAAGATAATCTTATTATTGTTCAATATCCACATCCTGGCACTTATATTTCGAGCGACAACAATCAAATTAGTTTAAGAGTATATGACGAATACGACAACTTTGATGAAGTGTTTTTTAATGTTAATATTATAGATACAATTAGCCCAACAATTACAGTTGAAGATACCAATATATATATCGAAGCAGCAGAAAATTGTAGTGCTGCTATCCCTGATTTTTTGGAAAATTTAGATATTTATGATAATTGTACTGCTAACGAAAATCTTGTTCTAACTCAAACCCCTGAACCAGGAACTCTATGTATTGGAAGTGAAAATGAAGTTTTATTAACCCTCACTGACGAGTCTGATAATGAAACACAAATTGCACTAAATATAATTATTACAGATACAACGCCTCCAACAATAAATATACCTGAAATAAATCCAATAATATTAGACGAGAATTGTAGTGCTGTTATTCCTGATTTTATTGAAATTTCCGAAATATCTGATAATTGCACTTCTAACGAAAATCTTGTTCTAACTCAAACCCCTGAACCAGGAACTTTATGTAGCGGAAGTGAAAATGAAGTTTTATTAACACTTACTGACGAGTCTAATAATGAAACACAAATTATACTAAACATAAGTGTTATAGATACAACCCCTCCAACAATAAACTGTCCTGTAATTAATCCTATAACAATAGAAAACGATGAGTTATACTACACGGTAAACGAAACAGAATTCGACCCTGATAATTATTCAGACAATTGTTCAATCGCTAGCATTACAAACGATTATAATTCTAATTCAAGCTTATCAAATGCGGAATTTAACATCGGAACAACAAGCGTTGTGTGGACTGCTACTGACGAATCAGGGAACACAAATACTTGCACTTATAATATTATAATAAATTCTACAGATATTGACACAGAAAACATTTCAGGATTAAGCATTTATCCAAATCCCGCAAAGGACATTATTATTATTAAAGATGAAAATTTAATTGTAAACAAACTCATCCTAACTGATATTAACGGAAAGTCAATTCCAATACTTGCAAAAAAAGAAAACATGAATTACAGTTTTGATATTTCGGAACTCTCAGCTGGAATATATTTTATAAATATTGAAACAAAAGATAAAATAAATCTAAAATACAAAATTATTAAGCAGTAAAATACAATAAATAAATGAAAAATAATTCCATAAAAATAATAAGCCAAAGTATTATCTTCTTATCAATAGTAGTTCTTATAAGTCTGAACGTAAGTAATAACGCATCTGCACAAAATCGCGAATTAAATATTCCTGAGGTTCAATATACTGAATTGGAAGATTATTACAATACTGGAGCTGAAATCGCTTGTACTGCGAGAGTATATTCAAACGGTTTAATAGATAATCTTTGCGCAATTTATTATGAAATTTATAAAGATGATTTTGACACGCCTATAACGAGTGTTGGGACTTATGGCAGTATTTCATACACTGTCAGAAGCCAAGGAACTAGCCATATTACAGAAGATATTACAAATGGCAGTGGTTATTTAAGCGTAAAGCCATTATTTACTACATATACAGCATTTACATTAGGAATTTTCGATAACTATTGTACAAACAGAAATAGACCAGTTGCATTATCAATGAGATTTAATGAACCCGGAGTATATAAGTTTAATGCTGAAATACAGTCTTGCACAAACTCTGGGTCAACCTTATGGACAGACTTTGATGTGGCTGCTAGTGCCCCCGAAGCTTGTGTCCCTGGAACACATAAAGACTATGCTGCAAGCACATGCAGTAACCCTACCGCTTTATTTTCTGAAGCAATATTTTTAACAATATGTAACAATAACTTTATTGAGTTTTTATCGGGTGCAAACAATTACTGCCCCAGCGAAGAAATAAATATAGTTTATAATATTGGCGAATATGATGATTCGGTTGATATGGCCTTACTACCCGCTTGGATAAGTCCAGTAATAGATCAAAACGCAAACACTCTGACATTAACTGGGAATGCACCATCTTACGATTCTGAAAATCCAACAATAAATTTTGATGTGAGGATATTATCAACATTAAATCCTGCTGGCTGCCCAGGAGATACAATTAATCAGTCTATTACAATTACAAATTCTCAAACACCAGTAATTTCAGGAGACAATATGATATGCGAAGGTGGAACAGTAATATTAACTTCAGACATAGCTGCAACATGGTCGTCATCAGATACAGAAATTGCCACAATTGAACAAACGGCACCAGATACAGAAGTTACAGTTATATCGCAAAACTCAGGAACAATAATAATTACTTGTCAAATAACTGATAATGAATGTGATGTTAATAGTAATAATTTTATTTTTAACGTTAATGCACATTATGAAATTACATTACTTGAGTCTATTTGTAATGGCGAGGTTTATTCATTTGGCGTAGATAATTTAGATACAGCGGGGGATTACAACATTAATACCACTTCCCAATATGGATGCGACAGTATTGTACATCTTACTTTACAGGTAAATGAATTATCTAGTTCAGAATTCTATATTGAGGACGAATCTTACACTTGGAATGAGATAGAATATACCGAAAGCGGCGATTATGTTCAAACATTTTCTGACGTAAACGATTGCGATAGTACTGTAACTTTACATCTTACAATTGTTACTGATATCACAAGTTCTTCTTTTGTTAAAGAAACTATAGATATATATCCAAACCCTGTTAGCGAAAGTCTCCACATAGACATTACAAAAGAAAATAATACAGTATATTCAATTATCTTAACCGATATAACAGGTAAAGTGCTTATCAAGAAAGACCATGCTTCGGAAAATAACATTTTAGATCTTTCGCAAATTTCTGGAGGCATCTATTTTATTAGCGTAATGAGTGATAATAAGATAATCTTCACGAATATGATAAATAAAGAGTAATTGAAAATCAATAATAAATAAACTTATAAAAAAAGAGCTAATAAAAAGTTCCTTTTTTTATTTTATCTTCAGGTATATTATCTATTAAAAAACACATCGTCTAAAGTTTTGCCAGTAGAGGCTGGAGGAGCAGGTACTCCTAAAATCATTGATATGGTTGGTGCGATAGCAGTAATATTAATATCATAATACAGTTTTTGCTTTTTTACTTTCCAGCCATAAAATATTAAAGGAACATTTGTATCATATTTATAACCCGAATTATGATTTGTAGAATATGGTAAATCATCTATCCAGCCCGATTTAAGCGAAATCATAATATCGCCAGAGCGTTTTTGATTAAATGAATTTTGCATTTTAAGCGGCATACCTTGTCTGAAAATTATATTTTGAAATTGTGTTGAGCTAATTGCATGCGATATTCCTCCTGAATTAATAATAAACCCAATAACTTTTTCTTGAAACTCTTTAAGTGGAATTTGCGAATCCTCAATCAGAATTTTATTTAAAAATATCTGATTATTACTGTAGTCGAGTATCCAATCGCCCTCACCATAAACTGCTTTTAAATATGATTTTAAAAGAGCCAAAATATAATATTGTTTAAAATTTCCGGCAGGCATTTTATTATCAATAAGATATTGCGGAGTTTCGGCAACTCCATGGTTTGATGTTAAATAAATAAGGACATTATTTTTGCCAACCTTTTCTTCAATCACATCTATTAGATGCCCAATATCTTTATCGAGACGCAAAAACAAATCTTGAACTTCAATTGATTGAGGGCCATATAGTCTTCCAATATTTTCACTTACAGTATAATTTACAAACAAAAAATCTGTATTTTCATCTTGACCTAAGTTTTCGTTATAAATACTTGCGACAGCCATATCGGTTGTATGCGTATTACCTTCAGGAATTAAGTACATTAACTCATAATCGGGCAATGTTTTGCGAATATTACTATAAATATAAGGAAATACTTTATAAACACCGTCTATTCCAAATTCGTACTCACTTGAATCTGGCAAAACCTCATTATATTTATCTATTTCGAGCATTTGCGTCCACTCACGACCGAGATATTCTTCAGGCATATTTTTAGCATTTATGTCATTTACCCAATTAGGTAATTTATCCATATAATATGAGCTTGTAATCCACTTGCCAGATTTGATATCCATCCAATAAGCAGCATCAGCAGTAAATCCAGCTGACAAAACGGCTCCATATTGAGATAATGAAACTGAAATTATTTTCGATTTCCCTCTATTAAAAAGTTTTGCCTCATCGCTAAATGTAGTTGAAAAAAGATTTTTTGGTGAAAAAGCACCTTCGGCATTTTTCTCACCTACCGCTTTATATCTAGCGTCTATAATACAAATTTCTTTGTTGCCAGTAAGAGGATTAAACCAGAAATCGGAAACGATACCATGCTCGGCAGGTTCGGTTCCTGTAACAATTGTCGCATAACCAGGTGCTGTTTGTGTAAGACTGTAATTATAATTTGCATTTTGACAATATGTGCCGTTTATTGCTAATTTCTTAAACCCTTTATTGCTAAAATTATCCCAAAATCGATCAATATAATCTTGCCGCATCTGTTCTACAACAATAGCGACCACAAGTTTTGGTCTATCAGAAGGAATAATCGTTTCAACTTGCGAATATCCCTGAAATGCAAATAAAATAATAACTAACAGAAAATATAATTGTTTCATCATCAGAATTTAAAATAATCGAACAAAAATAATCTTAAAATAAGAATGGGAGATACATCAAAATGAAATTTTATGAAAAACCGAATGTTAATTGCCTGATTATTTCAATATGGGAATGATATAATTCAAGCTTTTAACAAAGTAATCAACTTCCTCGAAAGTATTATAAAAAGCAAATGAAGCTCTAAGTGTGCCGCTAATACCAAAATGTTGCATAACTGGCTCGGCACAATGCGTTCCTGTACGAATAGCAATTCCCATTTGATCTAATAAGGTACCAGCATCAGACGGATGAATTCCATCAATGATAAAAGATATTACACTGGATTTATGCTCAGCTTCGCCAATGATCTTGAGATTATCAATCTTTTTTAGCTCCCTGGTAGCGTATTCGAGCAACTCGGTTTCGTATTTACAGATATTATCAAGTCCTAATTCAGTAATATAATCAAGTGCTTTTGCCAGAGCAATCGAATCAATATAATTTGGAGTTCCTGCCTCAAATTTAAAAGGTAAAGCATTATAAGTTGTTTTCTCAAAGCTAACTTTTGCAATCATTTCGCCACCACCTTTATAAGGAGTCATTTTTTCAAGAATGTCTTTTTTACCATAAAGTATTCCTGTTCCAGTTGGGCCATAAGATTTATGTCCAGAAAACGCATAAAAATCACAATCAAGTTCTTTAACATCAACTTTTATGTGCTGAGCAGCCTGAGCACCATCAATTAAAACAGGAATATTAGATTTATGTGCAATTTTAATTATCTCCTTTATGGGATTTATTGTTCCTAAAGCATTAGACACATGGGCAACGGCTACAATTTTTGTTTTTGGATTTATGAGTTCTGATAATTTATCAATCTCCAGTTCGCCTGCATCGTTAAAAGGTAAAACTCGAAGAATAGCATCTTTTCTTTCACAAAGCATTTGCCAAGGTACAATATTTGAGTGATGCTCCATTTCGGAGATAATTATCTCATCATCTTTTACAATAAATGTTTCGCCAAAAGAAAATGCTACAAGATTTATAGACTCGGTTGTGCCACTTGTAAAAATAATTTCCTCAACTGTATCGGCATTGATAAACTCACGAACTGTTTCTCTTGCTTTTTCGCTCGCATCAGTCACAAAATTGCTTAAAAAATGAATACCCCGATGAATATTAGCATTGTATTTAGAATAATACTCGGTAATTGTATCAATAACAATTGAAGGCTTTTGAGTTGTAGCAGCATTATCAAAATAAACCAATGGTTTTTTATTTACCTGTGTTGCAAGTATAGGAAAGTCTTTTCTAATTTTTTCGATTTTTTCTTTCATCAAACATTTTTTACAAAAATACAAAGACTAGATGAATAAATAAAATAAATGATTATTATTGAAATAAAATCTCAGCATTGACAATGACAAGATTCTTTTAATTTGTTATTTTGTAATATTAGATTTATAGTTCGGAACTTTAACATTTATAAAGAAGATTTATTATTATTTTGTTTGTCCAACAGTATAGATTCGACTATTGTTCTATTCTGATACTAAGGGTTTATCGGACAACAGTAGAATCATAAATTTACAATCTATTTTAAATTTTCATAATACCATTTGATAGCCTCTTTTAAACCTTTGTGGACATCATATTGTGGGGCATAGTCTAAAAGTTTTTTTGCTTTTTCGATTGATGCAAGAGAATCTTTAATGTCGCCTTTTCTTATAGGTCCGTATTCAGGTTTAATATTCGAAATAGTAGAATCAAATTGTGTCAAACCTTTTATTAGTTCCTGAGTTAGTTCATTTAAACTATTTTGTTCTCCGTAAGCAACATTAAATACTGTATTTATTGCTTTTGAGTTAGTAGTTGTAGCTGCCAATTCGTTTGCCTGAATCACATTTGCAATATATGTAAAATCTCGTGATTGTGTTCCATCTCCATGAATAATTGGTGCTTCATGGTTTATAAAAGCCTTGATAAATTTTGGAAAAACTGCTGCATAAGCTCCGTCCGGATCTTGGTTTTTACCAAAAACATTGAAATACCTTAATCCGATTGTCTCAATTCCGTAAAGATTACTGAAAACATTGGCATACAGTTCGTTTACATATTTTGTAATTGCATAAGGCGAAAGAGGATTGCCAATAATATCTTCGGTTTTGGGAAGGTTTGTTGAGTCGCCGTAAGTTGATGAACTTGCAGCATACACAAAACGCTTAACCTTATTATCTCGAGCAGCAGTAAGAATATTCAGAAAACCAGTAATGTTGACACTATTAGTTGTAATTGGGTCGTTAATCGACCGTGGTACAGAGCCTAATGCCGCCTGATGTAATATTATGTCGATACCTTTACATGCTTTTTGACACACATCAATATCTCTTATATCTTTATTTATAAAAGTAAAATTATCTAAAGATAAGTATTGTTCTATGTTTGTGAGTTTTCCTGTCGAAAGGTTATCAAGACAAATTACCGAATTGTTTTGTTTTAATAGTTTTTCTATAATATTGGAACCGATAAAGCCTGCTCCACCGGTTACCAATACTTTAGAATTTTGAATTGTTTTATTGTTTAAATTATTTGGCATAATTAACAGAACGCGTTTCTCTAATTACAGTAATTTTCACTTGCCCTGGGTATGTCATTTCGTCTTGGACTTTCTTTGCAATTTCGTAGCTTAATTTTTCTGATTCAGCATCTGTAATTTTTTCGCTACCGACAATAACTCTTAACTCTCTACCAGCTTGAATAGCATAAGTTTTTAATACGCCAGGATATGAAAGTGCGAGAGCTTCTAATTCTTTGAGACGTTTGATATACGACTCAACAATTTCGCGTCTTGCACCAGGTCTTGCACCAGAGATAGCATCACAAACTTGCACAATAGGAGAAATAAGACTTGTCATTTCAACTTCGTCGTGGTGAGCTCCGATAGCATTGCAAATTACGGGTTTTTCTTTAAACTTTTCGGCGAGTTTCATACCATAAATTGCGTGTGGTAATTCTGGTTCTTCGTCCGAGACCTTGCCAATATCATGAAGTAAACCAGCTCTTTTTGCAAGTTTTGTATTTAGTCCTAATTCAGCGGCCATAATTGCCGATAAATTTGCAACTTCGCGCGAGTGTTGCAATAAATTTTGACCATACGAGGAACGATATTTCATTTTACCAATCATTCGTATAAGTTCTGGGTGTAAACCATGTACTCCAAGATCAATAGTAGTACGTTTTCCGACTTCTACAATTTCCTCTTCTATTTGTTTACGAGTTTTATTAACGACCTCTTCTATTCTTGCAGGGTGTATTCTTCCGTCAGTTATTAGCTGATGTAGTGATAGACGGGCAATTTCTCTACGAACAGGATCGAAAGCCGACAATAAAATTGCTTCGGGAGTATCATCAACAACAATTTCGACACCAGTTGCAGCCTCTAATGCACGGATATTACGTCCTTCGCGTCCAATTATGCGACCTTTAAGCTCATCGCTCTCGATATGAAAAACTGTAACCGCATTCTCAATTGCAGTTTCTGTGGCAACTCGTTGGATTGTTTCGAGAACGATTTTCTTAGCTTCTTTGTTTGCAGTCATTTTGGCTTCGTCAATAATCTCGTTAATTAGACCTATAGACTCTGAGTGAGCTTTTTCTTGCAAAGACTCTAAAAGTTCTTTTTTCGCCTCTTCTGCCGATAAACCTGAAATGGTTTCAAGTTTTGTAATTTGCTCGTGAATCATTTTATTAAGCTCTTCGTCTCTTCTTTCAACGTGCTCAAGTTGTTTGTCTAAATTATCTCTGATTATTTCAACTTCTTTTTTTAGCCTTTGTATTTCTTCTGCTTTTTGGTTTTGACTTGTCTCTCGTTGTTTTATCCGATTTTCAGCAATCTGGATTTTTTGGTTTCTTTCATTGCTTTGATTTTCATGTTCTGTTTTTAATTGCAAAAATTTCTCTTTAGCCGCTAAATCTTTTTCTTTTCTTGCAACTTCGGCCTCAGCAATTCCTTCGTTGATTGCTTTTTTCTTCTTCTTTGTTAGTGCGATATCCCACAAAAAGTAAGATAGCACTCCACCGCCTATAAAGGCAGTTACTGTAATAATTATCGCTATTGTATCCATATATTTAATTAATTAAAAAAAATAAAAAAAGCCCGCATTAATTACTTTAGTGTTAAAGAAACCCCTGTAAGAACATGGGTGGGACGGCCAGTAAATCTCCGACTTCCAATGATCGCCTAAGCGATTTAATTCTGCGAACAGAACTAATTAAGTCCTGTCGTCCAAAAACTGAACTTTGTCCCAATTGTAATAGTGTTGAGTTTCACAACTTCTAAAGAACCAATACGGGCAATATGTTAATTACCTATTATATTTGAAAGAACGTTTACTCTTTATTTAACACTTCTTCAAGTGAAAAGTTCATTTTCTTTAATTCGTTAATAATGGGTGCGATATCTTCTTTTGCTTCGTTTTCCATCATTTTAACCACAAATGTCATAACTGTCATTGCAAGGTAATCTTGTTCGTCTTTATTTTTAAACCCTTGCTTTTTGTATGCCATTATTGAGTCGTTAATTGATTGCGAAGCTTTTCTCACCAACTCCTCCCGCTTACTGTCTCCTCGCTTAATGCTGATGGGATATACACGTTCTGCAATACTTATATTTATTATTAACTTATCGTCCATTAATCTATTTATTCAAAAGAGCAATACAATTATCAATTTCCCGTATTATTTTGTTTAATTTAAGTTTAGCTTCACTATCCCCAACTTCATTGTTTATAGCTTTTGCTAATTTTAAATTCTCATATTTCTTATCAATCTGCTGATATTTGTCTTTATATATATTTAGTTCTTCATTTAAAATTTTTATCTCTCCCGATAATTTATCATTCTGTTCCTTCTCCTTGTTATATAATAATATTACATTTGCAATGTTTTCATTCAATTTTTGTAATACCTTATTATATTCTTCGTTCATATTAATAAATTATCTACAATACAAAAATAACGTATTTTTTTTTCAAAAGCAATATTAAGATGTTAGTTTTGCAAAATAATTTATATTTATACATGAAATTAAATAAAATCATTGCTTTTTTCTTTGCTATTAGCATATTTGGTAGTGCTTTTTGTCAGATAAATAATTATAAACATTATTTTGTTAGTCCTTTACAAATTGAACCGTCCTTATCTGGAAATTTTGGGGAGCCGCGAACTGCTCACTTTCATACTGGAATTGATTATAGAACTTACACAGAGGGTAAAGATGTGGTTTGTGTTGCAGATGGATATGTGTCCAGAATATTGGTTTCGCCGTGGGGATATGGTTTGGCACTTTATGTTAATCACCCTAACAATTATACTACTGTTTACGCTCATTTAAGTCGTTATAACACGGAAATAGAACAATTTGTTGAGAAAGTGCAGTACGAAAAGCAATCTTTTTCGATAGATACTCTCTTACCAGATGATTTGTTTGTTTTTAAACGTGGTCAAACAATGGCGTATAGTGGTAATACTGGGCATTCAGAAGGTCCTCATTTGCATTTCGAAATGAGAGAAACCGATACTGAATATCCTATTAATGTGCTGGAATCATTGTATCATGTTGAAGATAATATCACTCCTGAAATAAATTTCCTTTATGTTTATCCATTATCTAACATTTCTACTGTTAATGGTAAACAAAGCAAGTATAAAACAAAGCTAAAGAAAAACTCAGATGGTGTTTATATGCCTCCTTACGATATTAAATCAGCAAGTACTATTGGAATTGGCTTGTCCTATGTTGATAGAATGAATGGAACATCAAACAGATATGGTGCCGAAACTGTAAAATTATTCGTTGATAATGAGCTAATTTATCATTCAGTTGTCGATAAATTAGATTTTAGTAAACAAACTTGTAAAAATAGTATGTTTGATTATGCTGAACTTTTAAGTGATGAATTACATGTCCATAAATTGTATATTGAGCCAAATAATGATTTAATGATTTATCCTTTGTCGGTAAATGACGGAATATTTAATGTGCCTTTAGGTAAGAAATCAATAATAAAAATCGAAGTCTCTGATTATGCTGATAATAAATCTGTGGTTGAGTTTTCAATATCTGGTGTAGAGACAGATCATGATAATGTGCAAGAAACGGAAAGTTTAACTAAATGGGACAAGTTAAGTGTTTTGATCAGTGAGGCTTGCCGTGTAGAAATTGATTCTGCTGTTCTTTTTAAAGACGAAGTAGTACCGTTTGTTAAATTACGAGATAGTAAATATTCGGGAGTTTATAAACTTGGCGAAGAAAATATCCCATTAAAAAAGGATTTTAAAATTAGTTTTTTTGTTGATGATAAATTTCTTGATTATTTAGATAAAATATTTGTTGTTCGTGAGCGAGAAGGCAAGGCACGATATATTAAACCTGAAGTTCAACAAAATAATATTTCTGCTTCATCATCGCATTTTGGTCAATTTTACCTTTGGATAGATACAATCCCTCCAAAAATAACTCCTATCAATGTGTCGAAGAACAAAAATATGAAAAACACTTCTTACATAGAATTAAAAATCGAAGATAACTTTTCGGGCATCGCTAATTATAATATGTATATTAATGGAGATTGGGTACTTGCAAAATATGAACCTCGCAATAGCCGAATACGATATTATTTTGATTCTAAAATGACTATTGCAGAAGAGTATGCCTTAAAGGTCGTAGTAAAAGATAATGTGAATAATACATCAGTTTACGAAACGGAGTTTAAAAGAAAATAATTAGTGTTTAAATACAGAGGCTTCAGTTCCGTTAAGTTAGACAAGTCAAAAATCTTCACACTTCGGTAGGCACTGCGCATCGCAGTGCATCGCTCTTCACTTCGTAATTCCCCCATGCAAAACGCTAAATAATATTTTATTTTGTCAAATAAATCAAGAAAACTATTTTTGTAAAAACAAATCAGATTATGAAACCCGAAATATATTTAACTACTGACGGAAGTAAAACCCTATATTCCAAAGAGTTTGACGAGCATTATCACAGTAAAAATGGAGCGTTTACCGAATCTCAACATATTTTTATTAATCTAGGATTTAAAACTATTGAAAAACCCGAAGTCAACATCTTAGAAATTGGATATGGCACAGGTCTTAATGCTATTATGACTTATAAATCAAATGAATTAAATCCTAAAAAAGTTTTTTACCATGGCATTGAAAAATTCCCAATTAGCAGTGAGACATTTAAAAATATGGGGTATATCGAATATTTTGATTTAACAAGTCGAGAAATTAAAATATTTTCGGAAGATTGGGATAAACCACTTAAGATTAGCCAAAATTTTAAATTACTAAAGCAAAATACCGATTTTATCAAGTTTACGCCGCAAAGATCTTATGATTTAATATATTTTGATGCCTTTTCTCCCGATACTCAACCCGAAATGTGGACTTATGAAAATCTAAAAAAAATATTAACAAAATTATCAACAGATGGAGTTTTTGTAACTTACTGTAGCAGAGGCGATTTGAAAAGAAACTTACGAACTTTAGGAATGAATTTAAAGCGTTTTTCGGGTCCTCCAGGAAAAAGACATGTAATACGTGCAAGTAAACATTGAATAATTCTATTTTATATTCAAAAACATTTATTACTTTTGACTTTTAAGAAAATTTATTAATAATTAAACAAAATCAAATTATGAGAACATTTACAAAAATTGTTTTGGCATTTGCTTTAGTTACATCTGCGGTGGCTTTGTTAAATGCACAGACAGTAAATTCGTTATGGGTTGATGGACGAATTTACTTTAAAATTGCAGATCACGCAGTACTAAATGTATCTGATGATGAGGGAATCATCAATCCTAAAGATGTATATTTTTTAGACGATTTGATAAGTGAATATCAAATTACTGAAATGCGTATGCCCTTTAAGTCTGCTAAAAGTGATGTTTTACAGCGTACTTTTAGATTAGATTTTGAAAACATGGAAAACATTTCGGGCTTAATTAAAGTTTTAAATTCGCATCCGGATATTGAATATGCCGAGCCTGCACCACTATTTTTCATTTCAATGACACCTGATGATCCATATTATAATGCTGACCTTAGTGGAGGTTTCTTATTTGGAAATGCAAATAGCTCATGGCATTTAAATCTTATTAATGCTGCTGAGGCTTGGGATGTAACCACAGGAAGTTCCGATATAGTTGTTGCAGTTCTTGATAATGCTATTTGGATAGATCATCCAGATCTTGTGAATATGATTTCGCATGCAGTTGACCTTGGCAATGGAGATAATGACCCAAACCCACCAGAAGCAACTTATATCTGGTCGCACGGTACTCACTCAGCGGGTTTAATAGGTGCAGAAACCAATAATGGTATTGGTGTAGCATCAATTGGTAACGGTATTAGCATAATGGCAGTTAAACTTGGTGATGATGCTAGTGACGGACAATCTATGGCTGCTGGTTTTGAAGGGATAGTTTATGCTGCCGATAATGGTGCCGATGTTATTAATATGTCTTGGGGAAGCCCTCAATTTTTCCAAACAATGCAAAATACTGTAAACTATGCCTATAATAAAGGCTGTGTTTTAGTTGGTGCTGCGGGAAACAACGGAAATGGAATGGAAACTCAAATGAATCCTGATATTCCTATTAACTATATGGGATATCCTGCTGCATTAGAGCATGTGATTGCTGTAGGTTCTTGTGATGTTGGAGATAATAAATCAGATTTCTCATGTTACGGTACTTGGATTGACGTACTTGCTCCAGGTGGATATGCTACTCAAGGTCTCCTCGGCATTGGTGCTTTTACTATACTTAGTACTACATATAATGATGCTGGTTCTGCTTGGGATATGATTAATGGTACAACAGGAGGTGCTAATAGCTATAGTGTTGAAGGTAAGTATGATCTTATGCAAGGAACATCAATGGCTTGTCCTGTTACATCAGGATTATGTGGCTTAATGCTTTCGGCAAACCCCGACCTAACACCCGAGGAGCTTACTGCTATTTTAAAAGCAACTTGCGATAATGTTGATGCAGAAAATGCTGCATTTATAGATAGTATTGGTGCAGGTCGTATCAACGCATTTGCTGCAGTAACAGCTGCACAAGCTGCAATTGCAGACCTTGTCGCTGATTTTGAAGCTAGTGAAGTTGTAATTGATGTTGACGCAAGTGTCGATTTTACAGATCTTACAACTGGTACTCCTAATTATTGGAGTTGGACTTTCGAAGGTGGAACACCTAATGTTAGTACTGAGCAACACCCAACAGGTATTATATATGATACCGAAGGCATTTTTTCAGTTACACTAACTGCTAGTGATGGAACAAATACTGATACAGAAACCAAAACTTATTTTATCATTGTTGGACAAAGTGGCGACATAGCCGAAACAGCATGGATAGGACAAAACACACATTTCACAAGTCCATATCGTGGTGTTTGGTCAACCGAAATTGTGGACGCAAATACTGCATGGATATTAACTTATGATGGTGGTGGCAGTGGAGGAATCACTCGCGATTTCGCAATCACTTCCGATGCCGGACAAACATGGATTCCTAAAACACTAAACATCCCTACTAATTATGCTATTGGTGACATCTCCGCGGTTAGTGCAACAACTGCATGGATAGCAGTTTATGATGCTACTATCAGTAGTGGTGGTGCTATTTTTAAAACTATTGACGCTGGCGACACCTGGACACAACAAACTACTGCATTATTTGAAAATGCAAGCAGTTTTGCAAATGTTATTCACATGTTTAATGAAAATGACGGATATTGTCAAGGCGATCCAGCCAATGGGGAGTATGAAATTTACACTACTTCGGACGGTGGTGAAAACTGGACAAAAGTAGATGGAGCAAACATTCCAGACCCTGCATCTAGCGAAGGTGCTTGGACTGGTGTAGCTAATGCCGTTGGCGATATAGCATGGTTTGGCACAAGTACTGGTAGATTATACAAAACAATCGACAAAGGTCTAACATGGACTGTTCATAGTACTGGAGAAGCTAATGTTAGTACAATCTCCTTTGCTAATGAATTGAATGGTGTTGTTATTTGTCAAGTTATAGACCAAACAGCAGGAACAATAACTAGTTGGAAAATGAAAAAAACCGATGATGGTGGCGAAACTTGGTCAGCAATTCCTGTTGAAGAGCAGTATTTATCTGACGTATCTGCGGTTCCTGGAGTTATAGGAATGTACGTAGGAACTAAAATATCTCAAACAACGGAGAACAATTTTTCAGCCTACACTCTCGATTATGGTACAACCTGGACAATGTTAGACGACTCGATTCAGTACACAAATGTTAAAATGTTTAACGAGTTTACTGGTTGGGCAGGAGGATTTAACATGGATGCAAACACAGGAGGCATTTATAAATGGGTAGGCCTTACGCCGTCTGATGCCCCATACTTTACATCATCTCCAGACCTAGAGGTAACAGAATTTGAGACCTACACATACAACATCGTAGCTATTGATCCAAATGATATTGAGCTAACACTCACCGCTCCAACTTGTCCTACATGGCTTTCTTTTACTGACAATGGCAATGGTACTGCGTCTCTAACTGGAACAGCCCCAGAGATAGCAGGAATAACAGAAAACTTTAACGTAACACTTGATGCCACAAATGGCGAATATACTGGAACACAAAATTTTGTTATCATAGTTAATACATCAAACACAGCACCATATTTTACTTCAACTCCTATTACTACGCACGTGCAAAATACACTGTACAGCTATGATGTAATTGCTGAAGATGATCAAGGCGATGCCCTAACAATTGAAGCGACTACTATTCCCGCATGGGCAAACTTTGTAGATAATGGAGACGGTACTGGACAATTAACTGGAACACCTACTAGTGCTAGCTTTCTTGGATTTGGAGTAGTCTTAAAACTTAGCGATGGTATGTTTATAGCCGAGCAAACTTTTAAAATCCAGGTTACTGCCAATAATATAGTCGATTTTGGTTTTGGCAGCATAGAAATTTACCCTAACCCAAGTACTGGTATTATTAACGTGTTAAATTGTCAAGGTGCAAAATATGAAATCATGGATATTACTGGTAGGATTATATCTCAAGGAAATCTTGATAACTCATTTGAAAGACTTGATATTTCTGAGCTTTGCCAAGGTAACTTATTCATTAGATTATTCAACAACGAAATAGTTTATACAGTTAAAATTGTAAAACTATAAACAACTATTATAGATGAGAACATTCCAAAAGTATTATTATTGCATTTTTTTAAAATTTGGTTTTGTAAATGTAAAATTTAATAATACTTTTGGAATGTCTTTTTATGGAACATATTGATATTATAGGTTTTATTGGCGTTGCAGCTAGTATGTTGAGTTTTATTGCTACTGGCAAAATTCAGCATCGAATTATAATTATAATTGCAATTGCTTTACTGCTAACGTACAGTATATTAAAACCAATTTACCCTTTTGCAGTTTTGATGATTTTGGTTCTTGCTTTTTATGTTTTTCAGATTGTCAAATTGCAAAAGAGCAAAGCTTCAATAATATTACTTGAAGTTGAGTATGATAATAATTACATCCTTGAATTTATTAAGAACTATAAAAGGGATATTTATAATTATTTTCCTTTTTATGAGCCTCACAAATTACACAAATGTTTTCTGGTAATGAGAGATATGAATCTGGCAGGAATACTAATTGGAAGTATAGCAGAAGACATACTCACGATTGAAGTAGATTACACTAAACCAATTTATCGAGACAAAGAAATAGGAAATTATATCTTTAAACAAAACCCCGGTTATTTTAAAAAAATGGGGATAAAAAAAATAGTGGCGAAATCCTTTCATAAAGGACATAGTAAATTTCTTAAACAAATGGGCTTTGAGCAAACAAACATTGATAATCAATTAGTTTTTGTAAAAGATCTTGATTAAAAGCCACTTTTAAAGATTCTTTACGTTTATTTAGTGAATACATACATATTATGAATTGGTTTAAATACATACTGGCGGTTGTTTTTATCGTCATCTTAACACAAACAATTGCTGCACAAACAGATATTCCTGATGCACCAGTATTTAGTTCTGCAAGCATTATACCTGAATCCGACCCGACAACTGTCGTACTAAATTGGACACCAAGCGACTCTCTCGATGTAAAAGGGTATATTATTTATCAAGTTATCAGCGGAATTACAGAAACTATTGATACAGTTTATGGCAGATTATCAACCAATTATGATTATACTTTGCCCAATATAATTACTAAACCCGAAAAATACAGATTAGCCGCTTTCGATAATGAATACTTTAAAAGCAGTATTACTAATCCGCACACGATAATGTTTTTAAGCATAGAATTTGATAAATGCAACACTCATATAAAATTAGAGTGGTCAGCCTATGAAGGTTGGACAAATGGTGTTAAATTATACAACTTATATCGCAGATCAGAGGCTGGTACATATTCTGTAATTGACATTCTTACTCCTGATAAATTATCTTACACAGATGAAAGTGTCGATGCTAATCAGACTTATTATTACTACATCGAAGCTATAAGTAACTCAAGTATAAAAGCCACGTCAAATTCTGTTAAATTGACAACTAATGCTTTTACTATACCACAATACTTGTATGCCCAATATGCGAGTGTGGATGGCAACAATATAATCATTAACTTTGCGGTAGATAATTTAGCTGAAGTGCTTGAATATCGTGTGCAAAGATCCGACAGTACAAATGGATCTTTTACAACAATACAATCATATCAAAATACAGGACAAACAGAAATAATGCACACAGACTATGATGTTAATGTTAATAATTATAGATATTATTACAGAATTGCGGCGATAAATCCTTGTGGAGTTCTTTCGTCATATTCAAACATCGCATCAAATATTTTACTTAATGTTCTCGCCGATGATAACTTGATGCATGACATATCATGGACAAATTACTACGCCTGGCCAAATGGAGTTAGTAATTTTAAAATTTACAGAGTTTTTAATGACACAAGAACCGAAATTGGAGTAAACTCTGCTGGTAATTTAAATTACTCTTACAATATTGAATGGTATGTTAACTATTGCCATGACAAAAAAATAAACATGACAAATGAATTTTGTTATTATGTCGAAGCCTATGAAAGCGAAAGTCCTAGAAATATCAGTTCGCAAGGAATTAGCAGATCAAATATTGCATGTGTAAATCATTATCCTATTGTATGGATACCAACAGCATTTAATGCTACTTCGATTAATATTCAAAATCGAGAGTTCAAACCTATACTATCATTTATTGAAAACGAACCTTACGAATTTATCATTTATGATAAGTGGGGACAAATAATCTTTAACACAAATAAGACTTACGAAGGTTGGAATGGGACAATAAATCACTTAGAATTAGCACCTTCGCAATACTACACTTATTTTGTAAGATATTTTGATTATAAAGGTTCTGAATACATAAAAACTGGAACATTTTTCTTATTTATTGAATAAGTTTGACGAATTAGTACTCGTCTATAAAGTCTGAAGTTGATATGTTAGGGTTTGTCAAATAATAAAGTATGCAGAATTGACAACCCCTTAGCTGCGATGTAGTGCGATGTAGTACGATGCAGTGAGTCTGTCGAACTAAGTCTGTCGAACTGAGCGGTGTCGAAGCTAGTTCGTAAACTCTGTTCTTACGCAGACCGCTTAGCGTAATTTTCTTTAATAACAAACTTTATTAATTTCTCAATGTAATTTTTTTGTTAAGCTTACTGTTTTCAAGCTTAATTTTACATTGTAATTAGTATATTTGTAAATTAATATTATTTATAACCATTTAAAAGATTTTTTAATTTTTTATGAGCCTGACAAAAGAGGAAAAAATATGGATTGAAGATCAATTTGATAATCTTATAAAATCGAGTAAGAGAATTAAATCGACTGAAGATAAGGAGCTTATACGAAAAGCTTTTGACTTAGCTAATGAGGCTCATTCTAAAATGAGACGTAAATCAGGAGAACCTTATTTTTCTCATCCCATTGCGGTAGCCAAGATTGTTTCCGAAGAAATTGGACTAGGAATAAAATCAATTGTTAGTGCTCTTTTACATGATGTTGTCGAAGATACAGACCTCACGTTAATAGACATCGAAAGAATGTTTGGAACAACCATTGCTGGCATGATAGATGGGCTGACGAAAATTTCAAACGTTTTAGACAAAGACGCTTCGCTGCAAGTTGAGAATTTCCGCAAAATGCTTATGACAATGTCGCAAGACGTACGCGTTATATTTATTAAACTTGCAGACAGATTACACAATATGCGTACACTGGACTCAATGCCAGAGTACAAACAAATTAAAATATGTAGCGAAACAGTATTCTTATATGCACCACTTGCACATCGTCTCGGATTATATTCTATTAAAACCGAACTCGAAGATCTCGCACTTAAATATGAACATCCGCTTATCTATCGCGAAATAGAAAGAAAATTTAAAGAGACCGAAGAAGAACGAGCAAAATATACCCAAGAAATTATTGAGCCTCTCAAAAAAGTTTTGGAAAACGAAGGAATAAAATTTACAATTAAAGGTCGTCTTAAATCTATTTATTCGATTTGGAATAAAATGCAGAGTAAAGGTGTGCCCTTCGAAGAAATATACGACTTGTTTGCAATTAGGATAGTCTTTGACCATCCTGATGATTACCAAGACAAACAAGCACGTACTCAATGCTATCATATAATGGCACTCATAACTGATATATATCCTCATCACGAACAGCGGATACGAGATTGGGTAAAAAACCCTAAAGCAAACGGATACGAAGCATTACACGTTACCGTTATGGGACCTCGTGGGCAATGGGTCGAAGTCCAAATTCGTAGTAGGAAAATGGATGATATTGCCGAAAGAGGACTCGCTTCGCATTGGAAATACAAAACAAGCGAACGTAGTTCTACTGGAAGTCTTGATGTTCTTATTAGCACATTACAAAACTCATTATCAAATAATGAAGTAGACTCACTAGCTTTTCTTGACGACTTTAAATTAAATATATTTACGACTGAAATATATGTTTTTACACCAAAAGGTGAGATAAAAAAACTACCAAAAGCTTCTACAGTAATTGATTTAGCTTATGAAATCCATACCGAAATAGGAAACACCGCCATAGCTGCTAAAGTTAATCATAAATTAAAACCACTCTCACATGTTTTACATAGTGGCGACCAAGTTGAAATACTTACCTCATCCAAACAAGCCCCTAAAAGAGAATGGCTAGGATTTGCAGTAACTACAAAAGCAAAAGCAAAAATCAAAAGCTCTTTAAAAGAAGAAAGACTACACAATATTGAAAAAGGACAAGAAGCCTTTATTACTAAGGTACACGAATTAAGTCTTAAACTTAGCCATAAAACGTTTAAAGAACTACGCGAAAACTATAATGCTCCTAGTAAAGAAGAATTTTATCGTAAAATTGGTATCGGCGGCATTCAAATTGATGACCTTGAAAAACAACTTCTTAAAGACTCACGAAACATTTTTGCCAAATACTGGAAATTAACCTTTAGCAAACCAAAATCAAAAAAACAAAAAAAAGATAAAAACACATACATTGTTGACGATATTGACAATCAAAAATTTACCCTTGCTACATGCTGTAATCCAATACCAGGAGACGAAGTTGCTGGATTTGCAAATCCAAATAATTCCATTATTATTCATAAAAAAACTTGCTCAATTCTAAATAATCTCGCTGCTAAACAAGGAGAAAAAATAATCACCGTAAAATGGACAAGCTACAAACTTTTATCTTTTTTAGTAACAATTAAAGTTGAAGGCGTTGATCAAATTGGAATTGTTTACCATATTACTAAAGCTATTAGTCAAGAAACAGATGTTAATATTAAATCTATTTGGATAGAAACAAACGATGGTGTTTTTAATGGAGAAATTAAATTGTTTGTGCATCATGCACAAGACCTTGAAGACCTTATAGCTAGAGTAATAAGGGTAAAAGGAGTAAATAATGTTACACGCATCGAAGAATCTGATAATGAATAAAACAGAAATAATATCATTACTAAAACTGCTCGAAGACCCCGACGAAAATGTTTTTAATATTTTACGTGAACAAATTCTTGATAAATCTGAATTATTTCATGTATATCTAGAAAATTATCATGCCTTATCCATAAACGAATTAGCTCTAAAAAGATCGGAGATATTATTAGATGAAATTTTTATAGAGAATCTCGAAAAACGTCTCATCAAAGTTCTTAAAACTAAAGGACAAAATTTACTTGATGCTGTACTTATTATCGAAGAGTATTTCAATCGAGACATTGATGCCGAACAAATAAAAGAGGAAACAAATAAAATAATACAATCTATCTGGCTTGAACTTAATGACCAACTAACCGGAATCGAAAAAGTAAAATTGATTGGAAATGTCCTTTTCGAGAAGCTAAATTTTAAAAAATATCCAGTTGGAGAATTTAAACCTAGATACCTTAGTTTTGCTAACTGTATCAACGACCGCAAATACGTATCCCCTAATATAGCATTACTCTATTGCATAATTGCCCAAGAAACCTCGTTGCCTTTATTCCCTATCGACTTACCAGGCATATTCCTTTTAAGTTACGTAGATAAAGAACTTGCAAATGCCGTGTTCGAAGACAATAACAATGGAGCTGTTTTTTATATTTATCCATACGACCAAGGAGAGTTTATAAATCATCAGATACTTGAAAAATATCTCAAAGAACAAAAAACAACACAAAAAATTGAACAAATGAAAAATATGACATATACAGATTTTTTAGCTTTCTTTTTTCAACTAAGAACTTATGCACTAAAACAAAAAAAATATAACGGCTTTGAAATAGATTATGCAGATAGGATTATCGCAATTTTTAAAAATATAAACTTGTAATATGAAAATAGTTATTTCTGGTGCAGGAGATATTGGCATATATCTCGCAAAAATGCTAACAAAAGAAAATCACGATATTGTTATGATAGATCTAAAAGCAGAATTGCTTAAAGAAGTTGACAACTCGTATGATATAATGTGTGTTGAAGGCTCTTGCACTTCATTTACCGTACTAAAAGAAGCTAATACGACATCGTGCGATCTGTTTATAGCTGTAACAGACTCCGAAGACACTAATATTTTAGCTTGTGTATTTGCAAAAAAACTCGGTGCAAAAAAGACAGTTGCAAGAGTTGGTAACATGGAATATCTTAACCCATTAAACAAACTAACATTTATAAATCTTGGCATCGATAGATTAATATATCCCGAATATATTGCCGCAAAAGAAATAGTAGGAGTTATTAAACAAACAGGAACAACAGAAATATTCGAATTTTCGGGTGGAAAATTAACTCTATTTGTAATTAAACTCGATGAAAATTCACCAATAATAAACATGAGTTTGCGCGAATCCTCAGCACTTGCAAAAAATAAAAATTACAGAGCAGTAGCTATTACAAGAAACGGAGAAACAATTATCCCACGGGGTGATGATATGTTGTTAAGCGGCGACATAATTTATATTATTACAAGCCCTGATGGCATTTCAAGTTTGTTAAAAACTGCTGGTAAAGAAAAACTTGAATTAAACAATGTCATGTTTCTTGGTGGAAGCCGAATAGGTATTAAATCAGCAAAATTCCTTGAAAACCACCTAAACGTAAAAATGGTAGAATTTAATGCCGAAAAAAGTTTTAAACTTGTTGATCTTTTGCCAAAAACAATGATTATCAATGGAGACGGACGAAATGTAGATGTTTTAATAGAAGAGGGTATTGAGAAAACCGACATATTTGTTGCAGTTACAGGAGATGCCGAAACAAATATCCTTACTTGTTTACTCGCAAAAAGATACGGTGTAAAAAAAGTTATAGCAGTAATCGAAAATTTAGACTATATCGACATCGCCTCAAAAATGGGGATTGATACTATTATTAACAAAAAACTTAGTGCTGCAAGTGCTATATATACACTCACAATGAAAGCCGAAGTATCTTCAATAAAGTGCCTAACAGGAACTGATGCCGAAGTACTCGAATTCATTACTTCACGTGATGCAATTATTACTAAGAATAAATTGAAAGACGTAGATTTACCCGAAGGTGTAATTGTGGCTGGTATAGTTAGAGGTAAAAAAAGCTTTATTGCACTAGGCGACACTCAAATTAAACCTAACGATAAGGTAGTATTATTTGCATTACCGACAGCTATTCATAAAATTGCATATTACTTTTAATTAAAATGCTCTTTTGCCAGATTGTCTGCGATAAGCTTTTGCTGTATTCCCTGATGAAAACATTGGCGTATTAACTCGTTGTTGGGGAGAAATATCAAAACTTAACATTACTTCATGCGAACCACTATTAACAGTCCTTAATTGAGAAGTAACAATATCGTAAGAATAAGCTAAATAAAATCTGCTAAACCTGTATCCTGCCAAAATACTAATCGCATCTCCTACCCTATAACCTAAAGATGCACCAAGGCTATTATTATACAACCACGCAACATTAATATCAGCACTAATAGGACTGCTTTTTGCGTAACCCATAAATAGCGAAGGACTAATTCTATGAGTATTTACTAAAAAATCATATTGCCCCATTAAATAAATGTGCCGAGCCATCTCTATTTCACCAAAATCATTTGCAGAATAAGGACGAAACTCTGATTTTATTATTTGATTTACAGCAAATCCCGCATAAAACCTATCATTATACAATAACATCCCAAAATTAGCTTCGGGTCGCCATTTACGCTCAGAATTAAAATTCATTGTTGGATCGGCTAAGTCACTATATGTAAGAGAATTGCCATGTAAACGATATTGCATCAGTTCAGCAGATAAACCAAATGATAAAAACATCTTATCCATGTCTATTATATAAGCATAAGATGCATTTACGATAAATCGTGACGTAGGTCCTGTGATATCATTGATAATATATCCACCAACACCATTTGTCTTCGAGAGTTCACTATGAAAACTAATTACCGAGGTAACAGGAGCATCTTCAAACCCCACCCACTGTGCACGATGTAGCAATTTTATATCCTTACTCACAGTAGAACCAGCAACAGCAGGATTATTCAACAATAAGTTGTTTTGTCGCATACTTATTTGTGGTAGTTGCTGTGCAAATAAAAACTGAACAAAAATTAGTGCCAATATAAATAGTAATATTTTTCTCATCTTTTTATCTAATTATTGTTACACTTCCTTTTCGCAACTCACTCCCATCTCCATATAAATCGATAATGTAATAATATGTAGCATCTGGAACTTTTTTACCTTTATATTCACCATTCCAAGGTGTTAAGTATCCCTTAGAATTAAATACCTCATTACCGTTTCGGTTAAAAATATTAACAGTACAGTTTGGATAATTTCCTATGCCCTCAATCTCCCACATATCGTTAAAATTATCTCCATTAGGTGAGAAAGAATTAAATATCGTAAAATCAAACTCGGAATCGGGATCGGGATCGGGTTCTGGGTCTGGATTATCTATAATTAATTTCCGAGCTAAAACAAAAAACGATTTATTATCAAATAATAAATTATCATCTCTAAAAATATAATTATTAGCATCAACAACTTGAACAGAATTTTCTAAGAGTTCCCACATTGCGACAGGAGCATTATTCCAAAAAGAAATCGCATCAAAAACATTATCAGAACTTTCGCCGATTATTTCAAGTTTAACTTGATTTGTTCCCAATACCCTATGTATATAATGATAATACTCGTTATTTAGAACATCAATTAATGTGTCTTTTAAACTTACAGACATACCATCATTTGTTGCATCATTATTTATAAACCGAACACGAAATTCTGAATTCTCACCAATAAATTGAGAAATAATAACAGGTCTATATCTTTCGGTGCCAAAATATGAGCCAACAGGAAATAAATACTCTCCTACTAAATCAGTTTTTCTTGACAAATACCCACCACTGTCTGACGAAACAAATCCATGATTACGAACTACTGCGTCATTATCTATGTTACTTATTTCTATAAAATTAGAGCCTGTGTCAAACTCGGAATCATTAATGTCAAGGATTCCTAAAATATAGATATCTTGTTCAAGCGTTTTTGTACCTCCCGAAATTGCTGACAAATTATTAAAAGATGTTACCTCACTCCCACCAATTACTTGATTAGAACTCAGTAAAAAAACGGAACCTTCATTACTCACAAAATCTGCATTATTATACCAGTTTCCAGTTATATCAATATTACCCTCGCAATTAATTTGTGAGTTATTAGTTAGATTACCATTAACAACAAGTTGAGCAAAGTCGGTAGTATTATTAGTCAAAGTCAGTATGCCATTTGCATTTACAATATCTCCATTTGCTGCCACTATGGCTTGATGATTTACCCATATTTCATTACCATTATTATAAAACACTTGCGAAAAACAAGTGTAAGTTAAAAATGTAAGCAAAAATACCACCAAAACACGCTGTATAATATTATTTAGTTTCATAATTGAAATTCAATCCTGTTAAATTTTCAAACTCTTTACCACTTTCAAATATGTCTTCATCATCTTCTTCATAGACCCAAGTGATACTGATATTTTTTTTGTTTTGCAAATGTATAAAAAATTTATACAAACCCCTTGCTGCTCCTGTATTAAAATACTCAAGGTCAAACTTTAAACACATTTTGTCATATTGTGTATATATTTTCTCAACCACTCGGCTAAAATCTGCAAAAAACTCTTGGGGGTTCTCTGGAATAAAACGTCCCTCTATCAAAATCAAATGCTTGTCCTCATCAATATATACTCCAGGTGTTTTTGTACTAGGCTCAAATAGAGTTTTCATAATTTATTAAACTTTAGTTTTATTATAAATATATTACCACCACTTATGTAGAAATCAATTGGGTTTTCCGACTTTATTCGACAAAAAACATGTCCATTACCTGTTGAGTTTGATGTTGTTGAGAGATTTTTTTGATAAATGCCTTGCAAATCTACTACCTCTATCTCATTAATGTTTTTTAACTGCTTAATTATATTCTCAATCATTGCTGTCTCCATAGCCTGTTTGATTTCCACAATATAATCAGAGGTGGTTTCTATTACTTGAAATATAGCTGCGTTTTTATTATTATAAATAAGGTTATTTTGCAATAATTCCACGGCAGACAGAATAATCCTTTTTTTTATTTTTGTTTTTAAATTAGATAATTGTTCAGAAACTAAGGCTACAAAAGCTCCTGCATCAGCATTTTGAGTGGTCTCGTAATAGCACAATATTTTTTCTTCATGCTTCATTAATTAAAGCGTATAGGTTTTGGAATTGTAATCTGTTTTATAGACTCTAAAGCGTAAGAATCGGTCATTCCAGAGATAAAGTCCGTTATAATTTGATTATCATCATCATTATTATTTTGATAAAATTGAGACATCCCATTCAAATAATCAGCAAAATTTTTATCAAGTTCTATTCCACTTTCACTATATTTTTGATAATCGTAACGATATTTTGTAAAAATCTCCATAAGATGCTCAAAAAGATTATTAATTATTCGATCACAAAAAACATCATAACGTTTAAGAGCAGGGTGTTCGTAAATATTCTTATAATTAAAATGTTTCAGTTTTGTTACCATTTGATAAGTTTCGTCAGAGAAGCCAACGTAATTTTTATCAGCCGAATTGCTAATAATATCAATTATAAGTTTATTTATTATTTGGCCATTTCTGTCGCCAAGCATATTTTTCACATCCGTAGGAATATCGTTATCGGTTATAAACCCAGCGACATAGGCATCTTCGATATCTCTTCCCAGATATGCAATTTTATCTGAAAATCTCATAATACAACCCTCATACGAGGTTGCAACGACTTTACGATTTTTAATAGCATCAAGCTCATTAAGTTTAGAAACGGGGGTAAGTTTTTGCTCGTCTTTTTCGCCATTATGACAAATTATTCCATCTTTTACTCCATAGCAAAGATTTAAACCTTTCCCTTTATTTGCAAGGTATTGCACCTGTCGATACGAGTTTATTTCATGTACAAATGCGTTATTACCACCTAACATTTTGTTTAATGCCATTTCGCCTGCATGACCAAAAGGTGTATGCCCCAAATCATGCCCAAGACCAATAGCATAAGCCATATCCACACTAAGATCCCAACCATAAGAATTTAATCCTTTACATATTGACGAAGCAATTGTTGCAACGTGCAAAACATGTTCAATTCGAGTACAAATATGATCGTTTTCCGGAGCAAAAAATACCTGCGTTTTATTTTTCAAACGTCTAAAAGCTGTTGAATGAATAATAGCTGTCTGGTCTCTAAAATAATCGCCACGTACATCCGTTTCACGATCAAGGCTTCTCTTAAGATATATTTCGTTACTAAATGGATTTTTCATATTTTATAGTTATTCTTTTAATTGTTTATTCCTTAAAGATCGCCAAACATAAACCAATGTATATGACAACTAAAGATAAAGTAAAAAACAATTAACTGTTCTCAGTTCTCAGTAGATTTAAAACACAAACCGCGAACTGCGAACTGCGAACAATTCTCTATCGTATCACATTAAGTTTATCAACAATAAGTTTTCCTTGAGTAAATACTCTTGTAAAATACACTCCGGAAGATAATTGTGAAACATCAAGTAAGATTTCATCGGCACCTGATTCGGCAAATTTCATTAGTATTGTTCTACCAGTTTTATCAAAGATTTCAACAAAATCTCCTTTGTCAAAAGTGTAGCCATTGGTAATAGTAAGATAATTTGAACAAGGATTAGGATATAAGCTAATGTTTTTTTCGATTTCCTCATCTTCGATACCTACAAGGCATGTGAGTGGTCTAATGCCAGATGACACAGCGATATCATAAGCTTCTACTGTACTTTTCCATTCATCCCCATCTTTTACCCAAAAAGTATTTAATCCACCATTTCCTCTGTTTGGAGACATTCCGACAACAAATTTATCTCCATCTGCGTAATTTATACTATATCCTAAGTAAAACGGGCCATCAACTTCGAGCGGTTCGTCAAAAAGAATTACCTGAATAAAATTTCCACTTAGATTATGCAAATACACTTTTTGTTCCGACAAAATTGTTGTTGGTTTATTGTCTGCTCCGTCCCAAGTTATAAAACGGATATACGAATTGTACGACCCATAAGAAATATCCATTACTGGCACAATAACGCCATGCACTTGATTGAAAGTATGAAAATCATAATAGTCGGCATACATTTTTATATTATCAGAATTTTGTCCCCCTAAACAACCAGTCATTCCATTAATATAAAGTTCATTTGGAATTTCGTCTTCTACTAAATTTCCGATTGTATCACAAAAAGAGCCGACATTTGTTTCGTAAACAACGATATAATCACGTTTAGTAAGCACATTAGAACCATTAATATTTGAGACGCTTAAAGTTACATCAAAAAAACCAGTATTTGCGTAAATTACTCCTTCGGGTTGGATTTGAAAACCAGAATATTGCGGATCTCCTCCTTCAAATTGCCAAGACCAAGACATAGGATACTTAGTTGATAAATCATCAAAATACACAGGAATATTTCTTTTAACTAATCTGTTACGAGAAGTAAAATTTGCTACAGGTGCTTCAAGTCCGGCATCGGGGATTACCGTAATATAATTTTCTATAAGCAAAGTATCCCAACCTACCGAATTGCGAACAATAAGTTGAGCGTTAAAAGTTCCTGTATTATTATACACAACATCTTGTGGGTGTTGCTCAGTTGATGTATTTGGAACTGCACCTTCGAACGCCCAGTGCCATTCATAAGGAAAATCATGTGAAAGATCTGTATAGTCGATACTATATCCTGCAACCACAACTACCTGATTAGCAGAAAAATAGGCGACAACAGTATCATCAGCAATATCAAACACCTGAACATAATTTTGGTAAGTTACTGAGTTTTCATTTCCAAACGCATTTTGAACAGTAAGACTAACATCATACCAACCAGATTCGTTATAGATAATTTCAGGTGGATTTTGTCCATTAAACGTTTCGGGTTCACCTCCTTCAAAAAACCACAACCATTGACTTACATTATTTATAGATTCATCGTGATATGTTACACCAGATCCCACAGGTAATATTAATGGAGCACCAGTAAATGCGGCGACAGGCCAATCATCGGGGCAGGCGTTTTGGTTTGGTCCCAAAGCAACAATAGCAGATATTTCGTGGAGGTCTCCAGCCTCACCATCCCAGGAAACACTTCGATCGGGACTGATAACAATAAACTCTGGATAATACTCTACTCCATAATAATTTATGACAGGATAAGATCCTCCTTGTCCGCTAACCAATGGATAAACACAACCAAAATCTTCTCTAAATTGCTCTGCAATTGCATCACTGTCCTCTGAGCCAATACCAAGAACTATCAACTCAAACTCATTGCAGCCAAAACCTTCGTAAATATCATTAACTCCTGGTACGGCTCCTTGACAGCCACCACAAGTAGAAAACCAAAAATCAAGATATACATATTTGCCTTGGTCAAGTATCTCAAAAAGATTGTAAGTTACGCCCTCTGTATCGGTAACAGTAAAATCCTCAGCCTCAGTAGGCTGTGCAAACATAAAATAAGATATTCCTATCAACCCAAATAACAGTAATGCTTTTTTAATCAACTGAAGTTTCATAATTATTCTTTTAATTGCAAACTAAAACGATAGAATTTGTAAAAGGTTTACTAAAAGCCTATATCTATTTTTCAAAAATAAGAAAAAATAATACATAAAATTTATTTCTTTAGTCTTTTTATAGAAAATTTCTTATTACTTGAAAAAATACTAGCATTTAGCTCAAAGCCAATAATCAAAGCCAATGCTGTAATATAGAATAAAAGCATTACGACAATAATGGTACCGATAGAGCCGTAAAGCTTATTATATCTGGCAAAGTTATTAACATAATATGCAAATCCTAAAGAGGATATTACTTGCAAAACCGTTGCAAAAATTGCTCCTGGAGTAATAAATCTAAATCGGCTTTTTTTGGCAGGAGCGAGAAAATAAAGAAATGAAATAGCTAAAAAATAGAGACCAATTACAAGTATCCATTTAAAGACACCTATTACAAAGAATAAAGCACTACTATATTTCTGTTGAAATTGGTGGTCTCCCATAAAATTAAGAAAATAATTATTGCCGACAACTATTAAAGATATAGCCAACAATAGTAATACACTCACTATAACAATTAACAAAACAGAGATAAGTCTTTTGCTAATCCAATTTCGAGAATCCACATGATGGTATGAATTATTAAAGGCTTCGATAAATGATAAAACGCCGTTTGATGCAAAGAATAACATCAGAAAAAAACCAATAGACAATATGCTACTTCGTTGATTAAGAATGGTATCCGATATTGTTTCGTGCAACAAGCTATATGCAGAATCGGGCAACACCTCGGCTAAAATACTAAAGAGCTCATATTGGAAGTTTTGCACAGGGATAAAGGGAATAAGAGAGAAAAAGAAAATCAAAGCAGGAAATATTGCGATAAACAAATTAAATGCTACGCTTGAGGCTCTCATTGAGACTGCTCCCTCTTGAATTCCTTTAAAAAAAAACGAACCAACATAATAAAGTGAATAACCTCTAAAACCAGGTAATATTATTTTTTTACTTAGTTTTACTACAAATTTCTCTAATCGCTGTTTTTGTTTTTTTACAAATTTTATCATACAGCTTTAAGGCTTAAATCAAGGCTTTTAATCTGATGAGTAATTGCTCCCACAGAAATATAATCCACTCCACATTGTGCATAAGCTCTAATGTTCTGGATTGTTATTCCTCCACTTGATTCAATTTCATATTTACCATTGATAAGCTCAACTGCTTTGCGTGTAAGTTCGGGACTAAAATTATCTAGCATTATTCGATTTACTCCGCCAACACGTAATACCTCTTCAACATCACTAATTGTACGAGTTTCGACTTCGATTTTAAGTTCCAATTTATTAATTTTAAGATAATCATTTGCCAAAGTAATTGCCTTTTCGATACTTCCAGCATAATCTATATGATTGTCTTTAAGCATAATCATATCATAAAGTCCTATACGATGATTATAACCGCCCCCTATACGAACGGCTTCTTTTTCTATTAGGCGTAATCCAGGTGTTGTTTTACGAGTATCTAATATTTTGGTTTTAAATCCTTGCAATTCTTGTACATAACGGGATGTTTCAGCAGCTATTCCGCTCATACGTTGCATAAAATTAAGCACAGTTCTTTCGGCAGTAAGGATATCAAGTTGAGGTCCGCTAACTTCCAGCACAATATCTCCAGGTTTAACCTCTTGTCCATCATTAAAATAAACATGTACAGCAATATCTTTCGAGAAATAATAAAAAACTGCCTTTGCAATCTCTACACCAGCAATAACACCTTCTTGTTTTACCAATAAAAAAGCACTCCCTTGTTCGGTCTTATTAATACAACATAAGGATGAGTGGTCTCCATCACCAACATCCTCCTTATAAGCTCTTTCGATAAGAGAACTTAAATATTCTTTCGGAATCATTCTTCTTCGATTCGCATTTGATGAATTAATGGTTTACCACCGCTTTCTTTAACGAGAAAATAAACCCGATATATTTGACCACTCACAGTTTCAAGATTTCCAATAGCATACTGTGCACCCTCTTTTCCTCCTTGATGCAATAGAGTAAAACTTTTGGATTTATTTTTATCAAAGAAACTTTTCAAAATCTGTTCTGCTTGTTGTTTACTATAAACATCCTCTTTGTCAAGAATAACTAACTCAACCGAAGAGTTAAAATGTTTAGATAACTCAATAGCATTTCCAACTTTCATGGCATCAAAAATCTTAGGCGGGATATCAAAAATCGGAAAAGCATTTGCTCCTAATGCAGTCCCCAAAATAATTACTGCCAATAATACTTTAATTTTTTTCATCATTTATTTTTTTTCGTTTTACTTTGCAATTTTCATTATTGCATACAAAAACTAAACCAAACATTTAAACCGCAAGATATAAATAATTTAAATCTTTCCAGTATCTTTATATCCAAAATTTTTAACATATTATGAATATACAATTATTAGTAATAGGAAAAACAGATAAAACTCATATTAAAACAGGCATTGAAGAATATGTAAAACGAATAAACAGATATTGTAAATTTGAGATAAAAATCATCAAAGACATAAAAAACTCAAAAAAAATGAGTGAAAGTGTTCAAAAAAAACTTGAAGGTGAAAAAATAATAGCGGAAGTTTCTACATCTGATCAAATGGTGCTATTAGATGAGAAAGGCAAACAAACAAACTCAAAAGATTTTGCAGTTTTCTTAAACAAAACACTTGTTTCTGGAGCCAAAAACCTTATCTTTGTCATTGGAGGTCCTTATGGCTTTTCGGAAGAGGTTTATAAACGTGCTAATGCAAAAATTTCATTGTCAAAAATGACCTTTTCACATCAATTAGTACGAATAATATTTGCCGAACAATTATATAGAGCTTTTAGTATTTTAAACAACGAACCATACCATCACGATTAAATATGAAAATCAAACCTCTGCATATTATTATAAGTTTTGTTATTCTTGCAATTTCTTACTTGCTAAGTATTACTGTGGCAAACTTACCTAAAGCACAAAACCACGAGCAGATAAATGTCGAACATATCGAAACTGTAATTAATCAAAAAATTAACATACTCGAATCCCGTTGCAAACATTTATCAGAAAAGTTTTACCAAAATCAAGACGACATAGAAAAATACTTTTATGAGGCATCGGATGATACCTTTACCGAAGACGGCACAGGCTACTTTTTATATCAAGACAACGAACTAAAATGCTGGACAACTAACGACATTCCACTACCAACGAGTACTACATACGGTTTTTTTGATAGAGGTCTTATCAATCTAAACAATGGCTGGTATATTTGCAACTCAATCGAGGGAGATAACTGGCATCTTGTAGGCTTATTCAGAATAAAAAAAGAATATTCTTATGAAAACGATATTCTTAATAATGAATTCTTTTCAGAATTTAAAATACATCCGAAAGCAAGTATCAATATTGACTCGTTAACCAACAGCAATAAAATATGTTTTAATATAAATGAAGAAAATGAATATTTCTATCTAAGATTACCTGAAAACATATATGAAGATGAGCAGCCTTTTACATTTCAACATTTTACATCTTTATTAAACATATTTTTGACCGTAATATTTTTATTTGTACTGTTAGCTGCATTATCAAGAAAATACCGAAAATTAAACGGGGTATTTACACTTATGTTTTTTGTTTTGTTGTCGATTTTTCGATTTCTATTGCTTAAATTTAATTTTTTGCAAAATTTTGTTGGATTTAATCTTTTTAGTCCCGAATTATTTGCCGAGTCATTCTGGTTGCCGTCACTTGGAGATTATCTGATAAATGTTTTTTTCTTTATTGCTTTTGCAGGATTTTTATTTCTGTTTTTTAAGCCAAAAATCAATATAAAAACAAGCGTTTTTCTAAAACTAATTTTTAGTATCTCCATAGCATTGATAATGTTTTTTTCTGGTAAACTAATATCTGAACTACTTAACGGCTTGGTTTGGAATTCGTCTATCTCATTTGGGTTCGAGAACATCCTAAACCTCGACATATACAGTATTCTTGGCTCATCAATAATTGTACTTATAATTGTGAGTTTTTTGCTGATACTTTACAGACTGATGCGAAACTTCAATGAGTTGTTATCTTTCATCACAATCTCAATCACATTAGTAATATTATATCTTTATTCGATTATTACTGCATTAAATGGCAACTATACAATCGACACAGTTATTATCTTCAATCTGCTTTTCCTACTTTTATGGATTTGCTTGGCATATATCTGCACCAAACGAGAGATGAACTATTTTTGGAGTGTAATAATTTTGATACCTGTTTCTCTTATTACTTCGGAGCATTTTTCACGATTAAGCAATAAAAAAGAGATCGATACCTACAAAGTGATTACATATAATCTCGCAGCCGAAAGAGATGTTGGAGCCGAGTTTTTTCTTAAACAAACTTATGATGAGATAAAAACAAACGAAGCTCTCAATAATGCAGTTTTTACCCAAAAATTTCAACAAATACAATCAATTGTAAATAAAATTCTCTTATCAAAAAGATATTTTAACAAATACGAAATACAAACTACAATTTGTCAATGTAGCGACAGTTTGTTTATCGAACCAGAAATGCTATCAGTAGAATGTTTTGATTTTTTTCGCAATCAAATCGATGACTATGGGATAATAATTCCAGGGTCTAATTTTTATTTTCTGGATAATCATAATGGACGCATATCGTACATGGGAGAAATAAGCTCTATGTTATTAGACTCCACATTTATTAATATTTATGTTGAGTTAAATTCAAAAATTTTTAGCGAAGGTCTTGGCTATCCAGAGTTGCTATTAGACAAAAAATTATCAGTTAAAAAAACTTCGCAAAACTATAATTATGCAAAATACAACAAAGGTCATCTTATCAGTAGTAAAGGCGATTACAAATACAGATTTACCCTTAAACCACAAGAAAATGACACTAGTGAATATTCATACAATGTAAAAGATGGATATATTCATTTTAAATATCGTCCTGATGCTGAGAACCTTATTATTTTAAGCAAACCAGACACACAATATTCAAACGAGTTAGTTGCTTTTACCTATATTTCTTCATTTTTATTCTTTATTCTCAACATAATATGGTTAATTATTAATATCTCTAAAGGCTATTTCAGAAAAGGCATTAATCTAAAAACAAAGATACAAGTATCATTTATAACAATTTTAATACTATCGCTTATATTGACAGGTACTATATCCATATTTTTTATTGTGCAAGGATATAAAAACAAGCAAAAAGAAACAGTACAAGACAAAGTACATTCGGTTTTGGTTGAATTAGAACAAAATGTCGGCACACAACACAAACTAGATTACGCAGATGCTGATTTTTTAAATTCTCTTTTGGTAAAATATTCTAATGTATTTTATACTGATATAAACATTTATGATCTTAACGGGATTTTACTTTCCTCATCAAGGATAGAACTTTACGACAAAGGATTAAAAGGTCGCTATTTAGATTACATGGCATACAAAGAGCTTAAAATTAATAATGCCGGAAACGTTGTAATTAACGAAACTGTCGACAACATTTCTTATTTATCGGCTTATGTCCCATTTAGAAATTATGATAACAAAATAATTGCCTATTTGAACTTGCCGTATTTTGCACGACAAAATGAGTTTAAAGAGGAAATATCAAATTTCGTAATTGCAATCTCAAATGTTTTTCTTGCTTTAATATTAATATCTATAATAATAGGAATTTTTATTTCGCGCCAACTAACGCGTCCATTAGTCATAATACAAGACAAAATACGCTCAATGGACATAAAAAAGAAAGCCGAAAAAATTATTTACACAAAAAATGATGAGCTTGGTGCCCTTATTCGAGAGTATAATCGAAAAGTTGATGAATTAAGCGAATCAGCAAATAAATTGGCACAGTCGGAGCGTGAAATGGCTTGGAGAGAAATGGCAAAACAAATTGCTCACGAAATCAAAAATCCACTTACTCCAATGAAATTGAGTGTTCAATATCTTGAAAGAGCTTACGATAAAAAAGACGAAAATTGGGAAAAAACCTACCGAAAAGTATCGAAAAATCTAATTGAACAAATAGACATCTTATCGGGGATAGCCTCCGAATTTAGCAATTTTGCCAAAATGCCAGTCTCACGTAAAGAAATCATTAATTTAAAAGATGTTATTATAGCCACAGCCCAACTCTACGAAACAACCGAAGATGTTGATATTGATACAGAATTTAATGTAAAAACTGAAGGATTGATAAATGCCGATAAAGAACAAATGATACGAGTATTTACAAATCTTGTAAAAAATAGTATTCAGGCAATTCCAGATAATAGATATGGCAAAATAATTATAAGCCTCGAAGAGATCGAAAATGCCTATATTGCCAAAGTTATTGATAACGGTTGCGGAATAAGTGAAAACATGATACCCAAAATTTTCCAACCTAATTTTACAACAAAATCATCAGGTATGGGATTAGGTCTGAGCATGGTAAAAAGCATACTAATTAGCAATAATGCTACAATTCACTTTAATACCACAGAAAATATAGGAACAGAATTCGTAATTGAAATACCTATTTATACAAGCGAATAAAGGTTTATCAAACAACAATTTCTCCATTAATATGTATTTCAGTTTGTATTTCTATTGCTTTTTTTAGCACGTGGCTAACTCCGCAATAAGATTCTTCTGAAAGTTTAACGGCTTTTTTAACATTCTCGGGCTTAATATTTTCTCCTGTCAAAACATATTTGATAATTATTGTGTTATAATGTTTTGGATGCTCATCCGTTAGTTCGCCATCAACAACAACATGAAAACTTTCGGGTTCAATACGCATTTTTCGCAAAATAGAAATCACGTCCATTGCAGTACATCCACCAAGAGCAGATAATAATAGTGGTTTTGGTCGTGGCCCTTCATCTAATCCGCCAACATCTGTTTTTGCATCAATTATACAAGAGTGTCCATCCACATCAACAGTGAAAGACATTTGTTCATTCCATTTAATATCAACTGTATCCATAATCTGTTTTTGTTCTTATAACATTTATAATGAGCAAATGTTTAAAACTATAATTGTAAAACTTATTTTTTCTTTTTGCCTGTACCTTGAATAGAATACCCAAATTTACCAATTTTTTTTCCTACATTATAGTATTTACCATGCAAATAGCACATCATTTCTGCATTTGCGAGTTGAAATTGGTCAGTTTCTTTATCAAAGTGAGCTTCGTCTGCATTAACCGCAACAACTTCTGCTATAAACATATCGTGAGAACCTAACTCTATAATTTGTGTTACTTTACACTCAATATTAAGAGGCGACTCCTCAATTATTGGGCACGACACCTCTTGAGCTTTGCTGGGAGTAAGCCTCATTTCTTTAAATTTGTTGTGTTTGTCGCCAGATTTTACTCCACACCAATCGGTAGCATAAGCAAGTTTATTATTAGTTAAATTAATGACAAACTCCATGTTTTTTTTTATTATGTGATGCGAATGTCTGTTTTTTCGTACAGATATATAACACATTGGCGGGTCAGAACAAATTGTTCCTGTCCATGCTATAGTTATAATATTATGCTCTTCGGGTGTTGATCCACAACTTACCATTACTGCAGGTAATGGATAAACCATAGTTCCTTTTTTTAATGCTCTTTTTGACATTATTAGTTGTTTTATTCTGGTTTGATTCTTATAAAAAACATTTGGTTTTGCTCACCTGTTCGCCAATGATATCCTAAAGAAAATGGCAATGAATCAATGTCTTCTCCTTTGTCGTAAATTGCTTTAAGGTCTGATTGCATAAGGTATGGACTTGTAAAATCGGATATTGGTTTCACGTAAACACCAAAAAGCTTTGCAGTCCATATTTCAGGTTGGTAATATTTTAATGGGATACCAGTATCATCTTGCAGAACTGCCTCAGAATTATCCAAAATAATATTTCGAATGATATTAAATGTACCATAATGCAATAAATATGATGCAGATTTGACATAAGTATTTACCGTATCGAGTTTGTCGAGATATGATTTGAACACCGGTGTTGCCGCAAAACCACTATCAGAAATATCGCAACGAAAATATCTTAGTGTTTTAACTTTTTCGCTATTAGCCTCGCTAAATGATATTGTAACACATTCTGTTGCAGAAAATCTACCTGTAATTGATTTGAACTCTTTAAAATCGCCATTAACATCAAGAGTTTCATATTTTATGTCATGTATTTCATGTTCAGTTTGAGACATAAAAAAGATTATCACAGGTAGCACACCCTTGATACTTGCATTATGTAAGTCTGTATTCATGCGTCCTGTAATAAAATAGCTTCTTTTGTAAATATCACGTATTGAGTAATAAAACTTATCTAGGTAATCAGAGAGCTCTCGCTCACTTGCCTTTGAAATATTGGGAATTTCACCAAGTTGTTCTTGAGCGAGAAAAAGATAATTGCTTGCATTTGGAAATAAAACATGAGCATGTAAAAAATCAGGACCAGAAAATGGATAAAATAATGTTAAACTATCATTTATTTGGGGTTCTATTACTTCATTGCTCCAATCACGCATAGGAGTTAAACGTGAGCTATCCATACTTGGCCAGTCTTCATTAATTTTAGATTGATAGTCTATCCAAAAAGCTCGATCAATTGTGGTATCAGTATTGGATACTGGAAACTCCTGCCCAGTAATAAACAGTGCAAACTCTTGATATTTAGAAATTGGAGTAGAATCTTTCTGCGAAAAGCCAATGAAACTGTGCAGAAATAATACTATTGTTAGAATTGTAATTTTATTTTTCATAGTGCTTTTGGTTTTGATAACAATGTAATTATCACAAAGTTCGTATTATTTAGCTAAAATCAAAAAATAATTTTTTTTGCCTTTTTGAATTAATATGTATTTATTACTAATTAAAAACGATGAGTCTATCGTCCCTTCAAGGTCTGCATACTTTTCTTTATTAATGCTCAATCCGTTTCCTTGAATTGTTCTACGAAGTTCCCCTTTTGACGAAAAAATTTCTGTATGATCAGTTAACAAATCAAAAATATTTACTCCAGTTTTAATATTCGATTTTTTCACTACGTACATTGGCACACCTTCAAACACGCTTAAAAATGTCCATTCATCAAGTTTCTTTAAACTATCGCTAGTAGATTTTCCAAATAGGATTTCTGATGCTTCGATTGCCGTTTGGAGATCTTCTTTTGAATGCACCATTGTTGTAATTTCTTCCGCAAGTCGTTTTTGAAGTATTCTTAAATGTGTTGATTCATTATGTTCTTTTACAATATTATCTATTGTAGTTTGGTCTAAAATTGTGAATATTTTGATGTATTTAACTGCATCTTCATCTGATACATTAAGCCAAAATTGATAAAATGAATATGGACTCGTACGATCGGGGTCGAGCCAAATATTCCCTGATTCAGTTTTTCCAAATTTACCGCCGTCAGCTTTTGTAATAAGCGGGCAGGTAAGAGCAAAAGCTTCGCCTCCAATTGTGCGACGTATTAATTCTGAACCAGTGGTAATATTTCCCCATTGGTCGCTGCCACCCATTTGTAATTTGCAATCATATTTTGTGTACAAATGAAAAAAATCGTAACCCTGCACCAACTGATATGTAAATTCAGTGAATGACATACCGCTTTTATCATCGCCCGTTATACGTTTTTTTACCGAGTCTTTCGACATCATGTAGTTCACAGTGAGATGCTTACCAATGTCGCGAATAAAGTCAAGGAATGAGAATTTGCTCATCCAATCGTAATTGTTAACCAATTCGGCTTTGTTTTTATTAGGGGTGTCGAAATCAAGAAATTTAGAAATTTGATTATGAATAGCTTTTTGATTATGTCTCAAAGTTTCTTCGTCTAATAAATTACGTTCTTGAGATTTTCCACTTGGATCTCCAATCATTCCAGTTGCTCCACCCAAAAGTACAATAGGTCTATGTCCACTTAATTGTAAATGTTTCAACATCATTATACTCACCAAATGACCAATATGCAAGGAATCGGCTGTTGGATCTATACCTACATAAGCAGTAACAAATTCCTTATTTAATAAATCTTCTGTTCCGGGCATGATATCACGTATCATGCCTCTCCATTCCAACTCTTTAACAAAACTCATAATTAATTCTATTTTTGGACAATAATTTTCTTTACTATTACTCTATTTGTTTTATCATCTATTAGTTTTATAAAATACAATCCATCGGATAAATTACTAAGTTCAAACTTGATATCAGTATTTGTATTTTGGATATTTTTCTGATAGATAATTACTCCTATATTATTTAATATTTGTGCAGTTCCAGAATAATTTTCCTCTGTTTTTAAATAAAACTCACCAGAATTTGGATTTGGATAGATATCTGCAAGATTTGCAATAACTTTATCATTTCTTATATCTAAATATTTATCCCAGTCCCAAATTGCTAGAGAATATTCTCCAGTTTTAACTGAATCGACAGTAAATCTTTTCACTACAGTTGAGTGGTTTGCTGGCTCAATAGTCCAATCAGCAGACTTGTTCGGGCGATATAATAAGACTAAAGAATCGAGACTGTTTGTGATAAAATTATTGTCAACATATCCTGAGCTGTTAGTATTTTTATTATAAGTAAAACGTGCTTTTGCTTTAAAGTTGCCAGTTTGCAGTGCTTCAATTGTCCAATACCTATGGTCGGCAATGATAAGACCTGGAATTTCAGTTTTAAAACTGTCGGGAGCTGCCCAATTGTGAGTTACACGAAAAAATGTACTGTCATTTTCATTAACAGATTGTACATCGGCAATAAAATAAGTATAATTATAATATGATAAGCCTTTAGATTTTAAAAATTTCACTTCAACAATTGTAGCATCAGCTAAAACTTGGTTATAATCGCATAAAGTTAAAACAGGCTCAAAAGGGATTGTAAATGATTGCACTCCAAACTGTCCGTCAAATTCCATAAGTTTTGTTTGTACGCTATAATCAGGTTTCATAAAACTTACTTCAACTCTGTTTGAGTTAGCATAAGTCTCGCGTCCACGAAGTTTTTGTTGCATATAAACAGTAACATCAAACCCAGCTCCGTTTTGCTGAACAATAGCCGAATCAATTGAAAAATGGAAAAAGCCAGGAGAAAACACCCAATCTTCAAAAAAATCTGTCATATCAATTCCAGTATAATCAGTAAGAAAGTCTCTCATATCATAAGATGAGACAGAAGAGTAAGCGTTTTCTTGTAAAAATTGCGTCATACCACCAAAAAACAACTCATCTCCAAGATATCCACGCAGCGAATGAGCTGTACTGGCACCTTTCTCATAAACGGTACGCGAATATGTCAGACTTTGGTCCATTGGGTAAAGAGCATGAAACCCACCATCTTGAATATGGTAATATCGTAATACAGTTTCGTGAGATTTATTTCGAAAACTTTTCGCAGCATCTAATCCATATAAATATTGTGTAAAAACAGTTTCATTATATGTTGCCCAACCTTCGTTTATCCACATATCCTCTGCCGAGGAGCAAGTAATATAATCACCAAACCACATGTGGGCTAATTCGTGATAAAACAAATCCTCATAATCAAGTGTTCCATTAACAAAATCTCTTCCCATTGCAATATTGGTTACATGCTCCATTGCTCCGCTGTTAAAAGGAACCGAAACATATCCTACTCTGTTCCAAGGATATGCACCGTATTTTGTTTCGTAAATCCGTAAAACACTATCAATATTAACAAAAGAGTTTGCAGTACGTACGCTATCTCCAGGGTAAATATAAAACTCAACTGGAATATTGGCTTCTATTCCTTCATAAATATGTGACTGTAACTCATACGCCCCGACTGCTACAGAAACCAAATATGTTGGTACTTCATAATTGAGATGCCACTCATAAGTTTTTGTTTGTTCTGCAGTATTTTCAGTAACTTGTACTAATTCTCCGCCACAAACTGCGGTATGATTTTGCTGAGTTGTAATAATTGTTTTATATATTGCTCTATCTGTAAAATTGTCACTACAAGGAAACCATACTCTGCCATAATTATGTGGGACATCGTCAAAACCTACACCAAGGTTAAATGCGTAACCATCCATAAAATAAAATCCTCCCCAATTTGATGGGTCTTTTTGAGGATTACCATGATAATAAACATTGATTGTAATTTCGTCAGTAGGTCCAAAACTATTGACAAGCTCAATACTTATAAGAGTATCGTTATGTGTGTACCCATTAAGCTCTGACTGGTTGCAAGTAATTGAATCTATAGAGAGATTTTGCAAGTCGAGTAAAAATAGATTTGTATTTTCTTGCACTGGTGATAATCGTAAACTTGTATAGCCTTCGATATATTCACCCTCAATGTCAGTAATGTCAAGAACAATTATATATTCTTTAACGTCGATAATATCGCTGTGAGATTTTTGCGAAAAACCTAATACAGTAATAATAATTGATAATAAACTTACAACAATTTTTTTCATAATTAAAATAATTTTCGTTGAATATCAGGATTCATTTTATTCAAATGATGATACGCTTTTTCGGTAGCTTCGCGACCTCTAGGAGTTCGTTTAATAAAACCTTCCATAATTAAAAACGGTTCATATACTTCTTCTATTGTTCCTTCGTCTTCGCCAACTGCGGTAGCAATGGTTTTTAATCCTACTGGACCACCGGCAAATTTATCAACAATTGCTAGCAATACTTTATTGTCCATTTCATCTAATCCATATTTGTCGATATTTAAAGCCTCCAAAGCATATTTTGAAATTTTAATATCTATTGTTCCGTCTCCTTTTACTTGAGCAAAATCTCTTACTCGTCTTAAAAGGGCATTAGCAATACGTGGTGTTCCACGGCTTCTTCGAGCTATTTCAGCTGCTGCATCATCAATTATTGGTACTTCAAGAATTGAGGCAGAACGTTTAATAATTTTGTCTAAAATTTCGGCAGTATAATAATTAAGATGACAATTAATGCCAAATCTTGCTCTTAAAGGACTTGTTAATAAACCCGAACGAGTAGTTGCTCCAATAAGAGTAAACGGTTCTAAAGGAATCTGTACAGAGCGAGCTGCTGGACCTTTGTCAATCATTATATCAATACGATAATCCTCCATTGCAGAATATAAATACTCTTCTACAATTGGATTTAAACGATGAATTTCGTCAATAAATAAAACATCATTGGCATCTAAACTGGTTAGCAAACCAGCCAAATCTCCAGGTTTGTCTAAAACAGGACCCGATGAAATTTTAAATCCCACATCTAATTCATTGGCAATTATATTTGCAAGTGTTGTTTTGCCTAAACCCGGAGGACCATGCAACAAAACATGGTCTAAAGCCTCATCACGCATGTTTGCTGCCTTGACAAAAACTTTTAAGTTCTCAACAATATTATCCTGCCCGCTAAAATCGACAAAATCTAAAGGCCTCAACGCCTTTTCATATTCCTTATCGACATTATCCAATTCTTCAGAATCCGGACGAATATAATTATCCATGTAATTTCTTTTAGTTTACAAAGTTAGAAAATTATACTTATCTATTTCTAAATTTTATAAACAAATACCGTTTTTAATATGTCTGAATAATCAAAACAATAATAAAAAACACCGCTATTTAAACAAATTCTAAATAAGCTTGTTTATATTATTAGATAAAAAAAAATAAAAACTTATGAAAAATAAACAGATATTTAGTAAAACATTATTAATCTTTTTTGCGATACCAAGCGGTTTAAGTGCCCAAGTGCATGAATTGCCAAAATTAAATTATGAATATAGTGCTTTAGAGCCTCACATAGACGCTAAAACGATGGAAGTCCATTACACGAAGCACCATCAAGGGTATGTGAACAAGCTTAATGCTGCCATTAAAGGGACTGAAGCCGAAAAACACGGTCTTGAGTATCTTATGTTGAATGTCAGTAAATTTAATACTGGCGTTAGAAATAATGGCGGTGGACATTATAATCATACATTATTTTGGGATATTCTTTCGCCAAATGCAAAATCTAAACCTGATGGAGATTTGTTAAAAATGATAAATGAAGAGTTTGGGGATTTTGAAAATCTTAAACTTGAATTAGAAAAAGCTGGTGCTACTCAATTTGGTTCTGGTTGGGCATGGTTAATATTAACTAAAAAAGGAAAACTTGCAGTAGTCTCAACTCCTAATCAAGATAATCCTTTAATGGATATAGCAAAAGTTCGAGGAATTCCGATTCTTGGAATTGATGTTTGGGAACACGCATATTACCTGCAATATCAAAATAAACGACCAGATTATCTTAACGCAATTTGGAATGTTTTGGATTGGGCAAAAGTTGAAGAAAATTATAAAGAGGCGGTAAAATCTAAAATTAAATTATTGTAATTTGGTTTTTGTGCAGAGTGAAAATTATTAATGTCAGAGAAAGGGTTTTTAGTTTCCACTCTTCACTTTTTTTGCCCCGATAATCGTAAATCAAAACTTATAATTAATCCCAAATCTTACTCCAAACCGATTAGGAATTATTACAAGTTGGGACTCAGATGTAAATAGAGACTTTATTCCAAAATTATAATGCGGCTCAATAAAAAACCCTACATTTTTAAATGGATAATACGATAGTTTTGCAGATACCCACATAGACGGAATAATTTTTCTTTTTACTTCTTCTGAGATTAATACAATGTCATTTTCTCCTCGCTGTCGATAGTAAAACTCCGAGAACTGAAGTATCCCAATAATTATTCCTGCTCCAGCAAGTAATTCGATTTTAGTGCTTTGATAAACTCTAAATCTAAAAATAAGAGGAATTTCAAAATATTGTATTTTGCCAGTTCTAATAAAACTTGTATCGATTTGAGTAGTATCAAAAACTGTACGAAATACGGTATCAGATGTAGTTATTTCGGTGCTGTCTATTAAGTATATAAATGTAGTATCGTTAACAAGAATGAATGTGCTGTCTATTATTACAGAATCTTCAGTTATATAAAAGTCGGTACCAATTGTGTCTATTTCGTAATATGAATTTGTATTAATATCGTAATTTATTGTGCTATCAATTATTTCGTATTTGTCATAAAATTGAAAATCGTTTAAAGTTTTTGTAAAGAAAAAACCTGTTGATAACGAAAATTTATTCTTAAATGCAGAAAGTTCTAATCCGAGTGTGTAATTATTCTGATTTTTAAGTTCTCCAATATCACTCGAATATGCTTTCCAATCCACCCAAAACTTTGTGTATGAGGGCGATAGTTCGTACCTGTCTATAAAAGGATCAACGTAAATAGTATCGTATTTATAGACATTGTTATAAACTTGTACGGTATCATAAACGGTATTAGAAATATTTATTTTTATTGTGTCAGTTTCTTGCGTAAAAGCACTAAACACAGTATTTAAAAATACTACTATAATTATAAAATGTTTTATTCGCTTTTTCAAATTTACTTAATCAGGTTTAAAGCAAAATTACAAAAAATAAATAAATAAATTGAAAGCAGTTGAAAAAAATCAACTGCTTTCTAATTTGCGAATTAAAGTTTTGTACCAACTGAAACTATTTGATGAACTTTTTAACTTTATAAATCTCGTTACCATAAATATTTATCAAATAAATACCTTTTGATAGAGATGACACATCGTAGTTAAAAACGTTTTGTCCAGAATAAATATTTTCTTTATTTGAAAATACAATTTGTCCAGTAGTATTAAGGATAATCAGTTCCACATTATCTGTTTCAAGAGCAGAAATTTCAATATTCAATAAATCTGTTACGGGGTTAGGAAATATCGTAAAATCTGTTTTTAATGTAACAGGTATAATTCCTGTAATATTTCCTTCACTTACAGTAATGTAGTCGCTATATGATGTAATTGATTTGCCCATATCATCGCAATATATATATAATAATATTTCGTATATGCCTGGGATTATTGAATCCTGAACAGGATAGGAAATAACCATGTATGATGTATTTTGATTAGTATCGGCAAACTCCCATGTTACAGTTATTGTATTATTATTTATTGTAAAATTAAATATTTGCCCCGAGATAGCATTGAGACAAGTATCTATTGTTGCTTGAAGTGTAGTTGTGATTGTTACAGAAGTATCTTGCACATAATAAAGTGTAACACATGCATCTGCAACTTGATTTGTGGCATCTGTTACTGTAACGCAATAAAGATCGCCACTACAACCACCATAAACCGACTGAGTTGTTTGTTGATTATTCCATTGATATGAATAAGGTGGAGTTCCGCCATAAACATCGGCAGTAACTGTTGCTGTACAATCGGCATTATTAAAAGAATATGATGCAGATACTGCTAATGTGTCACCTGGATTTAAACTGTCGTTTATTGGAACATTAAAACTATGTGTTAATACACAGCCTATATCATCAATAATTTGCACACTATATGTTCCAGAATATAAACCGCTAATATCTTCGGTAGTTGCTTGGTTGCTCCAATTGTATGCAAATGGAGCGGTTCCTCCCTGCACAGTAATGTCAATTGCTCCATTTGGAGTTTGATTATCATCTGCCGGACTTATGTTATATGAAAGATACATCGTACATGTATCTATAAAAACATTTGGATTAAAAACAGAATCATACATACTTGCAGTACAACCGTTACCTGTTGCTGTTAAACCTACAACAAGACATTGGTTTTGACCAAAATCATAAGTTACAACATCGCCAGTTAAGGTGGTTCCATTAAAATCCCACATATAAGTAACTTGTATTGCTGGATTGGGAATCATATTAGCATCAGGATAAAAAACAGCTTCAAATGTTCCTAATGATTGATTAAAAGTGTAATCAAATTCTGTGATACACTGAGCACTTAAACCTATAACGCTTAAAAGTGCAATCGATAAAGAGATAATTGTTTTCATGATTTAAAATTTTAGTTAATATTAAGTTTTCTGATATTATAACAGTATAAAATATAAAGGTTGCATGCTTATTTGTCTTTTTTTCTTGGTTTTTTTATTTTAATTGTCTCACGTACTACTGTTTTTACAGTATCCTTTATCGTTACATTTACATTTGAAACAACAGTATCATAAACAGTTTTTTTTGTTTCTTGAGTCTCAATTGTATCAGGATTATTAGTTGGTTTCTGGTTTTTATTAATAAAATCTGAATTTATTATCTGAGAGTCTGTTTTAACTGTAATTTTAGTTGTATTTGAGCTGTCAATTGTTTGTTCAGAGTTTGATAGATTAGTTTCCGAATCATTTACTCGCTTCTTTGTGATTTTAATTGTGTCAGCAATTATAGGTTTTTTATTGTTTTCTTTTGTTGTTGTGTCAAGGGATTTAATATTAGGTTCTTTTTTTAATAAGTGTATATTGTTTTCAATAGAATTATCATTATTAGATTTATTTTTTGCTACTAAGCTTACACTTAAAACCAAAACAATCCCAATAATAGCAAGTGTTAGGTAAAATATATTAAAAGAAGCCAAATTGAATTTTAAAAAGTTAAAACGAGTAATTTTTTTAGACAATTTGAGTTTAAATTCTTGCGAAACAGGAGCTTCGTAGTTTTCAAAACTTTTCCTAATTTGTTTATCTAATTTGTTTTTTGACATCATTTACGTATTACCTAATTATTATATTTTATTGTTCTTGCATTTGGTTTATTATTATTTCAGTTTTTTTAATTAGTGTTTTTCTTGCTCTTGATAATTGCGATTTTGATGTACTTACACTGATGCCGAGCTTCTCCGCTATTTCATTATGCGAATATCCGTCTATCACATAAAGGTTTAAAACCATTCTATATCCATCGGGCAAGTCTCTGAATATCTCAATTATCTGTTCGGGGTCAATATTTGCATCAAGTATTCTTGTTTCTATTTTATTATCTGATTGTTCATCATCGTCAAAAGAGTGCAAATTTTCGTTTATTTCATCAAATCTGTATTTTGTTTGCTTCCTATAATAATTGATGGCGTTATTTACCACAATTTTCTTTATCCAAGCTGTAAAAGAACCTTTCTCCGTATATTTTGAGATGTTATCCAATATTTTAATAAAACCTTCTTGCAGCAAATCATCGGCATCGGCAGTATTTGTTGCGTATCTTAGACAAACAGCCCTTAGCATTGGTGCATACTTATCGAATAGAGCCATCTGAAACTTGTGCTTATTCTTTTTGCAGCCAGCAATTATTTTACTATCGTCTATCATACTTTTACAAGATAACAAGAAAAATTGAGATGGTTGCATTATGTTTTTAGAAATTTTAGTAACTCTACTATCTTTTTATTATTTTTGAAAAGAATTAACACACACTAAGTTTATGTCTCGGAAACTCTCCGATTATATAAAAATGACTGATAATGAGCTTATTACTCATTATAAAAAACACGAGGACAAAGAGTGTGTAGGAGAACTATATAAAAGATATACTGGTCTAACTTACGCTATTTGTCTTAAATACCATAAAGATTCAGAGAAAGCACGTGAGGCAGTATTAGAGATTTTTGAAGAACTGATAGATAAACTTTTAGTCCATGAGGTGCAAAACTTTAAATCATGGTTGCATACAGTCGCTCGTAATCATTGCTTGCTAAGTTTTAGATCAAAAAAGTACGAGACACAGTTTATTGATAATTACAAAAAATATCAAAACGATTTTATGGAACAGGATAAGATATTGTATCCTGATTATATTACTAAAGAAGAAAATTATAAAGAACTTGAAAAATGTATAGACCAATTAAAAGATGAACAAAAAAACTGTATTGTGTTGTTCTATTTGCAAGAGAAATCTTATGTAGAGGTTGCCAAAATTACTGGCTACTCAATGAAAGAAGTCAAGTCTTACTTGCAAAATGGCAAACGCAATCTTAAAATATTGATGAGTGAAAATAATGAATAATAAAACTAACATAAAGGATACTTCCAATTGCTTTTCGCAAGAGTTTTTATTGAAATATATAAACAATGAACTCTCTAATGCAGAAAATTCAATTGTTGAAAATCATATTAAAGACTGTAACATCTGTTCAGATATTGTGGACGGATTGTTAATGATGGAGAATCCTAACGAAATAATAGAAATCGCTAATAGCATAAATGTCGCCATCGATTTAAAGACAAAGAAAAAGAAAAGAGTATTTGGGATGAATACTGTTACTTTTAGAACTGTAGCTGCTATCTTTTTACTTTTATTGGGTAGTGGAGCTTTCCTTTTTATTAATAATATGCTTACTAATGTGCAGATTGATGAGGTAAAAGAATTTAGCCAACTTGAAAGCGAGAGTTTTGAAGAAAGCAATGATGCCGTCTTTACCGCTAAAGAAAAAACTAATCAAGTCGCTGATGCTGTTGCAGAAGAGAAAACTAATGAAATAGGTGGTAATAAATATGCAGAATATGAGAAAACAAGAACATTAAAAAAAGATTTTGAAGAGGAAGAAAAAAACACAAATCAAGCAATTTTAAAAGAAGTAGTATTATCGGAAAGTGCTATTGTTGATGGAGTTACGGATAAAAAAACAAATGCTGCATATTTTGCTGACAATAATGAGAATATCAATCCAACAGGTACTTCGTCAGTAAAATCAGAAACAGTTTCTCTTGACGATGACACAAGTGTAAAAACAGATGCTGCTAAGGATAGTGGGTTAATTAATATTACTGCAACTCGCACTGGTAATGCTGAATCGGTAGCCTCAAATCGTAAACAAGAGCAAAACCTCAATAAGGGCAACAGATCTCTGCTAAAAAGTAAAGAACCTGTTTCAACCCACGATATAAATAATGAGCAGCAAAATGATGTTCCCCAAGTAATAGAGGAAGCTGAAATGATAATAGAGGCACTAATTATTACAGATAATGATATAGAGGCAGAATTGGATAACAATGATGAGCCTATTGCATTTGCAGTAGTAGAACAAAAACCAGAATTCCATAATGGAGACTCTGCATTAATGGCTTATGTTGCAAACAACTTTGAATATCCTCAAGGAGTAAAAGAACTAGGACTTAGCGGTAGAATATATGTCAAATTTACTATAAACGAAATGGGGAAAGTAACTAATGTTCATGTTGTAAAAGGACTTTATCCAGAATTAGACACTGAGGCTGTTCGAGTAGTAAAAAATATGCCAGATTGGGTTCCTGCAAAACAAAATGGCAAGCCTGTAGCAGTTACTTATATTCTACCGATAAAAATTAAGTAGCAGTAAAAGAACCACTACTCAATTTTAATCCACTTTAGCAAAGTATTTGTTATTTTATTTCAACCCTCGTTTTTCGAGCAGAGCATCAATTTTTGGTTCACGACCTCTAAAGTTTACAAACATAGTCATTGGGTCTTTTTTGTGTCCGTTTGAATATATATTTTCTTTTAGAGATGCTGCGGTTTCTTTATCGAACAGTCCATTTTCTTTAAATGCTTCAAATACATCTGAGTCTAAAACTTCGCTCCATATATAGCTATAGTAACCGCTTGAGTATCCTCCTGAGAATATATGTGAGAAATATGTGCTACGATATCTTGCAACAACTTCTGGAATTAATCCAAGTTTATTTAAGGCATTTCTTTCAGCTTCAAGAACATCGGTTTCTGTCATTTCGGTTAAAGTGTGCCAAAATAAATCTAAATATGCTGCGGCAAGATATTCAGTTGTTCCAAAACCTTGATTAAAAGTACCGACCGCTTTTATTTTTGCAAGTAACTCATCAGGAATGGGTTCATTTGTTTGATAATGTAAAGCATACATTTTTAATACTTCTGGTTCAGCTGCCCAATTTTCCATTAATTGAGAAGGTAATTCTACAAAATCTCGAGGTACATTAGTTCCACTTGTAGAAGGATATAGACAATCTGATAACATTCCATGTAATCCGTGTCCAAATTCGTGGAAAAGTGTTTGAGCTTCGTCAAATGTTAATAAAGATGGTTGCGAACCAGTTGGTTTAGAAAAATTACAGTTAATCGTAATGATTGGAGTAATATTTTCGTCATTATAAACATATTGACTTCTAAAATCACTCATCCAAGCACCACCACTTTTGGTTGGACGTGGAAAATAATCCATAAGTAAAACAGCAACATGTTTACCGTTTTCGTCAGTTACTTCGTAAGCTTCAACGTCAGGATGATAAACTGGAATTTTATCAGATTTTGTAAAATTTAATCCAAATAGTTGTCCTGAAACAGTAAATACACCTTCTTTTACTTTTGTAAGCTCAAAATATGGTTTCAACATTTCTTCGTCCATATCATATTTATCTTTGCGAACTCTTTCGGTGTAATATCTCCAGTCATAAGCTTGTAAATCATCATTTATTCCATCGCGTTTCATCATTTGTCTGTACATGTCGGCTTCTTCTTTAGCGACTGCTAAAGCTGGTTTCCATAATTGGTCTAAAAGCTCATATACTGCTTCAGGCGTTTTTGCCATGTTATCTTCCAAAATTCTTTCTGCATGGTTATTATATCCTAAAAGTTGAGCTTTCTCAATTCTTAGTGTCGCCATTTCTAAAGCGATGTCTTTATTGTCGTATTCATTGTTATTATTACAACGATTTACATAAGCAGTTTGAATTTGTTTACGTAATTCACGATTTTCAGAGTATTGTAAGAAAGGTAAAACACTTGGATTGTGGAGTGTGAAAATCCATTTGCCTTCCATATCATTTTCTTTAGCAACGATTGCTGCTGCTTCGATAAGTGCTTCGGGTAATCCTGCAAGATCTTTTTCATTTTCAACTACAAGCTGAAAGTTATTTGTTTCTGCGAGTAGATTATCTCCAAACTGTAATGATAAAAGTGATAATTTTTCGTTAATTTCTTTTAATCTCTTTTTATCTGCATCATTTAATTTTGCACCACCATTAACAAAGTCTTTATAAGTTAAATTAAGCAACATTTCTTGTTCAGAATTAAGCTCGAATTTATCTTTATTAAGATAAACTGCTTCAATCTTCTTAAAGAGGTCTGCATTCATTGAGATTTCATCACCATGTGCTGACATTTTTGGAGCAATACGCTGTGCAATCGCTTGTAAACTATCTGATGTATTACATGAAAGCATATTATAAAAAACGCCTCCCACTTTTGCAAGAGTTAGTCCGCTAAAATCTAAGGCAACAATTGTGTTTTCAAATGTAGGATCTTCTTTATTATCAATAATTTGTTGAACGTTTTCGTTTTGTTCTTTCATTGCTGCCTCAAATGCAGGCTCGTAGTGTTCATCTTGAATTTTATCAAATGGAGGTACTCCATAAGGTGTTTCCCATTCTTGAAGAAGCGGATTGTCGGCTAGGCAATCTTTTTGTTTTGTTTGATTACATGAACTTACCATAACTGATAAAATTAAAATTACTAAAATACTTCCTATTGTCTTATTCATATTGCTATATTTTAATGTTTGCGTAAAATTATAAAAATAGATTGTTATCTTGATATATTTCTGTTAATAAAAGCTTAAAACCCACTAAGTGTTTTCACAAATTTTGAGTTATAAGTTCAACTCCACCAAATTCGTTTTCTATAAAATCGAGAACTTGTTCAATTTCTTCAACAGTTTGAGCTGTGAGAAGTTTTAATCGTGTTTCTCTAAAATTGGGAATTGATTTAAAATAAAGAGCAAAATGTCGTCTCATTTCGTATATCCCTCTCATGCCTTCTTTAAACTCAATAGATTTATGCAAGTGTTCTCGGGCAAATTCAACTCTTTCGATTACTCCAGGAGGCGGTAAAACATCTTTAGTTTGCAGATAATGTTTTACTTCTTTAAATATCCATGGTTTACCAATTGCAGCCCGTCCAATCATAATAGCATCAACGCCATATTTGTCGAACTTTTCGTATGCCATTTCACCTGATGTGATGTCTCCGTTTCCTATAATTGGTATTTTGATGTCAGTATTGTTTTTCACTTCTCCAATAAGTGTCCAGTCTGCTTCTCCTTTGTACATTTGAGCTCTGGTTCTACCATGAATGGTTAGTGCATGAATGCCACAATTTTGGAGAAGTTTTGATACTTCAAGCACATTTTGAGATGAGGAATCCCAGCCTAGCCGAGTTTTAGCAGTTACTGGAATTTTTGATATATTGACAACCCGTTTTGTTATATCCTCCATTAGAGGTAGGTTTTGCATCATACCACTCCCTGCACCTCTGGCTACAATTTTTCTAACAGGACAGCCATAGTTAAGGTCTAATAAATCGGGATTTGCATTATTTACCATTTTAGTGGCTTTCTCCATTGCCTCGGGAATATGTCCGTATATTTGTATGCCAACAGGTCTTTCGTAATCAAATAGTTCGAGTTTTTGCAAGCTTTTGCGAGCATCCCTAATAAGTCCATCGGAGGAGATAAATTCAGTAAACATCAAATCTGCACCAAATTTTTTGCACATATACCTAAAAGAAGGGTCAGTTACATCTTCCATTGGAGCAAGAAATACGGGTTTGTCGCCAAACTCTGTATTACCTATTTTAAGCATAGTTATTTCTAAAGATTATAATGTTTGTTTAACTTCAATCTCTTCGAAAGCTTCCACAATATCACCAACTTTTATATCGTTAAATTTGTCGATATTAAGACCACATTCGTACCCTGAGGTAACTTCTTTAACATCGTCTTTAAAGCGTTTAAGACTTCCAAGTTCTCCAGTATAAATTACGATACCATCTCTGATAACTCGGATTTTAGATTTTTTAAATATTTTACCGTCAGTTACCATACAGCCAGCAATTGTACCGACTTTAGTAATTTTAAAGGTTTCACGAATTTCGGCAGAGCCAGTAATGCTTTCTTTAAGCGTTGGCGAGAGCATACCTTCCATCGCATCTTTAATTTCGTTTATTGCATCATATATAATTGAGTATAATCTGATTTCTATTTCTTCTTTTTCTGCAATTTTTCGTGCATGACTAGAAGGACGTACTTGGAATCCGACAATAATAGCATTTGATGCTGCAGCAAGCATAATATCTGATTCTGAGATTTGCCCAACTGCTTTATGTATTATATTTACATCGAAATTGTCTTTAGATAGTTTTATTAGTGAATCTGCTAATGCTTCTACCGATCCGTCCACATCACCTTTAACAATAATATTTATTTCGTTGAAATTACCCAATGCCAAACGGCGTCCAATTTCGTCGAGAGTAATATGTTTTTGTGTTCTTAATCCTTGCTCGCGTTGTAATTGCAGACGTTTATTAGCAAGGTTTCGGGCTTCGTGGTCGGAATCTAAGACATTAAATTTATCACCAGCTTGTGGTGCTCCGCTCAGACCAAGTACTAATACTGGGGTAGAAGGGCCAGCGACATCAATTTTTTGACCACGTTCGTTATACATAGCTTTAACGCGTCCAGTTTGGCAACCTGCAAGTAGAATATCTCCAACTTTTATTGTTCCAGTTTGCACTAACAGAGTTGCTACGTATCCGCGTCCTTTATCCAAAGAAGATTCAATTACTGTTCCAACAGCATTTCTATTAGGATTTGCTCTAAGATCGAGAATTTCGGATTCGAGCAGCACTTTTTCAAGCAACTCTTCTATATTAATCCCTTGTTTTGCCGAAATTTCTTGTGATTGATATTTTCCTCCCCATTCTTCGACAAGATAATTCATTTGAGAGAGAGCTTCGCGTATTTTGTCAGGATTGGCAGTAGGTTTATCAATTTTGTTAATTGCAAAGACAATAGGTACTCCAGCTGCAGAGGCATGATTTATAGCTTCTATTGTTTGAGGCATCACGCTATCGTCAGCAGCTATAACAATAATAGCAACATCTGTAATTTGTGCTCCACGTGCACGCATTGCAGTAAAAGCTTCGTGTCCTGGAGTATCGAGGAAAGTAATTACTTTATTATCTTCCCTTATTACGCTATATGCACCAATATGCTGCGTTATTCCGCCAGCTTCACCTGCTATAACATTAGCATTTCTAATTTGGTCGAGAAGTTTTGTTTTACCGTGGTCAACGTGTCCCATAACTGTAACAATTGGGGGACGCATTATAAGTTGTTCAGGAGTATCAATAATTTCTTCAATTTCACTTAAAACATCGGCACTTACAAACTCAACTTCAAATCCATATTCATCTGCCACTAAAGCCATTGTTTCTGCATCAAGTCTTTGATTAATTGACACAAACAGCCCTAAGCTCATACAAGTTGCGATAAGATTTGTTGCTGGAACATTCATCATTGTTGATAACTCATTTACCGATACAAATTCGGTAACTTTAAGTGTGTTTTTTTCTGCTTCTGTTTTTTCAAACTCTTCTTGTCTTTTTTGTGTCCCAAGTTCTCGCTTATCTCTACGGTGTTTTGAAGCTTTTGATTTTTGTTTAGGAGATGTTAAACGTGCCAAAGTCTCTTTTATTTGCTTTTGTACATCTTCCTCATTTATTTCCGCCTTTTTAGGTTTAATAACTTTTTTAGTCGGTTTTTTCTTTTTACTATCAGCTAACGTATTAGCTTCGGCAATATTGACTTTAACTTTTTTAATTCTTTTTCTTTTGGATTTTCTTTCTTCTTTCTCTTTTTCGCGTTGTTTTTGACGATCTTCTTTTTCTTTTTTCTTTTTCTTTTCAGTTTCTTCTTGACGCTTTAGGTAATTACCAATATCAATTTTACCTACAACATTTGGACCTACAAGTTTTTCGACTTTAGTTTTAATAAAGTCAACACCGTCCTGATTATTTGGAGTTTTAACCTCCACTTTAGCTTTTGTCTCTTCAGCAGGTTCCTGGATTGTTTCTTCTTTTTCTAAAGGAGTTTCTTGTATTATTTTGGTCTTTTCTTTTTTAGCTATTTCGTTTTTCTTTTGTTCTTCAACCTTTTTTAGTTTTTCTTCGTGTTTTTCTTCTTTTGTTTTGCGCTTTGGACGTGTTTTTTGATTTAGTTGATCTAAATTAATTGTTCCCAATACTTTTAAACCATCTTTGTTCTCATTAGTTGTTTCAAAAACTTCCTTAGTTTCTTCATTGTCTTTAGTTTCTTCGGCTTCTTTATGTTCGACTTTTTTAATAATCGGTTTAATAGGCTTAGCAGGAGCTTCTTTTTCCTTGTCGTTATCTTCAGTATCGAGTTTTTGGTCTGATTTTTCTTTCTCCGGTATATTTTGATCGATCTGCTCTTGAACTTTAGCTTTTTCTTCAGAAATATTAGAAATTTTGGTCTCTTTAGCTTTTTCGGAGTTTATTATGGCTTTTTCTTTGAGGGTTTTAGAATCTTTATATTCCTCATCGAGTAAGTCTAAACACTCTACAGGAATTTTGGCATTGGGATTATTCCCGATGTCAAATCCTTTGTTTTCAAGGAATTGGACAATGGTACTAGTTCCAACGTTCAACTCTCTTGCTACTATGCTAAGTCTTTTTGGTTTAGCCTCTGGAGTCATATTTTAAAAAATAAGTTTGTAAAATTTTATGTTTTTATTCAAATTCAGATTTAAGAATTTTTAAAACATTTTCTATTGTTTCAACTTCTAAATCTGTTCTTTTTTCGAGTTCTTCAACACTTAGATTAATAACTGCACGAGCAGTATCACAACCAATTGCTTTAAAAGTGTTAATAATCCAAGCTTCTATTTCGTCAGAGAACTCGTCAAGATCCACATCATCTTCGTCATCGTCCATTTCTCTGTAAACATCAATTGTATAGCCGACCAATTGGCTAGCTAATTTAATGTTTAGTCCACCTTTCCCTATTGCAAGTGATACTTGGTCAGGGTTTAAAAAAACATCAGCTTTTTTAGTTTCGAGGTTTAATTTTATTGACGATATTTTAGCGGGCGATAAAGCTCTCTGTATATATAGTTGTGTATTACTTGTATAGTTAATAATATCTATATTTTCGTTATGTAATTCACGAACGATACCATGTATTCTACTACCTTTCATACCTACACATGCTCCAACAGGATCAACACGTTCATCATAAGATTCGACAGCCACTTTTGCTCTTTCTCCTGGTATTCTGACAATTTTCTTAATAGTAATTAGTCCGTCAAGTATTTCGGGAATTTCGAGTTCAAATAATCGTTCGAGAAATAGTGGAGATGTTCGTGATAACTTTATAAGTGGGGTTCCACTTCTAAGTTCTACGCTTAAAACGACAGCTCTAAGTGAGTCTCCTTTTCGATATCTGTCGTTTGATATTTGCTCTGATTTAGGAAGAATAAGTTCTGTACCTTCGTCATCAAGTATTAGTATTTCGCGTTTCCAAATTTGATAAATTTCACCAATAACAAGCTCCCCCACTCTATCTTTGTATTTTATGTAAATATTGTCTTTTTCGCGCTCTAAAATTTTAGCTTGTAGATTTTGTTTTAATGCAAGAATTGCTCTACGTCCAAAGTCTTCGAGTTTTATGGGGTCAGAGTATTCTTCTCCTATTTCAAAATCCTCGTCAATTTTCCTAGCTTCTGCAAGAGGTATTTGAGTGTATTCGTCAGTAAATTCATCATCTTTAACGACCATACGATATCGCCAAATTTCCACATCTCCTTTTGCATCGTTGATAATAACATCAAATTTACTATCTTCTCCAAATAGTTTTGTCAAAGTAGAAGTAAAAACGTCTTTTAAAACGCCGATCATTGTTGGACGATCAATGCTTTTTAATTCCTTAAATTCTGCAAAGGTGTCTATTAGGTTATTCTGCAACTCCATATTTCATACATTATTTGTTTATTTACTAAATGATATTTCACTTTTTGCTGATTTTATGTTTGTCTTATCAATTATATATTCTTCTTGTACCTCTTGTTTTTTATTAGCAATTTTTTTATTAAATATTTTTGTTACAACTATATTATCGTCATTAAAAGCACTCAATTTTCCACATATTTTTTCACCATCCTTAGTAACAACCTCAATATTTGTGTTTAGAGCTTTAAGATATTGTTGATCAACTTTAAATGGTTTTGATAGTCCAGGTGAGCCAACTTCTAAGGAGAAGTCTTCGGTGTCTCTATCAAGTTGAGATTCAATGTATCGGCTAATTCGTTTACAAGCTTCTATTGTTATCCCATTAAGGTCATCTACATATAGAAAAATATCATTTGCATTGTTGATTTTAATGTCAACAATAAACTCGCTGTCGTTCAAACAAGCTTGGCAAATTTCTGATATTTTTTCTGCTTTCATCATATATATTTAATAAAATAGGGGACTTTTTGTTGGTCCCCCGGCATCTTTATACCCAAAAGTTTTGCAAAAATACAAAAGTTTATGCAACTGCCAAAATTTTTATTATATTTTATAATAAGTCGTCTAATAAACTTTCGATATTTACATTTTAATGCAAATGTAAATATTTGAATGACGTTACTATTAAACTCTTATGACAATAATTAAATTGTGTTAGTTTTCACATTTTCAACTTGTTTAAACCAAACAGATTTGAATTATCAATAAATAAAAGATAATTGGAGTTGTTATTTTTTAATCAATTGTTATCATCATACGAACACTACATAAATACTGAACATAGGTTTGCATGCTAAGTAGTCTACTAAAAGACTCACTATTAAACAGATACCACTTCTTTTACTTCAGGGACATCTTTTTTTAGTTTATCTTCGACACCAAGTTTTAGAGTTTGAACACTAAAAGGGCATGATCCACAAGCTCCTAAAAGTTTAACTCTAACAATAAAGTCAGGAGTAACTTCAACTAGGCTAATATCGCCACCATCAGCTTGAAGAAAAGGTCTTACTTCTTCAATTGATTTCTCTATTCTCTTTATTATTTCTTCCATTATATTATGTTTTATTTAATTATAACTTGTTGTGTAGGTGGTAATTCATTATTTCTTTTTTTAATTGCATTTAAAAAATTATCAGCCAAATCATAAAATGCTTTACCAATAATTGATGTTATATCCATTGCTGCTGGTTTTCCGCTATCTCCACTTTCGCAAAGCGATTGAACAATTGGGATTTGAGCAAGCACTTTCGTATTTACTTCTTTGGCAAGTTTGTCGGTACCACCTTTTCCAAAAATATAATATTTATTTTCGGGTAATTCAGTAGGCGTAAACCACGCCATATTTTCAACTAAACCAAGCAAAGGCACATTAATGCTTTTAGATTTAAACATCGCAACTCCTTTTCTTGCATCAGCAATTGCGACTTCTTGGGGAGTACTGACAATAATTGCTCCAGTAACAGGCACAGATTGTACTAATGTTAAATGTATATCGCTAGTACCAGGAGGCATATCAAAAAGTAAAAAATCTAGTTCTCCCCATTTTGTTTGATCAATAAGTTGTTTTAGAACTCCACCTGCCATTGGGCCACGCCAAATTGTTGCGTCGGCAGCATTTACAAAAAACCCTACCGAAAGCATTTTTATTCCATACTTTTCTACTGGTACAAAGAGTTCTTTTCCGTCTTCAGTAATACCGCTTGGTTTTACATCCTCAACGCCAAACATTTTTGGAATACTTGGACCAAAAATATCGGCATCAACAACGCCAACACGATAGCCCTTTTGCACAAGAGCTACAGCAAGATTAACTGTTATTGTAGATTTTCCGACACCACCTTTTCCGCTGGCAATAGCAATAATATTTTTAATCCCTTGGATACCGTTTGCATTTTTTGGTACAGGTTTTTGTTTGGCCTTTGCTTTAGTAGTTATGTTTATTATTGCATCAGCTCCAAAACATTTTTCTATCTCTGTTTTTATTCCACGCTTTATTGAGTTTATAAATGGATCCGTTATTTTATCAAATAATAGTGTTATATCGATAGAGTTATTATTAATTTCAAGATTTTCAATAATTCCAGAATCGATAATGTTTTGGGCAGTTTCGGGGTGGATAACTGTCTTTAATATACTTCTAATATTTTGTTTTGTAAATTCCATTTTAAAAAATTTGAATTTATTTGAATAACAATAAAACTCAACAAATGTTTTATAAACTCCAATAAGTTAAATCCTTAATTTTATTTTGAAAAGCTCCTTTAATGTCAATTAGTATTCCATTTTCGTTTGATAGTTCTTTAAAATAAGATTCATCAAAATTGACATACTGTTTATGATTAACGGCAACGATTATTGCGTCATATTTCCCACTAGGTTTTTCAGATATCTCTACATCGTACTCTTTTATTACTTCGGAGGCATCGGCATAAGCATCAACCACATCGTAATGTACGTTATACTTTTTTAGTTCATCAAGAATATCTATAACTCTAGAGTTACGAATGTCGGTAACATTTTCTTTAAAAGTCATGCCCATAACAAGCACACGTGATTTAGTAATTTCTTTCTTTTTAGAAATAATAAGTTTAACAGTTTTACTTGCCACATACGCACCCATACCATCGTTAATTGCTCGTCCCGAATTTATCATACGAGCATGATAACCAAGTTCTTTTGCTTTATGAAGTAAATAGTATGGGTCAACGCCTATACAATGTCCACCAACGAGGCCAGGAATAAAATTAAGAAAATTCCATTTGGTAGCTGCTGCTTCAATAACTTCAAATGTATTGATATTCATGTAGTCGAAAATCATTGATAATTCGTTCATCAAAGCAATATTAACATCACGTTGTGTGTTTTCAATTATTTTTGCAGCTTCGGCAACTTTAATTGAGCTTGCACGATGCACACCTGCTTTGATTATTATTTCGTAAATTTTTGCAATATTTTCGGCAGATACTACATCACAACCCGATGATATTTTTACAATATTTGTTAATGTATGAACTTTGTCTCCAGGATTAATACGCTCAGGTGAAAAACCAACTTTAAAGTCTTCAATGAATTTTAATCCTGACATTTGCTCAAGAACAGGGACACAGTCTTCCTCGGTGCATCCAGGATATACTGTCGATTCGTAAACAACATAATCTCCTTTTTTTAATATTTCACCTAATGTCTTTGATGCTTTGAGTACTGGAGTGAGGTCGGGTAAATTATGGTCGTCGATAGGTGTTGGAACAGCAACTATGTGAAAATGACAATCTTTGAGGTCTTCGGGGTTTGCCGTAAACATTATATCACAATTTTCAAACTCAGCTGGAGCTAATTCTTTACTTGGATCAATTCCTTTTTTCATCATCTCAATTCTTTCGGCTTTTATGTCGAAACCGACAACCTTAACATGCTTAGCAAACTCTAAAGCAATTGGTAATCCTACGTATCCAAGACCTATTACAGATATTTTCTTTTCTTTTTTTATGATTGAATTATACATAAAGTTTTATTGTTAAATATTTCACAAATCAATAGTGTAAAAATAATTTATTTATTTAATCTTCAAAATGTTTTTTTTAATAATGGGTGATATTCTCCTTTGATGCCAATCGCAACGGCATTTCGGATATCATAAACCATATTTAATGAGTTACGAGCATCTTGCAATCCAAAACCGTTTCCAGCTAAAATATGCTTGTAGCTTTCGGTATGCAAATCAGTAAATCCATCGCTAAACTCTATTTCTTGATTTTCTAATTTAATTGAGCGATATGTTCTCTGTCCTTTGGCTTTAATATCATCTGGGAGCATATTCTCATCTATTGATAAAACCCAACGTACTCTTGCTCGTTCGAGCTCAAGAAAACCAGCTGCTTTGTCTTTTTCACTTAATTGAACAATACTAGATTTTACTTTTCCAAAAATCCAGCTTAACATATCAAAAAAGTGAACTCCAATATTTGTGGCTATACCGCCCGATTTTTGTATATCGCCTTTCCATGAATAATGATACCATTTACCACGCGAAGTTATGTATGCTAAATCAATATCATAAATCTTATCTTTTGGTCCGTTATCAATTTTATTTTTTAATTCAATAATTGATTTATGCAAACGTAATTGTAAGATATTGTAAATTTTATTGCCAGTTTCTTTTTCAATTTCTTCGAGAGCGTCAATATTCCAAGGGTTTAACACTAATGGTTTTTCGCATATTGCGTTTGCCTTGTGTCTAAGTGCAAATCTTATATGCGAGTCGTGTAAATAGTTTGGAGAGCATATACTTACATAGTCAATTTTTTTATCTGTACGGCTCAATTTATCAACATGTCTTTCGAATCTTTCAAATTCATGAAAAAAGTCTGCTTCTGGAAAATGAGCATCCAAAAAACCCACACTGTCAAAAGGATCGAGTGTTGCGATTAAGTTATTTCCTGTTTCTTTGATAGCTTTTACGTGCCTAAGGGCAATGTATCCGCCAACACCTACAAGTGCAAAATTTATATTTGACATACACTAAAGTTTTGTTATTACATTATTTTTAAATTGATACTTATCTTTACTCTCGGGACATATTGCAATTCCGTTGTCATCAAATTTGAGACGATGCCCGTATTCACTCATCCATCCTTTTTGTATGGCAGGATTACCAACTACAAGAGCATAATCGGGAACTTCTTTTGTAACAACTGCACCAGCTCCAATAAACGCAAAACGTCCAATATTATGCCCACAAACGATAGTTGCATTTGCTCCAATAGTTGCTCCATGTTTAACAGTAGTTTTTGTATATTCGCCACGTCTGTTTACTGCACTTCGTGGATTGCTTACATTTGTAAATACCATCGATGGACCCAAAAAAACATCATCTTCACAAATAACTCCTGTGTATATGGAGACATTGTTTTGAACTTTTACATTGTTTCCTAATATAACATCTGGCGAAACCACAACATTTTGACCTATATTACAATTACGTCCCAGTTTGCAATTAGACATAATATGCGAAAAATGCCAGATTTTTGTTCCGTCACCAATTTCACAATTCTCGTCAATAATAGCAGTCTCGTGAGCAAAATAATTAATACTCATACTTAATAAATTTATGCAAAAGTAATTAATATTTAATGATTGTAAAACTTTAATAAAGGTTTAATTTTCTTACAGACACTAAGTAAAGGATAGTCGCTAATGATAAACTATTGATATAACATCTATAAAATAGCTCATGTTTTTAATTCTTTTACTATTTTTGCAATAATATTTATATAGTATGAAGTTTAAGAAGGTAATAGGGCAATATGAAATAAAAGAGAAGCTTATACAGGCATACCACGATAATAGGGTAAGTCATAGTTATCTTTTTTATGGTTCTCCAGGAGTTGGTAAATTAGCTCTTGCAATTGCTTTTGCTCAGTATATGTCTTGTACAAATAAAACTGATACAGATAGTTGTGGAGAATGCCCAAGTTGTAAAAAGTTTGAGAAATTAATTCATCCCGATTTACATTTTGTTTTTCCTGTTATTTCGACTCCAAAGAAAAAGTCGATTAGTGATAACTATATTCAGGAATGGCGAACCCAAGTGCTTGAGGATGCGTATTTTAGCTATAATGAGTGGTTGTTTTCAATTGCTAGTGATAATAAACAAGGCAGTATTTTTGCGGATGAGGCTTCTGAAATTGCCAAAAAATTAAACTTAAAAACGTTTGAATCAGATTATAAATTTATGATTATTTGGTTACCAGAGCGAATGAATAGTTCGTGTGCTAACAAGATACTTAAAATTCTTGAAGAGCCTCCACAAAACACTATAATTATATCTATCAGTGATAATCATCATGATATTTTGCCAACTATCAGATCGCGAACACAGCCTGTTAAAATATTAGGAATCGAAGATGAACAACTAAAAAGAGCCATCATTAACCAATATAATATTAATGAAAGTATGGCATCAGACATTGTAAAAATAAGCAATGGCAGTCTTTTTGAAGCTCGCAATCAAATAATCACAAATGACGAAACAGAATATAATCTCGCTAAGTTTACCGAACTAATGAGGACTTGTTATAGCCATAAGATACATGATGCAATAAATTTGTCAGAAGAATTAGCAAAAAATCCTAGGGAAAAGCAAAAGGGTTTTTTATATTATTGTTTGGTATTACTAAGAGAAAATTTTGCATATAATACAAAATTAGATAGTGTGATATATATGACAAACTCCGAATTGGAATTTTCGAAAAAATTTGCGAGATTTGTAAATAAAGAAAATGTTAATGAATTAGTGCAAATATTTGAAGAAGCACATTATCACATTGAACGCAATGTAAATGCTAAGCTTGTTTTTACTGACTCAGCATTTAAAATTATGAAAGTTATTAGGAAAAATTAAAATTATGACAGACCGAGAATACGAAAGAGGATGTACAACATCAAATGTTGATGAGAGCAGTCCCAATATAAATATTATTGATTGTTGCAATAAACTTAATGTTTATGATTGGCTTAAAGACATTAACGACCCATTAACTCAAGATAGATATGTTGAAGTAAGGTTTAAGAACACACGTAAAGGAATTTTTGAAAACACCTCTAATCTTGTTTTACAAACTGGAGATATTGTCGCAGTAGAATCATCGCCTGGTCATGACATCGGAATAATTTCTGCTACTGGTCATATTGCGATGCTTCAGATGAAAAAACAAAAACCATCCAAAGATGACATTCCTAAAAAAGTATATCGAAAAGCAAAAGCTTCTGATATTCAAAAATGGCGTGAGGCGATTAGTCTCGAAATGCCTACCATGATTCGTACACGGGAGATAGCCGATAATTTAAAATTATCTATGAAAATTGGTGATGTCGAATTTCAGGGAGATAAAACGAAAGCAATTTTTTATTATATAGCAGAAGAACGAGTTGATTTTAGAGAATTGATTAAAAAAATGGCTGAAGAGTTCCGCATTCGCATTGAGATGAAACAAATAGGAGCCAGACAAGAAGCCAGTAGAATTGGAGGAATTGGACCTTGTGGACGTGAGCTTTGCTGTACAACATGGTTGTATGACTTTAATTCAGTTTCAACAAACTCTGCTAGACTGCAAGAGCTATCATTAAACCCACAAAAACTCGCTGGACAATGTAGTAAACTTAAATGCTGTTTAAATTACGAACTACCTATTTATTTGAATGAACGTAAGCTATTCCCAGAAAAAATCCTAAGTTTAAAAACAAAACAAGGAGAGGCGTTTCACATCAAAAACGACATTTTCAAACAACTTATGTATTACGAAGTAAGAATTAATGAGATTCCTGTAATCAGAGCTTTACATGTTAATAAAGTCAAAGAAATTATGGAATTAAATAAAAAAGGGATTATTCCCGACGAAATATTTGAACTTGAAAAGCCTGGTGGACGAAATGCAATATATAAAGATGAGTTAAACTCTGAAAGTCTGACAAGATTTGATGCTCCTGATAAAAAGAATAAAAATGTTAAAAAGAAAAAGAAACGTAATTTTAAACCTATACGAAATGACAAAAAAGATTAAAATTCTTTTAGCCGTATCTTTGATGCTTATCCTAATGTCTTGTGATAGGAATAAGGTATATGAAGATTACATAAAGATTGAGGATGGGATATGGGCTCAAGAAAATATTGCTAAATTTGAATTCGAAATTAATGATACGAGCGATATATATAACGTTTTGATCAATCTCCGTCATGCCAGCATATATCCATACAATAATTTGTGGTTGTTTGTAAAATCATCCGCTCCAAACGGTACTATAAATATAGACACAGTAGAATGCCTCCTTGTCAACAAAGATAATCGTTGGCTAGGTGATGGTATGGGGGATATCTGGGATATTCAAGTCCCATGGAAAAATAATATTCGATTCTCCCATCAAGGGATTTATAGAATCGAATTTGAACAAGCAATGAGAGTAAAAAACCTACCAGGCGTTATGGACGTTGGATTAAGAGTAGAAAAAATTAATGCAAATTAGTTTAGCATGTCGAAAAAAAATAAATTGTCGAAATTTGCAGAAAATAAAACTTTCCCTCATTTTTTTGAACCTACTTTGTTTTATGATAAAATTGAAGATTTTGAGTTAAAAGCTAAATGGAATTCTGACTTTTTTAAGAATAATAATCCCATTTGTTTAGAATTAGGGTGCGGAAAAGGGGAATATTCAGTTTATATGGCCAAAACAGATACTAATAAAAATTTTATAGGAATAGATATTAAAGGTGCGCGAATGTGGCGTGGTGCAAAAAACGCAATCGGGTATAATCTTAAAAATATTGCTTTTATAAGAACAAGAGTCGAATTTACCCCTTTATGCTTTGAGAAAAATGAAATAGATGAAATATGGATTACTTTTCCAGATCCTCAATTAGGACCAAAAAATAGAATCAAAAAACGTCTGACATCCCCTCGATTTCTTTCTTATTATCAAAGTTTTCTTAAGAACAATGCTTGCATTAATTTAAAAACTGACGATACCACGCTTTATAATTACACTAAACAAGTACTACTAGTTAATAATCTCGAAATTTTGGTAGATACAGATAATCTTTATAAGTCTAAACATTACGTTGATGTTCTTCAATTAAAAACACATTATGAAAAATTGTGGAATAGCGAGAACAAAGACATTAAATACTTAAAGTTTAGATTGCCATCGGATCAAACATTATTAAACCCTGCCAATGATGCCTAACAGCAAAGAAATTGGTTTTTTTATAGAGTATATAAGCTTGTAAGCAACAAGCCCCTTGGAAAAGTTAAACCAAAGTGATAAAATAATGCGATTTTAAAACACTAATGAATGTTCAAACCCCCTGAAAATGAGTAAACTAAAGAAAAAATTCGTGTAAAGTCAAAAAATATTACTAAAACTAAGAGAAAATAAAAATATATAACTACTTTTGTGACTTAATTTATAATTTTAATTGAATGAATATTTTTATTGGAAATTTACCTTATACAATTAAGGCAAATGATTTGAAAAGTTTTTTTGAGGAATACGGAGAAGTCGAGTCTGCAAAAATTATTACAGACAGAGATACTGGTAGAAGTAAAGGCTTTGGTTTTATCGAAATGTTAAACGATGATGCTGCTCTAAAATCTATCGAAGAACTTAATGGAGCCGAACTTGACGGTAGAACAATTGTTGTTAATCAAGCAAAAGAAAGACAAGGCGGAAGATAATTGTAAAGAAAACATAAAGTTTGTGAGTTCTTACTCTTCGCTTAAACGCTATTTTCTTATCTAAGGGTTTGTCAAACAATAAAGTATGCAGAATTAATGAGGATTTTGTTGTTTTTTATGACGCAAAATTTAGCTAATAGTTTATCATTTAACAATACCTACCTGTAATTTAAGTTTGGCTTGCTCAGGTTACTCAATATATTTGAGCAAATAAAACTTAATATTATGGAAAACATATAGTGCAAATTTTAAATCTCAATACTGAGTAACTTATTCTGATGCTTAAAAAAATTTTGGCAAATGAGTGATAAGTGTATTATTAATAATATCGAATTGGTGCTATTGTGATGAACCTTAACACGAAGAAGATATTGAAGCATAGCTAAATGATCTTAATCGAATAAAAAAGGCTTTGTTAAACTCGAATGTAAAAACCTTACGTTTTTTTTACTATAAATGCACATGTTGTATAAAATATTTGTAACATTACAAAAAATAATACGTAACAAGCATTACAATCAAAAATGAAGTAGTGGAAATTGATAAATCGCTTAAATTAAATCGCATTTTTGACATTGCAAACGCTTTAAATGAGCAATGTTTTATTATTGACAAATCCAATAAAGTTGTTTTTGTCAATGAGGTTTTAGTTAAGTTATATAATCTTGCAGCCTTCCCTAACACAAATGATAAGTTGAAAATTACATTTGAAGCAAGTTCATTGGGATATATCAAAATAAATGATGTGATTAAATCATGTTTTGAGTTAAAACTACCTGATAATGACGGCTATAGGCTGTTTGTTTTACATGACGAAAAACTCCAGAATAAATCAGATATGGCTTTTGATAAGCAAGTGTTAGACTGTATTCCAGATATTTTGTTCGTACATGATGCTGATTTTAATCTTTTATTTTATAATAAAGCTGGATGCGATTTTTTGAAACCTAATGAAAAAGGGGAGATACGTAAACAGTGTTATAAACTTATGGGTCTAACATACGAATGCGATGATTGCCCTGCAAAAAAAAGTATAAAAACCGGGAGTATTAATCAAACTTTAAGATACTTCCCAGAATCTAACAAATGGTTCGATATTAGAGCTTATCCAATAAAAAATCATGAAACTAAGGTGTGGCGAGTAATTGAACATCTTAGGGACGTAACTATTCAAAAAGAAAATGAGATAAAACTTCTTGATATTGAAGAGCAGAAAAGCAGATTAATTGGTAATATCCCAGGAATAGTTTATCGATGTAAAATGGATAAATTCTGGACTATGCTTTTTATGTCTCAAGAAACAATAAATATCACAGGATATACTACAGAATACTTTGTGAACGACAAACATAGCTTTAACGATATAATTTACCCCGATGACAGAAAACATGTTTATTCAAAAATAAGAAAGAGCATATCAACAAATCAAAGCTTTATTATTGAATACAGAATTCGTACTAAAGATGATCAAATTAAATATATGTGGGAAAAAGGTAAGATAGTTATTGACGAAGATGAGAATTACATTGATGGTGTTATTTTAGACATTACAGATAGAAAAAGAGCAGAAATAGAGCTAGCCAATCAGGAAGAGAAATATAGATTACTTGTCAAAAATCAAAATGAACTTATAGTAAAAGTTGATAAACACGGTAGAATAACTTTTGTAAATGAAACTTATTGCAAGGTGTTTGGTAAAACGGAGAAAGAATTATTAAATGAGAGCTTTATGCCTTTTGTGTACGAGGATGATAAAGAAATGACGAGTAAAACAATGTTAAAATTATTATCGCCTCCTTATACTTGTTATGTTGAGCAAAGAACCCTTACTATAAACGGGTTGCGCTGGTTGGCCTGGAGCGACAAAGCTATTTTAAATAAAAACAATGAAATAGTTGAAATTATTGGTGTAGGAAGGGATATTACTGAAAAAAAAGCATTGGAGTTAGAACTGATAAAAGCTAAAAACAAAGCCGAACATAACGAAAAGCAAAAATCTAATTTTATTTCAAAAGCATATACAAACATTAAAGCACCTATTGATAATATTATTCTTACTTTACTTAGCATAAAGAATGCTCAATCAGACCCTGTCATCTATAGCAATATCTTAAAGTCAGCACTTACAATTAACAGTATTATTGATGGGTTCACGAATATTGTTTTATTTAACGAAAAAGATATAAATGTAATTCAAGAAAAATTCGACATTAATGATATTTTCTTGGGTCTATACGATATATTTAAAAATGATGCTAAAAGTTCAAATATCAAATTCAATTTAGATAGCGATACAGAAACTTCAAATATAATTGTTGCGGATAAAGTCAAGATTCAACGTATTATATTGCATTTACTATCGAATTCGTTTAAAAATATCGTAGATGGTGAGATTAGCTTTGGTTATAGCAATAATAATAATAATAAACTTATTTTATTTGTTAAAGACAGTTCTGATGTTATCAGCACTATAAATTTTAGTGATTTTGATGCTATTACTCAGGATATAGCTCATAATCTAGGTGGAAATTTAGACCAAATAGATTTGATTTTAGCAAAACTGTATGTCGAGCATTTAGGTGGTAGTATAAAAATTAAGAAAGGTGAAAATATTAGAACGGAGTTCTACGTTGAGATTCCTGTTACAAAGTTTAGTCCAAATAAAAGATTAACAGATAATAAACCTTCGATTGATGTAGATTTGTCTTCAACAACTGTTTTAGTTGCAGAGGATGAAGAAATTAATTTTCATTTAATAAAAACAATTTTAACTAAAGCAGGAGCTACTGTTATTGGAGCGGTCACTGGGTTTGAGGCAATCGATCGAGTAAAAGAAAACAAGAATATTTCGATAGTTTTTATGGACATTAAAATGCCTGGAATTGATGGTACAGAGGCTTTATATGAGATTAAAAAAATACGCCCCGAACTTCCGGTCATAGCATGTACGGCTTACCCTCAATCAGATGAGTTGATAAACTTAACTGAAATAGACTTTGACGGATTTTTGCCAAAACCAATTAGACGAGACGAGTTATTTGAAATTATTGAAGCTATAAAAAACAAAAAGCCTGATTAATCAGGCTTTTTATTTATCCATTTAGTGCTTCGGCACCACTTGTTATTTCGAGAATTTCGTTCGTTATTGCTGCCTGTCTGGCTTTGTTATAAATTAGTGTAAGATCTTTAATAAGCTCTGTTGCATTGTCTGTAGCTTGGTGCATTGCTGTCATCCTAGCTCCGTGTTCGGCTGCATTACTATCGAGAATCGCTTTAAAAAATTGGATGCGTAAAGACTTTGGAATCATTTCCTCCATGATATCTTTCATTCCTGGCTCAAAAATGTACTCCGAAGGATTATTTTGTTCTTCAGTCTCTATTTGCATCGGCAAAAAAGTTTCAATTAGTTGATTATGTACTGCGGCATTTTTAAAACTATTATAAATAATATCAATTTTATCGTAGTTTTCATTTTTAAACTCATCCATAAGATATTTGGAATAGGCTAGAGAGTTTTCAAAACTCACATCATCAAACAGTTCATTTCCTGATTTTACAATTTCGTAACCCAATTTTTTTACATATTCATTGGCTTTTTTGCCAATACAAACAAATTTTATATTTTCTTTTGGCAGTTCAGCAAAATCATCAGTAATGTGTTGTTTTGCTTTTTTGCAAATATTTGCATTAAACCCTCCACAAAGCCCTCTGTTAGAGGTCAATAATACAATCAACGCATTTTCAACAGGTCTTTGTACATTATATGCCCCTTTGTGTTCTTTGTCAAGTCCTGAGCTTACTTCGCTTAAAACATCCTTGAGTTTATTCGCATAAGGACGTATTTGAGTTACTTTGTCTTGAGCTTTTTTAAGTTTAGCTGCCGACACCATTTTCATGGCAGATGTAATCTGTCTCGTTGATTTTACCGAAGCAATTCTGCTTCTTATGTCTTTAAGTCCTGCCATAGCAAATCTTATTTTTTATATTTTTGTGCTACTTCGTTTGCATTTTTAGTAAGGATGTCAGTAATGTCATCACTTAGTTCACCCTTAGCCAATCTATCCATAATATCTTTATGATTAAGATTTAAAATGTCAATAAAGTCTTTTTCAAAATCTTTTACTTTATTGATAGGTACATTTTTCAACAAACCATTAGTACCACAATAAATAATTGCAGCCTGATTTTCGACTAAAACTGGGCTATGTTCGTTTTGTTTTAATATTTCCACATTTTTACGTCCTTGGTCGATTACTGATAATGTAACCGCATCAAGGTCTGATCCAAACTTTGCAAATGCTTCAAGTTCTCTAAATTGTGCTTGGTCGATTTTAAGTGTTCCTGCAATTTTTTTCATACATTTAATCTGTGCATTACCACCCACTCTCGATACTGACACTCCAACATTAATAGCTGGTCTTACACCTGCATTAAACAATCCTGATTCAAGAAATATTTGTCCATCAGTAATAGAAATCACGTTTGTAGGAATATATGCTGAGATATCGCCAGCTTGAGTTTCAATTATTGGTAAAGCTGTGAGTGAGCCACCGCCTTTTACTTTTCCTTTAAGGCAATCTGGCAGATTGTTCATCTCTGCAGCAATTTCATCGGATTTTATAATTTTAGCTGCTCTTTCGAGTAATCTTGAGTGCAGATAAAAAACATCACCTGGATATGCTTCACGTCCTGGAGGTCTTCTAAGTAATAAAGAAACTTCGCGGTACGAAACAGCTTGTTTTGATAAATCATCGTATATTATTAGTGCTGGACGACCTGTATCGCGAAAATATTCTCCAATTGCACAACCTGCAAAAGGTGCATAAAATTGCATTGCGGCAGGGTCAGAAGCTGATGCCGTAACAATTACAGTATAATCTAATGCCCCATAAGTTTCTAATGTTTTGGCAATAGTTGCAACTGTTGAACTTTTTTGTCCGATAGCCACATAAATACAATAAACAGGTTCTCCTTTTTCGTAAAAGTGCTTTTGATTGATAATTGTATCAATTGCAATTGCAGTTTTACCTGTTTGGCGGTCTCCAATAATAAGTTCTCTTTGTCCTCTACCAATAGGTATCATTGAGTCTATGGCTTTGATGCCAGTTTGCAAAGGCTCGTTTACTGGTTGGCGGTATATAACACCTGGAGCGATACGTTCAAGCGGCATTTCAAAAAGCTCACCGCCAATTGCTCCTTTACCATCTAAAGGCTCACCAATTGTGTTTACTACTCTTCCTAACATTTCTTCGCCTACCATAATAGAGGCTATCCTTTGTAAACGACGCACAACATCGCCCTCTTTGATTGTTTCGCCTGGACCAAGTAATACGGCTCCAACATTATCTTCTTCGAGGTTCAAAACAATACCTTTAATACCGTTATCAAACTCAATAAGCTCATTTGCCTGAACATTATCAAGCCCGTGTATCCGAGCAATTCCGTCACCCACTTGAAGAACTGTACCGACTTCTTCTAAGTTTATTTTGCCCGATATTCCTTCTAATTCACGTTTTAAAATTTCTGATACCTCAGATGGTCTAATATCTGCCATAACTATTATATTTCATTAAATTATTATCAATTATGTTTTACTTTTTAATTTCTTTTTTATCTCTTGCAATTGCGTTTTAACACTAAGATCCAGCTGCTGATTATCAATTCTTAGAATAATACCGCCAATCATATCATCTTTGATAGCACTTTTTATCTCAACTGTTGATGCAAAACCAGTTGCAACAAGATTTGAAATATTTTGAGCTATATCATTACTTATAGGATGTGTTGTTGTAACTATAACTTGCTTAATATTATTTTCTTTTCGGTATATAGTTTCAAAATATCTAGCAATATCTTCTAGGTGTATTTCTCTGTTTTTGTCAACAAGCAAACTAAGAAAACGCATTGTAATCTCATGAACAGAATCTTTGTAAACTTTTGTAAAAATATTAAGCTTATCAGCAGATGAAACAGTCGGACTTGAGATAATCAAATCAAACTCTGATGCTTCTTGAATAGTTTCTCGAATAAGTTTAAAATCTTTATATACCTTGTCTAAAATATTTTTTTCCTTTGCAAGCATAAAAATTGCCTTTGCATATCTAACCGATATTTTACCTTGATTCATAATTAGTTAAGTTTTACATCTTTCAACAAATCATCTATCAGTTGCTCATGCTGTGGTGTTGATTTAAGTTCTTTTCTAATAACCTTTTCGGCCACAAGTACCGATAAATCAAGAACCTGATTTCTGATTTCTTCCATTGCAGCAGTTTTTTGAGCGATGATGTCTCGATTAGCAGCTTTTTTGATTTTATCTACTTCTATTTGAGCCTCATTTTTTGCCTGTCCAACTATTTGGTCTTTAATTTCTCGTGCCTCTTGCATCATTTTATCTCTTTCTATGCGTGCTTCGGCAAAAATTTTCTCATTATCGGCTTGCAATTTTTTCATTTCTTCGCGAGCAATTTCGGCTTGATTTAAGGCATCTTCTATGCTTTGATTTCGTTTTGAAATCATATTGTTAATTGGTTTCCATGCAAATTTTGTTAGAACAAAGAGCAAAACTGCAAAAATAATCCCTGTCCAAAAGATTAATCCAATTCCTGGTGTTACAAGATCCATATCGTAATTTTTTTAATTGTTTTATAAAAAAACATTTCCCGGAGCCAATCGCCCAACGGGAAATGTAAGTCATTTTAGCTTTGCAGCAATGCAACAACAACACCAAATAAAGCAACACCCTCAACAAGAGCAGCAGCAATAATCATTGCCGACTGAATGTTTTTTGCAGCCTCAGGTTGTCTTGCAATTGCATCCATTGCAGAGCTACCAATTTTACCGATGCCATAACTGGCACCAATTACTGCCAAAGCAGCACCAAATGCTGGAATTCCTACCATAATAAATATATATTAACGTTAAACATAAAAAATTTCATTTTAATGAGCTTCTTCTACTGCCATTCCAATAAACAAAGCCGAAAGCATTGTGAAAATATATGCTTGCAGAAATGCTACTAAGAGTTCGAGACAGTTCATAAACAAAACAAACAAAACCGAAACTGGCGACATAACCAATGATTCATAAATAAATATAAGTGAAACAAGACTAAGAATAATAATGTGCCCTGCTGTAATGTTTGCAAACAAACGAATTGTTAAAGCAACTGGCTTAACAATCATCCCCATTATCTCAACTACTGCCAAAATAGGTTTTATAAAAACTGGAACGCCTGGCATCCAAAGTGTATGTTTCCAATAATTTTTATTCCCACTAAGGTTTATTGCAAAAAAAGTAAATAAAGCCAAAGTCATAGTAACTGCAATATTACCGGTAACGTTTGCCCCACCAGGAAAAATAGGAATAATACCCATTAAATTATTAAACAGAATAAAAAAGAAAATTGTCAATAGAAAAGGGAGAAATTTATTGGTTTTATTACCAAGATTTGGGAAAGCAATTTCATCTTTAACAAACATAATTACAGGTTCTAAAAGAGCTTGCAATCCTTTAGGTCTTCCAAGATTACGTTTATATGCTTTTGCCATGCTTAAAAAGACAAGAAGCAGCAACACAGAAACAATCATCATCGAAAAGATATTTTTTGTTATTGAAAAGTCTAAGGGTTTTTCGTTTAAAACAATATGTGCTCCCTCTTTTTCTTCATAGCTTAACTCTCCATTTGCATCGGCTAGGTATATTGTGTTATCATCTAATAAATATGTGTTGTTTCCTTTAGTTACGGTTTTATGTCCATGTTCAAACTTACTTGACATAAAAATATCAAATTGTCCGTTGTGTATTAATATTATAGGTAAAGGGATAGATACTGGAACTTTATTACCAGCTTTATCAGTATAGTCTAAAATATGCCAATCATGTGCATCCTTAATATGGGCCATGATTAATTTGTTAACATCAAACTTGTCTTCTTTTTCTTGCTCTACTTCCGAAGCAAAGATATTTCCGTTTATCATAAAAAGACAACTCAGAACTATTAATAAATATAATTTATTCATACTAATATATCGACTTAAATGTGCAACTACAAATTTACATTTTCAAAATCAATTTCCAATTAAATAATCAAAAACTTTATTTTATTTTATTTTTAAAATCTTGAACAAGATAAAAAACTTCTGCAATTAAATAAATGAAATATATCATAAAAAACTGAATAACGTATTCTTTTCTGAATAAACCGTCATTTTGGAATACAGGCAGTAAGAAAAAGACTGACAAAAACATTTTTACAAGGCTGCTAATTAAGAAAGCATACCCATGCATCTGAAACTTAGCTTTTCGGGATATTATTTTTATGCTAATAATCGATAAAATAGTAATCGACATCATAAAAGGATGTATCAATAATAAATCGGGAGCATAAATATATCTACGAAAAAAATATAATAATGCATAATGGATTATAAAAACAATTATTCCAATAAAACTTATATGCAATATTGATTTTATATTATTAATCTTTATTGACATTGTTTACTTGTTTAATTACTAGGTATAAAGACGCAAACACTGCGAATAGAGATAATACTATTGTAAACACAGGAGTATTAAGTTCAAAATAGTCGTCAAGGTAAACTCCACCATAAGTACCTCCGCCAATAATTATTCCCATTTCAAAAGCTAAAGTTGAAAATCTAACAAATTTATTTACCCCTTCGCGAATAGGTTTTTTGTTATCCTTGTTTTTTTGCTCCATCGGCAGGTTTATCTATTTTGATTTCCTGATTTTTTACATTTCCACCCATATTACAGGTGCCTGTAAAAACCGCTCCTGGTTCAATTGATAATTTTGAGGCTATAATATCGCCATAAATTTTTGAGGATGATTTTAGCACTAATAACTCCTCAACGGTAATTTTGCCTTCGATTTGACCCGAGACTTCAGCATTTTTGCAAAACACTTCGCCAATAAGTTTGCCAGATGCTCCTAAAACTAACTTAGATTTTGAGTTGAGATTTCCTTGAAGCTTTCCGTCAATCCTGATGTCTCCTGTTGAGCTAACATCGCCAGTTAATGTGGTGCCGTTTCCAATAATATTTAATCCGTCCTTTTCGTCTTCGATATTCCTTGCCATAATGTAAATTTTTTAAGTTTAATGACAAATATAATAAAAAAATATGTGTTTTATTTCTTTTTTTAAGAAATATTGTATATTTTTGCAATGTTTTAGTGGAAGGATTTGGATGCTTGCAACCACAAATAAAAAATGCTAAAAAACAGTCTTGCCTACATCCTCATAATCCTTAATTAATTTATTAATAATTAAATTTTGTAATAATGAGTTATTATTTTACATCAGAGTCAGTATCAGAGGGACACCCTGATAAAGTCTCAGATCAAATATCAGATGCAATTCTTGATGAATTTATGGCTTTTGATATTGATTCAAGAGTAGCATGCGAAACACTTGTATCAACAGGATTGGTTGTTGTTGCAGGCGAAGTTAAATCTACGTCTTATGTTGATGTGCAAGAAGTTGCACGCAAGGTAATTAATGATATTGGTTACACAAAAAGTGAATATCGTTTTGACGGAAACTCATGTGCCGTATTATCGGCAATTCACGAACAATCGCCCGATATTAATAGAGGTGTAGTTGAAAATAAGGAATTGAATAAAGAACAAGGAGCTGGAGACCAAGGGATGATGTTTGGTTACGCTTGTAGAGATACAGACGATTTTATGCCTCTGCCTCTTGATCTTTCTCATCGAATTTTACAAGTGCTGGCCGATATTCGTAAAGAAGGGAAACAAATGAAGTATCTTCGCCCCGATTCAAAATCTCAGGTAACAATTGAATATAACGAAGATAATATTCCACAAAGAATTGATACTATCGTAGTTTCTACTCAGCACGATGATTTTGATGAGGACGAACAAAAAGTGCTTGACAAGATTAAAGAAGATGTGCGAACAATATTGTTGCCAAGAGTTATTGCCGACTTACCCGAAAGAATAAAAGTTCTTTTCAAAGATGATTTTATTTTACATGTTAATCCTACGGGTAAATTTGTTATTGGTGGTCCTCACGGTGATACTGGTTTAACAGGACGTAAAATTATAGTTGATACTTATGGTGGAAAAGGTGCTCATGGCGGTGGAGCTTTTAGTGGCAAAGATCCTTCTAAAGTTGACCGTTCTGCTGCCTATGCTGCTCGGCATATTGCCAAAAATCTTGTTGCCGCCGGTGTAGCTGACGAAATTTTAATACAGCTTGCTTATGCAATCGGAGTCGCAGAACCTGTGGGAGTATTTGTGGATACATATAGAACTGCAAAAGTAAATATGACAGACTCCGATATTGCAAAAAAAATCAAAACTATTTTTGATCTAAAACCAATAAGTATCGAAAAAAGATTGAAACTTCGTAATCCTATTTATCGCGAAACTGCATCTTATGGACACTTTGGTCGCACTCCTGTAGTTGTCGAAAAACATTTCGAATCGCCTTATTCGGGATCAAAAAATATAAGTGTTGAATTATTTACTTGGGAAAAACTCGATTATGTCGATATTATAAAGAAAGAATTTAATTTATAATCACATTTTTTTACATTATTATAGCCCTCTGTTGAAAATTTTTATCTTCAGAGGGCTTTTTTTATGAAATCTTAAGTATTTTCGTAAAAAATTAAATAATGGAAAAATATCAGAAGTACATTGTTGGGGCTTTCGGACTAGGAATTTTAATACTGTTTGTAATTTATTTTACCCATATTATAGGCTGGATTTTAATTGCTCTTCTTTTTGCAACTCTGGGAAGTCCGATGGTAAAGTTTATTAGGAGAATGCGCATTAAAAAATTTGTTATCCCAAAATGGATTGCGGCACTTGTTACTCTTGCTACGATGTGGTTTATTATTGTCTTAGCATTTAGATTACTTATACCGTTGGTAGTTGATCAAATTGGCGAATTTCAAGCAATTGATATAGAAACAATATCTGAAGGATTAGAAAAACCAATTAAAAACTTGGATGATTTTATTCAGCAAACACCTATTATTAATCAGCCGAACTTTTCTACTGAAGATTTCGTTATCGAAAGAATTACATCAATAGTTAGTTTTACTTCTGTAGGTAATTTTATAAATGATCTTGGAGGTACAGCTTGGAATTTGTTTTTATCAATATTCTCAATTACATTTATTTGCTTTTTCTTTTTAAAGGATACACACTTGTTTGATAAAGGCGTGTTAATGATAATTCCAAAAAATTATGAGGAGAAAGCCCAAAACGTTTTAAACTCTATTAGAAATTTAATTGCTCGTTATCTCCTTGGCGTTATTTTAGAAACATTATTTATGATGACATTATTTACCTTAGGATTGTATCTTATTGGTGTGCCATTCGACTTAGCTTTATTAGTAGGTATGATTGGTGGAGTACTTAATGTTATTCCTTATGTAGGTCCATGGATTGGAGCGACAATTGGTATTATTTTAATTACTACTGCAAATATTCAGTTAGATTTTTATACTGAAATTATGCCTCTAATATTGAAAATAATTGGCGTAGTGGCAGTAGCTCAACTAACTGACAATATTGTTTTTCAACCACTAATTTATTCTAAAAGTGTTAAAGCTCACCCACTCGAAATATTCTTTGTAATTATTATTGCGGGCAGTATTTATGGAGTATTAGGAATGATGTTGGCAATACCCGGTTATACAGTATTACGAGTTGTGCTTAAAGAATTTTTATCTCAGTATAAATTTGTTCAACAGCTTACACAAAACATGGATTCCAAAAAAAGTAAACCAAAAAAAACTAAAGATAAAGATGCAGATTTATAAATTCGGTGGTGCTTCGTTAAAAAAAGCAGAAGCCTTAAAAACTATTATCGACATAATTTCTGATAAAAAAGATCTTGTAATAGTTGTTTCGGCAATTGATAAGACCACAAATAAACTCGAAAAGCTTGTAGATGCGTATCTAAATAATGAACCATTAAAACTTGAAATTTTTGAAAAAATTAAATCATTTCATATAAATTTTGTCAAAAGTGCATTTGGTGTAAAATATAATGAATTCGAAATTGGCATTACGAATATATTTAATCAGTTAAAAGAGATTCTCGATTTACCCTCTAATACTTCGTATGACGAAGTGTATGACAGTATTGCGTGTTACGGAGAATTATTGAGTTCATATATTCTTTCAACTTATTTGAATATTAATGGTGTAGAAAATTCACTTGTTGATATTAGAAATATAATTGTAACAGACTCCAATTTCCGTGATGCAAAAATACTTTGGGAGGAATCAAAAGCATTAATAAAAAATAAGTTTTTAGATAATAATAAAATTTATATTACTCAAGGTTTTATTGGTAGAGATAAATTTGGCAAAAACACAAGTTTGGGAAGGGAAGGTTCAGATTATACTGCATCTGGCTTGGCATATCTTCTTGATGCAGAGTGTGTTGTGATTTGGAAAGATGTTCCAGGTATTATGAATGCCGATCCTTCAATTTGTAACTTTGCCGAAAAATTGGATTATTTATCCTTTCGCGAAGCAATAGAACTTGCTTTTTATGGAGCAAAAGTCATTCATCCAAAAACAATTAAACCTCTTGAGAATAAAAACATCCCTTTATATGTGAACTCTTTTGTTGATTACAAAAAGAAAGGTACTGAAGTAAAAAAAATAGATTACAAACTGGATTTAATCCCTATTTATATTTTTAAAGCTAATCAAATATTACTTTCTGTTTCGCCTAAGGACTTTTCTTTTGTAGTTGAGGAGAACATTAGTAAATTGTTTGCTTTATTTACGCAATACAAAATTAAAGTAAATATTACACAAAATTCAGCAATTAGTTTTTCGGCCGCAATAGATGGCAATAATAGGAATTTTGATAAACTGATAGAAGATTTAAGTAAGGAGTATTTTGTAAAATATAATACAGATTTACAATTAGTAACTATCAGGTATTATACCGATGATTCTATTGTTAAAATGACGTCAGGTAAAAGGATTTTGTTAGAACAACGTAGTCGGACAACTGCAAGGTTTGTGCTTCAGTGATTAGTTGTCTGATTTACAACCAAATGCTAAGTCGCCAGCATCACCTAAACCAGGAACTATGTATGATTTTACTGTTAGCTCATCATCAATTGCTCCAACCCATAAGGTAATTTTACTTTCAGGCAATACTCTTTCAATATAATCAATACCCTCTTTACTTGCAATAATTGCGGCGATATGAACATGTTTGGGATTACCATAATTTAGCAAAGCTTTATATGCTAACTCTATGCTTCCACCGCTGGCAAGCATTGGGTCATTTATAATTACTATTTTGTCATCAATTGGCGGCGAAGTTATATAGTCGATTTGTATTTCAAAACCACCGTCCTTATCATATTTACGGTATCCAGCAATAAAAGCACTATCAGCATGGTCAAAATAATTGACAAAACCTTGGTGGAATGGCAATCCTGCTCTTAAAACGGTAGCCAATACCGGCTGTTCTGCCATGGTGGGGACACTTGCTATTCCCAAACTTGTTGTAATATCTTCATCTGTAAATGGGAGGACTTTACTTATTTCATAAGCCATAATTTCTCCAGTTCTAGCAAGATTATTACGAAACCTTGCACGATCTAACTGAATTTCGGAATCCCGAATTTCGGAAATAAATTGATCTATTAGTGTTCCTTTACCGCCAAGATTGTAGATTTTCATCTTTTTACAAATTTTGTGTATAATCATTGAAAGATATACACGATTAATTAATTAGACTAATTACACTCCAACATTCACATACTTATTTAAAGTGTAATATTACAAAATTAAAATTATATTTACTAAATATTTATGTTTTTGTTAACATTACTGTTCAATAAAACTTTTAAGATTTATCGGACAATAGTGTTCTTTAAATCAGTTTTTACCATAATTTATGGTATTATTTCAGCGATACGCCCAACAATTTTTATTCAATTTCAATTTCATCAATAAATAACCAAGAATCAAAACCTGGACTAAGATGCCACGCAGGAAGTACGCCATAATTTTCTGCTATAATTTTTATGTATCGAGCTTTTAGATTTTCGGGTTTAAAAATAAACTCTTGAATTAGAACAGCCTCATCTTTATCAGACATTGTTGAGGGAGCTTCATAGATATTGGAATAGTTTTTTCCATCTTGAGAAGCAAAGTATCTTATTTTTTTAGGAAAAAATATCCACGATTTAGTGTCCTGTAAAAAACGAGCATTTATCCGATTTATGTCTTTTACCTCTAACAAATCAACAACTGCCTCAAAATTTTGTCCTTTGTAACCTTGCCACAAGCCACTACGAAACCAATTTGATCCTTTTACGTAATCAATCAGAGCGTTATCGCCTCCTGCAGAGTATTGTTGGCTATATTTACTTTTTATGTCGATGGTTCTGCGATCGGGTATTAATGTGTATTTAGCAACTACTGTTTTACTCCTTTTTTTACCTAGAGATTCTGAGTACGCTTGTAAGTCCGTACTTTTTTTAATTAAAATTGCACCCTCATATTTTATGGGATTGTTGTTAATGTCATTATTTAGAGAGTAGAATATTTTAGCGTCCTTGTCGTAACGGTCAAGGCTTACAAAAATCGAATCTTGAAAAGACTTATGTTGATAGTTTGTGTATGGAACTGGACTTATTAAGTTTTCAGTTATGCGAGATACGTATATATCTTCTTGATTTACTCCCCGTGTTTTGTTTGGTTTATCTCCCATAAAAAACTCAAGTTTTCCGCCTTGCATAATTTGTTTATGCGTGATATAAGTTTTATTATATGCTCGACCATTTAGTTGTACTGATTGAACATAGATATTATTTTTACTGTTTTCGTGTGCAATTATAGTAAAGTGTCGGTGGTTTTCTAATTGCAATACGGCAGTATCAAAAACAGGACTGCCGAGGTCATAAATTCCGTTTGCTGGATTTACAGGATAAAAACCTAAAGCACTTAAAACATACCAAGCTGACATTTGTCCACAATCTTCGTTACCACAAAGACCATCGGGCATTTCGCTGTATTGTTCGCTCATAATCTTGCGTACAACTTCTTGAGTTTTCCAGGGTTGGGCACAATAATTATATAAATAAGCCATGTGATGGCTGGGTTCGTTTCCATGTGCATATTGTCCAATTAATCCTGTTATGTCCACCTGATGAGTTCCCGAAGTTTGGGTGCTTGCCGAAAACATCTCATCAAGTTTATCAGCAAACTTCTCATTACCACCGTGCATTTCGATAAATGTTAAGATGTCTTGTGGAACGTAAAAGCTATATTGCCACGAATTTGCTTCGGTAAAATTATAGTTAACTTCGGCAGGGTCGAAAGGAAATTGCCATGCTGCATTAATTTTTGCTTGCATAAATCCATTATTAGGATTAAACACATTTTTGTAATACTGCGACCTTTCGATAAATTCGTTATAAGTATCAGTATTACCTATTGCTTTTGCAAACTGTGCAATACACCAGTCGTCATACGCATACTCCAAGGCTTTGGATACAGATTCGTGTTCCATATCAAGAGGGATATATCCATATTTGGCAAATTCTGGTTTTCCGAGCCTGTCTTCCTTTGCGGCTGCAATCATTGCCTCAAGAGCATATTTAGCGTCAAAATTTCGAATACCTTTAAAATACGCATCAACTATTACAGGAACAGAATGATATCCAATCATACACATGGTCTCGTTGGCGGCAAGCTCCCAAACTGGCAATTGACCGCCATATTTATATTGGTCAAGAAATGTTTTAATAAAATCCTTAGTTCTTTCTTGTTGAGTAATTGTAAACAATGGGTGTGCTCCTCTATATGTGTCCCAAAGCGAGAAAACAGTATAAGTATCGTGCTCCTTCGTTTTATATGTTTTATTATCAGTTCCTCGAAATGAACCATCAATATCCGAAAAAATATTTGGTGCTATAAAACTGTGGTATAGTGCTGTATAAAAGACTGTTTGTTCTTCAGGTGTTGCTCCGTAAACTAAAATTTTACTTAATTCCTTATCCCATTCATTGCTTGCTTTTTTTATTGTTTCTTCAAAATCCCAGTCAGGAATTTCGGATATTAGGTTTTTAATCGCTCCCTCTGCACTAACTGCCGACAAACCTACTTTTACAAATAGATTTTTAGAGTCGGTCGGGTTTATTTTAAAAATAAGTTTTGAATAATTATTTTTTCCGATATTTTCAAGATCAATTTTATTTTTGCTTCTACTTGTGTCAGATTGTTCAAATATTTTGTAATCAGCAATGCTTACAGCTTGGTTAAAATCTATTACAAAATACTGATATTGGTTTTCTGCCCATGACTGCGAACGTCTTAATCCTACAAAACGAGTATTACTAATTTGTTCTACATAACATTCTAAAAGCTTATCTCGATGTTCTAAATCTAATAATATATATTGCTCATCGGCTTTTGGAAATCTATATTTATGAAAACCTACTCTACGGCTGCAGGTAAGTTCAACATCAATATTATAATCTTTTAAATAAACCGAATAATATCCTGGTTTTGCAATTACCGAAGTTTTTTCATATTTGGATGTAAAATCATCTGAAAACAAATCGGGATTTGACTTTACAAAAGGCATAATTAAAATATCCGCATAGTCGGCTACACCTGTACCACTCAGATGTGTGTGTGAAAAACCATAAATTATAGAGTCGCTGTAATGAAAACCAGAACAGCCATCCCAACCATCAAGGCGAGTATCTGGACTTAGTTGCACCATTCCAAAAGGTAAAGTTGCCCCAGGAAAAGTATGTCCGTGAAAATCGGTGCCGATATGTGGGTCCACAAGCTGCGAACGGTTTTCAATTTTAAATTTTTTTGATTTATGAAAAAATAAGCCATAAACTAATATTGCTACAAATATTACGGCTAAGCTAACAGGAAAAATCAATCTACGCATATTTTTTTGTTGTAAAGATAAAGTTTTAAACGAGAATATTTAAAAACCGATTACATTCTTCGGTATTTGGTGCTTTTCCGTGCCAGTGATAGTTGTTTTCTATCTCAGCAAGGCCTTTGCCCATTTTTGTATTTGCAATTATTACATTTGGAATGTTAGGATTAAGATTTGAAAAACAAGATTCTATAGACTCGAAATCGTTGCCATTACATTCAATAGCATTCCAACCAAAAGCTTCCCATTTTGGTTTCAAAGGGTCAATATTCATTACATCTGCGGTTTTCCCATCAATCTGAACATTGTTTTTATCTATAATTGCAATTATATTTTTAAGTTTGTGATGTGCTGCACTCATTGCTGCCTCCCAAACTTGTCCTTCTTGCAGTTCTCCGTCACCACAAATACAAACAATTTTACGAGAGATGTTATCACATTTATCAGCCAAAGCCATACCAATGGCAATACTTAAACCTTGTCCTAATGAGCCCGATGCAGTTTCTATCCCTGGCACTCCACTTGTTAAAGACGGATGTCCTTGCAACATGCTTCCAGTTTTACGAAGATTTTTTAACTCTTGTTTGTCAAAATATCCTGCATGAGCCAAACTTGCATAAAGTACTGGAGCAACATGCCCAATTGATAATACAAGTTTATCGCGCATTGCACAGTTTGGGTTTGATGGATTGTGAACAAGAAATCTAAAATATAAGAATATAAAAATATCTGCAAGTCCAAGTGAGCCTCCAAGGTGTCCCGAGCCTGCCGCAGAAATTGATTTTATAATATCTATACGAATATTTTTCGATGTCGCTTGTAAATATTTAAGGTCTGTAATTTCCATTATAAAACTAATATTTTGGACACTCAATAATCGTTTTAATAATATATGCTTCAGGATAATTATCCTCAAGTTCGTGTAAAAGTGTAATTGCATGAAAACGTTTTGTAAAATTACCTACAACAACCTCAAAATTAGGTTCGGTATATGTTACATACGCTTTATGTTTACTGTTTTGAAATTTTAGCCTTATTGCGTTTGCCTCACTACGAGCGTTTTGATTGTTTTGAGCGTATATTTTTACTCTATAACCATAAAAGCCTCGCCGTTTTTTGTTAAGTCCCACATAAGTTTCCATAAAATTCTCTATTTTAACATCTTGGGTAATCGAAACCTTTCCACTATAAGCATTAGAATTAAAGTATCCTATTTCGACAGGTTCAATGTTTTGACCTAACATTGTTATCCCTGCTAATATCAGTGAGAATAATATAAAGAGTGTTTTTTTCATAACTCATATTTTTTGTAAAAATACAAAATATTTAAAACTTGTCAATGTTTTGTTTGTGATTTACTTTTATTCTTTTGGGAATGCCAAACTTTGCTACAGTAATTGTTCCATTAACTTCGAGCTCGGGTTTACGCCTGTTTAGTTCTCCAACAAGATACAAAACATTTGTTAAAGCTTCTTTTGGGCTTATCTCGAACGAAACTGGATATGTTTCTTTTGAGTTTGCTGGAATTTTCAATTTGTCAATTTTTGTAATTTTTCCGACATTTCTACCGTTTACTAATAAGTCAAGATTAGCATTTTTAATTTTGAAAGAAAAATTATTTGGGTTTTCAATGGGGATGAAAATCTTTAACTTTACGGCTTTCATGCTTAACTCCTCGGCTTCGATACCACTTGGATTACTTATAACAACATTTTGTACCGAACAAGAAACAAAGCCCAAAGACAGAACTAAAATAATTATTGCAAGATGTTTTTTCATTTTCAAATATTTGTAAGAGTTAATTAATTATCAATTGATCGGCAAACTTTACAAAATCTATTCCATTAAAATTGCCACTACTCATCATTAAAAGGTTTGTGTTACTAAAATTTTGCTCCGTAAGGAAGTTTTTAAGTTTTTTTGTATCGGTAAACACGATTGTCTCTCTACCAAAGGATTCTTCGACAAATTTTTCTTCTATTTCGGGCAATTTTTTATGTTTCAGCACATCGTGATTGTAATATACAATTGCTATATCTGCATTTTTCATACAATTTTTATACTGAGGGATAAAGTTTTTTTGGAGGCTCGAAAATGTATGTAATTCAATGCAGGCTATAAGTTTTCGTTGTGGGTATTTTTGCTTCAAAGCATTAATTGTTGCTTTTAATTTTGACGGTGCATGTGCAAAATCAATATAAAAACTGGTATTATCTGTTTCTTTGATTAGCTGAAGCCTTTTTGCCGCTCCTTCGAAGTTGTGAATAGTTTCCCAAAACTGTGTTTCGCTTACTCCAGCTTCGATACATGCCAAACGTGCTGCATTTATATTTTGCATATTATGGTCGCCAAAAACACTCATTTTGTAAATTTTATTTTCAAATTTCACACAAACTTGCGAGTTTTCATCAGTAAAGTATTCGTATTTATTGTATGAATTAGATATAATTTTATCATTTTTATTTGCAATTTTCTTTAAATATTCGTCTTCCTCGAACCAGAAAAGTTTCCCCTTATCTTCTATTTTATTGATAAAAATCTCAAATTGTTTAACATAATTGTCAAATGTCGGAAAAACGTTAATGTGATCCCAAGCTATGCCAGTCAAAATAGCAATATGTGGTTTGTACCAGTGAAATTTTGGTGTAAGATCAATAGGTGATGATAAATATTCATCTCCTTCGATGACTGCAATTTTATTATTTTCTTCGAGTTGAACCATAGTTTCAAAGCCTTTAATATTGGCTCCAACCATATAATCAAATTTTACATCTGTGCTTTTAAGAACATGCATTATCATTGATGTAATTGTAGTTTTTCCATGACTGCCGCCAACTACAATTCGTTTTTTATTTTTTGTTTGCTCGTAGAGATATTCAGGATAAGAATATATTTGAAGTTTGAGTTCTTGTGCTCGTAAAAGTTCGGGATTATCTTTTCGGGCATGCATTCCCAAAATAATTACATCAATTTTATCATTTATGTTTTCGGGAAACCAGCCAAATTCTTTTGGTAATAAATTATATTTATCAAGTCTTGATTTTGATGGTTCAAATATCTCATCATCTGAGCCAGTAATAATGCACCCTTTTTTGTAAAGTGCAATTGCCAAATTGTGCATTGCAGCACCTCCAATAGCTATGAAATGTATTTTCATTATTACGTACTTTAAGTGTTTAGAGTTGAATCGAGTGATATAAAAAACAGCTGAATCTTAGGGATTGTAAAACAATAAACTAGCTTCATCAATTCTGCATACTTTATTATTTGACAAACCCTTAACTCCGAATCTTAATCATTTATGTTGCTCTCAATATAATCAATCAAACTATGAATAACTTTTATATGAATTTCTTGGACTCTGTCGGAGTATTTTGATTTTGGTGCTCGAATTTCTACATCTGCAAGTTCTTTAATTTTTCCGCCATCATTACCAGTAAGAGCAATGATTTTAAGACCTTTTTCTTTAGCAGTTTTCGCAGCTTCAACTACATTAGCTGAGTTTCCGCTTGTACTGATTGCTAATAGAATATCTCCTTTATTTCCAAGAGCTTCGATATATCTCGAAAAAATCAAATCAAATCCAAAATCGTTTGCAGTGCAAGTAATATGGGAAGGGTCGCTTATGGCAATTGCTGGAATAGCTCGACGTTTCTCACGAAAATTCCCTGTAAGCTCTTCGGCAAAATGCATGGCATCGCTCATTGAACCACCGTTGCCGCAACTAATAACCTTTCCACCATTTTTAATAGAGCTTACAATTAGTTGTCCTGCTTGTTCAATTTTTTCAAAATTGTCCTTGTTTTGAATAAACTCGTCAAGAGTTTTTTTTGCTTCGATAAAATGTTGGCTGATGTCCATTTTGTTTTTTTTCAAAAATACACTTTAGTTTTTTAGTATCAAAAAATAATTAAAAATCTGCAATAATTTTTATTACGGCAAAATGAACAAAAACTAAAACCCAAATACTATGAGTTTGTCAAATAATAAAGTATTCAGAATTGACGAAGCTCTTTTGTTAAATTTGTCGTTAACACAACCAACAATTGGAATTATGGCAATGCTCACTATGAAAAAAAATATACCTACCCAATTGGTATTTTATTTATTCTATTAATATGTCTTCCACCTTCGAAATCTGTACTCAAAAATATCTTAACGATTTCTTTTGCCAATTCTTCGGAAATAAATCTTGCAGGTAAAGCACAAATATTTGCATTATTATGTAATCGAGCAAGCTCCGATATTTCTTTATTCCAGCATAAAGCAGATCTTATGCCCTGATGCTTATTTACCGTCATATTTATACCGTTTCCACTTCCGCAAATAGAAATACCATAATCACAATCTTTATTTTCGATAGCATTTGCAAGTGGATGAGCAAAATCGGGATAATCGCAACTATCAAGAGACCAAGTTCCAAAGTCCTTGATTTGATATCCAAGAGTTGTTACAAACTCAATAAGTTTATTTTTGAGTATAAATCCAGCGTGGTCGCAAGCAAATCCAATTGTTTTCATAATATTTAGTGTTTCTACAAATGTATAAAAGATTATTTTTTTGGCGTTCTTTTTTTAAGTTTTATTTTTTTGAAATTTTTATTTACCCATGCTGGAGCAAGAAAAACTCCAATAAATAAGTATGGATAATAAGTAAGCATTCGCCAGACAAGTGCCATTATTATAACAAAACCTGTAACTGGAACAAATTCTACCATATATGAATTAAATATTGTTTCTACAAAGCCACTACCACCTGGTGTTGGCATAATCAACATCATTATCCACATAACTAATTGTTTGGCAAAAATTAAAAAGTGGTCATGCATGCTTAAAAACTGTACATACATATCATATTTTAAAGAATAATATAATGCAATCAACAAGAAATTAAGCACCCAATATCTTGAAGTCCATGAAATAAAACTTGTAAAAAAGGCTTTTAACCAAAACTTAAAATTCTTAGTTTTTAATTCTCGGTTGGATATTTCAAAATTGATGGTCATTTTGTTAGCTAAGGCTTTCCATTTTTTAAGGAATTTAAGTTTAAAAATCCCTGTTATAATGGATGCAATAAATTTTGGATTGATAAAAATCGAATATCCCATTAGAATAGTCCAGAATAATTTTACGCCATATCCTATTAAGGCAAAAATTAGAAATTGATTTGCAATTGCTGATGAACCAACTACATGAAAAAGCTCTGCTCTACTAAAAACGATAAAAATCAACGGAAACATTAGGCTAAAATACAATTCATCAAGAAAAGAAGTTGCAACAACAATCGATGTGCTTTTTCCTAAGGAGAGACCTTCTTTCCAAATAAATAAAGTAGCAATAGCAGTCCCTCCAACCGCAGAAGGTGTAATTGCCGATCCAAATTCCCACAACAATATTATTCGTAAACATTTGAGCCAGCTTAGTTCATTAGACGACAAAATTCTCAAACGCACTATATATCCCACATCCCTCAAAACCATCATTAGTACTGCAAAACCAATAAATAAAAGAGAGTAATATGAAAAGTCAAAATCCGAAAATTCTATTTTATGAAAATCTCTATATATAAACCAACCAACAATTCCCAATCCTAAGAATACCGGCAAAATAACTTTGCGTGGTCTTATTTTATTAATATTGTCAGTAAGTGTTTTATTCATAAATACAAAATAAGTGTATTATTTGTATAAAATCTTATTATTGACGTTAAAATTTCTTATTTTTAACCCGAATTTTAAATTAGTTTATGGACTTTATTGCAATAATACCTGCACGATACGCTTCTACACGGTTTCCGGGCAAACCACTTATAAACATTAACGGCAAAACGATGATTCATACTGTTTACGTACAGGCAAAAAAAGTATTTTCGGAGGTATATGTTGCAACTGATGACGAAAGAATTTTAGTGGAAGTGCAAAGGTTTGGTGGCAAGGTTGTTATGACAAAAAAGAAACATAAAAGCGGAACTGATAGATGTGCAGAAGCTATAGATAAAATTGAGTTACTTGAAAACAAAACCTATGATGTGGTAATTAATATACAAGGAGATGAACCATTTATTAAAACAGAACAGCTTAACGAAATTAAATTATGTTTTAAATTAAAGAAAACTCAAATTGCTACTCTTGTAAAACCAATAAATAATAAAGATGACATTTTTAATCCTCACAAACCAAAAGTTGTAATTTCAAAAAATAATGAGGCAATTTATTTTTCTAGATCGCCTATACCCTATCTTCGTGGACATAAAAACACAAACTGGGTTTCAAAGCACCTATTTTATAAACATATTGGGCTTTATGGCTATCGTAAAGATATTTTAAAAGCTATTACTGAGCTACCTCAGTCTCCATTAGAAATTGCAGAAAGTCTCGAACAATTGCGCTGGCTCGAAAATGGATACAAAATCAAAATTGGTTTTACAGAACACGAAAGTATTAGTATTGATACTCCCCGTGATATAGAAAAAATAAGACAAATAGGATTATTATAATGAATATTGCAGTAAACACCAGATTATTACTAAAAAACAAACTCGAAGGCATTGGTTGGTTCAGTTTTGAGACTTTACGCCGTATTGCCGAAAACCATCCTGAGCATACTTTTTATTATATTTTTGACCGCAAATATGATGAATCATTTATAAGCTCAGATAATATTATTCCTGTTGTCGCTGGTTTACCTACTCGACACCCTTTTTTATGGTTTTTATGGTTCGAATTCACTATTCCACAAGTTCTTAGAAAAATAAAAGCCGATATTTTCGTTTCTCCTGATGGAATGTTGTCGTTAAGAACACAAATCCCACAAATTACAGTTATTCACGACATTAACTTTCATCATAATCCACATCAATTACCATTTTGGGTTAGAAAATACAATAATTATTTTTACAAGCGATTTGCTAAAAAAGCTACTCAAATTGGGACAGTTTCAGAATATTCAAAATCGGATATTTCGGAAACCTACAACATAAATCCAAACAAAATTGATGTCTTTTATAATGGTTCAAATAGTGCTTATACGCCATTAAATGAAAAGGAAAAGGAAGCTATTAAAACCAAATACACAAATTCGTGTGAATATTTTGTTTTTATTGGAGCTTTAAATCCGCGTAAAAACATTCCAGGACTTCTAAAATCTTATGAGATATTTAAAAACTCTGGCAATTACGACCATAAACTTATTATTATAGGATCTGCCATGCATCTTACGGGAGAAATAGACGACACACTTAACAAGATGAAACATAAGCTTGATGTAATATTTACAGGAAGATTAGAGTTGGAAGAATTGCATCTTGTACTTGGTGGTGCTTTGGCACTTGTTTTTATTCCATTTTTTGAGGGGTTTGGAATTCCATTAGTCGAAGCCATGTATGCAGAAATAGCAATCGTCTCAGGTGACACAACTTCTTTGCCCGAAGTTGCAGGCGATGCAGCCCTAAGTTGTTCGCCACACGACCACAAAAAAGTGGCAGAAAACATGGAGCTAATTGCAAACGACGAAAATTTAAGGCAAAACCTAATTGCACAAGGAAGAATACAAAGAGAAAAATTCTCGTGGGATAAATCTGCTGAGCGTTTTTGGACTTGTATCAAAAAAGTAATTAATGAGGTACAAATCAATAAAAATGCTTAAAAGCGAATACAATTCAAAAATATTGGAAGCCGGTTGCGATGAAGCAGGAAGAGGATGTCTGTCAGGTCCAGTTTATGCAGCAGCAGTAATTTTACCAAAAAATTATCAAAATAAGATTTTAAACGACTCTAAACAAATCAACGAAAAAACTCGATATCAATTACGTGAGCAAATCGAAAAAGATGCTTTAGCTTATGCCGTAGGAGTTGTTGACAATATCGAAATTGACAAAATCAATATTTTAAATGCCTCTTTTCTTGCCATGCACCGTGCAATTGACAAATTAAATATCAAACCTGAGTTCTTATTAATAGACGGAAATCGATTTAATCCATATAAAGATATAAAACATGCCTGCATAATAAAGGGCGATGCGATATATATGTCAATAGCTGCGGCGTCAATACTTGCAAAAACTTATCGTGACGATTATATGCATAAAATTCATGAAGAGTTCTCAAATTATGATTGGCACAAAAACAAAGGGTATCCAACTAAATCACACCGTGAGGCCATAGCACAATACGGAATTACAAAATACCACAGACTAAGCTATCGACTAACAGACAATCAGTTAAAGCTGTTTTAGGGTTGAATAGATAATATCAAAATGATACCAAATTAGTATAACTAATTTCCCCAAGTATCCAATAAAAAAACGCTGTAATTCTAAAACTACAGCGTTAATTTATTTTTATAATCAGATTTTATTTTCTAAGAAAGTCAACAACAAGCTTATAAATTGCAGAAACTAAATACATTCCAACAATATTTATAAACGCTACAAATATGCTAAGTATCATAACAAAGAAACCTACTTGGAAGAGTTGAGAAAAATACTCTTTAAAAGTATCTACACCAAGACCCGAAAAAGTACCTGGGATATCAACAAAGCTAAGCGATGAAATGATTCCGACAAGCCCATCCATTGGGAAAAATGGTATAGCCACCAATGCAGTTGAAAACAATGTAATTAAACCAATTGCAAGAGGAATAATTGCACCAATTACACCAATAGTTTTAAAAACACCTGGCATAATGTCAACTAGATTTGTTGTTGGGTCATTTAAAATAAGCTTTGCTCTATTATACAAAGCACCAATAATAAATAAATAGGTTGCAACAGCAATAATCAAACACAATACAAATAGAATCAAATGTCTGATAATTGGAAATGCATCCATATTAAAAACGACATCGAAATAATTAACAGCGACAGAAATAACGCTATAAACGCCATACGCAGCAATGATAGCAGCAGCAAGCAAAAACATCAGCCTAAATGTCTTTTTGAAAAAGTTTTCACGTTCAATGATTTCTGCTGGCTTAGAAGTAAATAATCCTAATAATTTTTCCATAATTTTAAGTTTTAATATTGATTGTTTATACAAAGATACTAAAAAAATATTTATATCAAATTATGAATGATGTTTTTTTTATTCTAAGACTTATTGCAAAATACTCTAATCACAATTTTACTATTATCCTGATAAAAATCGAACATTAAATTATACGGTAGTGAAAACTCTCAAAAACCTTATCGGACAGTAATGATATCAATAAGTACTGTGCATTTCTTTTACATTTTCTGATAGGTATATTTTACCCCTACTTAAAAACCATTTAAAAATTGGGTAAAATATTTCAAATAATTTTCATGTTTTAATTTCTTCTGATTATATTTGCTACATTATCAACTAAATTAAAAAAAATGAAAAAATCATTCGGTATTTTTATGGTATTTGCGTCTTTGATTGTTTTATGGTCGTGTAATCCTGAACAAAAGACAAATGTAATTGAAGAAGAAAAAATAGTAAGTGAGACATCTGAATATCTGTTAAATGCAACATTATGGGTGCAACAATCAGCCGAGTTTCAGGCATGTTGTTATCAGGCATTTAATCATGCAAAACTTGCCCTTGACGTAAGGATGGACCTTGCTCCTCTCGACAAACCTTTGGCCGTTGTTTTGGACATTGATGAGACTTTATTGGACAACTCTTATTTTGAGGCAAATTTGATTGAGACCAACACCTCTTACACGACAGAAAACTGGAAAGAATGGTCAGACAAAGAATGTGCAACAGCTATTCCAGGAGCGATAGAATTTTTAAATTATGTGGAAACCAAAGGAGTTGAAATAATTTACATATCCAACCGCTGCGAAAATGAGCTTGAAGCAAGTATCGTAAACATGGAGAAAGTTGGTTTCCCAGCAGTTCCAAAAGAAAATTATCTATTTAGAACTGACGAAAGCAGTAAAAACAATCGCCGTGCAATGGTAAATGAAACATACAACATCATACTATTAGTTGGTGACAATCTTAACGATTTTGACGGTGTTTTTGAAGATAGAGTACAAAATATGGGCAAAAATATAGTGCAAACAAATAAAGATAAATTTGGCATAGAATATATTATTCTACCCAACCCAATGTATGGTAAATGGGAGCAATCTTTACCAAATGATACAGCGAAAACTGCTACCCAAAATAGAATTAATAATGTTATCGGTTATAGTGAAATTTGTAACTAATAAGTTAATATTCTGTTAATAACATCTTTTTGTATTAAAACAAATTATATCTTAGCGGTATTAATTTATTAACTAAATACAAATCTACTTATGAAAAATAGTTTTTTGAAATATACTTTGGCAACAATTGTTGGAAGTATTATCACGTTTGCCGTGATTTTTGGTATTATGTTTGGAGTTTTCTCAGCGATTGTAGCCGGTTTCGGTGATGATGAAGTTGTTGTAAAAAACAATTCTGTGTTAAAAATGACATTGTCATCAGAGATTCCTGATAAAACTTCTGATAGTCCATTTGATAATATTGACTTTATGTCTTTCTCAACAAAAAAATCTCTTGGGCTAAATGACATATTAAAGACAATTGAAAAAGCTAAAAAAGACGATAGAATTAAAGGGATTTTCTTAGAGCTTAGCGGTCTTCCTGCAGGAATGGCAAGTCTCGAAGAGATAAGAAATAAACTTATCGACTTTAAGTCTGACGGCAAATTTATTATTTGTTATTCATCTATGTACACTCAAAAAGCATATTATCTAGCTTCTATCGCTGATAAAATCTACATGACTCCTATGGGAGCAATAGAGTGGAAAGGTTTAGCCAGTCAGGTTATGTTTTACAAAGGAGCTCTCGAAAAACTTGGCATAGAAGCACAAATTTTTCGTCATGGACAATTCAAATCGGCTGTAGAACCATTTATGAGCGACAAAATGAGTGAAGCAAGTAAACTTCAATCAATTACACTTATACAAAGCATCTGGGACGATATTTGCACAAAAGTTTCAAAAGAAAAAAATATTGATATTGCTGAGTTGAATATGTTCGCAGACAGTATGCTAATTTACAGTCCAGAAACAGCTCTCAAATATGGTTTTATAGACGGGATAAAATATTACGATGAGGTTCTTGCAGAGCTTGAAAAAGAAAGTGGTGTTACAGAAAAAGACAAAGATGATTATATTATCGGCATTTCAAATTACAGTAAGGCAGGACTTAAAAAAGAAAAAAAGAACAGTTCTACTAACAAAATCGCAGTAATCTTTGCAGAAGGCGACATTGTGGATGGTGCAAAAGCTGATGGAAGTATTGCTGGAGACTGGATGGCAAATATTATTCGCGACGCTCGTGAAGATGATGATGTAAAAGCGGTTGTACTAAGAGTAAACTCTCCTGGAGGCTCTGGTCTAGCAAGTGAAATAATATGGAGAGAAGTAGAACTAACTAATAAAGTAAAACCTGTTGTTGTATCAATGGGTAATCTTGCTGCATCGGGCGGATATTATATTTCGTGTCCTGCTAAGTACATTTTTGCTCAACCTAATACTATTACTGGCTCAATCGGAGTTTTTGGAATGATTCCTAACTTAGAAAAACTAATGACTGATAAACTTGGAATTACAATAGACGGTGTGAAAACTAATAATTTTTCCGATTATGGCTCAATTATGCGAGCTTTTACTCCCGAAGAAGGTGCACTTATCCAAAAACAAATAGAAGATTTTTATGATGTATTTATTGGTCGAGTTGCTGATGGAAGAGAAATGACGAAAGCACAAGTCGATTCTATTGGACAAGGTCGTGTGTGGAGCGGAGTAAATGCTTTAGAAATTGGTCTTGTTGATGAAATTGGTGGACTAGACGATGCAGTAAATAAAGCCGTAAGCCTTGCTGCCGTAGAAGATAATTACCGCATTTGGGAATATCCCGAAAAAGAAGATTTTATGCAGAAAATTATGGCAAGCACTTCAGCTAGCATATCCGAAAACTTAATTAAAGAAACCCTTGGAGAAAACTATAAATTTTATCAACTTCTTGAAGATGTAAAGAAACTTAAAGGAATTCAGGCTAGAATGCCATACGTTATTGAAATTTACTAATTGATACTATAATAAATCAAATTATATAATCCGCCAATGTATGTTGGCGGATTTTTTTGTTTAGATTATTAGAAAATAAGGAAGTTGCAAAATCTCAGATGCTTTATAAAAATCATAAATTTGAGTGAGTAAAATAAGATTTGGGTTCTAAATTTAAGCGAGTAAGCAAAATAAAAAACTGTTTATGTCCCTTCGATAAAAACTCACTACATCGCAGGATATCTACGCTGGACAAAATAACAATTTGGTATAATTATTTTTAATGATATTTAAGCCCTCTTACGGGCTATGAAAATAATCATTATCTTACTGGCTCGCTCGCTCGGATTTAGCTTTGCTGCAATGTAGTGCGATGTAGTGCGTCTGTCGAACTGAACCTGTCAAAGTGAATTTATCGAAGTGAGACTTTCCATCATTCGCTTTTAAAGAATAATCAATTTTGTAGTTTTGTGGTCCTTACTGATTTGCGAATAGATCAGGAGTGCTGAGATTGGACGTTCGTTTTCAAGATGAAACTGTTTGGTTGACACAAGAGCAAATTGCACAGCTTTTTGGTAAAGCCAAATCAACAATAAACGAGCATATAAAAAATATTTTTAACGAAGGAGCGCTCGTAGAAAACGAAGTTTTACAGAAATTCGGAATTTCCGAATTTCAACAAAAAGTACCAATTCATTATAATCTCGATATTATTATTTCAGTTGGTTATCGAGTAAAGTCTCCACAAGGAACACAATTTCGTATTTGGGCAACAAAGCGCATACACGAATACATAGTCAAAGGTTTTACTATGGACGATGAACGCCTAAAACAAAACGGAGTCCGCTCACGATATTTCGAGGAACTTTTACAAAGAATCAGAGATATTCGAAGCAGTGAACGAAATTTTTACCAGAAAGTAACAGATATATATGCCACAAGTATTGACTGTAAAAATGATGATGAGCAAACAAAGCTTTTTTTTGCTACCGTTCAAAATAAAATGCACTATGCAGTTCATGGATTGACCGCAGCAGAAATGATAAAAAAAACAGAGTTGATGCATCCAAACCATTTCTTGGATTAACGAACATTAAAGGGAATTACATCACTCAAAAAGATCTTGGATTGCCAAAAATTATCTCACGAAGGACGAATTAAAACAATTGAACTTAATTGTTACTCTATATCTTGATTTTGTTGAATTACAGGCTACAAATGGACGATTCATGAAAATGAATGACTGGATTCAGAAATTGGATGACTTTTTAAAAATCAGAGAAAAAGAGTTATTGAAAAATGCAGGAAGTGTAAGTCATAAACAAGCTATTGAAAAGCAAATAATCAATACAAAAAATATAGAGAAACTGAGGATAAAAAATATATTTCTGACTTTGATAGAGAGATGAATAAACTAATAAAAGAAAATAAGAAGGAAAAATAATCGAACTCAAACTAAAAACCTGAGGTTAATATTTCAAACAAAAGGGGCTTACAAAACGAAAATATCTTTTGTAAGCCCTTTAATAATTTCTACAATAATTTAGCCTATTACCTTATCAATTACATAGTGTCCGCAAAAACCGAGTTAAGCCTCTAGTCCTACTTGTCTCTTTCTCTGTAATTTTACTGGCACTACGCAGGTTCCTGAAGCACGGCAAACCACTACTGGTTCTTCAAGAACATCCGCTGCGGAATCAGAAATATCTGTGCGAGTCTGAATTACTTTTCTCGCTTCAAAAATCATTTTGCGCGAAGAGTTTCCGATCTTCGTAATTTCGCCCACTGCTTCAATAAAATCACCCGCATAAACAGGTGCTAAAAACTCCACATTGTCGTAGGATACGAAAAGACCTTCGTTACCATCGTGATTAATAAGCAATTCGGTTGCCACATCTCCAAAAAGTTCGAGCATTGTAGCTCCATCCACTAAATTACCTCCATAATGAACATCTTTATAGCTCATTCTTAAACGAATCATTGATTTTAATTTCATAATATATATAATTTTATAATTTTTAATTTTCACTATTTATCGCCTTTCAAAACTGTATCTCAATTATCAGTTTTTTAAACTCTATCGTATGCCAAGTAATCTATCGTAACAAAGCAATGACATCACAATAAAGTGATACTACCAAATTAATTGAGTTTTCAGTCCAAGGTTTTCTCTATACCAGTTCTTTTGCAAGTCTATCAGTAAGCAGCGGAATAACTTGCGTTACATCGCCCACAATACCAATATCAGCGACATCAAAAATTGGTGCAAACTTATCTTTGTTTACCGCAATAATAAAGTCGGATTCTTCCATTCCTGCCAAATGCTGAATTGCTCCAGAAATTCCAAAAGCAAAATATAAATCGGGACGCACAGTTTTTCCAGTTTGTCCAACTTGACGTTCTTGAGTTACAATTCCAGCATCAACAATTGCACGTGAAGCAGAAACTTCAGCATTCAATATTTTTGCTAGTGATTGTAATTTATCAAATCCTTCTTTAGATCCAACTCCTCTACCACCAGAGATTAAAATTTTGGCTTCAGTAATGTCAACCTTTCCTTTGTCTTCTTTTACATTTTCGAGTATTCTTACTTTAAATTTAGATTTATCGAAAACAGGTTTAAAGTTAATTACATTTCCTTTTTTACTCTCTTGGCGATCTGCTTTTTGCATCACACCAGGCCGAACAGTTGACATTTGCGGACGATGATTAGCACAGGTAATAGTTGCCATCAGATTACCTCCAAATGCAGGACGTGTCATCATTAGTTCACCCTCTTCCGAAATATCTAAGCGAGTACAATCGGCCGTTAAACCAGTTTCTGCTCTAGCCGATAGTCTTGGACCCAAATCCCTACCAATTGTAGTAGCACCAATAAGAACAATACTAGGCTTAAATTCACTTATTGCCTGAAATATTGCCTGCGAATATTGCTCAGTTAAATAATCTTTTAATTCTGGTTCATCGATACAAATAACTTCATCTGCACCATATTCTACCAAGATTTGACTTTGATTACTGATATTGTAACCCGAAAATAGGGCAACAACTTTTTCGTTTAATACATCTGCCAATTGTCGAGCTTTACCCAACAATTCCAAAGCCACGGGCTGAATGTTTCCATCTCTTTGTTCGATGAAAACACATATATTTTTATAAATTGATTTATCCATGTTTTTTTACTTAGGTAAGTTAAATAATAAATTTTTCTTTTAATTTGCTAATTATAATTCCAACAGCCTCTTCTGCTTCGACTTCAAAAACTTCACCAGCACCTTTACGTCCTTTAGTGAATGATTTTTTAACTCTTGTTGGTGAACCCTTGAGACCGAGTTTTTCTTCATCAACATTAATTTTATCGGCACCCCATACTTCTACCTCTTTATCGAAAGCGGTAATAATACCAGCAACAGTCATATACCGAGCTTTATTTGCGGTTGACAAAACAGTAAGTACACAAGGCATTTCGACCTCAAGTAATTGGTAGCCTTCTTCGGTTTCTTTTTTGATTGTCAGCAAATTATTTTGATTATTTTTCAAATTAGCAACATAAGAAACCTGCGGCAACTGTAGATGCTCGGCCATTTGAGGTCCCACTTGTGCTGTATCGCCATCAATAGCCTGACGACCTGCAATAATTAAATCATAATCGAGGCGGCGTAATGCTCCTGCTAGTGCGTTAGAAGTAGCCAATGTATCTGCACCTGCAAATTTGCGGTCGGTTAATAATATTGCACGATCCGCACCCATTGCGTAAGCTTCCCGAAGAATAGTTTCGGCCTGAGGTGGTCCCATAGTAATTACTGTAATATGGGCATTATATTCGTCTTTTAGTCGTAAAGCCATTTCTAATCCACCTTTATCATCGGGATTCATAATACTTTCAACACCAGTTCTAATCATTGTTCCAGTTTCTGGATTGATTTTAATTTCGGTGGTATTGGGTACTTGTTTGATACAAACTATTATTTTCATTTTTTCTTAATTTTCTAAATTCGATATTGTTGTTTCTTGATTTTCACAATCAAAGTCCAGCTTGATTTATTTGAAAAGTTTCGCAGCAATTACCATGCGTTGCACTTCAGAAGTTCCTTCATAAATTTCGGTAATTTTAGCATCACGCATCATTCGTTCTACAGGATATTCTCGTGTATATCCATATCCACCGTGAAATTGAACTGCCTTTGTAGTTACTTCCATAGCAACTTCAGAGGCAAAAAGTTTACACATAGCCGCATCAACTGCATACGGGAGATTCTCATCTTTTTTATATGCCGCTGCTCTTACTAACAAACGTGCAGCCTGAACTTTCGTTTCCATATCTGCCATTTGAAACTGTGTATTTTGAAATGCGGAAATAGGTCTTCCAAATTGTTTACGTTCTTTGGTGTATTTAATTGTTTCGTCCATTGCTCCTTGAGCAATTCCTAAGGCCTGTGCAGCAATTCCGATACGTCCACCATCAAGAGTTTTCATAGCAATTCCAAAACCTTTTCCGATAGCTCCTAAAAGATTTTCCTTAGGTATTTCGCAATTTTCGAAAATCAGCTCGCAAGTAGAAGAACCTCTAATTCCTAACTTTTTCTCTTCTTTACCAATGCTAAATCCTGGAGTATTTCTTTCAACAATAAATGCTGAAATTCCTCTAGTTCCTAACGATTTGTCTGTCATTGCCATTATAATAAATATATCAGCATGCCCAGCATTAGTAATAAAGATTTTAGATCCGTTTAAAACCCATTTATCACCAGCATCAACTGCAAAAGTTTGTTGCATTGCAGCATCAGTACCGGCATTAGGTTCGGTTAGTCCAAAAGCTCCAAGCCACTTACCACTGCACAATTTTGGCAGATATTTTATTTTTTGCTCTTCGTTACCATTTTCCAAAATCGGAGAGACACACAATGAAGTGTGAGCAGAAAGAATTACACCAGTTGTTCCACATGCACGAGACACCTCCTCAACTGCCAGGCTGTATAATTGATTTGTGCCTCCTTGCCCACCATATTGTACTGGAACAGGAATTCCCATCAAGCCAACTTCGCCCATTTTATCAACCGTTTCAACAGGAAATCTTTCTTCCTCATCAATTTCGGCCGCTAATGGTTTAACTTCATTATCCACAAAATTTTTAATCATTTGCAGAAAAAGTTTTTCTCTATTTGTTAAGCTAAAATCCATAATAATTGATTACTATTATTTAATTTATATAATATTTTTTATGCATAAATCCTTTTCACAAAAATAACAATTTTTCCTCAATAAATGGTGTAAAAGTCTTAAAAACAGAGTGTTTAATAGCATAATTTCCTCAGAAAATAACATAAAAAACGCAAAGTAAGTTCAAAACTCAAGTTCTTACACAAAAAAAGTTGAGAAAACTATATTGGCACAATAATGAGAGCGAGTAAATCTTTAGGAATTAAGAGATAAAAAAACAAAATGAATGCGGTTCGTTTACGCACAAGCTAAGTGAGTTAAAGCTTGGATTTGCTTACAGGCACTAATTACAAAGCACCCACAAAGATTGATTTCCAGTTTTATTACGTAATGATTGTAGTTCAGCAATAGCAACAGAATTTTCAGGGAAACTTTTAACTGCAACTCTGTACATACCATTATTGACAGGTAATACTTGTGAGCTAAAACCAGAGTTTATAAGCTTCTGTTTATAGTTATCAGCATTTGTAATATTGGCAAAACTACCGCCAATCACATGAACATTAAAACTACTGGTATTATCAATAATTGTAGTCTCAACAGTTTCAGATTCAACAGTTTCAATCTCTGTATCGGCAGCAAAATCGTTTTCAAGTGCTACATCTTCGGCAATTTCTATTATTGAGTTATCAGCAGGGATTGAAGTGTTTTCAGTTTCAGAAGAATTACTATTTGTGAGTAATTCAACAGGCACGATATTAGCATTTTGATGTAGAGCTTGTTTTTCGAGTCTAATCAAATCGAATTGAAATGCGATAACAATTAAGCCTGCAATTACGGCTACTGCAGAAGAGTAAAATATTGCTGGACTAATACGTCTTTTCTTTTTATTGGTTTTTGCCTCTTTAGATTTCGATAATATCACTTGTTTTTGTATCGCAATACCTTTTTTGCCCGTTTTAAGCATCGGGAAGTTAAATCTTTTTAAGCCAAAGGAGTTTTCTAATAAGTTTTGGTCAGCACAAGGAACAAAAACTATAGTATTATCTCTAATAATAAACTCACCAATATTATCAAATTTTAAATATTTATTGTCTTGTAATACTTTATTAAGCTCATTAACAAAATCATTAACGTGGTTTTCTGCCTCTTTCCACTCAATATTATATTCACGTGTAAGGTAGTTTATCAACAACCCATCATTGTTTTTCAACTCACGGTTAAAAGCAATCTTTTTTACCGGAGGACAAAATTCTTGATTAGATAAATCAATTTTTGCTTCGAAATAATTGCACACAAAACCACCAAATTCGGGGATTATAACACAATCATTTTCTTTAATAAGCTGATATACAAGGTTATATAAATTCATTAACTAAAATCTTTTGAAATGTAAATATACAATATTTTTTATAATTCTACAATAATAATTTCGACACGACGGTTTAAACGTCTTCCTTGTTCAGATTCGTTATCTGCTACTGGGACTTGATTTCCAAACCCCCTATATTTTAATCCTGATTTATCAAGTCCTTTTGCAATAAGGTAATCATAAACTGCGGCAGCTCTTTTTACAGATAAAGTTTTATTATAAGAATTACTTCCAACATTATCAGTATGTCCTCTTATTTCAATTCTCAAACTGGGTTTAGCTGTAATAATCTCAAACAATCTGTCTAACTCTGTAAACGATGCTGTTAATAGTTCTGATGAATTAAATTCAAAAAATATCCTATTAAGATTAAACTTATCACCAATTTTTGCTTCATTAAAAGCCACATCAGTAATTTCGGTCTCTTTCATATCTAAAAAAGATAAGCCTGAGTGTAAATTTTCTCCATTATTATCATTGCCACCGTTGCTACCATCGCCATCAGAACTATCGCCCAAATTTCCGTTTGCATCATCTCCATTATTTTGGTTTGTTCCATTGTTTATGGAGGTATTACCATTGTTAAGTCTATCGTCATCATCATTACCACTACTATTATCATTTGGTGATCTGCCATCTGCTAACAAACTAAGGTCAAGGCTATTATATCCAGTTTCGGGGTCATAATTATCAGCCATCCAATCAGAGCCAAACGAAAGATCGTTGAGACAACCGCATTCAAAAGGATTTTCTATTTCAAAAACTCTAACATCATCAATATAATAATAAGCATAAATAAAGTTTGTATCAGTTGCGTCAGTATTGTTTAACTGATAATTTGTAATTGAATTATCCCAGAAATTACCAATTGTGAGATATTGTTCATTACCTCTTGCCCTATATGTTCCGCATAGTTCTTGCCAATAATCTTGGTTATCCATAATATGCCCAGGTTTGTTTATTACTTGAGGGCGTTGAATAATTAGCCCTGCATCTTTTGTTCCTATTTTTTCTTTTGTAAGGGTAATTCCCATAGCATCAACTGCATACAAAGACTTTAAAGAGTTAGCGTAAAAAAGTTTTACACAATATAATTTTTCTCGCTTTAAGACTTGAGTCAGTTTGGTTTGAATATACTCTCTCGACACGCCTTTAACAATTTTTGTGGTATCATAAAAAACCTCTCTAAGAATTATTCCTGCATAAGCTACTCCTTCGGCGGGATAAATACCGCCTGCAAAATTCTCAGGAATACCAGCATCTCCAGGGCTACAGACATGGAATTGATCAGGTGTTCCTTTATTTGGATTATACCACTGTGGAAATGGTTTTGAGACAGGTGATTCGGCAAATGAAGAAGGACATGACCACGCATCTTCAAAACTATTATTTGGCACAAGGTTTTGGCTTTCAACTATCAAGACGATAGACAAAAACACAAATACTGTGATTATACCTTTAATTTGCATGCAATTTATTAAGTCTGAACATCAAAAATTATTTTATTTTATGATTTCTTTTTTTTAAGAGACCAATTTGAAAGATTTAGATTTTTAGGTTTACGTGGGAACACTTGACTCATCTTAATCAATCGATTGTATGATTTGACGTGTCTTTCCTTTTTTGAGTTATAAATATCGGATATATTGATAAGTATTCCAGTTTCTTCGACACCACCAAATGCATAATTTTCGACTGTACCAAAGGTTATCATAGATGGCGAAAGATTCATATAAGCATTAATAAGAGGTGGGATTTTCTCACCAACTTTACGAACCATCGCATTTAATTTTTTATAGTCTGATTCGTAATTATCACCAAAAAAAAGATTTTTAACATTCTCATAGTCAAAATCTACAGGATCTTTAGGCACAATATAACCAGCTTTATCTGGAAAATACAAATTAAGAAATGATAAAATATAATTACGAGCTTTTAAATCGAAGTGTTTATACATTGTAACTTTTCCGAAGAAATACTTCATTTCGGGATACTCAATTATCAAAGCACCTAAGCCATCCCAAAGATTATCTAAGGCAAACATTCCCTTACGGGCATTTCGACCGTACTGATAATTTGGCTGCACAAAAGATCGGCCTAATTCTATCGTATAAGGCAAAAAGTCTTTTAAAAATGTTTCCGAAAAATCAAATAAATTAGATGTAGCAAGCTTACCGTCTGGATCATCAAGCACCGATTCGCCTAGAATAAATCTATAACCTCCAATAATTTCATTTTCATCAGGATCCCAAACAATTAATTGAAGATATGGATCATCAGCTAAATCATAAGCATCTAAATCAATCGATTTACCAGTGCCTCCACCAGCCATACGAAAAGTAACTTCACGCAATCTCCCTATCTCTTTCATCAAATTTGGAGAATCCTTATGAGAAAAAACATAAATTTCGGTATTACCATAATTCGACTTGCGAAGCATTTTTTCATCTGTAAGTTCCGAAATCAATAAGTCCTTGCTCACAGGTGGTATTATCGGATTCATTAGTGTCATAATCAACCTCATTTTATTATTATTGCAAAATTAACAAAAATTTGCAAACGATTCTACTATTTTAAGGAATACGCCTTTTTCTTCAGATATTCTGCCCACTCAAGATATGTTCGAGATTTATCAAAAAACGTATAAGAGATAGGTTCGCCAAAAACAATTTTTATAGTCCTCCCCTTTTGCTTAAACGTTTCATTAACAAGATATAGCATCTCAATATTTACTTTAATTCTAAAAAACTTTCTAAGCCTAGCTAGTCGATAAAAAAAGTTTGAATTGCGTCCTTCAATATATACAGGAATTATATCCCTTTTTGTCTCCACGGCTTTAGTAACAAAGCTTTTTTGCCAAGTAGTATCAACAATTTGCCCATTTATTTTACGCGAAACTAAACCAGCCGGAAAAAACAATATTTGCTTTTCCGAACTGTAAGCAGCATTAACCTTCTCGACACCTTCGCGCGTTTGAGCTCCAACTTTATTAACAGGAACTAAAAGACTATTCATAGGCTTTAGAGCCATTAATAAATCATTCACAATAAACACAAAATGATCAAATTTCTTTGATACAATATCCATCAAAACAACGCTTTCCAAACCTCCTAAAGGATGATTTGATGCAAACACAAACCTACCATCTTTCGAGATATTCTCAAACCCACTATATTCAATCCCAAGCTCCATATAAGAAATCATCTCCCTAACAAAATCCATATTCTCAATTCCAGCACGAGTTTTAAAAAAATTATTTAACTCTTCCTGATGTATTATTTTTTCTAAATATCTAATCACAAACCGAGGAACCCTTCTTGCAAGTTTTTGGTTTTTCGAACTTAATATCTCACGCACATCAATATAAAGTGGCTTTTCATCTGCCATAATTCTATTTGTTAATTTCTTACAAAAATAAAACAATTTTCCAATATACACAAACCCCTGACTATAAGTGTTTTACACATTTTAAAATTAAAAGTTATCAACAATGTGGAGAAATGTGGGGAAAAATGTGCTAAAGTGGGGAATAATATATATACTTTTACCTACACATTAAAAAATGCAATTTATGTTTGTTGGTGAGCACAATGGAAAACTAGATAACAAGGGCAGAATAATCTTTCCGGGGCAATTAAAGCGTCAAATTCCTGAGGAGGAACAAAGCTTAGCTTTAGTGCTTAAGAAAGACATTTACGAAAAATGCCTGATTTTATACACCGTAAGTGAGTGGGAATATCAAACCAATATCATAAAGAATAAATTAAATCCTTTCAACAAACGGCATTCTGACTTTTTGCGTGAATATTATCGTGGCACAGCAGAGTTGTATTTAGATTCGAGCAATCGACTACTGATTCCAAAAAAACTTCTTGATTACATAGGAGCAGATAAGGAATTAGTTTTTGCTGGTCAGAAAGGCAAAATAGAGATTTGGGCAAACGAAAATTATAATTCAAAACAAATCACAGAAGAAGATTTTGCTGATTTAGCAAATGACATTTTAGGTGGTAGTTTTGGTTTTTACAATGAGGACTAAGCTATGTATCATAAACCCGTTCTGTTAAATAAAAGCATCGAAGGTCTCAATATCAATCCTGACGGGATTTACTTTGATGTTACTTTTGGCGGTGGTGGTCATTCCAAAGAGATACTAAAAAACCTATCCAACAAAGGGCACTTATATGCAATAGATAGAGATCCAGATGCTCACAAAAACACAATAGACGACAAGCGTTTTACCTTAATTTATGGCAATTTTAGATATATCAAAAACTATATTGAGTTTTACAAACTTGATGGTATCGATGGGATTTTAGCTGACTTTGGCGTTTCGTCGCACCAATTTGATATTAGTGACCGAGGATTTTCGTTTCGTTTGGGGGGGAATTTGGATATGAGAATGAATCCCGAACAAACTACAAAAGCTTCGGATATTCTCAATCAATATTCTGATGAAGATCTTTACAGAATTTTTAAAACCTATTGCGACATACATAACCCTGGGAAATTAGTAAAAAGCATAGTTGAGTATCGTCAACAAAATACTTTTGAAGATATAGAAGGTTTTATTGAATTATTAAGGCCCATAATGCCCTATAATCGAGAAATAAAATATAAAGCACAAATTTTTCAAGCTTTACGCATAGAGGTAAATGATGAGATAAACTCCCTAAACGAATTTTTGGACACAATATCAGCAGTGCTTCATAAAGGTGGGCGGTTTTCGGCCATATCTTACCATTCTCTCGAAGACAGACCAGTCAAAAACCTCATCAAAACGGGAAACACAAAGGGAAACTTAGAAAAAGATATTTTTGGACAAACAGATTTACCTTTTAAAGCAATTAACAGAAAAATTATTATCCCTAACGAACAAGAAATAAACGAAAATCCTAGAGCAAAATCGGCAAAATTAAGAATAGCAGAAAAGATATGAGTAAACCAAATAAGATAACAAAAAAAGAAATTAAGGCTACCTTCCGTGGATTTGTAAACGGATCGATAGTTGCCTCTGACATTGTCAGAAAGCAAATTCCTTTTATCATTGTTATTTTTATTCTTGGATTAATATATATATCAAACAGATTTCACGCCGAAAAAGTATTTAGAGAAACTGAAGAGACTCAAAAACTTATCGAAGATCTACGAGCAGAAAAAATTGAAATTCAGTCGGAGCTAATGACAATTAGTCGCAGAGGTAAGATTTTAACAATGCTAAAAGAAAAAGGGTCTAATCTTGAAGAAGCAAGCACACCGCCAAAAAAAATATCATACTATATTGATACCGAATGAGCGATAGAACAAACATATTAGCCAAGCTTAATATTGTATATATTCTACTAATGGCCTTCGGGTTTCTCATTATTGGTAAAATAATTTATTATCAGTTTTTCTATGATAAAGAGATCATAAACAATGCCTTAAAAACAACACGCATTTACACATCTATTGAACCAATCAGAGGCGATATATATTCTAATGACGGGAAATTACTTGCGACATCGGTAGCATATTTTGAGGCAGGAATCGACCTTAATTGCGATGCAATCACACAAAAAATATTTGATTACAATATTGATTCACTTACCTTATGTTTAGGGCAATTATTTGATGATAAAACAACTGAAGAGTATAAAAGCGAGATGATAGACGCAAGAGATAGCGGCTCAAGATATTATCGTTTTAGCTACAATATTTCTTATTCTGATTTTAAAAAACTTTCTGCATTTCCCTTGCTTCGAAACGGAAGGATAAAAGGTGGATTTGTTTATCAAAAGACTTTCAAAAGAGAAAAACCGTTTGGAGAACTTGCTCGCCGTACAATAGGAACGGTTGCTTCTCCTCGCAGGATAGGTGTCGGATTAGAAGATGCTTTTGACGAATTTCTTAGAGGTGTCGAGGGATATACAGTAAAAGAAAGAATACCAGGGAATTTGTGGATGCCAGTTGAAGATGCCCAATATGTGGAGCCAAAAGACGGATTAGACCTAATTACTACTATAGATATTGGTTTACAAGATGTTGCCGAAACTGCTTTAGAATCACAATTGCGTAAACATAATGCCGAATATGGCACAGTTGTACTTATGGAAGTAAAAACAGGAAAAGTAAAAGCAATTGCAAATCTAAAAAAGCATCCCGAAGGGTTTTACTACGAAGAATTGAACTTTGCAGTAGGCAACGCCAGCGACCCTGGATCTACTTTTAAACTAGCCTCATTAATTGTAGCAATTGAAGACGGGTACGTTAAACCAGAGCAAATGGTTGAAACTGGAGATGGCACTATTGTTTATTATAAGAAAAAAATGAAAGATTCTCGCGAGGGTGGCTATGGCAAGATTTCATTACAAAGAGTTTTTGAAGTATCGTCAAATGTCGGTATTTCAAAAGTTATCAGAGATGCGTACAAAGACAAACAATCGCAATTTGTTGAGGGACTGAGAAAACTCAATTTAGACAAACCTCTTGGTGTTACGATAAAAGGAGAAGCTATCCCAGTAATTCATAAACCTGGCGATGCCGAATGGTCGGGACTTTCTCTGACCCAAATGTCGATTGGTTATGAGCTGCAAATAACACCCTTACAAATGCTTGCATTTTATAATGCGATTGCTAATAACGGAATAATGGTCAAACCGATTTTTGCCGAAGCATTAACATATAGAGGAGAGCTTGTCAAAGTTTTTGAACCCGAAGTAATTAACCCACAATTATGCTCCCAAACTACCATTGCAATTGTAAAACCCATGCTTGAAGGTGTTGTCGAAAATGGTACAGCAATTAATATTCGCAGCGAGAACTACAAAATTGCAGGCAAAACAGGTACTGCACAAATTAACTACGGTAACGACACGCTACCCACCGAATATCACGCTTCATTTGTTGGATACTTCCCTGCCGATGCTCCTGAGTATTCGTGCATAGTTTCTATTTACAAACCTCGCAGAAATGGATTTTATGGTAATATCGTTGCTGGTCCAGTATTTAAAGAAATTGCAGATAAAGTATATGCGACAAATCCAAAATTTCACAGATTTACATCGAATTTTACAGTAGCACAGACCATCCCTTATGCAAAAAATGGTAATAAAGTAGAAACTGAGAAGGTGTTTAACTGGCTGCAAATTATTACCAATTATAATCATGTGGGACAAACTGAATGGGTAAAGCCTTCAATTGATGGACATAAAATTAAATATAATCCAATAAACTACAGCGATAAAACCAAAGTCCCCAATGTTATTAATATGGGATTAAAAGATGCTTTGGTAATATTAGAAACTTATGGATTAAAACCGATTGTAAAAGGAAGAGGAAAAGTAGTGAGACAATCTCCCGCACCAAATAGTTCTTTCAATAAAAATGATCAAATTACAATTACATTAAAATGATTGAGTTAAATAAAATATTATCCAAATTAAATCCGTTGGCGACACAGATAAACAATAGCTTGTGTTTTGCAAAACCAGAATTTGACTCTCGTAAAGTTGAAAAAAACGACATCTTTTTTGCAATAAAAGGAAGCCTGACAGATGGACACCAGTTTATTGAAAAAGCAATCTCAAACGGAGCTACTATAATTGTATGCGAAGACTTTCCGCAAGAGCTAAACGCCAAAGTATCGTATATTAAAGTAAAATCAAGTTCCGAAACCCTTGGTATTATTGCTTCTGCATATTACGACAACCCATCGAAAAAAATAAAACTCATAGGCATTACTGGTACAAATGGTAAAACAACAATTGCTACAAGTTTGTACAATCTTAGCAAATCTTTAGGATACAAAACTGGCTTAATATCAACCATAAAAATTGTAATAGATAACGAAACAATAAATGCAACACATACAACTCCCGATCAAATAACATTAAATAAGTATCTAAGCCAAATGTCTAATAAAGGCTGTGAATATTGCTTTATGGAGGTAAGTTCACATGCCACAGTACAAAATCGAATATTCGGATTAAGTTTTTATGGTGGGGTATTTACTAATATCACTCACGACCATCTTGATTTTCACAAAACATTTTCGGAATATATTAAAGCAAAGCAAAAGTTTTTTGATTTACTTCCTAAAACGGCTTATGCACTTACTAACGATGACGATAAAAATGGGAAAGTAATATTACAGAACTCAAAAGCTCGCAAATTTTCATACTCGTTAAACTCCATTTCTGATTACAAAGCAAAAATAATTGAAAGTCATTTTGATTCTACGTTGTTAAACATTCAGCAACATGAATTATGGACAAGTTTTGTCGGTCGTTTCAATGCCTATAACCTACTTGCAGTTTATGCCACAGCAGTATTGTCGGGAATGAAAGAAGACGATGTATTAACAGGAATAAGCCTCTTAAAACCAGTTGAAGGTCGATTTGAAACATTAAAATCAGTTTCGGGAATCAGTGCAATAGTCGATTACGCCCATACTCCTGATGCAGTAGAAAATGTTTTATCCACAATTGCCAATGTACTCAACGGACAAGGACGTATAATTACTGTAATTGGAGCAGGTGGAGACAGAGACACTAGTAAAAGACCCGAAATGGCAGCGATTGCAGTCAAAATGAGCGATAAAGTAATATTAACTTCTGATAATCCCAGAACCGAAGACCCCGAAAAAATCCTTGAGGATATGCAAAAGGGTATCAATATAGCCAATAAAAGAAAGACATTAAAAATTACAGATCGTGCCGAAGCTATCAGAACCGCATGTATGATGGCTCAACCAGGTGATGTAATACTTATTGCAGGAAAAGGACACGAAAAATATCAAGAGATAAACGGTGTAAGACACCACTTTGATGACAAAGAAATATTATTAGAAACTTTTAAAGAAATAAACTAATGCTGTACTATTTATTTAAATATCTTAATGAGTTAGGCTTAGCAGGAGCAGGTGTTTTCGAGTATATCACTTTTCGAGCTGCGATGGCGGTAATCACATCACTAATTGTAAGTATATTTTTTGGAAAGAAAATCATCAGAGCTCTCCAAAGAAGACAAATAGGAGAAGAAATACGAGATCTCAACCTCGAAGGTCAAATGCAAAAGAAAGGCACTCCTACAATGGGAGGTATCATTATTATTCTTGCAATACTTATACCCACATTATTATTTGCAAAACTCGATAACATCTATGTTATTTTAATGCTAATCACAACTGTTTGGCTAGGATTTATTGGCTTTATGGATGATTATTTAAAAATCAAACATAAAAACAAAGAGGGTCTTAGAGGTATTTATAAAATCTTAGCCCAAATCGCTCTCGGTTTTATGGTTGGAGGGATTCTATACTTTTCGGATGATGTAGTTATAAGAACTGTATCTTATGGTTGCACCGACCAACAAATAGTGGAAGTTGTTGATAATCCAAACTGCACAGAATTTGTAGAATATATCGATATTAAATCAACCAAAACGACTATCCCATTCTTAAAAAACAATGAATTTGATTATGCCAAAATAGTATGGTTTCTTGGAGATAATGCGGCAAAAATTGGTTGGTTTGTTTTTATTATAGCTACAATTCTCATCGTAACGGCAGTTTCAAATGGTGCTAATCTTACCGATGGGCTTGATGGGCTTGCTACTGGCACATCAGCTATTATCGGTGCAACATTAGGGATATTGGCTTATGTATCTGGTAACCGGATTGCTGCGGAATATTTACATATATTATATATCCCAAATACTGGAGAGTTGGTAATATATATGGCCTCATTTATTGGTGCTGCAATTGGTTTTTTATGGTATAATTCGTATCCTGCACAAGTTTTTATGGGCGATACTGGAAGTCTAACAATAGGTGGGATTATTGCAGTTTTTGCGATTATAATAAAAAAAGAATTACTTATCCCAATTCTATGTGGTGTCTTTTTGATTGAAAGCGTATCGGTAATGATGCAAGTCAGTTACTTTAAATACACTAAACGAAGATATGGCGAAGGCAGGCGTATCTTTAAAATGGCACCATTGCATCATCATTTTCAAAAACAAGGATACCCAGAGCCCAAAATAGTAACCAGATTTTGGATTATATCACTGATGCTGGCAGTTATTTCGATTATAACTCTTAAACTTAGATAATTGTGAGAAAAAGAATTGTCATATTAGGATCGGGCGAAAGCGGCACTGGAGCAGCAGTACTTGCAGCCTTACAAGACTTTGATGTATTTGTTTCAGATAAATCATCAATTGAAGAAAAATACAAAAAAGTTCTAAAAGAATATAATGTGCAATTCGAGGAGAACCAACATAGCCCAGAGCTTATTTTAAATGCTGACGAAGTTATTAAAAGCCCTGGCATACCAGACACAGTACCAATAGTTGTAAAATTATTGGAATCGGGAGTCCCAGTTATTTCGGAACTTGAATTTGCTGCACGATATACTCAAGCAGTTAAAATCTGCATCACTGGTAGTAACGGTAAAACTACAACAGCAATGCTAACCTATCATATTCTTCAAAAAGCAGGATTAAATGTTGGATTAGCAGGGAATATAGGAAAAAGTTTCGCATATCAAGTCGCAACGGAAAATTTCGATTACTATGTAATTGAGATTAGCAGTTTTCAGCTTGATAATATGTATCAATTTAAAAGTGAGCTTTCAATTTTATTGAACATCACTCCCGATCATCTTGACAGATACGATTACAAATTTCAAAACTATGTTGATTCTAAATTTCGCATACTACAAAACACCTCAAACAAAGAAAGTTTTATTTATTGCTCAGATGATGAGACGATAATAAAAGAAATTAAAAAGCGAAATATAACAACAACTCAGTTCGAGTTTTCACAAACAAAAAAAAGTGTTGAAAACGGAGCATATCTTAATAAAACAGAGAATGAAATCAATTATATATCTAACAATAAACAGCAAATGACTATGCAAATCGATGACCTAGCGATTAAAGGGAAACACAATGTGTACAACTCAATGGCAGCAGGAATAATTGCCCAATGTCTGAACATTAGAAAAGACATTATCAGAGAGAGTCTGATAGATTTTCGTAATGTAGCACACAGATTAGAGTCAGTTATAAGTGTACATGGAATAAAATTTATCAACGACTCAAAAGCCACAAATGTAAATTCGGTTTGGTATGCTTTAGAATCAGTAGAATCTAACATAGTATGGATAGTTGGAGGCATTGATAAAGGAAATGATTACAGTATTCTTACCGATCTTGTCAAATCAAAAGTTAAAGCAATTGTGTGTCTTGGTAAAGACAACACCGCTTTACATAAAGCTTTTGGAGATATAGTACCAAAAATAGTAGATACTGGCTCAATGCTCGAAGCAGTTAGAACAGCTTATTATCTTGGTAAAAAAGATGATACTGTTTTATTATCACCAGCTTGTGCAAGTTTCGACCTTTTCGACAATTACGAAGACAGAGGTAACCAATTCAAATTAGCAGTAAGAACATTATAAAATGAAATTGAGCAGTGCAAATATTTTTCGTGGCGACCGAGGTATATGGATAATAATTTTATTCTTATTCCTATACTCCGTAATCTCAGTTTATAGTGCGTCGGCACAACTGGCTTTCAGGTCTTCGTCAGGAAGCACGACCTTTTTCTTGCTCAAACAAATTTTTTATTTGCTTATTGCAGTTTCTGCTATTGTTATCGTTCACAACGTACCTTACAAATATTTTAGTCGTATATCGGTTTACCTTTGGTATTTATCACTTGCATTACTTGTTTTTACTCTTATCTGGGGAATGAACGTTAATGATGCTAGACGATGGATACAATTACCTGGTGGCATAACCTTCCAAACTTCCGATTTTGCAAAGCTTACATTACTAATGTATTTAAGCCGAAACCTCTCTTTAAAAGAAGCGGAATTAAAAACCTTTAAAGGGGTTCTTAAAAAAATATTTGTTCCAATAGTTATAACTTGCGGCTTAATATTTCCCGAAGACCTTTCAACGACCGTATTGTTATTTGGCATAAGTATGCTTCTTGTGATATACAGTCGCGTAAAATTAAAGTTTATCGCAATGATGCTAGCAATTGTATTGGGAGTTGGCTTAATGTTACTTTTGGCAATAAAAGCCTATCCCGACCAAGGGAGATTCAAGACTTGGAATAATCGATTTGAAAGCTTTATGGATCCCAACGATCAGGAAAACATACAAGAAGTACACTCAAAAATTGCCGTGGCAACAGGCGGATTATTTGGGAAAGGACCCGGAAAATCAAGCCAAAGAAACATCCTACCTCACCCCTATTCCGACTACATTTTTGCAGTTATTGTGGAAGAATTAGGACTGATATTTGGAGCAATACCTTTAATAGCTTTGTATTTATACTTATTTCTGCGCTCGAAAAAAATCGTCAAAAAGGTAAATCGAAAGTTTGGTGCATATCTAACTGCGGGACTATCAAGTTTGATAGTGTTACAAGCCTTATCTAATATGGCGGTAGCAACTAATATTTTCCCAGTAACAGGTCAGTCATTGCCTTTTGTTAGTTATGGTGGCACATCTATTTTCTTTACTGGAATCGCTCTTGGCATTATACTTAGTGTAAGTCAAAGTGTGCAAGAGCCAGCACAAGAAAAATCTAATAATGTCGAAACTCAAAATCAGGAAAACGATGAATAAAAAATTTAAAGTAATAGTAAGTGGTGGAGGAACTGGAGGACATATTTTTCCAGCAGTTGCAATTGCTAATGCACTACAGAAAAAGTTTCCCGAAGTTGAGATACTGTTTATTGGTGCAGAAGGTAGAATGGAAATGGAAAAAGTGCCTGCAGCAGGATACAAAATTATTGGACTGCCTGTTATTGGAATGAAAAGAAAACTTTCTCCACAAAATATTACATTTATTATCAAACTTTTAAAAAGCCTTAGAAAAGTTAAAAAAATAATCAAAGAATTTGAGCCATTGGTTGTTGTTGGTGTTGGTGGATACGCAAGCGGACCAGCAATGAGGTCGGCCTCGAACATGAAAATACCTTGTCTAATACAAGAACAAAATTCATATCCGGGGATTACCAATAAATTAATGGCAAAAAGAGCAGCAAAAATATGTGTTGCTTACGATAATATGGATAATTTCTTCCCAGCAGAAAAAATCATCAAAACTGGAAATCCTGTTCGTCAAGATATTACTAATTTAGATGCAAAACGCAATGAGGCCTTCAAACATTTTAATCTCAACCCACAAAAACAAACCATCTTAGTGGTTGGAGGAAGTCTTGGAGCAAGAACAATAAATCATAGTATTGCAGCGGGTTTAGAAGAATATATTAAAAACGATATTCAAGTTATTTGGCAAACAGGAAAAACCTACATCGCCACAGCAAAAGAACAAGTCGAACAAATAAATTCAAAAAACATATATGTTAGTGATTTTATTTACAAAATGGATTTTGCTTTTTCGGCTGCGGATATTATCATTTCACGAGCTGGAGCAAGCACAATCTCAGAGCTTTGCATAGTTGGTAAACCTGCGATTTTTGTCCCTTCGCCAAATGTTGCAGAAGACCATCAAACTAAAAATGCTTTAGCTTTAAGCTCAAAAGATGCGGCAATATTGGTTAAAGACTCTGAATCTGTCGAAAAATTAAATAATATCGCTATTGAATTAATCAAAAACCAAGAACAAAGAAAAACATTTAGCGAAAACATTAAAAAACTTGCTTTGTTAAATTCAGCAGAACTTATTGCTGACGAAGTTTATAAACTGGCGTATGGAAAATAAATATAATAACATATATTTCTTAGGAATTGGAGGAATTGGCATGAGTGCCATTGCCCAATATTTCCATGTAAATAATCACAAAGTTGCTGGTTACGACAGATATCAAAGCGATAACTGTAAACGCTTAGAAAATATTGGCATTGATATTCATTATGAAGATGATATAAATTTAATTCCTGAATTATACAAAAACTCAACGGAAACACTAATAGTTTATACTCCCGCAATACCAGAGGACAGCACAGAATTAGCTTATTTTAAAACACATAATTTTAAAATTTTAAAAAGAGCCGAAGTCCTTGGAATGATAAGTCAGAATAAAGTCTGCATTGCCATAGCTGGCACTCATGGTAAAACCTCAGTTTCAACTATCGCAGCATGGATATTAAGTAATACAAGAGACTCATGTTCGGCATTTTTAGGAGGAGTATCAAAAAATTTCGATTCAAACCTACATTTAAGCTCTACAAGTAATATAGTTGTTGTCGAAGCCGATGAATTTGACAGATCTTTTCTTCGTTTAACTCCCACAACAGCAATTATTACAAGCATTGAGCCCGACCACCTTGACATTTACAATGATTTTAATACTCTGCAAGAAGCATTTGTGGAATTTGCGGGTAAAATTAAATCTGAAGGAAACCTAATACTACACAAAAGCATTAAAACAGAATTATTTGAGACATCTGTAAAAAATATAAATATCTACACTTACGGCTTAAATGACGAAGATTGCGATTTTAACTTAAAAAACATATCCTATAAAAATAACAACTGCTACTTCGACATAAAAGCGCCAACTGGTCTAATTAAAAACATAAAATATCAGATTGGAGGACAGCATAATCTTGAGAATGCACTTGCAGCAGCGGCAGCCTCTCTAATCAACGAAGCCGACGAAAGCACCTTAAGAAAATCTCTCGAAAGTTTTGCTGGAGTAATAAGACGCTTTGATATTAAAATAAAAACCACAGAACTTATTTATATTGATGATTATGCACATCATCCAGGCGAAATAAAAGCATTTATCAATGCGGTTTCGGAGATTTATCCCAATAAAAAAATTACAGCCGTTTTTCAGCCACATTTATTCTCGAGAACTAAAGATTTTTATAAAGAATTTGCCGAAAACCTATCAAATTGTCACGAACTTGTGTTATTACCAATATATCCGGCACGCGAAAAACCAATTAAAGGCATCAGCTCGGAAATAATCTATAAGTATGCGAAGGTAGAGAGAAAACATTTGTGCACTAAAACAGAGCTTATACCATTACTAAAATCACTAAAACCGGAGTTAATTGTTACTATGGGGGCTGGCGACATAGACCAATTAGTAGAGCCAATAAGAAAGGAGTTTGTGAAATGAAAAAGGCTGTTTTCAAAATAATAAAATGGTCATTACTGCTCAGCTACCTCATCTGTATGTTGAGTTTTGCAGGTCGAAAATCGAACAATATAATATGTAGCGAAAAAAAACTTATTATAGATAAACCGCATAAGTTTATTAATGAAGAATCTGTTAATAAGTTGTTGAATACTAATAATATAAAAATAGACTCATGTATCATAGATAGTATTAATTTTGACGAAATTGAAAATATACTTGAGACAAGCCCATTTATAAAAAATGCCGAAGTTTACAGCAATTTTAATGGGCAAATAAATATTATAATTAAACAGCGTAATCCAGTTATGCGAATAATAACAAATAACAACGAACATTACTATATAGACGATAACTGCAGTTTGATGCCAATATGCGACAATTATACCGCCAATGTAATTGCAGTATCAGGAAATATATCGCACACATTTGTTACCAGTCTATATGCCACAGATATAAGCACTATTGACAAATCTTACCATTATACTCTAAGAGAATTGTACAATTTTGTTAACTTTTTAAATGAGCATGCATTATGGAAAAATCAAATCACACAAATATACATTAACGACATAAAAGATATTGAACTAATACCCAGAGTTGGAAATCATATAATTGAGCTTGGAAACTTAACAGATTATAAATTTAAAATGGGAAAACTCGAAGCTATTTATAAAAAAGGATTCGCTCTAACCGACTGGAATATATACTCTAACATAAATTTAAAATATTCAAATCAGGTAATTTGTAAAAAGAAATAAACAATGGAAAACAAATCGGAAATTATTGCAGCAATTGACATTGGAACAACAAAAATCGTAGCCATTGCAGGAAGGAAAACCGAAACAAACAGGTTTGAAGTAGTAGGTTTTGCAACTACAGCCTCAAAAGGTATTAGACGCGGAGTTGTCCTTAACATTGACGAAACAGTAAACTCTATCCGAATAAGTCTGAACAAAATTTTGAAAGATTCGGGACTAAGATTAAACGATGTTTTTGTTGGAATTGCAGGACAACATGTTAAGACTTCGAGAAATAGATGCAGCATTAATATTAAAGATGAAGATTCAATAATAAAAGTCGAACATGTTGAGGCTCTAAGAGAGTTAATGAAACAATCAGTAGAAGATCCTGGAGAAAAGCTATTAGATATTATTCCGCAATCTTATATTGTTGATAACGAGACTGGTATTGAAAACCCAGTTGCAATGAACGCAAAAGTTCTGCAGGGGAATTTCCATATTGTTATGGGACAAATGTCAATGGTAAACAACATAAAAAAATGTGTTACAATAGCGGGTTTAAAAGTTAATTCTCTTATTCTGGAACCTATTGCATCTGCAGAAGCTGTGCTAACACCACACGAAAAAAAATCAGGTGTCGCCATGATAGATATTGGTGGTGGGACAACAGATCTTGCGGTTTTTATCAACAATCATATCATACACACAGCAGTAATTCCTATTGGGGGATACACGATAACAAATGACATAAAAAATCAACTGTCAATTTTAGAAAAACAAGCAGAAGAGCTTAAAATACAATACGGCTCTGCAATTGCAGAAAAAAATCAAGAAAACACAATTATTTCGTTAGAAGGGCTTAAAGGTAGAGAAGAAAAAGAATTTTCGCTTTATGAACTAAACGATATAATCCAAGCTCGTATGGAAGAGATATTACATGCGGCAATGTTTCAAATAGAGACATCGGGTATTAAAGATAAACTCGCAGGGGGGATAGTAATTACTGGTGGTGGAGCATTACTAACAAACCTAAAACAACTGGCATCATATTTAACTGGAAACGACATCAGAATAGCTTACCCAACGGAATATATCGAAGGTGCATATTCAGATATTATTAACAAACCTCAATTTTCAACAGCCATTGGATTGATTATGAAAGGAGATGCTTACAATAAGCTAGAAATTGAAAAATCTATTTATCAAAAAATAAATGACGAGAAAAAAGAGCTAGAAGAAAGCTCGAGTGATAAAAAGAAAAAGAAAAAAGAAGGCAGACAAAATAATGGAGGTAAAGATTCTTTTAAAAGCATATTAGCAAGATTTTTTGACGAAGACGAAAACTAAAAAAACAAAACTATGGACGATTTAGAATTCATAATACCAAAAAGCGAATCATCAATAATCAAAGTAATTGGTGTTGGTGGTGGCGGCAGCAATGCAGTTAATCAAATGATAGAAATGGAAATCACAGGCGTTGATTTTGTTGTCTGTAATACTGACGAACAAGCGCTTCGAAACAGCCCAGCACCAATAAAAATACAATTAGGGACAAGCCTTACCGAAGGACGCGGAGCAGGGAATAATCCAGCCAAAGGCCGCGAAGCTGCTATCGAAAACATCGCTGACATCGAAAAAATATTAGACGACAATACTAAAATGATTTTCATAACAGCTGGAATGGGTGGTGGTACTGGTACAGGAGCCGCACCAGTAATTGCCGAAGCGGCTAAAAAACGCGACATTCTCACTATCGCAATTGTATCTATACCGTTTAAAGTCGAAGGAGAGCTAAGAATAAATCAAGCCATTGAAGGTATCAATAAATTGAAAGAATCGGTTGACTCATTATTGATTATTAACAACGAAAAACTACAAAATATTTATCACGACTTAAAAATGTCGAATGCCTTTACAAAAGCCGATGATGTATTGGCTATTGCAACAAAAGGAATAGCCGAAATTATTACCGTCCACGGTTATATAAATGTGGACTTTGAAGATGTAAAAACAGTTATGAAAGATAGTGGTGTAGCTCTAATGGGATCGGCAAGAGCATCAGGCGAAAACAGAGACGTTACAGCAATTAAAGCCGCTCTTGACTCTCCTTTATTAAAAGATAATGACATAAAAGGCTCTAAAAACATCTTACTTAATATTATGAGCGCTCCAGGCGAAAACGAACTAAGTATGAATGAATTTGGAATAATAACAAGCTATCTTAAAGAGGTTGTCGGAAAAGATGCCAATGTTATTTGGGGAACAGGACACGATGAAAAATTAGGCGATGAAATAAATGTTACAATTATTGCTACTGGTTTTGAGGCTTTGCCTGGACTATACGAAAACGAAAAACCCGAAAAAGAAATCATAAGACTCAAATTTGGAGACACTCTCGAAAAAGTTGAGGATAACGACACATTTGATGAAATAAAACCTATAGACAATAATAATAACAACCAAAACATAGATGATGATGACGACGAAAAATCTGTAGAACTAGAACTCGATTTTGATAAATCAATATTCGATAATGATGAGAACGATGACGAAAATATGCCTAAGCCAAACACAGACCCTAATAATTATAAACATTTAAAAGATATTGACCGCCTAAACGACTCGTTTTACTTAGATGAACTTGAAGACCAACCTGCAATACAGAGAAAAAACAATAACACAACTGAAGACTAAAAAATTATAACCATGAGTATATTTAATAAAATTAACGAAGACATTAAAAAGGCAATGCTTGCTAAAGAAAAAAATAAACTTGAAGCATTAAGAGCAGTTAAAGCCGCATTTCTAATTGCAAAAACAGAAACTGCAAATGTCGTATTAACAGAAGAAAAAGAAATACAGATAGTTCAAAAACTTGTAAAACAACGCCACGATGCAGCAGAAATTTACAAACAGCAAAACAGATTAGACCTCTACGAACCAGAAATCTTTCAGGCAGATGTTATTTCTAAATATTTACCCGAACAAATGTCGCCTGAAGAAATTAGCATTGTTGTTAAAGAAACAATAGCAAAGTTAAACGCCACAAGCATCAAAGATATGGGTAAAGTTATGGGAGCTGTAAACGCTAAACTTGCCGGCAAAGCTGATGGTAAAACAATATCAGAAATTGTAAAACAAAGTTTAATTTAATTAGTCTTTACAAGAACCGAGTTTATAATAAAAAATATCTTGAAAATATCGAAATCTCCTTGCTACTGGGTGGTTTCAATTGCGTGGGACAGAAAAAACAAACCAATAATAAAAAAATATTTAAGATTCCTAAACAAACTTTTATTAAATTTGTTAAAATATATATTAATAATTAAAACTAACAATTATGAAAAAGCTACTATTGATTTTAAGCATTTTTTTATTTGCAGCAGGATTAGGTTTTTCTCAAAGAACTTATAACATTCCAGAAAGCGGAATAGCACAAGTAGAGATTAGTGTTCCTATAGACAAATGGACAGTAACCAATAAAGACGGACTTTTTAGTATGGTTCCCAATGATAGTGGAGAATCTGCTAGATTAATTACAATGATGTGGGCTTCGGTTGATCCTTATGCTGAGGATGCAATTGATGTACTAACCGATGATGCTTTTAGTGTAATCGAATCATTACTTGTAGATATTACTTGGTCAGAGGAAACCACCGATTTTGAAAGTAACGGTATCAGTTTTGTTGCCAACGATGGCTTTGGGTATTACGTAAATGATGATGGCTCCCGCGATAAAATGTCAACAACAATTATGTTAATGATGCCTGACGACACTAATATATTAACATTAGTGTTCTTTAGCACAAGTGCCGCTTACGACAAATGGGAAGCAAATTTATTAGAAGTTATTTTATCAATAAAACCCGCTAAATAAAAATCGGGAGTTTAGTAGAGTCGGGATTACTTTGCTTACTCGTTCGCTTACGAGTTAGAAGAGGCCTGGCATAATCAATCTTTAGACGGGATTACTTTGCTTACTCGTGCACTCACTTCGACTTCGCTCAGTACAAGTTGCTCACTTCGTAAGTTTTTGAAACATAAAGGAATTAAGAAAGATTATATATTTCTTAATGGTCTTAGGCAATGTAAACGTCAGTAAAGACCACAAAACCCCAAAATTTGATTATCCTTTATGTGCTTTTTTAACGTTTCCATAACCGCAAAAAAGCGGATGGTGGAAAGTTAAAAAAATTAAGATTACAGTAGTCGCAACACTCGGATTGCAACCGAGTGAGCTAGGGAATTAAGAAAAAAATATTTCTTGATTCTGAAATTCTTAATGTTTCATTTTTTGTCGTTCATCTGTCACTGACTTCGTAATGAGAAAGACATTAAAGAATTAAGAAAAACATGTTTTTTAGGCTTAATTTTCGAGTAATATTTTTGCATTTTCAATGGCCTGCACTGTCATTTTTTCACCACTAATCATAGATGCAATTTCATTAACTCTATCCTCACTTGTAAGTTTTAAAATGTGTGTTGAGGTTTTATCTTCGATTACTTGTTTATAAACTTTAAAATGATTTTTGCCTAAAGCAGCAACTTGAGGTAAATGTGTGATACTAATTACTTGAGCATCAGAGGCAATATTTTGCATAATCTTACCCATTTTACTCGCTATCTCGCCAGAAACTCCTGTATCTATTTCGTCAAATATTATACACGAAACACCTGAAGCTTTGATAAGTAGCGATTTTAGTGTAAGCATCAACCTCGAGAATTCACCTCCCGAAGCAACTTTATCTAAAGTTTGAGGTTTTACCGATTTATTTGCAGAAAATAAGAAATTTATATTATCTATACCATTAGCCGAAAACGTTTCTAAAATTGTATTATGAACCTTAAAAATGGCATGAGGCATACCAAGTTGTTTTAATTGCTCTTCAATAAATTTTTCAGTTTTTTCAAATATAGCAATTCGTTGTTTGCTTAAATTTTGAGCTTTTTCTAAACAAATAGCTGTTAAATGTTTTACTTTAGCCTCAAGATTTATTATGTTTTGTTCAATTTCTTCGGTACTATTAATAAACTTGCGATATTCATTAAGTTTTTGTTTTAACTCTGCAATATCTATTGCATTATGTTTCGTTAAAAGGCTATTAAGCAAGTCAATTCTTTGATTTACTTTGTTTAATAAACTTGGATTTATTTCAGCTTTTTCGCCATCACCAGCTATCTGTTCATTAATGTCTCTAAGTTCAATTACGATAGCATCTATTCGTTCGGCAATTTCTTTAGCGTTCTTATACGAGCCCGATATTTTAGCGATGCTATTCTTTAATTCACTTAATAAAGCATCTATGGAGAACTCATTATTATCAATTAAATTCATAGAGTTAGTTAGCACCGCCTTTATTTCTTCAGCATTTTCCAACATTAAAGCTTGCCCCTCTAACTCATTAAGTTCATTTTCATCATCAAGGTTTGCATTTATTAACTGGTCTATTTGGAATTGATAATAATCGATTTCTTGTTTTGCTTTTGCGAATTCCTGCTTTGCACCTTCTAAATGTTTGATATTATTTTTTAACTCTTCAAATTTTGCTTGATATTCGAGAAGTTTTCCAGTTGTTCCAGCCGTTGTGTCAATTATTTGCATTCTGTACTCAGCAACTGAGAGTGCAAGATTTTCATGTTGAGAATGTAGATTTGTAATTTTTTCGGATATAGTTTTAAGAACGGTTAAGTTAACAGGAGTATCGTTCACAAACGCTCTTGATTTTCCTTCAGGAAGAATTTCGCGCCGAATAATTGTATGTTTATCATAGTCCAAATCGGCATTATTAAAGACATCTTTTAGCGCCTGATTAGATAAATCGAAACTACCTTCTACTATGCATTTTTCAGATTTATCTAATAATACATCAGTATCAGCCCTTTTACCAAGGAGTAATGATATCGCACCTAAAATAATTGATTTCCCGGCACCAGTTTCACCCGTAATTACCGAAAAGCCTGCATCAAAATCGAGTTTAATTTCATCAATAAGCAGGTAATTTTTTATAAATAGTTCTCTGAGCATTACTCAATAATGGGTTCTTTCATTATTTTCTCATACTTTGATGAGTTAGCAGGATCCACTTCTTTCATAATATTATAAACCCTGGCTTTTTCGTCAGGGAAACCTTCACTAAATATATTTATAATTTCGTCTCCTTTAGCGGTTGTGTATAAGGTCATAAGAAACGATCCTGGTTTACGCCGATGTATATTTTTTAAATCTTCAAGAGCTTGTTCAACATTTGCACGTCCTTCAGTAGGTTTATCAGCCATTTTATCCATCCCTAAGCGATGATATGTGTACATAAAATCACGCATAGATGAGTATTGGCTATTTAGTAGATTTTCGACTAACCAATATCTGTTTTTTAAATCTTCATAGGCTTTCCACCCCTTTTCTTGTGCTGCTTGCGAGCTTTGAACAATCTTTTCGGCTTTCTGAAAATAAGGAGTCCCAGCACTTGAGCCAAATGTATCATAATCCATACCTATAATAATGTAACAATAATATGCAATTACAGATGTAAGATTACTGGTAAATGTATTTTCGTTAAAATCAAGTGGTTCAAACTCAACGTACTTAAACTGAAAATTGTTATCCATGTGATTTAATAAAGGCGACAAATATGAGACACCATAAACAGGACGTGATGATGAAACTTGTATCTTAGCCTTAAACTCATCAGAAGCAATTTGATCTTCTATTGTAATAAAAATATTACATTCAATTCTTTCGTCACGGGTATAAACATGATTTGTCCAGTTTCGATTATTGATAAACTCATGTAATTCCTGTCTTAAAGTCTGGAAAAGTTTTTCGTAAGTTGTTCCTTGTAGTTGCGAGTGATTTACTTGTATTCGACAATCCAGTTCTTGAGAAAAGACAGATAGCGAAACAAATAAAACGGACAATAATAGTATTATTTTTTTCATGTGCTGATAATTTTTACAAATATTCCTCTAATTTATCAATTATATCAATTGCGACCAAATTCTTATGCTTTATTTTAAACTCTGTTTTTTGTTCTTTATTGTCAATAATCGTAATTTTATTGGTGTCAACATTAAAACAAGCACCGATATCGTTCATTGAATTTAAAACAATAAAGTCAAAATTCTTGCGTTTCAATTTCTCGATTGCATTTTCAATTTCATTTTCAATTTCAAGAGCAAAGCCGATTAGAATTTTATTTTTTTTAGCATTACCAAGTTCTTTAGCAATATCTTGGGTAGGTTTAAGTTGAATTGTGAGACCTTGATCTTTACGCTTAATTTTAGAATTGTTTAATTGTTCGGGCGTAAAATCTGCCACCGCCGCCGTCAATATTGCAACATCAACTTTCTCAAAATTGGTTTTTGCGGCATTAAACATTTCGGCTGCTGAGGTAATATTAATAAGTTCGATATTTTCGTGAATAGGTTTAATATTGACAGGTCCAGAGACTAAAATTACTTTTGCACCTCTACAAGCACATTCTTCGGCAATAGCATATCCCATTTTCCCTGATGAATAATTACCAATAAATCTAACCGCATCAATATTTTCATAAGTTGGTCCGGCAGTAATTAGGATAATTTTACTCTTCAGCGATTTTTTTTTTTTTTAAAAAGCTTTTACATGTTCAATTATTGTTTCGGGTTGTGCAAGCCGTCCTTTACCGATAAGTCCACTAGCAAGTTCGCCCTCCTCAGGTTCGATAAAGATATGTCCTAATTTTCTTAATTTATTGATGTTCTCTAAATTAGTCTGATGTTTGTACATATCCAAATCCATTGCAGGAGCGATGAAAACAGGACATTTAGCGGACAAATAAGTTGTCAGCAGTAGGTTATCGGCTATGCCATTCGCCATTTTCGCCATTGTATTAGCGGTTGCTGGTGCAATAATATATCCGTCGGCCCATGCACCTAAATCGACATGCGAATTCCAATTTCCGTTTTCTGGATCAAAGAAATCGACAAGTATCGGATTTTTCGATAATGTTGCCATAGTTAATGGGGTAATAAACTCTTTAGCCAAAGGAGTCATAATAACTTTTACCGATGCACCTTCTTTAATTAAAAGTCGGGTCAAGTAGGCAGCTTTATAGGCGGCAATACTACCAGTAATACCAAGTAAAAAGTTTTTCCCTTTGATATCAGACATTATTATCTATACATGAGTTGGTTCTGTATTTTCGGGTGTCGCATGAGCATAATATACCCTATCATTAAGAAATTCTTCCAAGGCAATTAATGATGGTTTAGGAAGTTTTTCGAAATACTTTGAGACTTCAATTTGCTCACGATTTTCGTGTACTTCTTCCAAGTTATCATTATAAGTTGCAAACTCCTCAAGCTTTTCATACAATTCTTTTCTTATTTCAGCATTGATTTGATTAGCCATTTTTGAACATATAATTACTGCCTCATAAATATTACCAGTTTTTTCAGCTATTGCGACAATATCTCGCGTAATCGTTGATACAGGTGCGTCTGTTTTTTTGTAGTCCATATTATTTTTCGATAATTTTTAATGAATTATTGTAAAATCTCTCTGCTTCTTTTATTTTATCAGACTTTGGAAAGTTGTCGACAAAAGTAAAATAAGCATCTATTGTATGTTTATATCTTTCTTTTTTCTTAGCCTCAACACTATTTTCTGCTAGTAAAAATGAGGATTTGATCACAATAAAAAGTATTTCTTCTCTGTAATCAGTATCAGGAAAATCAGTTAGTACAATTTTTAAAGAAGTTATTGCTGCTTTATAATCACCAATATTATAGAACAAATAAGCATTATTAAAGGCTTTTGTCTCAAGTTTATACTGCAACTTATCAACAAGTTCATTTGCTTCTGTGCGTTTTTCAGAATCTGGATATTTCTCTAGAAAAATTTGGAACTCCTGTATCGCAGCTTTCGTATAAACTTGTTCAATAGAGGGTTCAGGTGATATCAAATAATAACAATACGCTGCAAGATATTCGACTTCTTCGGTATGTTCACTAGACGGATATAGACGTGCAAAATCTTTAAAAAGATAAGCTGCAAGCGAAAACTCTCCTAAACCATAGGAACAGTATGCTTGATAATAACTAATTTTTTCAGCTTTATCGGTACCTCTATAAATAGATCTTAACTCCTCCAACAGAGATTGAGATTTATAATAATCTTCATTCTCGTAATATTCTACGGCTTTTTCAAATTTCAACTCATAATTAGAGCTTTTTACTAACTTCTGATACTCGCTACATGAGGTAGTAACAAGGATAATCAAGGCAAAAACCAAGTAGTATATTCTATTGTTTTTTAACATTGTGCAAAGATACATTATTATCATTGAATATTATAAATTATTTTCAGGCAAAATTTATTTTGCACAGATTAGGGATTAAACGCCATATATATGATTTTATTTTACATTTAACACAGCATTTGCGAAGATTTATAATATTATTAACATATTTTCAAAATTCGTGACTACTCGTCTGGTTGAATTTGAACGACATCGCAGTTTCAAGTATATTTCCAGATTTTAAATCTTCTAGTTCAAATTGTCCAACGTTATTTTTATCAAACAACCAAATTTTGCTAACAAATTTAAACGCAATTTCGAGGTCATGACTGGAAAAAACAATACATTTTTTGTCTATTATTGCTAATTCACTCAATTTTTGCAAGAGTTTATTTTTTGAATAATAATCGAGAAAAGCCGTTGGCTCATCTAGTAAAATTACTGGCGTTTCTTGCACAAATGCTCTGCAAATCATCGCTCTTTGTCTTTCTCCATCGCTTACCGAATAAAGAGGTTTATCTTTAAGATAGCTTATTTCAAAATCCTTGAGATACTGATGTATTATTTCAATATCTTTTTCGGATCTTTTGTCAAAAATATTAGTGTAAGGACTTCGTCCAATTGCGACTAAATCAAATATTTTAAAATTTGAAAGATAATCGAGGCGAGAAGTAACGTAGCTAATTACAGATGAGCGTTCAGTGTGTTTTATTTTATTAATCTCTTTACCTTTAATATAGCAATTCCCCTCTATAGGTTTAATTACTCCAGCTAAAGTATTTAGCAAGGTGCTTTTTCCAGTTCCATTTCGACCCACTACACAAATAATATCTCCAGCATTGGCAGTTAAGTTTATGTGATTAGTAAGAGCTTTGTCGTAACCAATCAATAAGTTTTCTATTTGTAATAGTCCCGACATCAGATTACTGTTCTTTTATTTTGCATTACAATCCAAATTATAAACGGTGCACCCATAATTGCAGTTATTGCATTAACTGGTAAAATTCCCTGATTAGTAATTGAATGCGTCAAAATGTCGCTACTGACAATAAATATCGCACCAATAAGACTTGAGGCAGGAATAAGCACAAAATGATTAGCTGTATTAAATATCCATCTTGCTATATGTGGTGCAGCAATTCCAATAAATCCGATAGGTCCACAAAAAGCAGTTACAGTTCCAGTTAAAAGACTTACAAAAGAAAACACTAAAATACGCTGAACTTTAGTATTTACACCCATACTTTTGGCAAAACTCTCACCCAGTAAAGAAAGATTTAAATTTTTAGACATAAAAAAAACTCCCAGCAGTCCAAACACAACAATCGGTAAAATAAGCATTACATCATTATATGATACAGCATCGAGATTTCCCATAGTCCATACAACAAAAGACTTAACACTAATATCATTTGCATAATATTGCAAAATACTTACTATAGAACTTACCACACCGGCAATTAATATACCTATAATTAATATGCTGATATTATCACGAACACGAACCGATACTGCCAAGATTATAAACATTACAAAAGCTGCACCAGCACCGGCACTAATCAACAAGCTAATATTTGACCCTAAAGCTCCCTGTACTCCAACAAACATACTTCCCCCAAGAACAAATAAAGCTACGCCGAGAGATGCCCCACTGCTTATACCGAGAACATAAGGGCCCGCAAGAGGATTTCTAAAAATAGTTTGCATTAAAAGACCCGATACAGATAATGCGACTCCAGTAAGTACCGCCACCAAAACTCGTGGAAACCTAAACTCTTTAACAAGAATATAAAAGCTATCATCCTGAGTTTTGCTAAAGCTAAAAAAATTATTAATTTCTTTAAAAGGGATATCAATTTGTCCAGTTTTCAGATCAATCAAAATAAGTATTCCAAGAATAATTGAAATAGAGACAAATAATATTGTGTTAAAAACTCTACTCATACTAATTAATTTCTTGATAATAGTAGAAGTTATAACATGAGTCAATCCCATAAAAAATATGATATAGGTCTTTGAGTATAATATCTGGATGCGTTATCCCTGATTCAAAAAAGTCATTTCCGCCATAAATATTAAGTCGCTTATTATTATTAAATATTCGTGCATCATTAACAGGGGTAAAATTCACAAGACGAGGTTCTATATTTAATATTTCCGATTTTTTCGTTATCGCATTTGGATTGAGCCAAAAATCGATATTTTTCGATACAGCAAATATTTCTTCAACAGTTAAGGCGACACTTTCATAATCTTTTTTATCAGTCATATTATAAGTTCCACCAGCATCCTTAATAAATTTTACCATATATGAATCTGCACCAGGTACCCACCATGTACCTTTCCAAGGTAGGTTTAAAATTATTTCAGGAGATGATTTGCCGCTAAGTACAATATTTTCTTTAATATTATTATAATTATTTTTGACACTATCAAAGTATTCGTTGGCATAATCAAGATTATCAAAAAAACACGCAAAAAACTTTATCCACTCCATACGGCCTAAAGGAGTATTTTCCAAAAAATCGCTTACAAATATAATTGGGATGCCAATTACCCTCAACTTTTCATAACCAGCAATACTGCTGTTATCTACTCCATAAGCAAAAACGACATCTGGATTGAGCGAGATTATTTTTTCAAGGTTTATATGGCTATCATAACCTATTTCAGCTATCTCGCCAAGTTGGATTTTACTTCGTAATTCATCGTTAAACACATAATTTGCACCACTAACGCCCTTAATTGTTGAAGCTTTATCAATTTGTGTAATAAAAGCACAATGTGTAGTTGAAAGACAAACTACTTTTGAAACTGGGATTTGAATTATTTCAGTATTAGCGGATAAAAAATCGTTTTTGGAAGACAATAAATAATTATATGTCTGATTTGGATTATTAAGTCTGTCCTTTATTTTAATAATATACCCTTCACTTATTTCTGATATTTCAAAACCTTTGGCATAGTCGTTTTTAATAATTTTACCATTTGGGCTTTCATCAAATTGGTTGTTACATGCGACAAAAGCAAAAACAAGCATAATAAATATGTATAATGACTTTTTCATTATTAAAAAACCTCTGATGATGCAAAGATAATCAGAGGTTTTTAAAAATTTAATAATTATTCTATTTTGATAAGATTAATTTTTTATTGACAACATAATTACCCGTCTTAATTCGTAAAATATAAAGTCCTTCGGGGTATGATTGCATATTTAATTGATATTCATAAGGGCCATAATTATCAGTATTTACAAATACTCTTCTACCTAAGGCATCATATATTTCGATAGTTGTGATATCGAACCCCTGATTTAATGATTTAATATTCACAAGTCCAGATGTTGGATTTGGATAAACCTCAAAACTTGATTTCGCAATCAAACTTTCAATATCAACAAGACAAGTTATTGGTTTAATAGGGAGTGTAGAGCTAAAGTTATAAAGTTCATTCATTGTGTTCCACACGCCAGTAGTTTTTTGAAGATAAAGGTTGTTATTTACTGGATTGACTCCTCTGGAGGTAACAATTGGCACAACGAACAAGCCATCATTTTCGCCATTTGAATTTGCATCAGCATATTTAACCTCAAAACCCACATAAAATGGTCCGTCAATACTTACTGGCGTATCAAAACTAATAAGGTTTGATTGGTTTGCTGTTAAATCCCTGATATAAACTTTTTTCCTCACAAGTTCCAAACTGTCGATAGGGCCATTCTCATCACCTTTCCAAATAGAGAAATTAACATAATTTGTGTAATGATTGTATTCCGATAATGCAAAAGAAACTGGTACAATTAGAGCTTCAACTTGACTAAAAGTATGATGATTAAAATAGCTAGCATATTTTTTAATTTTATGTCCGTTGTGTCCAGCGACAAACCCCCAAGTAGCTCCTGGCACCCAGGTTTGAACAGTTTCGCCTGGATTAACAACTGTTAGAGTGTCGCAATACGATTGAACCGCACCGCTAAACACATAAATATAATTATCTTTTGTTATAGAACTTGATCCACAAGCATTGTTAACAGTAAGAGTAACATCATAAATTCCAGGATTTACAAACAATATCCCATTCGTAGGAGAGCCTTCGCTACTAGTTAGAGGTGAGCCATTTTGGAAACTCCATGTATGTACAGAAGGCAAACCTGTTGATAAGTCTTGAAACTGGACAGTCTCGCCTGCCGCAATTAGCCTAGGAATGGCATTAAAGTTAGCAACAGGTGGCACAGTACAAGGATCCTCCTCAGCAACAGTAATGTAAAGCTCTTTTGTTAATACATCAACTCCAAAATTATTGCTAACAGTTAGCGTTACATTAAATACCCCTTCGGTATTATATTGAATTCCAACTGGATTCTGTTGATTACTAGTAGCCGGTGTTGCATTTTCGAATACCCAACTCCATTGATATGGTAGTCCACTACTTAAGTCGATAAAGTTTATTTGATCACCTGGCTGAATTACAGTATAATTTGCTGTAAAACTAGCAGCAGGAGGTGTTGTAGCAGCAGGTATAACATTTATATATTTTAATTTAGTTTCTGTATCCTGAACATTATTTGTTTTACGACATCTAAGTTCAACTGTATAAAGTCCTGGTGTCATGTATGCAATTGGGGGTGGGGTAGAATCTGCAAATACAGTAGGCGTACCACCCTCAAAAGACCAAGCCCACTGATTAAATGGTCCATTTTGTGATAAATTTGTATATCGCACAACCCCACCAACAGGTACTGTCCTAATATCGGCTTCGAAATCGGCAATTGGTCTGGTAGGATCAGGATTAACTGTTATACAATCCTCGCAAATATAAGTATTTTGAGATGTTGCATTTTGCACTTGTAAAACGACATCATAAATGCCTGCATTACTATAACATATATTAGTAGGATGCTGATTCGTAGAAGTCGGGCTTACCGAACCAGGAAAACTCCAACTCCACGATGTAGGCAATCCAACCGATTGATCATTAAAATTGATGCAATTCCCAGCAATTATATTATACGCAGATGCAACAAAAGCGGCAGTAAGACCTCCTGTACCATCAGTAACAGTAATATATCCCATTTTGATTTCCTCGTCTGTATCGGTACCATCACCAACTGTTAAAGTAACAGAATAAACTCCAGCAGTTGGATAAGTAATAACTGGGTTTGGAACGGCTGATGTTCCTGGTGTTACTCCCTCAAAAGTCCAATCCCAACTGGTAACATCGCCAATAGACTCATCTGTAAAGTTCACGCTTCCGCCAGGAGCAATAACAGTAGGGGTAGCCGAAAAAGCAGCACTAATAGTACCAGCGGCAACTACTTCGATATACAATGTTTTAGTCTCAGAATCACTACCATTAGCATTGGTTGCAGTAAGTTTAACATCATAAGTTCCAACAGTATTATAAACTACACTAGGATTTTGATTTGTACTTGTAGGTTGTGTTCCTCCAGTAAATACCCAAGCCCAAGATGTGGGATTATTAGTTGATAAGTCAGTAAAATTAACTGTTCCTCCCACCATAACAGTCGTTGGAGTTGCAGAAAAATTAGCAACTGGTGCATCGCCTGTTGTAGCGTTTGGATCGTATCCTGGTAAACTTTCAGGATTAGTATTTGCGGGATCCAACCATGGTTTTAGTTGGCGATTATCAGCAGTACCATTAACAGTCCAATGCTGACTAAACATACCATACAAATCATATTTATTAGAATTTGGAACATTACAACCTGATGCTCCTCCTGTTAATGTACCAACAATTAATTTATTAGCACCCTTAAAAAGTGGAGAACCAGAAGAACCTCCTTCTGTAATACCCCAATTTGTAGCAGTTTCTACCCAGTATGCAAGCCAATGCGAATTAGCCAGACAATCATCATATGTTTCTGCTGAAACAGTCGCTGTATATGTTGATATTTTCTTTATGTCTCCAGCTGGGTGATGTATGCAAACACCAGCAGTACTAGGAGTAGTGCTTCTGTCCCAGCCATTATAGTAAGCATTAATCGCAGCCAAATTAGCTTCAGTTGTGCTTAATTCGAGTAACAAAAAATCGGTACCGCCAGACTCTAGCCCACGTGATCTAAACTCCGCCCCAGTCACAGGTTCATAAGCTGGTGCAGAACCTGGATTAGAGCATCCAGTTGCTTCAAAATGAAAATAAAACTGCCATTGAGCAAATTCGGCGGGAGATGCATCTTCGCCACAATGATCAGCAGTCAAAAAATATGGAGTACCATCATTTGCAGTATTATTTACAAGACTACCTGAACAGTAACCACCAAACCCCCCTTGCACAACGTATATTTCAGCAACCCCTCTTTTCTGAGTTTGCCAATTATCACCCTCAGGGCAATTAATATTTACATTACATGCACCTGAAGTACCAAAGTTTGGGTCTTTTTCATCACTATAATAGCCTACAAACTGATCAACAGACCTGTAATTATACATCACACCTTCAATCTCTAAAGAAATATCTTGAGGATTTACTTCGGAAGACAAAATAAGTTCAAGATTAGTAATATCTCCCTGTATCATTTGAGTAGAAAAATACTCACTATTAGTAGGGTTAGTCCTGTTATCATAATAACCTAGCAACTGCTTTCTATTTTCATTATAAAGAAACAGCTGGGAACCTTCAACAAGATGAAATTTATTATATAATAACATCAAGGCTTTAGCTTCACTACAAACTATTTGAAGTCTCCAAACCTGTGTGCCATTTTCAAGAATATCCCAAGTGCCAGAATTTTGTAGCGATATAGAAGTTGAGATAACTCTCCCGACCATATACATTCCACCATTTTCCTCTGTTTGCAAATCTTCTTGCAGTATTAAATCCATATTTGGCTCGGGCAAAACAATTTTATCAACATTTAAAGTAAGACTCTTGCTAGTAAAACTAACAGGTACGCCACCAAAACCTTTTTGCGAATATGCGTTAAAACTTAGTAATAGCAACAAAATGCTAATAAACAATAATGTGATTCTTTTCATTTTTAGAACTTTTAATTGTTAGAAACAATAAACATTGCAAGATAGTTATTAAATTTTAATCCAAAAAAAAAAACTATCTTTTTTGTAAAAACGCTCATATTCATAAATAGTTGCTTAAAAAAACTAAAATTAATAGGTTGTAAGTCTTTAAAATTCAAGCTTCTATAAAAAAACATTAAAAAAAATTAAAAAAAGTGCATAAAAGTTTGGGAAAACAAAATCAATAAGTTTATCTTTGCCGTCCCAAAACGATAGGGATATGATTGATTAGCTCAGCCGGTAGAGCACTTGCCTTTTAAGCAAGGGGTCCGGGGTTCGAATCCCCGATCAATCACAGATAGAGGCAATTAGACTGTCTCTTTTTTTATTAATACACTTCGAGTTTTCATTATACCCAAACAAAACAGCCCCCAATAAATCCCAAAAAAACTGACATTTTATTCTGAATTATAAGTTAATTTCGCCTTTAAAAACGAATTCGGCAGATCCGATAAGCTTAATGTTTGTGTAAATATTGGCATTTACATCAAAGCTAACAGAAAGTTTTCCGCCTTTTGAAAGAAAATTAATTGTCGTTGCATCAGTTTTTTGAGAAAAATGTAGTGCAATTGCAGAGGCAACAGTACCTGTGCCACATGAAAAAGTTTCGTCTTCTACCCCACGCTCAAAAGTTGCTATTTTGGAATTATTTTCATGAAACTCCACAAAGTTTACATTTGTACGTTCAGGAGCAAATCTTTTTTGATTAGCAATTTTTAAACCTTCGGAATAAACATCAAACTTACTGATATCATCAATAAAACTAACAAAATGTGGAGAACCAGTATTCAAATAATAACCATCCTCAAACTTATCAATATTATTAACATCATTCATACTTAAAAAAACTTTTTTAGCTTCGATATTGGCTTCATGTATGCCATCAATTGCAAAAAATATCATTTTATTTTTTGCAAAACCATGTTTATTTGCATAAGCGGCAATACATCTTCCACCATTTCCACACATACTGCCCTCAAAACCGTCAGAATTATAATATTTCATATCAAAATCATATTCGTGCGATTTTTCAATTAGCATAAGGCCATCTGCACCTATGCCAAATCGCCTATGACATAAAAATGCTATTTGTTTATTAGTAAGTTGAGTACTTAATTTATTTGAATCAATAATGATAAAATCATTACCGGTTCCATGGTATTTTTCAAAGCTTAAAATCATAAAAAATTGTTAAAGTCCATATAAAAAAAACAATATTTTTCTAAATTCGTTATTTATTATGTAAAGTAAATGATTTTTAATCAAACTATAATCTAAATAAGGAAAAATATGAAAGCAAAAATTTGGTTAATCAGTTTTTTCACAGGATTGTTAGGGGCTTTTGTAGCAATTATGATTTTTGGGACAATATATTCTCCGAAAAGGATAGAAAACGTTTCTGACAAGCATAATCTTGTTAATGAGTTTTATGAATCTCGCGGAAACAATAATGAAAATATTATTCAGCCAGTTTTATTTGGCAATAATGAAAGTACTGGAGAAACTAATTTTACAAATGCCGTTGAGTTAGGATTACCTACGGTTGTGCATGTGAAAACTCAATATAATCAGCCTAACTATACATTATATGATTTTATATTTGGCACAAATCCAAGATACTCAACTCCAGTTATGTCGTCAGGCAGCGGAGTAATAATTTCATCTGACGGATATATTGTTACCAATAATCATGTAATTGATAATGCCGAAATAATTGAAATCGTTTTAAACAACAAAAGCTCATATCCTGCTAAACTTGTAGGTCGTGATGCAACAACCGATATCGCTCTCTTGAAAATAGAAGCCGAAAATTTATCGTTCATAAAATATGGTAATAGCGACGAATTAAGAATTGGTGAATGGGTTATTGCAATAGGCAATCCGTTTAATTTAACTTCGACTGCAACTGCTGGAATAGTTAGTGCCAAAGCTCGAAATATTAACATTTTGTCAAATAATCTGGCAATAGAATCATTTATTCAAACTGATGCTGCTGTTAATCCTGGGAATAGTGGTGGAGCATTGATAAATACTAAAGGCGAATTAGTAGGAATTAATACTGCTATCGCTTCAAAAAACGGCTCGTTTGTAGGATATTCTTTTGCAATTCCTGTAAATATTGTACGCAAAGTTGTTGCCGACCTTGTTGAGTTTGGCGAGGTGCAACGAGCTTATTTGGGATTAGATATGGTGGATATTGACGCACAAATTGCAAAAAAATTAAATATCACAAATATTGAGGGTGTTTACGTTGCACGAGTTTGGGATAATGGAGCAGCTGATAAAGCAGGAATAGAAATCGGAGATATTATTGTTGCAATTAATTCAAATCAAGTAAATAGCAATTCAGAATTACTAGAAAATATTAGTCGTTTTAGACCTAGCGAAACAATTAGTATCCTCATTAAAAGAGACAACAAACCGAAGAAAATAAAAGTCAAACTTCAAAATAAATATGGAGAAACAGGGCTAACACAATCTAAAAGTATTGATAAACTTGGCGGTAGATTTGAACAAATCAGTAATAATGATAAAATAAGATTACGAATAAATTCAGGTGTGCAAGTTACAGATATTATGCCTGGCAAACTTGCTGCAAATGGTGTTCAAAAAGGTTTTATAATTGTAAGAATAAACAATACATACATCAATTCTGTTGAAGATATAGAGAAATTGATTAATGATACTGATGGTGTTTTTCTTGAAGGCATTTATCCAAATGGAACTACAGCATATTATGCATTTAAATTGTAATAAATGACACACAAAAGAAAAACTGCTATTGTAATTGGAGCAACTGGTTTAACTGGTTTCCAATTAACAAAACAACTAATAGAAAACGATAAATTTGAGAAAATAATTGTATTGGGTAGAAGTAAAACAGGGCTACAAAGTGATAAACTTCAAGAACATATTGTCGATTTTGACAAACCTGAAAGCTTTGCAGAGTTTGTAAAAGGCGATGTTCTATTTTCTTGTTTGGGAACTACAATTAAGAAAGCTCGTACAAAAGAAAATCAGTACAAAGTTGATGTAACTTACCAATACGAAGTTGCAAAAGCTGCAAAATTAAATAATGTAGCAACATTAATATTAATATCCGCACCTGGTGCAAATCCAAAATCGCTTATATTTTACTCAAAAATCAAAGGCGAGCTTGAAAATAAAATTAAAGAATTATCATTTGAGAGATATCTAATATTTCAACCTAGCGTACTGATGGGACAACGCACCGAAAAAAGAACAGGAGAAGAGTTTGCTGCCAAATTTGTAAATTTCTTTTCAAAAATCCTTCCATTTCTTAAAAAATACCGAGGAATAGATACCACCATTCTTGCACAAGCAATGATTAAGGCATATATATCTGACGAAAAAAACAAAACATATAAACTTGGCGAAATATTTAATAACCTGAGTTCTACGTAATTTTTAAAGTGCAGATTAATGTAAATCAAATTTGATTCAACGGTATAAATTCTCATGAAAAAGAATATAGGGATAAAATCTATGTCCGCTTATTAAAAAAGAAAATTGTAAGTTTGCAAAAAGAAAATTGCAAATATGATTATTAAAGCAAAACCGTTTGTGAAATGGGTTGGAGGAAAAACTCAACTAATCAACAGTATAGAAAAAACATTACCTAAAAACTTTCATAAACAAAAAGGACTCACTTATTTAGAACCTTTTGTTGGTGGTGGTGCTATTCTATTTTGGATTTTACAGCAATATCCCAATATTACAAAAGCAGTAATAAATGACAATAATCCTGACTTAATCTCCGCATATAAAACTATTAAAGAAACCCCTGATGAATTAGTTAAAACTTTACGACTCATTCAAAATGAATACTTACCACTAAACGAGGTAAAACGAAAAGAATACTATTTGAATAAACGTGAGGTCTTTAACACAAAAACACTCAATAAAATTGACAATACTGCATTATTTATTTTTCTGAATAGAACTTGTTTTAATGGTTTATATCGTGTAAATAGCAAAGGTTTGTACAATGTTCCAGCTGGCAGATATTCCAATCCAAAAATATGTGATGAAAAAACTATTTTTGCTGACAGCAAACTACTGAAAAAAGTCGAAATCTTATCTGGAGATTTTGAAGAAACGCTAAACTATGCTGGGAACAATAGCTTTTTTTACTTCGACCCACCATATAAACCATTAAGTAAAACATCTAATTTTAATTCATACACTAAAGAACAATTTAATGATAATGAACAAATTCGTTTAAGAGATTTTTGTAAAAAAATTGACTTACTAGGGCATAAATTTATTTTAACCAATTCTGATCTTAAAGGGGAAAACCCAGATAATGATTTTTTTGACAATTTATACCAGCAATTTAACATAAAACATGTTTTTGCAACAAGAATGGTCAATGCAAATGCAGAAAAGCGAGGCAAATTAACTGAATTACTAATTACTAACCAATCTATTAAAGAATTTGAATATGTCAGAAAATAAAAAAAACACACTGCAATTAAGTATCTGATTAACAACAGAATCTACAGAATCAATGGAGATGTTTTAGTTTTTTCAGAAACACAAAACCACCATTCCTTAAACATTGTTAAAAACTTTTTTTGGACTTTTCTTGTCCATTAAGTATTTATTCATATTTTTGGACATATTTTGACCAATATGATAACAATTAAGAAAATAAAATCTTTCGGGGAACATTTAAGGTATCTAAGGGAAGGATTGGGTTTGACACTAAAATCGGTTTCGGAACAGATTAATGTTGACACTTCTTTACTTGCAAAAATTGAACGCAACGAAAGACAACCAACAAAGCAGATAATAAGACAAGTAGCTGAATTATTTAAGGTTGACGAAAAAGAATTGCAGAATGTTCTTCTAAGTGATCAAATTGCGTACAAAATTATTAATGAAGAAGCTGATATAAACATTTTAAAACTTGCGGAAAAAAAAGTTAAATACCTCAAAACAGTTCAACATGGAAAATAAAATTAAAGTCGTCGAATTATTTGCAGGTGTTGGAGGCTTTCGCCTTGGACTTGAAGCCTTAAACGAGAAATCTGCATCATCAGGATACAAAAAAGATTTGAAATCAGCTTATAAAGTTGTTTGGAGTAATCAATGGGAACCAACAACAAAAACCCAACACGCTTCAATAGTTTATGAAAAGCATTTTGGCAAAGATGGAATTACTGGACTTTTTGAAAATCATTTGGGCGTTACCCTAAAGGGTCGGGCTATCCGTTCCAATCTTTTTTTCGTTCCTCAAAAAAGGATTTTCACTTCTATCCCTAACGCAAAAGCCACATAACAAGATGAACATCAAAAAAAAAATTGAATTACAAAAAGCAAATATTATTCCTGACCTTTATGAATGGGCAGAAACTTATAGTTGGGAACTTGATAATGATGGCGAAAGAACATTGCAATCATATAATGAAGTATTCTCTTTAATCGAAAGATTAGAAAAAGGTCAATGCAATGAGAGTGATTATAAAAATATCTTATTTCACATAGAACAAATTAATTACAACGAAATAAAAATAAAATTATGAAAATATCAGAGGATTTAATTAAAATACTAATAGGTAATATCGCAAAAAATGGCATTCAAAAAGGCATTTTACCTTACTACACAAATGATGATTTTACTCTATATGATGGAGATAGCCTTGAAATTATGTCAAGACTTCCTGACAATTGTATAGATATGATTTTTGCTGACCCACCATATATGCTTTCCAATGATGGGTTTTCTTGTCAAAACGGAAAGATGGTTAGTGTAAATAAAGGGAAATGGGATAAAAGCAAAGGGTTTGAAGATGACCTACAATTTCACGAAACTTGGATAAAACAATGTCATAGGATTTTAAAACCTGAAGGCACTTTGTGGGTAAGTGGAACATATCATTCTATATATCAATGTGGTTATTTGATCCAAAAATTAGGGTATCATATATTAAACGATATTGCTTGGTTTAAACCTAACGCTGCACCAAACTTAAGTTGCAGATTTTTTACAGCAAGTCACGAGACCTTAATTTGGGCTCGGAAAGACAAAAAAGCCAAACATATTTTTAACTATGAAGCTATGAAGAATGGAAAATTTCCAGAAGACCCTATGAAAAAGAATGAAACCCAAATGAGGTCTGTTTGGTCTATACCAACTCCACCTCAAAGTGAAAAACTTTTTGGTAAACACCCTACTCAAAAACCCCTTTCATTATTAAAAAGAATTGTTGCGGCATCAACCAATGATGGAGCAATTATATTAGACCCATTTAATGGTGGGGGAACTACAGGAATAGCGAGTAAGACTATAGGTAACAGACAGTACATTGGAATTGATATGAACAAAGAATATATTGAACTAACAAAGAAAAAATACGAACATTTAAACAATAAAAGAGAATTATTTTCACTATGAAAGCAAAAGGAACTGGAGGAGCAAATACAAAAACAGGTCTAGTTTTTGAAGGAAAAACTGACCTTTCAGCATTTTTAAACAAACAAAAAGGATATAAAGTAACTAATGAAAATGTTTTTTATAAAAATAAACTTGTCGCAAGAGTTTTTAAAAAATATAGTTTTTATAAGTTTCTTGAGGCAGAAGGTGTTGATTGGAAAACTCTAATTTCCAAACGATTGTTACCTGATGATAGTATTTATGTAATAATCAATAACACAATGTTTATCATTGAATGCAAATTTCAACAAAGTGCAGGCTCGGTAGATGAAAAATTACAAACTTGTGATTTTAAGAAAAAACAATACCAAAAATTATTGTCTCAATTAAATATGGAAGTTGAGTACATCTACCTATTAAGCGAATGGTTTAAAAAACGTGGATACAAAGATGTATTAGATTACATTATCAGTGTACGATGCAGTTACTACTTTGAATATATTCCATTACAAAAACTAGGACTGCCTGTTCCAAAATAAATTGAAGAGTTTGAAAAAGCAGAAATCATTGTAAAAACGGTAAGACTGAAAGAAAACAATTTGCCGAAAGAAGATATTTCGTTCGCAAATTTTAAATTTGAAGAAATTGTAAATGAAGAATGGGACGAATCAAATTTTAAAGACATTTTAGAGCATAAGGGTTTGTCAAATAATAAAGTATGCAGAATTGACTGAGCTATTTTGTTGTTTTTCGAGACGCAAAATTTAACTAATAGCTTGCGTCTCTTTGCTAATTTTGTAACAATGAAAAACGGCAAAAGAGCCAGTCAAAATGATTAGTTTATTGTTTGACAATCCCTAAATTTCTGTTTGTATTTTTTCAATTTGAAAACAATCAACTAGTTTTAAGAAAAGTAAAATTTTGGAATATGCCTTATGCTGACATTCTCGAAGCAGAAAAAGTATGGGCAAAAACTAAAGACATAATTTCAAAGGGTGAAATCGTAAAAAAAGTTGTTGGAAAAACTCGTTACACCAACTTTCCACACAAATCATTCAATTCAGTTTCACACGTTAGACCCCATGCCGCAAACGCAGCCGACACATATCCATTACCTACAAAAGACAAATTGACGAAAGCAAAAGAATATACAAAGCACTGTTTTTGGCTTAACAACACTTATGTGAGAGATGCCATTTATTTATTATAGCTGACGAATTGGGAGACTCTAAAAACCTGAGTTCAATATTTCTATTATCTTTGTAAAAAAAAGCATGACTAATAACGATATCCTACGACGACTACGATTTATTTATGATTACAACGATACAAAAATGATTGAAATTTTTGCTTTGGGTAATTGTAAGACAAATCGTGAAACGATTTCTGGAAACTTAAAAAAAGAAGATGCTGAAGGCTATATACGTCTGTCTGATTACGATTTTGCAAAATTTTTAAATGGGTTTATTATTTTACATCGTGGCAAACAAGAAGGCAAAGAACCAGTTGCCGAAAAGGTGCTAAACAATAATATTATTTTCCGAAAATTAAAAATTGCTCTCAATCTAAAAGATGAAGATATTTTAAATCTGCTCGAAACTGCCAAATATCCAATAAGCAAACACGAACTAAGTGCATTTTTTCGCAAACCAGATAATCCTAAATACCGCGAATGTAAAGACCAAATTTTAAGATATTTTTTAATTGGGTTACAGGGAGCTAGTGATGCTGTGATCCAGTGATTCTGTGATCCAGTGATTCTGTGATCCAGTAATCCAGTGATTCTGTGATCCTGTGATTACTATATTACTGTGATACTGTGATATTTGAATATATCGTCATTCAAAAACATCTGTAGAGCTAGTTAGGTAATCGTTTAGTGCTGATTTTTTTTACCAATGTTTAATGCCTACGGCATTAGTCCCGTTAGGGACGATACATTCAGAACTCCTGGCCACCCTTGATTATCAGTTACTTTTGCCATTTTTGTGAGCAATGTAACGTCAAAATTCTACAATAACTTTAAGGCTAATTTTTAAATCTGGAGATTGTTAGTTTGCGAATAAATCAGGAGTTCTAAAATTTCATTTATGTCCAAAAAAATGCAACAAGATTGATTAATGTAAAAAAAAGAATGTGTCGTCCCTAACGGGACTTTTTATTTTATCGACTATTTTTTTACCAATGTTTAATGCCTACGGCATTAGTCCCGTTAGGGACATGATATTGGTAAAAAAAATAATCAGTGTTTTAAAAGTCCCGTTAGGGACGATACATTAAGAGCTCCTGCCACCCATGATTATCAGTTGCTTTTGCCCTTTTTGTTAGCAATGTAAAGTCAAAATTCTACTACATTTTTCAACTTTCCATCATCCGCTTTAGCTGTTAATGATAGCATTTAGGGTTTGTCAATATATTAAGTGAGTTCGATATAATCTTCAAAAATCAAATTTATGTAAAATTTAACCAATTGAAAATTAGAGTAACACTGAACCACAAGACTACTGCATTACTGGATCACAGAATCACAGAATCACAGGATCACAATAATCACAAGTTCTATTTCACAAGACTAATCTTCAATAAAGAGACTGCTTTTACAGATTTTACTTTAAGGATATAGGTTCCTTCTGCTAATCCTGCGAGATCTATTTCTATTTTATCGGTATCAGAATTTACTGTTTTAACAATTTGTCCACAAAGATTTAGCACTTCTATATTTCTATATTGAGCATTCTCGAAATCAATATTTACCAATCCGTTCGTTGGATTAGGATAGAGGCTAAGATTTTCGGTATGATTACTAATTATCGCAGTTGCAGTAACATTGATCTCAAACTCACATATCATTTCCTCACTAGCTTCAAAAACATAGTGATATGTAATAGTATGAGAGCCGACACCAGCGACAGAAGACTCAAAGATATTATCTGTAACACCAATTCCTGTATAATTCCCTCCTACTGGAATACCTCCAGTTAATTCAAACGGTTCATCTGCGATATCAATTGTTATATCATCTGGGCAATGAATCATTTCTATACAAAACTCAAAAGAAGCTTGAGTAGTAAACCCATCTCCTGCGAGTTCGTATACGACAGTTTGGGTTGAAATATTTGTTATTGTTACTCGTCCTTTGTTTCCAAACCATTGTGGACTCATACCATCACCATAAGAATCGAATATTGTAAAAGTGTAGCAACCTGGACCTAAGCAAAATTCTGTTATGTAATGTGCTTCTGATCCCCATCCACTTGGATAAGGTCCTCCAGAATATAAAACATTTGACGTAGCATCATCAACTAACTCCCAAGTAGTTTCGTCACCACTTCTGTCTGTCAATAAATCTAACTCATATTTTTCTCCTGATGCAACCACCATAAAATCGACACTCAAACTGTTGCCAGTAGTAGCAAGATTACTACCTCCATTAATGCTTTCAATAGAATATATAATAGTATTATTCCCTGCTGGAAAAGTATTTTCGGGAAAAACAATGTTTACTGTCTGATTTTGAGTAAGCTCTCCTATCCAATTCAGTTCATCCGTAATAGCTCCGCATTCATAAGATATTATAGCTGAAGTAAGTGGGAATGTATCAAAGTTTTTTAATACAATTTCGGGTATAAAAGTGGTTGTATTACATAAAATATTTTCAGGAGTAACAGCTTCCATAAGTTTAGCATTTCCAGCATAGACTAACACATTTTTGGTTTGTTGGTCATTATCAGGATATTCGTCTGTCTGGCCATTTGGGGAGTTTACATAAGCTACAATTACATTTTGTCCAGGCGTAAGGCTTATTTCAGGAAAAGTAAGGATTTCTGACTCAAGAGTTGCTAAATCTCCAGTCCAATTTTCTTCAACAGCAGCACCTCCGTTAATTGAATAACCAACTGTTAGCGAAGTTAAATTAATTTGCCCTAAATTTAGAATGGTAAACTGTGGACTTAAAGTTGATTCTGTAACATGTATCATAGCTGCTGGAACATTAATTGTTTGAAGCATTGCATCATACTCATTATCATTTGGGATAACCATTATTTCGTAAATATGAGGAGATCTAAACTGTTTAGTAATAACGATATCAGCCGTTGCAAGTGTTGTAAGAGGTTCAAATTCAAGTACAACTTCTCCAGTTTGATTAGCTAATTTAGCATCCAGTAATTCGCCATTAATGCTTATTGCGACATAAGCCATCGCTTCGGTATTTACTGTTAGCGAAGACATACCTATTGGAAGTGTCGATAGATACGTTGCAGCAACTTCGTCTGGAACACCAACATAAGGCATTAAAGAAGGATCTCCCATAACATGGTAAATTTCCCAGTAATACTTTTTTCTTGTCGAAGTACTCTCATTCACAGCCAAATTCCCCATATAATTCATTTGTCCAGCTGTAAAATAAGGGGCCTCATCATTTTCATGAAACAGATGATCATAAGTAGCTTGTGTTGTTCCTTCATAAGTGGGCTCTGCATTAATAGAGCTAGTTATTCCAACACTCCAGTAAAAATCTTCGTCCCAATAAGTTGAATTCGAGCCACCAAGATGTATTACTGCACCTTTTCCCTCTGCACGCAATAAAGCCTCGCCAAAACATTCGGCATCATCAAATTTGTTCGACAAACAACAGTTTCCTACACTAAAGAAATATTCATTTTCATTTTGAAGTCCAGGAATATCAGATGTTGTAAAACTTGGTCCCCCCCAACCATTTGAATTGCAATGTGCAGTATAACTAACAAAACCAACACCATCACTTATTTTTCCAATTATCTCAGAAGCTAATGAGTTAGAAGCAGGATGCAAATATATGTTATCAACGACATTATGCTCTGCATTAAAATAGTAATTATGTGCATAATTAACTTGTCCATTTCCATGTGTAGGAGCCCAAGTATTGTCATTACCGGCAACAAGAACGACCTCTGCAAGAAACGATGGATCAGGAAATGTATATTGTTCAAACATCAAAGTTTTATCAATTTGTGGTTGCAATTGTGCAACTGTGGTCGCAGAGAAACGCCCAAAATACATTTCGGGGATATAATCATCGCCACCGTCAAATTCACAATAATACATATCGGTTTTGTGTCCCGAACCCGAGAAAGTCGGAACCTGAGCCACATCACCAACAATCAACAAATATGTAGGAGCAGGATTCTCCGCCGTTCCAGCATCATATAATCCTTGCAAATATGTATGTATTGCATCAGTTGTTGTTCCAATAACATCAGTATATTGAACGTCAACATAAAATCCTTTTTTCGTTTTCCATTCAACAAAAGGAGCCAAAGCGTCTTCGAACATTCGATGAGAAATTATAACATATTTTATCGGATATTGCGAAAGAGCATCTTTTGACATAGGTGCTTTATAATTCCAAAGCTTATTATAAGCAGCAGCAAAAGCAGGTGAATATTTGTTAGCTTTTAAACTAGCCGATTTACTCATATCGCCATTTTTAAAAACCACTTCTACCTGAATATTGTTTTTTATTGTAAGAACATTCGATTCAATATCATACGAAAAAGGAGATACTGTAAGTTGAGCAACTTGAACACCTCGCATTTTGCTAATGTTTTCGACTTTAACTAGTTCAGTTTGGTAATATTCTTTATCAGTATATATTGATGCATTTTTCTCAAATGGCACAGTGGCTGGGTCTTGACTTTTCGACATTGAAGGCTGATTAGGAACTAAGGGAAACTCGGCACCGTACTCATTCAAATCGATAATCTGCTCGGTATAACTTATTATATTTATTTCAAACTCAGCGTTATGTGGCACCTCAATAAGCTTGGTCATTACAGGCAATTCGGGGTAACCAATATTATTATCAGGGAAATACTCAGGAACAATAATCCTCGAATAAAGTCCATCTTTAGTTTTAGCACTAATAACATACAATCCTTCAAGATCATTAGAAAAAACTAATTTTTGATCAGAATTTTGAACAAGAGCTGCTTTGGTTTTTGTTGAATTAAGAATCACTTGTGATTGAGCAAAAATAACATAAGAAACCATCACAAAAAGCAATAATAATGTAGTTTTTTTCATTATAAAAAATTTATTATTTAATACAGTAAAAGTACTTGTTTTTTTAAAATCTAAAAGACATTGTTTAAAATTTATACTAAAAGACCCAAATATGTTAATAAGGGTTGCTTTTGTTTGTCGGTAATCAAACATTATCCACATCTTCTTAAAATCAATATTACCAACAATGCTGCATAATAACTATCTAATTTCTGCAAAAAACATTGCCAATTTATCAGTTTGTATTATTCTTATTTGTATATTTGAACAATATTGTATTAATACTAACCTAGAAACAACATATTATGCGAACATTTACACAAAAGTTAATGGTAACTTGCCTTATTGCAAGTTTTTCTTATTGTTTGTTTTCACAAAGCTACAGCTCCAATTTGGATATTAATAATGTTAATGCCCTTATTAGACCAGTACCTAATCAATTTTGGGACTTGCAAGGACAATCAATGTACTTTGTTCCAATTGGAGCAGGAACATCAACTATTTTTACCAACACATTGTGGATTGGCGGATTTGACGAATCAGATAATTTACATTTAGCGGCAGAAAAATTCAGACAATATGGCAACGATTATATAGTTGGTCCACTATCATATAGCGATGAGTTATTTGTAGCTGACGGCGTTGAAAATATGTGGGACACCATTTGGGAAGTTGAAATAAGTGAAATAAATGATTTTTTATTAAATTTTAATAATCCAGATTATGAAATTCCGCAATCGATATTAGATTGGCCGGCACATGGAAATACAGAATTAGGTCAAAGTCACAATTTAGCTCCTTATTTTGATATTAATGAAGATGGAAATTATAATCCTTATGATGGAGATTACCCAAACATAAGAGGAGACAAATGTTTCTTTTTTATTTTTAACGATTTATGTGAACATACAGAATCAGGTGGCGAAGCATTAGGAGTCGAAGTTCATGGAATGGCTTATGCATTTAATTGTCCTGAAGACGATGCTTTTAATAATTCTATTTTCCTAAACTACAAAATTATAAATCGATCTCAAACAACTTACACAGACACTTATATCGGATTGTTTACAGATTTTGATATTGGTTATGCCAAAGACGATTACATAGGTTGTGATGTTGACAGGGGGTCATTTTACGCATACAATGGCGATGATTATGACGAAACAACCGAAGGAATTGTAGGTTTTGGAGAAAATCCACCTGCTCAATCTGCAACTCTACTCGGAGGTCCTTATAAAGATAGTGATGGAATTGATAATCCGCAACTTGATGGTCTAGGAAATCAAATTGTTGATGAAAGCATAAATGGATTAAATTTTGGTGATGGAATAATTGATAATGAGAGACTTGGAATGACAGGTTTCTATTATTTCAACAACAGTGGCACTGGAGCAAATCCGGCAACACTTGACCCAACAACACCATTGGAACATTACAACTATATGAGAGGATATTGGATAGATAACACATCGCTACTTTATGGTGGTACGGGACATTATAGTAGCACAAATACGACTTCGTCTAATGCTAAATTTATGTTTCCTGGAAATCCCTCATCAGACACACATAATTGGGGAACAGGTGGAGTTGAACTTGGTCCATGGTCCGAAGAGACAGAAAGCAACTCACCAGGAGATAGAAGAGGAATGTGTTCAACTGGTCCATTTACTTTGGCTCCAAATGATACAGCTGAAATGGATATCGTATTTGTATATGGGGTGGATATTAACACTAAAAGCAGTTCTAATGATGTTATGAAACAAAATATCGATATTATTCGTGACGGTTTCATAAATAACATAACGCCAGACGGAACTCCTTTTATTAATACAGGTATAATTAGAAACAGTACTAATATTATTATAACACCAAAAATTTACCCTAATCCTGCAAATAATTTTATTACGATTAAAGGAAACACAAGCGAAGAATGCTCAGTAGAAATATTAGACTTAAAAGGCAGTGTTTTAATTTCTAAAAACATGCAGAAAGGAGCAAATCAATTTAATATAGATATTAGCACTTTACCAGAGGCTGTTTATTTTATAAAAATAAATCAAAACAATACTATTACAACAAATAAAATGATTGTAATTAGATAGGATTTGTTGGTGCAAACGAAATCTAAAATATCTAAACTGCGTAGCAGAAAACGGATAAACACACAATAATATGTAATACATTACATAAAAAAAGCAGCAAACATGTAATACATTACATAAAAAAAGTAAAAAACATGTAATGGAATACATAAAATGATTATATTTGCAAAAAATAAAGCAAAATGGAAGACTTATACGCAGTAAGCAACAAATTAATAAATATTGTAAAAACAGATTTCTACAGAAGTCTATTTGAAGATATAGATTGGAATCAAAGACTAATTGAAATTCGAGGCTCTAGAGGTGTTGGAAAGACAACATTAATGTTGCAAAAAGCAAAAGAATACCATAATTTTAACTCGCAATCTGTATTATATGTATCGCTTGATGATTCTTATTTTTATAATCATTCTATCAAAGAAACTGCTATTCAATTTAGTCAATATGGTGGACAATATTTATTTATAGATGAAGTCCATAAATATCCAGAAAAATACAAAGCTTACGATTGGTCATCAGAAATAAAGAACATTTACGATCAGATTCCTGAATTAAAAATTGTCTATTCTGGCTCTTCAATTATTCAGCTTTATAAAGGGAATGGAGATTTAAGTAGAAGAAGGAGTACTTATAATTTAAATGGCTTATCATTCCGAGAATATCTAAGCATGAATAAAATACAAAATTTTAATTCTTTAACAACCGAAGAAATAATTATTGGTCATGTAGACATTGCAAATCAAATTATTGTTAAGATTAAAATACTCCCTCATTTTCAAAATTACATTAAACATGGATATTATCCTTTTTATTTAGAAAATCCAAAACAATACTATCAAAGAATAAAGAATATTGTGAATTTGATTTTAGAAATTGATATCCCATCGGTTACTGACATAAGTTTTGAGACTATAAATAAAATCAAAAAACTTCTTGCCGCAATTTCTTCTACTGTACCTTATACACCAAACCTCACAAGACTATCCTCAAATTTAAACATTTCGGATTTACGAACACTTTATAACTATTTAGGATTTTTAGAAAATGCTGAACTAATTTCATTATTGAGGGCAGATGCAACAGGAAATAAAATTTTGCAAAAGCCAGAAAAGATATTTCCAGATAATACAAATCTAATATATGCTTTGAATCAAACAAATGCTAAAATTGGTTTAATTCGAGAAACTTTTTTTAATAATCAATTAAGTTATTCAGATGTAGTAAACTATCCTAAAATTGGAGATTTTATTGTGAATAACAATTATACAATAGAAGTAGGTGGGAAAAATAAAGACTCCAAACAATTAAAAAACATCAACAATTCTTATTTCGCACTTGATAATATTGAAATAGGATTTGGCAACACAATACCTTTATGGCTTTTTGGTTTTTTATATTAGAAGGTGGTGATTTGCAATCCATTAAGGGTTTATTAAATAATATAGTACGCAGAATTGACGAAGACATTTTGTTGTTTTTCGAAACGCAAAATTAGCTAATAGCTCAGTTTATTACTTCCTTTGGTCGTGAGGGCTTCGCCGTTGTTTAACAATTCCTCTTGAAAATTTCATCTTAAACACAGACTATACTAACAAGCTCAAAACACAAACTTTCTAAATTAGGTTTAGATAAGCATAAACATAAGCAGCATTGTTGGGTTTTTAAAAATAAAACTTTAATTTTGAACGCTAATGGAATAATAAATTCCAAACTACATTATTAAAAAATAAACAATTATACAAACTAAAATTTAAAATTTACTAATTATGGAAAAAATCAATGTTTTAATTATTGGTGGCGGAGCATCAGGGCTACAAGCGGCGATAAGTGCAAAAACAAACCATCCCGACAAATCAGTAGTAGTTGTAAGGAAAGAAGACAAAGTATTGGTGCCTTGTGGCATCCCTTACATTTTTGGGTCATTACATACAAGTGATAAAAACATTTTGCCAGATAAAATGCTTACTGATATCGGAGTTGAAATAAAAATTGCAGAAGTTACTGGTGTTGATGTAGAAAAGAACTTTTGTACTTTAGCAAATAAAGAGAAACTATATTTTGATAAATTAATTTTTGCCACAGGTTCAATACCAACAATACCAAAATGGCTTAAAGGTGGCGATTTAGAAAATGTATTTTATATTCCTAAAGATAAGCAATATTTAGATGAGATGTTCATCAAATTGAAACCTTTGAAAAAAGTTATTACAATTGGTGCAGGTTTCATTGGAGTAGAGATGTCGGATGAGATGAATAAAGCTGGCTGGGATGTAACACTTGTAGAGCTAGAATCTTCGATATTAAGCAGAGCTTTTGATAAAGAATTTGGAGACAAAGCAGAAGAATTACTAAAATCTCGCGGCGTAAAAGTTATTACAAATAAAGGAGTAAAAGAGATTATCGGAAAAGATGGCAAAGTTTCAAAAGTGATATTATCAACAGGCGAGGAATTAGAAGCCGACGCAGTTGTTCTTTCGTTGGGTTATGTTCCGAATACTGAATTAGCAAAAAAATCAGGAATTGAATTAAATAAATTTGGATTTATCAAAACCTGCGAATACATGCGCGTTGATAATTGCTCAACTGATATTTTTGCTGTTGGCGATTGTGCAGAAAAAAGAGATTTCCTAACAAGAAAAATAAACACAACCATGCTTGCCTCAACAGCCTGTGCCGAAGCCCGAGTTGCCGGAATGAGTTTGTATGAATTAAGCCCTTGTAAATCATTTAGCGGAACAATTGCAATTTACGATACTGCTATTGGAGATACAGCTTTTGGTACTGCTGGAATTATCGAAGCAAAAGCAAAAGAAGAGCACTTTAGCGTAGTTGTTGGTAGCTTTACAGGAATGGACAAACATCCAGGCACATTAGAAGGAATGCACGAGCAAACTGTAAAATTAATTGTCGCTGCCGATTGCGGAATGATTATTGGCGGTGAAGTTTATGGCGGATCCAGTGTTGGAGAACTAACAAACTCTATTGGTTTCTTAATTCAAAGCCACGCAAACATAAAAACCTTACTCACAGCACAAATTGGTACGCACCCATTACTTACTGGGTCTCCGGCAGCTTATCCACTAATTAAAGCAGCAGAAATTGTTGCAAAAAAATTAAAATGTTAAGATAAACTGTGATTCTGTGATGCAGTAATACTGAGATTCTGTGATTCTGTGATACTGTGATACTGTAATCCAGTGATGCAGTGATACTGTGATTCTGTATACAACTCGAATTTTAGATTACTGAAACTCGAAACTCGAACCGAGCCGCAGGCGAGCTCACGACCGCAGGGAGTAAACTCAAAACTCGAAACTCAGGTTTTTAAATCATCAAGAGTTTTTTTTACAAAATATTCTTTTGGGTTTTTACCAGCTTCATAAATTTGTATGTTATCAATTTTATCAGGGAGGTATTGTTGTTCTACATAATTAGCTTTAAAAGAATGAGGATACTTATAGTTTTTCCCATAATCTAAATTTTTCATAAGCTTTGTTGGAGCATTTCTTAGATGTAATGGCACAGGTAAATCTCCTGTTTCACGAACTAATGCCAAAGCTTTATCAATTGCCATATAAGCCGAATTACTTTTAGAACTAGTTGCTAAATAAATTGTTGCCTCCGATAAAATTATCCGAGCTTCAGGCATCCCGATTTTGCTTACGGCATCAAAACATGTATTTGCAATTAACAAAGCATTAGGATTTGCAAGTCCAATATCTTCTGCTGCAAGAATAATTAATCGTCTAGCAATAAACTTAACGTCCTCTCCTCCTTCGAGCATACGAGCAAGCCAATAAACTGCCGCATCGGCATCGCTACCACGAACCGATTTAATAAATGCAGAAATAATATCGTAATGCTGTTCGCCCGATTTATCATAAATTGCAATATTTGCCTGCAAGCGATCAACCACCAGTTTATTCGTAATTGTTATTTTATTCTCTTTTGCCGAACTTGCGATTAGTTCTAAAAGATTAAACAATTTTCGAGCATCTCCACCCGAAAATCGATATAAAGCATCTCTTTCTTTAATCTTAATATTAATCTTTTTCAACTCCACATCTTCTTTTATTGCTTTATCCATAAGCAAATCAAGATGCTTCTCCTCCAAATGTTTTAGTACATAAACTTGACAACGTGACAAAAGCGGAGAAATCACTTCAAACGAAGGATTTTCTGTTGTTGCACCAATCAGAGTTATAGTTCCATCTTCAACAGCACCCAACAAAGAATCTTGCTGAGATTTACTAAACCTATGAATTTCATCAATAAAAAGTATAGGATTTGATTTTGAAAAGAGATTTTGTTTACTAGCTTTTTCTATAACTTCGCGCACATCCTTAACTCCACTATTAACCGCACTAAGAGTATAAACTATTCTATCGGAGATACTACTAATAATATTCACCAAAGTAGTTTTACCAACCCCTGGAGGTCCCCACAAAATCATTGAAGGGATATTGCCAGATTCTATTGCATTTCGCAAAGTAGCATTTTTGCCGACAAGATGTTCTTGACCTGCATAATCGTCAAAGCTTGTTGGACGCAAACGTTCTGCTAATGGTTTTGTTGGTAACATATTAAAACTATAATCGGTAAAAATACAAAATTGATTTGAGTAATAGAAATAATGATAAATAATAATCAGAGCAAACGCATACTTTTTCAAACATTAATATTGGGAAAAATTGTATATGTCCTCTGGACAAATTGTTTAGAGTGTAATCGTTTTTTACTGATGCTAAAGCCCTCTTATGTTTGCAAAATTGAATTTAATGATTTTTATTTACAAATAAAAGGAATGACAATGGGAAAAAGAATTTGCCCTAGGCAACAAGTATTTTATTGTATGCCGACCGTTAGAAAACT
>Ga0265295_1000094_pt1 | contig 174472 bp, 149 predicted proteins | sample Munlansysbiofilm_FD_192503 | JGI IMG/M metagenome (GOLD analysis project Ga0265295, IMG submission 192503) | Leachate microbial communities from a municipal landfill in Southern Ontario, Canada - Methane capture system biofilm | ecosystem: Engineered > Solid waste > Landfill > Unclassified ...
GAGGACAGTTTTTGCCGATTTCGCCGGGCAATAGTCGAACTATTGCCCAAGAAAACGGTGAAAAATGGACCGGCGAGGCCGTTTTGCAGCCGACGATCCTCAAGTCCGACAGGCTCCTAGCTACCGATCACGGCAAGCACCCCGTCATTGACGAGCTGGCGGGCGCAGATCGCCGCAGGCGCCGCCTCACCCTGGTCGTCGCAGACCCTGACCTCCAGCGGATGGCCGAGCAGCCCGCCCTTGGCGTTCTGCTGCTTGACCAGCAGCTTCACCGCGTCGGCGATGCCCTGGCCTTCGTTGGCGTATTGCCCGGTGATCGGTGCCTGCACGCCGATCCTGATCGGGGTCGCAGCCAGCGCCTGGGTCGCCCCCAGGCCCGGCGCGACGGCCATCAGGGCCCACAGCATCGTCTTGTAAAACGGTCGCATCATGGTCTCCTTGTGAAAACGAACCAGCGATTTCGCCCTCCGCGGCGATCCGCGAGGGTTCTCCTGCCGCTGCGGCCGGGATCGCCGGCCACGCCGCAGCCGTGCAACATAGCGTGAGCACAATCGTTCGACATTAGTGGTTGTACCAATCAAACCGCAAAAGGTTGCACTTATAGTTGGCGCGCTCTTCCCATTTCCTCGGGCGGTGCAACCGCTGCCGATTCGAACGCAAACCAGGTGCAACCATGACCATCACGACCATTGGTGTGAAGCTCGACGAACAGGTGCGCCAGCGAATCCGCGCCGCCGCCGAGGCGCATGGCCGCACCCCCCATTTCGTCGTCAAGCAGATGATCCTGCAGGGCCTCGAGCGCCTCGAGCGCGGCGAGCCGCTGCAACCCGCCGCCGCAGGCGATGACGGCGAAACCCCGCCGCCCCCGCCGGCCGAGGCCGACGCGGCGCAGATCGTGCCGTTTCTCGATCTCGCGCAGGAGGTGCAACCGCAGACCGTGCTGCGCGCCGCGATCACCGCCGCCTACCGTCGCCCCGAGACCGAATGCGTTCCCGCGCTGCTGTCTCAGGCCGCCTTGCCGCCCAGGCTGGCCGCTGCCGCGCAGCAGACCGCGCGGTCGCTGGCGACCAGGCTGCGCGCCAAGCGCACCCGGGGGATTGTCGAGACCCTGCTGCAGGAATACGCGCTGTCGAGTCAGGAGGGCATCGCGCTGATGTGCCTGGCCGAAGCGCTGCTGCGCATCCCCGATACCCCGACGCGCGATGCGCTGATCCGCGACAAGATCGGCTCGGGCGACTGGCAAAGCCACCTCGGCACCGGTCGCTCGCTGTTCGTCAACGCGGCGACCTGGGGACTGCTGCTCACCGGCAGGCTGGTGGCGACCAGCAGCGAGGCCAGCCTGTCGTCGGTGCTCACCCGGCTGGTTGCGCGCAGCGGCGAGCCGGTGGTGCGCGGCGGCGTGAACATCGCGATGCGGCTGATGGGCGAGCAGTTCGTCCTCGGCCAGACCATCGCCGACGCGCTCGCCAACAGCCGCAAGTGGGAGGCCAAGGGCTTTCGGCATTCGTACGACATGCTCGGCGAGGCGGCGCTGACCGCGCATGACGCCGAACGCTATCTGCGCGACTACGAGCAGGCGATCCACGCCATCGGCAAGTCGGCGCAGCGCCGCGGCATCTACCAAGGCCCGGGAATTTCGATCAAGCTGTCGGCGCTGCATCCGCGCTACGGCCGGGCGCAGCGCCGCCGGGTGATGGACGAACTGCTGCCGCGGCTGACGCACCTGGCGCGGCTGGCACGGCAGTACGACATCGGTCTGAACATCGATGCCGAAGAGGCCGACCGGCTGGAGATTTCGCTCGACCTGCTCGAAAGCCTGTGCTTCGACCCGGCGCTGCAGGGCTGGAACGGTATCGGCTTTGTCGTGCAGTCCTACCAGAAGCGTGCACCCTTCGTGCTCGACTTCCTGATCGACCTCGCGCAGCGCTCGAGGCGCCGGCTGATGGTGCGGCTGGTCAAGGGCGCCTACTGGGATACCGAAATCAAGCGCGCGCAGGTCGACGGTCTCGAAGGCTTCCCGGTGTTCACCCGCAAGGTGCACACCGACCTGTCCTACCTCGCCTGCGCGCGCAAGCTGCTGGCTGCGCCTCAGGCCGTGTTCCCGCAGTTCGCCACCCACAACGCGCACACCGTCGCCGCGATCCACGCCATGGCCGGGGAGAATTTCTACCTCGGCCAGTACGAGTTCCAGTGTCTGCACGGCATGGGTGAACCGCTGTACGAGGAGGTCGTCTCCGCTGCCGGGATGAACCGCCCCTGCCGCATCTACGCCCCGGTGGGGACGCACGAAACCCTGCTCGCCTACCTGGTGCGCCGGCTGCTCGAAAACGGCGCCAACACCTCGTTCGTGCACAGGATCAACGACCCCTCGCTGAGCCTGGACGAAATCATCGCCGACCCGGCCGAGGTCGCCGCGCGCATCACTCCGCTGGGCGCGCCGCACGACAAAATCGTGCTGCCGCGCGCGCTGTACGGCAGCGAGCGCGCGAACTCGGCGGGGTTCGACCTCAGCAACGAGCAGCGCCTGGGGTCGCTCACCGCGGCCGGGCTGGCCGGGGTCGACACCGCCTGGATCGCGCGGCCCATCCTCGCCAGCGGCGAGGTCGACGGGCCGTCGCGCCCGGTGCGCAACCCGGCCGATCTGCGCGACCAGGTCGGCTCGGTCACCGAGGCCACGCCCGAGCTGATCGACACCGCCGTCGCGCTCGCGCTGCAGGCAGCGCCGGTGTGGCAGTCGACTCCGGCGGCGGACCGCGCTGCGATTCTGTCGCGCGCCGCGGACTTGATCGAGGAACGCCTGCCGCGGCTGGTCGGGCTGATCGTGCGCGAGGCCGGCAGGACGCTGCCGGCGGCGATCGGCGAGGTGCGCGAAGCCGTCGACTTCCTGCGCTACTACGCCGCGCAGGTGGCCGCGCGTTTCCACAATGCCGAGCACCGTCCGCTCGGGCCGGTGGTTGCGATCAGCCCGTGGAACTTCCCGCTGTCGATTTTCACCGGCCAGATCGCCGCGGCGCTGGCCGCGGGCAACGTGGTTCTGGCCAAGCCGGCGGAGCAGACCCCGCTCGTCGCCTACACCGCAGTGCATCTGCTTCTCGAGGCCGGAGTGCCGCCTGGCGCGCTGCAACTGCTGCCGGGCGACGGCCGGGTCGGCGCGGCGCTGGTCGCCGACTCCCGGGTGCGCGCAGTGCTGTTCACCGGATCGACCGAGGTGGCGCGGCTGATCCAGGCGCAACTCGCCCAGCGGCTGGACGCCGGCGGACTGCCGATTCCGCTGATCGCCGAGACCGGCGGGCAGAACGCGATGGTCGTCGACTCGTCGGCGCTGCCCGAGCAGGCAGTGGCCGACATCATCGCGTCGGCGTTCGACTCGGCTGGCCAGCGCTGCTCGGCGCTGCGCATCCTGCTGGTGCAGGAAGACGTCGCCCCGAGGCTGCTCGACATGCTGCGCGGCGCGATGGCCGAACTCACCATCGGCCGCCCCGACCGTCTCGACACCGACGTCGGCCCGGTGATCAGCGCCGAAGCGCGCGACACCATCGATGCACATATCGACGCCATGCGCGGCCGCGGCCTGCGCGTCGACGCGCCCGCGCTTGCCCCCGACACCCGGCACGGCTGGTTCGTCGCCCCGACGCTGATCGAAATCGAATCGATCGACGTCCTCGGCCGCGAGGTGTTCGGCCCGGTGCTGCATGTGCTGCGCTACCGCAGCGGCGAGCTCGACGCCGCGATCGACGCGGTCAATGCGCTCGGCTATGCGCTGACCTTCGGCATCCACAGCCGCATCGACGAAACCATCGCGCATGTGATTTCGCGCATCGAGGCGGGCAATATCTACGTCAACCGCAACATCATCGGCGCGGTGGTCGGGGTGCAGCCGTTCGGCGGCCACGCGCGCTCGGGCACCGGGCCGAAGGCCGGCGGGCCGCTCTACCTGCGCCGGCTGATCGCTCCGGCATGCGCCCCCTTCCTGCGCTGCGCCGATCCGCCCGACGCACTGCGGCAGTTGATCGCGGCGCTGCACGGCCACGGCATCGACATCGAAGCGCTGCGCACCTACGCCCGCCAGGCGCCGGCGCTCGAACCCGCGGTGCTTCCCGGCCCGGTGGGCGAGCAGAACCAGTACCTGGTCAAGCCGCGCGGCGCGCTGCTGTGCCGCGCCGACAGCCGCGACGACCTGTTGCGCCAGGTCGGCGCGGCGCTGGCCAGCGGCAACCGCGCGCTGCTGTCCGGCCCGCACGCCGACGCCGTTGCCGCGCTGATTCCCGAGGCGCTGCGCGGGCGCGTCCGCCAGGTCGCCGCCGACGACGCCCCGGACGCGGCGCTGTACTGCGGCGATCCGGCCGGACTGCTCGCGCTGCAGGCCGAGGTCGCGCGCTACGAACACGCTGTGGTTCCCGTCCACGCCCTGCCCCGCGACAGCCTGGTCGATGCCGACTACCCGCTGGAACTGCTGCTGCACGAACAGTCGATCAGCGTCAACACCGCCGCCGCCGGCGGCAATGCCAGCCTGATGACCATCGGCTGACGCCGCGCGGCGCCATCGGCTCGGTCGCCCGCGCATGTCCCGGCCCAGAGGGATCAAGAACACTTGCGGCGGCCCTGCATTTTTCAGGAATCCGCCACCGGTGCGTCTTCGCCCAATTGCACAGGCGGCACCCAGAAAAAACCCCAGGCATGGGTCAGGGTGCCCAGACGCTCGCTCGAAGTCCAGCTGATTAGCCACGGTGAACTGAGCAGCCCGAGCGCGATGGGCGAGAACCACAGGCCGATCTGCGGATCGAACCAGGCCAGCGAGGCGAAGGCCAGGCCGAGCAGCAGGTGCTCGCGCAGTCTGCGCAGCACCGACAGCACCGGGATGCTGCGGGCCTCGCGCACCTGGGCCGCCCAGCCGGAGGGAATTCCCACCACCATTTCCACAAGGCTCTTGGTCTGGGCCACCATGGTCACCGGCGCCATCAGGACCGCCAAGGGAATGTCGAGCGCAACGGATCGCAGGATGCGCGTGGTGCCGCCGAATCTGCGCCTGCGGGCGGCGGACGCCAACATCCAGATCAGGCCCATCAACTTGGGACCGAACAACAGCAGCAGGGTCAACCACAGCACCCAGGAGGTCGACAGGCTCTGCAGCGCGGCGTCGCTGGAAAAGAACACCTGCGCTGCGCTGGCCAGCAACAGCACCAGCCAGAACGGGGACATCAGGTAGGCCGCAGCGCCCAACAGCAGGTGCAGCCGATTGACCCAGTGCAGCCCCGAGGTGCCGAGCAGCCGCAGATGTTGCATATTGCCCTGCATCCAGCGCCGGTCGCGCTTGACATAGTCGACGATCGACGGCGGGAATTCCTCGTAGCTGCCGTCGATCATCACCATGTGCACCGCCCAGCCGCGGCGGCGCAGCAGTGCCGACTCGAAAATGTCGTGGCTCTGGATATGGCCGCCGAAAGGAGGTTTTCCCGGCAACTCGGGCAGGCCGCAGCTTTGCGCGAACGCGCGCGTGCGCACGATCGCGTTGTGCCCCCAGAAACTGGCCTCCGATCCCGACCACCACAGCAGCCCGGCACTGGCGATGGGGCCGTAGGCCTCGCTGGCGAACTGCATCCAGCGCTGGAACAGGGTGCGCGCGTTGGTGATCATCGGCACCGTCTGCAGCAGGCCGATCGATGGCCGTGCCTCCATGATCGACGCCATACCGACGATGGCGTCGCCGCTCATCAGGCTGTCGGCGTCGAGCACCAGCATGCACTCATAGGCCGCGCCGAACCGGCGCACCCATTCGGCGATATTGCCCGGCTTGCGCGCGGTGTTGTGTTCGCGCCGGCGGTAGTACACCGCGATGGGAGCCTCGCGGGCGACTTCGAGCCACGCCGCCTGCTCGCGCCTGCCGTTGCTTTCGTCCGAGTCGCTCAGCACGAAAAAGTCGATCCAGGGCGCTCCCCCCGCGGCGGCGATGGAGCGCGCCATGGTGAGCACACGGCCGAAGGTGGCGTCGACATCCTCGTTGTAGACGGGCATCAGTACCGCGACCCGATGCCGCAGCGTCTGCGCCGGACGGGGCACCGCGGTGAAGCCTGGATGACCCCCGCTGATCAACTGGTAGAAGCCGATCGCGGAGTTCACGAAGCCGAAGGAAATCCACGTGAACAGCGGCATGAACACCACCAGCAGCACGATGTCGATGGCGTTGACCTGCTCGCGTGCGAGCACCATGCGCAACTGCGTGGACGCGGCGAGCGCCAGCACCAGCGTCAGCGCAATGAGCAGCAGGCGTTTGACCAGCAGACCTTGCGGCTGGGTCTTGACTTCGATCGACCCCGGCGGCGGGCCGTCCAGTCGCTGGATGGGCATGTCCAGCGCGGCTTCGGGGGGCAGCATCGCGGGCGTGGATTCGGCTGCGCGATCGGCGGACGATGGGTTCAAAGCTCAGTCTCCGAGCGCGATCACGACGGTTTCACTCAGCGCCTGCGCGCCGCGGCGCAGGAACAGGCGGAACTCCTTTTGCGCCAGACCGGTCAGCCGCAGGTCGAGCACGACCCGCCAGGCGTTGTTGCGGCCGTACAGCGGGTGAGCGCGCAGGCCGATGACCGCGGCGGCCGGCAGGTTGGCCACCGCCTGCACGCCGCAGGCCTCGTCGAGCCCGGCGAGCACGTCGCCGTGAAAGTCGATCACGTACTTGCGCTGGGTCGGATCGGGCGGCTCGTGCACCGGGCCGGAGGGTCCGATCAGCAGATTGCGGCAATGCGCGTTGGTATCGGTGCTGGGATCGGCCGAAGTCCAGGTCAGGCGGTATGCCAGGTCGCGGCGCTGCCCGGCACGGGCCGGTTCGTCGGCGACCCAGAACGCGCCGATGTTGTCCACGGTCTCCGAAATCGACGCCATTTCGTAGAGCATCACGCTGCCCGTGCCCCAGTCGCCCTGCGGCTGCACCCACAGCGAAGGCCGCAGTTCGTAGAACAACTCGTCGTCCTCGTAGCTGCAGAAATCGCGGTTGCGCTGCATCAGGCCAAAGCCGCTGGGGTGATCGGCGCGAAAGGCGTTCATGCGCGCCGCAGGCGGGTTGCGCAGCGGACGCCAGATGCGCTCGCCGATCCCGGTGCGGATGGCCAGACCCCCGGAGTCGTGCACCTGCGGGCGCCAATCGCCAATGGCATGGGCATGCGGCATGCCGTCGGCGCGCGTCTGGTCGTACAGGAACATGCTGGTTTGCGGCGCGATGCCCAGGCGCTGCACGTCGCGCCGCAGGAACAGGGTGCAGCGCACGTCCTGCACCACGTCGACGCCCTCGCGCCGCCGGGTGTCGATGGCATACGCCCCGGTCAGCGACGGGCCGTCGAGCAGGGCGTGGGCGATCACATGGTCGTCCGACGGCTGCTCGATCCAGAAATCGGTGAATGCCGGAAACTCCTCCAATTCGCCCAGGCCGGTGTCCACGGCGATGCCCCGCGCCGAAAGACCGTAGCGGTTGGACGTTCCCGAGCAGCGAAAGTACGACGCCGAGAGAAACGCCATCCAGTCGGTGCGCGCGTCGGGTGCGAGCACGCGCCACCCGGCCGCATCGACCGCCTGCCCGCCGCCGAACAGCCCGCGGGTGTCAATCAGCTTGCGCGCCACGCCGTGGTCGACGACATGGATCGACACCGGCAGCGGCGCCACGCCGCGGCGCGTCGGGAACAGGCGCACCGTGCCGGTGACGTACTCGGCGGCGCCGTAGGCCATGCGCACGAAACTGTCCCAGTCCGCCGCCGCGTGCGCCGACGGGCGCGGCGCGACGTAAGGCTGAGTCGCCATTCGGCGCGCGCGATCGACCAGCAGATCCCAGGAGAACCGGCGTGGCGGCCCCCAGCGCCCGCCGCCGGGCCGCCCCAAGGCGGGGTGCGCCCCCCCGGGGGGCAGCGACGGCGAAGCCGGAGCGTGGGGGCCGTCCACCCCGCCGCCGGCGGCAAATGCCACGCCAGGCTGAAGCAATCCGGCGGCCAGCGACGCAAGGGCTCCGCCAACCTGGCGGCGGGTAAATCGGGGAGTGGAATCGGACATGGTTGGTGACGGCCGTTGGGGCATTGCGTTGGATCAGGGGCCGGAGGACCCGGATTTCGGGCTTGATGCGGCCGGCGCCTTGCGCCAGCCGATGATCGCCAGTTGTCCCGAACGCACCGGCCCGCCGACGATCTGCGTGCGACGGCCGTCGCTGGGGCCGGCGATGATGGCCACGCTGCGCGCCGTGCCGTCGCGATCGAGCACGCAGATGCTGCTGCCTTCGTGTTCGGGTTGTGTCGAGCAAAAGGGGGCAAAGGCGAGCGCTGCGTTGGGCACCAGCAGCACATCGTGGCGCAGCGGCAGGGTCAGCTTGACCGTGGCCGCGGAGGTCGGCGCAATGCTCGGGTCGGGGGCGAGTGCGAACACGGCCTGGCGCACCCCCGTCGGATCGGTGTCGATTCGCAGCAACCTGGCATCGCGCTCTGCACCGTCGGTCCCGGCGACGATCACGCGCGCCGGCATGCCCGCAGGCAGCGGCCCGATGCCTGCGGGAAGCGGGACGACCAGGTGAGCGGCGGCCCCCAGAGGCGCCAGCTCGAGCAGCGCCTGTCCGGCCTGTACCCGGCTTCCCGGCTCGATCAGCCGCTGCACCACCACGCCGGCGAACGGAGCGCGCGGCAGTGAAGTCAGCAGATCGGCCATATCGTCGTCCAGGCGGCGCCTGGCCGCCTCCAGCAGCTCGCGATCGCGCCGCACCGCAAGCGCGGCTCCGGCCGCCGCGACACGCGCGGACTCCATCTCGTTCAGCGAGGGCACGCGGTGGTCCGACTCGCGCCACACCCTGGCGTAACGCGCCAACCGATTCCGGGCCAGCCTGGAATCGATCGAGGCGCGCGCGAGCTGGTCGTGCGCGGCCTGCAGCGCCGAGCGATCGGCGGCGAGGGTCTGCGCGAAGCCGCTGGTATCGACCACGGCCACCGCCTGGCCGGCCGCCACGGTCGTGCCTGCAGCCGCCGGCAGCGCGATGATCAGCGCGTTGCGCGGCGCGCGCACCGTGACCTCGCCGGTCAGGTACACCCGGCCCGAGAGGGTCAGATGCGGACGCAGGTCGCCCTGAACGATCGGCGCCATGTAGTACGGAGTGGTATTGCCTTCGAGAAAACGCAGCAGCAGCCAGCCCGCCACGCCCAGCGCCAGCAGCAATAGCGCAATGCTGATCCAGCGACGCGCGCGACTGCTCGGACGCACATCGAGCAGGGCATCGACCTGAGACGGCTCCCCCGGCTCAATCACCGCAGCCTCCGCAGTCCCCCGGCGCGCTGCCGGCCGTCGTGCACAGTCTGGCCCGGATGCTGCGCAGACCGGCGTCGGTCCACAGGTCGATCGCCGCCTGCGCCAGGCTCGCCTGGGCGTCGATGTGCGCCTGGCGCACCGCCAGCACCGCGGTTTGCGCCACGTAGACGGTGGCGAAATCGCCGGTGCCCAGGCGGTAGGCAGCGCGCGCGTCGTCCGCAGTGCGCTCGGCGTCGCTTTCGGTCTTGGCCAGATCCGCCTCGCGCTCGCGCGCCGCGGTCAGCGCGGCGCGCACGCTAGCCGCTTGCGCGTCGTCGCACGCCGCCGCAGCGCCGTCGGCGTCGAGCCGCGGCACTTGCGCGCCGCCATCGAGCCACGACCCCAGTTGCGCGGGAGCAACGGCGGCACGCCGCGCCAGTGTCGCCTCGGCTGCAACCAGGCGGGCCTGTGTGTCGGCCAGCGCGCTGGCATGGGTGCCCAGCAGCGACTGCGCCAGCCCGCCGTCGACCGCCGAGACCAGGCCGGCCTCGCGGCGCCAGCGGGCGTAGTCGGCATCGTCGTGGAATCGGTCCTGGAAAGCCTGGCGCAAGTCCAGGATCGCCTGCAGGCGGCGCACCTCGACATAGGCGCGCGCGATGCGCGCGGCCTTGCGCTGACGCGCCTCAGCCAGCCGCATAGCCTGCAACTCGGGGTCTACGGGTGGCCGATGCAGGCCGCCTTCGATCCAGCGCGCCAAGCGAACGCGCCAGTTCTGCGGACGCGGCTGCAGGTTGTTGTCCAAATCCCGGGCTTGGCGCCTCAGCAGCGGATCGGCCGCCAGCCCGTCGTCGATCAAACGCGCCAGTAAGGGATCGCCCGCCGCCGTCCACCACGGCATGGCGGCAGCGGCGTCGGCGCTGAGCGTGACCTCGGATGCCTGCGGGCTGGCCGGGTTTTGCAGCACGGCGCAACCGCCCAACGCACACAGTATGAGCAACCCGCTCCATAGGGCTTGGAATGTTCGATACAAGGTGCGTCGGAATCCGCTTCGAGAAGCAAGAATTGCTGCTGTGATGGGAGGATTGTAAGAAGTATCGCGAACGGCCTGCGCGCCCTTCGCTTTGTGCCGGGCCATGCGCAAGCCCTCGTGCCTGGGCTAGGCGCAGGGCGACGGCCAACGCCCAGAACTGGGGCGTCATCAGAAGTCCTCCGCACGAATCAGCGCATAGTCGAGATGGTCGAACAGCAGCACGGTGACGACACCGCCCAACACATAGAGCGCGGTACTTACTTGCGGTTGCCGGTAGTCTTGCTCAGGTAGCGCTGCAGCGTCTTCTGCGTGGGCGGCGCAGCTGCGACGTGCGAATCTCCCCCTCCCAGCCTCCCCCACGAGTGGGGGAGGTGAGGATAGAGCAGAAAATCAGAAAAAAACGCACTGAAATACCCTGCCGCCTGAGCGCAGACGGCTGAACATGGGACAATTTTCACTTGAGCATTCTGCACTATCCGCCGCGCCCTCGAGTTGAGTTCATCCCCCGCGACACAAACAAACCTTCGATCTGGCAGACACCTTGAAGATCCTGTTCGATTTCTTCCCCATCATCCTGTTTTTCATCGTGTTCAAGGTGGCGGGCATCTACGCCGCCACGGCGGTGACCATCGCCGCAACCTTCGCGCAGATCGGCTGGGTCTGGTTCAGGCACCGCAGAATCGAGCCGATGTTGTGGCTGAGCCTGGCTGTCGTCGTCGTCTTCGGCGGCGCCACCCTGCTGTTTCACAACGACACCTTCATCAAATGGAAACCCACCGTGCTGTACTGGCTGTTCGCCCTGATTCTCGCCGGGGCGCAACTGCTTCAGGGTAAGAATCTGATGCGCGCCCTCATGGGCAAGCAGATGCAGCTCCCCGACCCGATCTGGAACCGGGTCAACTGGTCGTGGGTGGCGTTCTTTGCGCTGATGGGCGTGCTCAACATCGTGATCGCCTACAACTTTTCCACCAATCTCTGGGTGGACTTCAAGCTGTTCGGCAGCCTGGGGCTGACGCTGGTGTTCGTCCTCGGGCAGTCGCTGCTGCTGGCCCGGCACATGAAGCTGGACGAAAACGCCTGATGCCTGTCTCGATGTCCCGACTGGCGCGTATCGAAATGCTGTTGCAGCAGGCGCTCGAACCCGAAACCCTGCAGGTCATCGACGATTCCGCCGCGCACGCCGGACATGGCGGATTCGATGCGCAGGGCAGTCATTTCCGCGTGCGCATCGTCAGTGCGCAGTTCATCGGCAGGTCGCGCCTTGCCCGGCATCGCCTCGTGTATGATGCCTTGGCTTCGATGATGCACCACGAGATTCATGCGCTGGTGCTCGATTGCCAGGCCCCCGGAGACCCCCCCGAGGTCAGTGCACACTAAAAAATGCCGGTCCGTGCCCCCTGGCCATTTGTTCCCTCCCCTTTTGGATGACTTCATGTTCAAACTCTCCCGCATTCTGGCCGCCGCAGCGTTGAGCTGCGCGTTCGCCGCCCCCGTCTGGGCGCAGAACATTGCCACGGTGAATGGCAAGCCCATCCCGCAGTCCCTGGCCGACTCCGTGGCCAGCAGCATGGCCAAGCAGCAAGGTCAGCCCGTCACGCCCCAGCTCAAGGAAATGGTCAAGAACGAGCTGATCAGCCGCGAAGTGATGGTGCAGGAAGCCGACAAGCTCGGCCTCGACAAAGAACAGGCGGTGCAGGACGAAATCCGCATCTCGCGGCAGAACATCCTCATCCGCGCGCTGTTCAACGCCTATCTGCAAAAACATCCGGTCACCGATGCGCAAATCAAGGCCAAGTATGACGAATTCACCAAGAACTTCGGCACCACCGAATACAAGGCGCAGCACATCCTCGTGCCCAGCGAAAAGCAAGCGCAGGACATCATCGCCCAACTGAAAAAGGGCGCGAAGTTCTCCGAGCTGGCGAAGAAATACTCCAAGGACACCGGCAGCGCGGCCAACGGCGGCGATCTGGGCTGGTCCACCCCCAACAACTATGTGCCGCCCTTCGCCAAGGCCCTAGAAGCCCTCAAGCCCGGCCAGTACACCCAGACCCCGGTGCAGAGCCAGTTCGGCTGGCACGTGATCAAGCTCGACGCCACCCGTCCGGCCAAACCGCCCACCCTGGAGCAGATCAAGCCGCAGATTCAGGCCGAACTGCAGCGTGAAGAAATCACCAAGTATCAGGACGAACTGCGCGCCAAGGCCAAGATCACCGAGTGATCCGTCCGCTTCCTGCTGACAAAACGCCTGCGACTGCGGGCGTTTTTTTCATCTGGCCCGCGACTGCGGACATTTTTTCATCGCGCCTGCCGCCGTGCTTCAAGACCCTGGAAACAGCAGTTTGTGCACCGTACTGTTGTCGATGGGCTCGTCGAACAGGTCGCGCGCGAGCAACTGGCTGCCGAGAAGCTGCGGGGCGAACAGCACATCGGGCTGGACGCGCCGGATTTTGTTCACATGGCGCACGTCGTTGACCCCGGCGATGGTCTTCACGCCCGGGGCCAATTCCTTCACGGCGAGCACGGCGAAGGCGTTTTCGGCATCGTCGTCATGCAGGGTGAGCACGGCTTTCGCCCTGGGCACGCCGGCGAGTTCGAGGACATCGCTGTGCTTGGCGTCCGCGGTGACGACGTCGGCGGTTTCAGGAAAAGGAGAGGGATGACCGCTGGGCGCGATGATGGTGACCGGCACGCCGCGGCTGCTGAGTTCCTTCCACATGGCGTAGGCCAGGCTGGATGTGCCGATGATGACGTAATGGTTCTTGCGCTGCTCGCGTTGCATTTTGCCCTCCAGGGTCCGTTTCAGACTGCCGCCGATCAATGGCCCGATCACCACCGACAGCGTGGTGGCGAAGATTGAAATGCCCAGCACGATCATCGACACGGTGAACATGCGCGCCTGCGTCGTGTGCGGCACGATGTCGCCGTAACCCACCGTGGACATGGTCTCGATGGCGTAATAAAACGCCGTGGGCAGACTGTGGATCGGCGGGGTGTATCCGGCGCCAAACCACAGGCTGCCCAGTGTGCCATAGATCAGCAGGCTGCCCACGCCCAGCAGGGCGAACAGCGAGCTGGCGGCCAGACTGCTGCGGGCGAAGCGCCTGGCGTACAGCAGCAGTGCCAATTGCAGCAGGCCCGAGAGCACGAAGGTTGCGCTCAGGCCATGCGTGGCCCACAGCGCCAGCCCGGCTGACAGGGCGCCGAGCAGCAAGGCGAGCACCCAGGCCACGCGCGCCTGCAGCAGCAGTCCCGGCACCATCAGCATGAGCCCGATGCCGATGATCACATGCGGAAACGCGGCCAGATCGGCCAGGCCAGACAGACCATCCGCCCCATGCGCCAGGATGCCGAGCACGGCTTGGCGCATCTGCACGAATTGCGGACTGATCTGCACCACGCCCGTCAGCACCGCCAGCACGGCGATGAGCCAATGCGGCCCGTTTTGCTCCAGCCAGTTGAAAAACAGCCGCGCCGCCGTGCTCGCCCTGGCCTTGAGAACCCGCCAGAGGCTGGCCTTGGGCAGCGGGGGCTTGGGAGTGTCGCGGGGAAGGGAGGGTGTCGCCATGGCGTAAGTATCGGCGATCCGCGGCTCTCAAGGAAACGCAGGGCCGCCCCAAGTTTCCTTGACCCCCACGGGGGGCGGGTCGGCGAGCCGACCCTGGGGGCGCTCATGAGGAAACGCACGGCCGCCCGAAGTTTCCTCATCCCCTCGGGGGGGCTGACGCGAAAGCGGCAGGTCTGGGGGCGCTCTCAAGGAAACGCCGGGCCGCCCCACTCGGTTCAAGTGGTTAAAGTAACACCTCCACTTTGGCACAAAGATGCCGCTGCGGGTGGGGGCGTCCATCGCATTGCCTTCAACTTGAGCGAAGTAGCGTTGGTGGTGCGCTGGAGCGAGAACGTGTCCACACTGCCCGTTTTCGCCTTCCGCGCCCCAAGCCCGACAGTCTCCCAGGGCATTCCCCTCCGGCCCACTCAATGCATTTCGCCCCGGATGTACAGATCGCCCTTGAGGCTGGCGATGTAGGCGGCGATGTCCTGCAGATCCTGCGTGTCGTACTGCGCCACCATGCCGCTCATGATGGGGTTGTTGCGGCCGTACAGCGGGGTCTGGTGCTTGGCCTGGTATTGCTGCAGGGCGTGGAACAGATAGCTCTGGTACTGGCCGGCCAGCTTGGGGTAGTTGGGGGCGATGGGCTTGTCCAGACCGGCGCCGTGGCAGGCGATGCAGCCGCCCTTGTTCACCAGTTCTTCACCCCTCTTGATGTCGGCGGCGTGGGCGGCGCTCGCAAGGGCAAGAACCGCGGCGGCCGCAGCCAGTGAGTCAGTGAATCGTTTCATGTCGGATCTCCTCATTTGATTTTTTGGTTTTTGGCAACGGCGTAGTACGCCGACAGATTGGCGATCTGCTGCGGGGACAGTATGGAAGCGACCGACTGCATCGTCGGGTTGTGGCGCACGCCGCTACGGTAATCCTCAAGACATTGCGCGATGTAGGCGGCGCTTTGCCCATCGAGCATGGGCGCGCGGTAGACCTCGGGGAACTCGGTCTTGAACCCGCCATGCGCGTTATGGCAGCCTTCGCACATGACGACTTCGTCTTTGCCTGCGGCGGCGTTGCCCGTCACGGTTTGCGCTTGTGCGCTGGCGGCGAGGAAAAAGCTCATCAAGAGCGCACTGATGTAAGGTTGTTTCATGATGGATCCAGAGTGAGTCGTGCAATGAAAACTGAGGTCGAGCGCCATGCCGACGATTGCATTGCATTCGGCGGCGCTGCGCGGGTCTTGGGATGAAGCCGCTGCGAATACCGCATGGCCCCACTCCTGCGCAATGCGCAGGCGCGGTCATTCGCGCAAGCAGACATGGAGATGCCCTGCATCAGCGCGCATCCTCGTCGCCTGGCATGATGAGCAGCCACGCCGCGCGCAGTTGCAGCGGCAGGCCCGCGATGAACATCACCAGACCGGCGTAGTGCTGATCGTCCAGCGGGCTGAGGTTCCACAGACACAGGACATCGAGGTAGGGGGTGTAGAGCACATGGCCGCTCCAGACCCAGATCGAGGCGATGATCATCATCGGCAGACTGCCCAGCCAGCCGTAGAGACCGGCTACCCAGCGGTGCGCCAGGCTGCTGCAGCCGGACAGCAACTGGGCCCAGAACATCAGCCCGGAGGCCAGCAGAAACAAGCCGATCGGCCCGGAAAACAAGGCATTCGATAGGGCGCTGTTGAACACGCCGGGAAGATTCACCCCCAGGGTCAGGATGATGAAGACTGCCGCAGCCACCCAGGCATCGAGCAGCCAGACGCTCCAGGCGTCGTGCCGGGGTGCATGCCATTGCGCGCGCACCTGCGGCGGAAATCCGATCAGGATCAGCGGCGAGACGATCTGCCCCATGGTCATCAAGGCGATGGTGTAGCCCGTCATCGAGGCCAGCGGGTTGTGCAATCCCCAGGCCGAGAGCAGCACGAGAGCGCAGCCCGTTGCGAAGACCCAAACGCGCCACCAGGGCCAGCGCCCGCGCCAGGCAGCCAGGCCGTAAGCCGCCATCGCCGCGCCGACGAACGAGAGCCATCCTCCCCAGAGCGCCAGCGGCCATGTGCTGCCCGTCATCCACGCTCCAGAACGGCGCGCAGGTCATCCGCCAGCCAGTCGGGGTTGGTGAGCTGGCCATAGCCATAGCGTGCGAGCCACCGGCCGTTCGGCCCGACCAGAGTGACCGCGGCGGTGTGGTCGATCCAATATTGGCCCCCGCCGGTATCGACGCGCCGCCAGGTGACGTTCCATTGCCGGGTCGAGGCGGTGACTTGAGGCAGGGTGGCGCGCAGGCCGATGATGTCGGGCATGAATGAATCGAGGTAGGCGCGCAGCACCGGCGCCGTGTCGCGCGCGGGGTCGAGGGTGACGAACACCACGCGAACCCGCTGACGCAAGGGGCCGAGTTGCCTGAGGCTTTGCGCCAGAGCCGCCAGCGTGAGGGGGCAGACGTCGGGGCAGTGCGTATAGCCGAAAAACACCAGCACGGCCCTGCCTCTTTCGTGCGCCCAGGAGAACGCCTTGCCCTGCGTGTCCGTGAGTCCGGGCAAGGTGGGTGCCGGGAGGGGTTTGAGCGCAGTGCCATGAAGATCGACTGAGTGGGATTGCAGGTGCGCCCAGGCCCATACCGCAGCCAGCAGCACGAGAGAAGCCAGCGCAGCCCGCCGCGCGGAACCCTTCCAGCCGCCATGCCGCCGTGGCGACGCGACGACTGGGCCGGCGACTTCGGTCTGCGTCATCCGGTCACCACAGCACGAAGCCCGGCGCGTGGATCGGATGGGTGAGCATGGGCCAGAACACGGGGATGTAGACCGCCAGGGTGATGACGAAGGTAATCAGCGTCCACAGCCCCAGTGGCTCGGCGACACGCGCCAGCACCGATCCCTCGGCGGGGGTGATGTAGTCGGTGAAGGGAATCTCGACCATCGCCCCTGGCTCCTTCTTGCCGAACAGGGTGCCGAAAAACACGATGAAGTAGAGAACCGCGCCGATGGCCGCAATCGCCCCGCCGATGCCCACGATGATCAGCGCCGGGTGTACCGCGCCATAGAGCTGCATGTACTGGTCATGCGGCAAGGCCGAAACCCAGGCTCGCCGCGGCACCCCGTCCATGCCGGCCCAGTGCCCGCCCAGGCCCCAGGTCATCAGGCCGAGAAACCACAGCCAGACGCCGGCCAGGGCCATTTTCGGGCTGTAGAGCTTGCGGCCCGTGAGGTGCGGCAGCAGCCAGAAGCTCACGCCCATGAACACCAGCGTGGTCATGGTGCCGACGGTGAGGTGAAAGTGCGCCGGAATCCACAGGGTGTTGTGCACCACGTTGTCGAGCTGCCAACTGGCGTTGACGATGCCCCCTGCGCCGCCGAAGATGAAACTCACCAAGGCCAGCACCTGCGCGGCCACCGAGGGATCTTTCCACGGCAAGGCCGTCCACCAGCCCATCAGCCCTTTGCCGCCGCGACGGCGACCGCCATATTCCAGGCTGAGCGCGATGGTGAAAGCCGTGATCAGGCTGGGCACCGCGACCGACAGCGTCAGCGCCGTCACAATGCCTTTCATCACCGGCGAGATGCCGGGATCGGTGTACTGGTGATGGGTGCCCACCGGCAGCGAGAACACGAACAACAGCAGAAACGCCAGACGGGCCAAAGGATCGGAAATCAGCTTGCCTCCCGCCTGGCGCGGCAGCATGGCGTAGATCGAGATATAGCCCGGCATCAGCCAGAAATACACGATGGGGTGACCCGTCCACCAGAACAGCGTGCGCGCCAGCAGCGGGTCGATGGTGTGCGTCAACCCGAGCGACCAGGGGTCGAGCAGGAACACCGCCTCGGTGCCTGCACCCAGCGCGGCGAGCAGCCACATCAGCAGCGTCGTGGCGCTCATATACGTCACCAGCGGGGTGAACTGCCCCGGATGCGCGCGCTTCCAGCGGGCGCGCATGTCCAGCACCACGAACAGCGGCAGAAGGCTCGCCACCACCACCAGGGTGATGCCCAGGTAGAACCAGGCACTGCCCTTGAGCGGGGCATACATGGTGTAGAGCACGCTCGACGAGTTGTCGAACATGGCGTAAGCCGCCATCAAGGTGCCCAAGAGCATCAGCGCATAGGTCAACCACGCGATGCTCATATTGGGTTTGAGTTTGAGCTCGCGCGCCGGCAAATACATCAGCCAGCCCGAAATGGTGAAAAACGTGAACACGTAGGCGTTGAGCACGCCGTGCAGGGTCAGTCCCTGGTAGTACGACTTGAGGAAAGGCTGCAGATAGGGATAGAGATCGATCCCGGCGTAGTTGGTGCTTTGCAGCACGCCGATGGCGATGCCGACCGCCAGCGCCGCAAAGCCCGTGACCCAGAAGGCCAGAAGCATGGCTTTTTCACCGGCGATCTCTTTGACAGAAGGCGCCGCCAGGCTGTGCGGCGCGTTATGGCTCAGGGTTGCGCTCATGATTGTTTTGCTCCGGTGATGATGATCCGACCGATCATGGCCTGATGGCCGGCGCCGCAATACTCATTGCAGATGATGTAGTAGGTGCCGGGCTTGTCGAAGGTGTAGCTCACATGCCCGACCACGCCGGGGATGGCGGTGAGGTTGATGCTGGTGCCCTGCACCTCGAAGCCGTGCAGCACGTCGCCGCTGGTCACATAAAACGTCACATGCGCGCCGACGGGAAGCCTGATCGGCGTGGCGGTGCCCGGCGTCCAGCTCCAGGCGCGGCCGATTTCATACACCTCGTAGCTGTTGGGCCCGGTCTGCTTGATGCCCGAGCCCTGGAAACCGGCCATTTCCGCAGGGGTGTTGGGGTTGGAGTAGAACTGCGTGGTCTTGGCGACCAGGCCGTAGTCGTGCACCACGAACCACACCGCCACGATGAACAGCACGGCGATCAGGGCCAGTGAAATAAAGATCCAGATGCGCTCGTGCCGCAGGGCGACATGATGGAACCGGTCTTCGAAAGCGTCAGGAAGGGTTGTTGACATGACGGGTCTCAGGCATGGATGGAGAAATAGGTGGCGACCATGGCCCACAAGCCGACCACGACGACGAACAACGCGGCGACGATGACCCACGCCCCCATCGGTCTGGCGTAGCCCAGGTCGGGCGCGGGCATATCTGCCGCGGCGACGGCTCGCCCGCTGGAATCGGTGACCGGCAGGGGTATGTAAGGCATTTCGTCAGGCATGGCTCTCTCCTCGGGGTGGCGCGACAAAATGTCGCATATCGTGATGACAGAATAAGTAGTGACTTATATGTCCGCTTGCGATGGATCAAACGTCCGAGAGAGGCGATGTATCGTTTGTGAACCGATGTAAAACTCTTCCGGGAAAACCCTGGAAAAGAGCTACGACGGGCACAGGCGGCTGCTCAGAGTCGCCGCGATCCGCCGCGCGATGGTCAGCAGATGGTCTCGCGCGGGCGCCGAGACTTGTTCCTGCAAGGCCTGATCGAACAGGCCCAGCCAGCGCTCGAAGTGCTCCGGTCGCAGTTCCATGGCACGGTGCGCTGCAAGCGCGTTGCGGTGGTAGCGTCCGGCGAGCAGGCCGACCGAGGCCCAGAAATCGACCATGCGGGCGAAGTGAGCCTCCCAGTCGACGATCTGTGCGTCGAAAATCGGCCCCAGATCGGGATCAAGACGGGCCAGACCGTAAAAGCGCCGTACCAGGCGATCCAGAGCAGCGTCATCCAGGCCGGTTCGATCGCGCAGTTGGCGGGCCAGAACAGCGCGGCGGTCTGCCGGATCGACCGAATCGGGCGTTTGGTCCAGAATGTGCCGAAACAGGCTTTGTTCCTCGCCCGGCGACTCGGCTGGAATCGCGTTAGGATGCATCATTTTCTCCGCATAAGTGGATTACGAAATACCACTATAGAATTGCGCGACTTCACGGGCAAGTAAGCAATTGAAACTCACCCAATTCACCGATTATGGCTTGCGCGCACTGATGGTGCTTGCTTCCAGGCCTAATGTATCCTTGAACAGCCATGAGATAGCTGCTGTACTTGATATATCACGTGAACATCTGGTGAAGGTCCTCCAACGGCTCTCCGCAGGAGGCTATGTGCAGGTCCAGCGTGGCGCCAGAGGTGGTGTGCGGCTGAAACAACAGGCAGATGAAATACTTCTTGGCAATCTGGTGCGTTGGATGGAGGAAGGTCAGGGCCTGGTCGAATGCCTGCGGCCCGATGGCGGGCATTGCAATCTCACCCCGCTCTGTCTGCTCAAGCCGCTGCTGGGCGATGCCGCGCAGGCGTTTTATGCGCGCCTGAACGCCGCCACCCTGGCCGACTGCCTGCACCCTCCGCTGCAGCATTTCGTCGGGGTGCGCCAGCAGGCGATCACGTTATTGACCCAGGGCAAACCGGAACAAACCGATCATGCTGGCTGATGCCCTGCTGCTTTACCTTCATCTCTCCGCCATGCTCGGGCTGGCGGTCTTTCTCACCGCCAAAACCAGCCTGACCCGGGCGGGCGCCGTCGATGTTCAGGCGCTGACCCGTCTGCGCAGGCTGGATGTGTGGGTCTGGGGCAGCTTTGCCGCGGTGCTGCTCAGCGGATCGGCACTCGTGTTCTGGGGCATCAAAGGCCCGCAATGGCTGCTGCACAACCCCTTGCTGTGGGCCAAGGTGATCCTGCTGGCGCTGATGGCGGCGATGTCCTGGCCGTCCACGCGGCAACTCGCGCGCTGGGACGTTCAGGCGCGGATCATGGCCGCGTGGCAGCCTGCCGAAGATGAGGTGAAAAAAGAGCGCCGCTGGCTGATGGCGCAATCGCATGTGATGGTGGTCATTCCCTTGCTGGCCACGCTGATGAGCCACGGCTTTGGCTGAAATGCGTCACGACCCTTCTTCCGCTTCGCGCCGGGCGCGAATCTCCCGCCGCATGCGCTCGACGCGGCGCTCCACAGCGTCTCGATCCTGCAGATACTCCTGCAGCGGGATGAGCACGCAAAGCTCGCGCCGCAGGGTGCCGAACTGGCGGCTCTGGCCGTAACCCTCGATGCAGAAAAAATAGCGCAGCGCGTCTTCTTCATCCCTGGCCTGCGGAATGAAGAACCAGTGATCGCTGTCGCCGTAGTGCAGCAGATAGTCGATGGCTTGGTCCATCGCTCACCCTCCTCGCAGGTGTGCGGCCAGCCACACCAGCCCGACAAAAACGGGTTGATGCAGCAGATAAATGGTCAGCGGCCAGCGCCCGAGGAATGACAGCGGGCGAATTTCTGGCAGATGGCGCAGGGGTCGGAATTGCACTCGCGCCAGCAGCCAGCCCAGTCCCGCGCCGATCCACAACACGCCGATCCAGGGCAGCAGCGGCGCATAGTCTTCGGTGACGGGTTTTTGCGTGATCAGCCCGGTCCAGTTCCACCAGGGCGGGTTGAAAAACGCATGTCCCCAGAGCTGCGGCGCAACGATAGCGATGGGGGCGAGCAGCAGCACCCAGGCGCGGGCGTGGCGGAACACCAGCCGATGCAGCAGCAGCATCGCCGCGATGCCCTGCAGAATGCCGAAGTAAATGAAGCTTTGGGGAAACGCGGCATAACTGCCCGCCGTGACCAGCAGCGAGCTACCTACGATCTGCGCCCAGCGCTTCCAGAAATGCCGCGCCGGGCGGCCGCTCACGTCGGTGAAGGTCTGCGTCAGCCCGACGGTGAACAGAAACAGGCTGACGATGGCGATGCGCTGATCGAGCCACCAGGGATTGGTGTAGAAGTCGGTGTGGATGAAGCCGAACCAGTTCAGGTCGAAGCTGAAGTGAAAAAACATCATCCACACGATCGCCAGACCGCGCAGGGTATCGACGCCGCCGTAGCGGCTGGGTTGTCTGGCTTGCATGCTCAGCTCACTGCGTTCGCCGCGATTCGGGTCGAGGAGCACGCCGTAAAGCGCTGCGGGTCAAGGCGCACCCGCTCTGCCACAGTGCCGTCCCAAGGCGGGCATCTCCCCCTCCCGACCTCCCCCAGCAAGTGGGGGAGGAGAGAACGGCGCTGCGCAAGACAAAGGATGCCCCTCCCGACCTCCCCCAGCAAGTGGGGGAGGAGCAATCCACTCCCTCCCCACTCGTGGGGAGGGTTGGGGTGGGGTGCGCTCCCTCGGGGTTGAGTGCCGCGGCTCCAGTCTGGCCTGCGCCAGACTGGACGGCACGAAGAGGCTTCGCCTCGGGCGAAGCCGGAGCGTGGGGGCCACCCACCCCGCCGCCGGGCCGTCCCAAGGCGGGGTGCGCCCCCTCGGGGGGCAGCGACGGCGAAGCCGGAGCGTGGGGGCCACATCACTCACACCACACCCGCGCATTGCGGAACAGGCGCATCCACGGGCTGTCTTCCCCCTGATCCGGATCGGTCCAGCTCATCTGCACGCTGCGGAACACCCGCTCGGGATGCGGCATCAGCGCGGTGAAACGGCCATCGGGCGTGGTCACCGCCGTGATGCCCTCGGGGCTGCCGTTGGGGTTGAAGGGGTAGCGCTGCGTGGCCTTGCCGTGATGATCGACGAAGCGCAGGGCGACCTGCAGCAGCTTGGCGTCGCCCTGCTGCGAAAAGTCGGCCCGGCCTTCGCCATGCGAGACGGCGATCGGCGCGCGGCTGCCGGCCATGCCCTGGAAAAAGAGCGACGGCGACTCGGTCACTTCCACCAGCGACAGCCGCGCCTCGAATTGCTCGGAGCGGTTGCGGGTGAAGCGCGGCCAGGCGCGGGCGCCCGGAATCATGGGGGCCAGCGCGGCCAGCATCTGGCAGCCGTTGCACACGCCCAGCGCGAAGGTGTCGGTGCGGCCGAAAAAGCGCGCGAACTGGTCGGCGAGCTCGGGGTTGAACAGGATGGAGCGCGCCCAGCCTTCGCCCGCGCCGAGCACGTCGCCGTAGCTGAACCCGCCGCAGGCGACGAAGCCGCGGAAATCGTCCAGCCGGGCGCGGCCCGCCATCAGGTCGCTCATGTGCACGTCCACCGCGTCGAAGCCGGCGCGGTGCATGGCGTAGGCCATTTCCACCTGCGAGTTCACACCCTGCTCGCGCAGGATGGCGACCCGCGGGCGCGCGCCGCGGGCGATGAAGGGCGCGGCGATGTCTTGCTGCGGGTCGAAAGTGAGGTAAAGGTGCAGGCCGGAATCGGCGCAGTCGGCCAGCGCGTCGTGCTCGGCCTGGGCGCATTCGGGGTTGTCGCGCAGCATCGCCATGCGCCACGACACGCTGTCCCAGGTTTGTTGCAGCCTGGCGCGCGGGGCGGTATAGATGCACTGCGTGTCGCGCCAGATTTCGATGACATCACCATCGTTCACCGTGCCGATGGCATGGCTGTGCGCGGACAGGCCATGCCGCCGCAGGGTCTGCAGCACGGCGTCGCGCTGCGCTGCGGGCACTTGCAGCAGCACGCCGGGCTCTTCGTTGAACAGCGCGCGCAGGGTTTGAATGTGCCGGCGCGGGCCGACCTGCCTGGCCCAGTCGTTCGCGTCGCCCCAGTCGTCGGCTTCATTGCCTTCGAGCGTGAGCACGTCGACATTCAGGCTGATGCCGCAATGCCCGGCAAAGGCCATTTCGCAGGCAGAGGCCCAAAGGCCGCCGTCGGAGCGGTCGTGATAGGCCCAGACCTGGCCTGCGGCGCGCAGTTCGGCCAGCGCGGCGGCAAACGACTTCAGCAAATCCGGGTTGTCGAGATCGGGCGTGATGTCGCCGATTCTCCCGAGCGTCTGCGCCAGGATGCTCGCGCCCATGCGCTTTTTGCCCTGTCCCAGATCGACCAGAATCAGGCTGCTGGGCGCATCGGTGCGCAACTGCGGCGTGAGCGTGCCGCGCACTTCGGGCAGGGTGGCGAAGGCCGACACCACCAGCGACACCGGCGATGTCACGCTCCGGGTCTGCCCGGCCTCTTCCCAGCGCGTGTGCATCGACAGCGAATCCTTGCCCACCGGCACCGAAATACCCAATGCCGGACATAGCTCCATGCCGATGGCGTGTACGGTGTCGTACAGCGCGGCGTCCTGTCCGGGCTGGCCGCAGGCGGCCATCCAGTTGCACGACAGCTTGATGTCGGCAAGGCGCGGCACCGGCGCGGCCAGCAGGTTGAGCACAGCCTCGCTCACCGCAAGCCGGCCCGATGCCGCCGGGTTGAGCACCGCCACCGGTGCGCGCTCGGCCACGCTCATGGCCTCGCCGCGGAATCCGGCGTAGTCGGCCAGGGTGACGGCGCAGTCGGCCACCGGCACCTGCCAGGGACCGACCAGGGGATCGCGATGGCTCAGCCCGCCCACCGTGCGGTCGCCGATGGTGATGAGAAAGCGCTTGCTCGCCACCGTGGGATGGCGCAGCACCGCTTCGCAGGCCAGGGCGAGGTCGACCTCGGCCAGGTCAAGCACCTCGCCATGCGGCAACTGCCGCTGCGCCTGACGATGCACGCGCGGCGGCTTGCCCAGCAGCACGTCCAGCGGCAGATCGACCGGGCGGGCCAGATCGGGCTGGTCGGCGTGCAGGCGATCCTCGACGATCAGGGTTTGCTCCTGGGTTGCCACGCCCACCACGGCGAAGGGGCAGCGCTCGCGGGCGCACAGCGCGGCGAAAACCTCCTGCTGCTCGGGCGCGATGGCCAGAACATAGCGCTCCTGGCTTTCGTTGCTCCATATTTCACGTGGACTTAAACCAGTTTCTTCAAGTGGAATATCACGCAACTGGAACACCGCTCCCCGGCCTGCGCCTTCGACCAGTTCGGGCAAGGCATTGGACAGCCCGCCCGCGCCCACATCGTGGATCGACAGAATGGGGCTGTGCTCGCCCAGCGCGCAGCAGGCGTTGATGACCTCCTGCGCGCGGCGCTGCATTTCCGGGTTGCCGCGCTGCACCGAATCGAAATCGAGATGCGCGGCATTGCTGCCGGTGGCCAGACTCGACGCCGCACCGCCGCCCAGCCCGATGCGCATGCCCGGCCCGCCGAGCTGAACCAGCAGCGTGCCGGCGGGAAAGGCCATCTTGTGCGTCAGACGGGCATCGATGGAGCCCAGACCGCCGGCGAGCATGATGGGCTTGTGATAGCCCCAGACCTGGCCATCCACCGGCTGCTCGAACACACGGAAGTACCCGGCCAGATTGGGACGGCCGAACTCGTTGTTGAACGCCGCGCCGCCCAGCGGCCCGTCGAGCATGATCTGCAGCGGGTTGGCGATGTGGCCGGGTCTGCCCAGGTCGGCGGTGGCGGCCTCCCAGGGTTCTTGCGCTCCTGGCAGGCGCAGATTGGAGACCGAGAATCCGGTCAACCCGGCTTTGGGACGCGAACCGCGGCCGGTGGCACCCTCGTCGCGGATCTCCCCGCCAGCACCGGTTGCGGCGCCGGGAAACGGCGAAATGGCCGTGGGGTGGTTGTGCGTTTCCACCTTCATCAGCACATGCCGCAGCGCCTCTTGCGCAGCGTAATGATGCGTGCCCGGATCGGGCTGCCAGACCTGTACCGTGCCGCCCTCCATCACCGAGGCGTTGTCGGCATAGGCCACCACCGTGCCCTGCGGCGCTAAGGCGTGGGTGTTGCGGATCATCTGGAACAGGGTGTGCGGCTGCTCCACGCCGTCGAGGGTGAAGCGGGCGTTGAAAATCTTGTGGCGACAATGCTCGCTGTTGGCCTGGGCGAACATCATCAGTTCGACATCGCTGGGGTTGCGCCCGAGCCTGCGGTAAGCCTGCAGCAGGTAGTCGATTTCGTCTTCCGACAGCGCCAGTCCCTGCTCGACATTCGCCCGCGCCAGCGCCAAGCGCCCGGCCTCGATGGAGCCCGAGAGCACGTCCACATGCTGCAGCGGCTGGGGGGGCAGTTCGGCGAACAGATGCTCCAGATCGCTGCGCTGCAGCGCCACGGTTTCGGTCATGCGGTCGTGCAACAGGGCCGCGACGCGCAGCAATGCGTCATCCGTCAATGGTTTGGCCGCGCGCATCATGCCGCCTTGCATTTCGAGACGGTACTCGACCGCGCGCTCCACCCGGTGCACGGGCGCGCCGCACAGACGGGCGATGTCGGTGGCCTTGGACGCCCAGGGCGAAACGGTGCCCAGGCGCGGCATGACGTACAGACTCTGGCCGTGCGTGGGCCCGCCGTAGGGCTCGCCATAGCGCAGCAAGCCTTCGAGCTTGTCGTGAAGCGCGCGAGTCGGCGCGTTGTCGAGCGCCACCGCATGCACATACCGGGCATGGATGCGGCGCACGCGGGCGGCGAGGTCCGGCTCGATCTGGCGCAGGCGCGCCTGCAGAGCGTCCTGACGAAAGGCGGACAAGGCGTTGGCGCCTTCAAAGTAAAGGATGTGCATGCGAGAACCCGCAACGGGCGGGCAGGGGAGGGAGATCGGCGGCAAGCGCCGAATTATAGAAATCGCAGGTTTCTGGCGCCGCTGGCGCTCAATCCGCAATCGCCTGCAGCAATTCGTTTTCGATGAGGTTCTGAATCCGCGTGTCTCCCAGGCCGGGGCCGGAAACGAGGAAGGTGTCTTCTACGCGTTCGCCCAGGGTGGTGATCTTGGCCAGTTGCAGGTCGATGTGATGCCGCGCAAGAACCTGCGCAATGCCGAACAGCAGCCCGGCCCGGTCGTGCGCGGTCACGCTGAGGATCCAGCGCTGTCCGCGCTCGTCAGGACGCAGGCCGACGCGCGGGCTGACCGGGAAGTTGCGTACCCGCCGCGACAGCCGCCCGTGATGCGCAGGCGGCAGCGGCGCGGTGCTGTCGAGCTCTTGCAGCAGCGTGGTCTCGATCACGCCGATCATCGCGCGGTCGTGCACCGGGGCGTGCGGTGAGACGGCGACGAAGCTGTCGAGCGCCCAGCCGTTGTGCGTGGTGTGGATCTTGGCGTCGAGGATGTTGAAATTCTGGCGGTCGAAATAACCGCAGATGCGCGCGAACAGATCGGGGCGGTCGGGCGCGTAGACCAGCACTTCCAGCCCTTCGCCTTCGGGCGCCAGGCGCGCGCTGACCACCGGCCTGGCGCTGGCGACGCGGGCGTAGAGTTTGCGCGTGTGCCAGGCGATGTCCTGCGGATCGTTGCGCAGGAAGTAGCCCATGTCCAGCGTGTCCCAAAGCGGCTTTTGCGCACCTTCGGGCAGGGCATAGAGGTTGAGAATGCGCAGCGCTTCCTGCTGGCGCAACTGCAGTTCGGTCTGGGGCTGCGGCGTCTGCCCGCCGAGCGCGCGCAGGGTGGCGCGGTAGAGGTTTTCCAGCAGCCTGCCTTTCCAGGCGTTCCAGACCCTGGGACTGGTGCCGCGAATATCGGCCACGGTCAGCAGGTAGAGCGCAACGAGATGGCGCTCGTCGCCGACGCGCCGGGCGAAGGCGGCGATGACCTCGGGGTCGCTCAGATCTTCCTTCTGGGCGACACGCGACATCGTCAGATGCTCGCGCACCAGGAACTCGGCGAGTGCGGCGTGTTCGGCGGCGATGCCGTGGGCCTTGCAGAATTTGCGCACCTCGATCGCCCCCAGCTCGGAATGGTCGCCGCCGCGGCCCTTGGCGATGTCGTGAAACAGCGCCGCGAGAATGAGCACCCACGGCGGATCGAAACGCGCGGCCAGCTCAGAGCACAGCGGGTATTCGTGCACATGCTCGGGCATGAAAAAACGCCGCACGTTGCGCACGACCATCAGGATGTGCTGATCGACGGTGTAGACGTGAAACAGATCGTGCTGCATCTGGCCGACGATGCGGCGGAACGCCCACAGGTAACGCCCGAGCACGCTGGTGCGGTTCATCAGCCGCAGGGCGTGAACGATGCCTTGCGGCGCCTGCAGAATGCGCACGAACTGGGCGCGGCTGCGGGGATCGTGGCGGAAGGCGCTGTCCATGCGGTTGCGCGCCAGATAAATGGCGCGCAGACAGGCGGGCGTCAGCCCCCGGGCGCCGGGTGCGCGCTGGAACACCGCAAAAATCTCCAGCAAAGCCCACGGCTGTTGCTCGAAAAGCTGCAGGTTGGCCGGCTCGATCATGCCGTCGCGCAGCACATAGCGGCCGTCCTGCACGCCCTCGATGCCGACCACGGGCTGCGCCACGGCCACCGACTGCGGCCACAGTCGCCCCTCGATGTCGAGCAGCACGATCTGGTTGATCTGCTCGACGGCCTTGGCCGCCCAGTAATAGCGCTGCATCAGCCGCTCGCCTGCGCGCTTGGTCGACGTCGGCGCGAAGCCGAGCACCCGGGCGACGGCCGATTGCAGATCGAACACCAGCCGGTCCTCGCGCCGCCCGGCCAGCACATGCAGATGCGCGCGGATGCGTTTGATCACCGTCTCGTTGCGCCGTATCTGACGGACGGAGTGGGCATGGATGACGCCATGCGCGGCCAATTCCTTCCAGCTTCGGCCCAGACCGCTGGCCTGCGCGACCCAGAGCAGGATTTGCAGATCGCGCAGCCCGCCCGGACTCTCCTTGCAATTGGGTTCGAGCGCATAGGGCGTATCCTCGAACTTGAGGTGGCGCTGCTGCTGCTCGCGCATCTTGGCCTGGAAGAAGGCGCGTGCATCGAGGTGGGCGAAAAACGCGCGGCACATCGCTTCGGCCAGGGCGCGGTCGCCGCAGAGAAAGCGCGATTCCAGCAGCGCCGTCTGCACCGTGATGTCCTTGGCGGCCTCATCGATGCAGGCCTCGACGGTGCGCACGCTCGCGCCGATTTCCAGGCCGATGTCCCAGCACGCGGTGATGAAGCCTTCGGCGGCTGCATCGGTGGCGCCATCGCTGCCCTGGGCCTGCGGCAGCAGCAGCAGCAGATCGATGTCGGAATAAGGAAACAGTTCGCCGCGGCCATAGCCGCCCACGGCGATCAGCGCGGCACCGGGCGGCATGCCGGTTGCCCTCCACAGCGACTGCAGGGTCTGGTCGGCATGACGGCTGAGGCCATGCAGCAGCGGCACCACCCGCATGGGATGCTGCTTGAAGTGGTCGAGCAATGCGCCGCGACCCTGCTTCCAGCTCAGGCGTATTCGGTTCAGCGCGGCGCCAGCCGGGCCGGCGACGGCGGACGCGGTCATGGGCGTGGCGGGCACGAAATCGCGATGACGGCGGACGCTGCGTCGCTCAGGCGGCCAGGGCAGACTGGCGCACGAAGGCGGGTGCAGGCTGGCAGCCGGCGGAGGTGGTCAGCACCTCGAAACCCGCGGGCGTGACCAGCACCGTGTGCTCCCACTGCGCCGAGAGCGAGCGGTCCTTGGTGACGATGGTCCAGCCATCGGCCATCTCGCGGATGTCGCGCCGACCGGCGTTGATCATCGGCTCGATGGTGAAGGTCATGCCTTCGCGCAATACTTCACCCGTACCCGCCTTGCCGTAATGCAGCACCTGCGGGTCTTCGTGGAATTTGCGCCCGATGCCGTGGCCGCAGAACTCGCGCACCACGCTGTAGCCGGCGTTCTCGGCGAAGGTCTGGATGACGTGACCGATGTCGCCCAGACGCGCGCCGGGTCTGACCAGCGCGATGCCATGCCACATGGCCTCGAAGGTGATGTCCACCAGCCGCTGCACATGCCTGGGCACGGTGCCGATGCAGAACATGCGGCTGCTGTCGCCGTGGAATCCGTCCTTGATCACGGTGACGTCGATGTTCATCACGTCGCCGCTTTTCAGCGGCTTGTCGTTCGGAATGCCGTGGCAGATCACGCTGTTGACCGAGGTGCAGATCGACGCGGGGTAGGGCGTGTAGCCTGGCGGGGCGTAATTCAGCGGCGCCGGTATGGCCTGCTGCACCTGGGTGATGTAGTCGTAAGCCAGCTTGTCGAGCGCCTTGGTGCTGATACCGGGCTGCACATGAGGGGTGAGATAGTCGAGCAGTTCGGAGGCCAGTCGCCCGGCCACGCGCATTTTCTCGATTTCTTCGGGGGTTTTGATGGTGATGCTCATGGCGCAATTATCACACTCCTGAAATGTATTCATGACGTGCCATCGAAAAGAGCCCCACGGGGCGACCCTGCGATTCGTTTCGAGAAGCTATGCTTCTCGCGGCATGCAAAAGGAGAGATATCCCATGGCAGACGAACAGAACCCGCAGCCGCCCGGGGGCGGCAAGAACCGGCCCAAGATCGACCCGAAGACACAGGTGCATCTGGGCTACTGGCTGCTGGCCATCACCCTGCTGTTTCTGGTGCAGAGCCTGTGGACCTCGTACAGCAATGTGCAGACGGTGCCCTACAGCGAGTTCCAGACCTATCTCAAGGAGGGCCGCATCAAAAACGTGGTGATCGGCGGCCAGACCATCACCGGCACGCTCAAAACCCCGGACGCCAACGGCAAGACCCTGGTGGTCGCGGTGCGCGTGGAGCCGCAACTGGCCAGCGAGCTGCAGAAGTACGGCGTGACGTATTCGCAGCAATATACCGACACCTGGCTGTCGAACATTCTGTCGTGGGTGCTGCCCGCTGTGGTGTTCGTCGGACTGTGGTTTTTTCTGGTGCGCAAATTCGCCGACAAGGCGGGCGGCATGGGCATGGGCGGCTTCATGTCCATCGGCAAGAGCCGGGCCAAGGTTTATATGGAAAACCGCACCGGGGTGACTTTTGCCGATGTCGCCGGGGTGGACGAAGCCAAGGCCGAGCTGGAGGAAGTGGTCGACTTCCTCAAGAACCCCGTCGAGCACAGCCGCCTGGGGGCGCGGGCCCCCAAGGGCGTGCTGCTGGTGGGGCCGCCGGGGGTGGGCAAGACGCTGCTGGCGCGCGCCGTGGCGGGGGAGGCCGGCGTGCCGTTCTTCTCCATCAGCGGCTCGGAATTCGTGGAAATGTTCGTCGGTGTGGGCGCGGCGCGGGTGCGCGATCTGTTCGAGCAGGCGCGGCAGAAGGCGCCGGCGATCATTTTCATCGACGAGCTCGACGCACTGGGCCGCGCCCGCGGCGCCGCGCCCTTCGGCGGCGGACACGATGAAAAGGAGCAGACGCTCAACCAGTTGCTGGTCGAGCTCGACGGCTTCGACTCCTCCTCGTCGATCGTCATCCTCGCCGCGACCAACCGGCCGGAAATCCTGGACCCCGCCTTGCTGCGCGCCGGGCGCTTCGACCGTCAGGTGCTGGTCGAACGCCCCGACAAGGTGGGGCGGGTGCAGATTCTCAAGGTGCATGTGGCCAAGATTCGCCTCGATCCGGCGGTCGATCTGGAACAGGTGGCCGCGCTCACGCCGGGGTTCTCGGGCGCCGATCTGGCCAATCTGGTCAACGAGGCGGCGCTGCTGGCCACGCGCGAGAACGCGCGCACCGTCACCCTGTCGCATTTCACCCGCGCGGTCGAGCGCATCGTCGCCGGGTTGGAAAAGCGCAACCGCCTGCTCAACCCGAAAGAGCGCGAGATCGTGGCGCACCACGAAATGGGGCATGTGCTGGTCGCCATGACGCTGCCGGGAAGCGATGCGGTGCACAAGGTGTCCATCATTCCGCGCGGCATCGGTTCGCTGGGCTATACCATCCAGCGCCCCACCGAAGACCGCTATCTGATGACCCGCGAGGAATTGAAAAACAAGATGACCGTGCTCATGGGCGGACGCGCCGCCGAACATCTGGTGTACGGGCATTGGTCCACCGGCGCGGCAGACGATCTGGCGAAAGTCACCGACATCGCCCGCAGCATGGTGACGCGCTACGGTATGGTGGAAAAGCTCGGCGGCGTCAGCCTGGAAGAAGTCCAGCAGCCCGTGCCCGGCATGCCGGGCCTGCCGCCGAAGCACGAATACAGCGAGCAGACCGCGCGCGAAATCGACTGCGCGGTGCGCGACCTGGTGGGCGATGCCTTCAACCGCGCCCAGGATATCCTGCAGCGCGAACGCGCCATTCTGGAGGAGGGCGCGCGGCAATTGCTGGAAAAGGAAACCCTGAGCGAAGCCGAACTCAAGGCACTGTTCGCGCCGCTGGCGGCGGCGCATGCCGAAGCTTGATGTGCCGCTGGCTCAAGCGTGACTGGAATGCAGCACCTTGGGCGGCGCGGCGGTGCGCGCGTAGCGCTCGATGCCCAGTCCGGCGATGCTGATCTCTGGCTTGCGGCCAAGCACCAGATCGCTCACCACGCGGCCTGAGCCGCAGGCCATGGTCCAGCCCAGCGTGCCGTGGCCGGTGTTGAGGTAGAGGTTGGAATAGCGCGTGGCGCCGACGATGGGCGTGCTGTCGGGCGTCATCGGGCGCAGGCCGGTCCAGAAGGTGGCGGCAGCGAGATCGCCACCGGGAAACAGGTCGCGGGTGACCATCTCCAGCGTTTCGCGCCGACGCGGGTTGAGGCGCAGATCGAATCCGCCCAGTTCGGCCATGCCACCCACGCGGATGCGCCGGTCGAAGCGGGTGAGGGCGATTTTGTAGGTTTCGTCGAGCACGGTGGAACGCGGCGCGAGCGACTCGTCGGTCAGCGGCACGGTGAGCGAGTAACCCTTGACCGGATATACCGGCAGATCGATGCCCAGCGGGATCAGGAAGTCGCGGGTGTAGCTGCCCAGCGCCAGCACATAGCGGTCGGCGGTGAGGGTGCGCTCGTTTTCGGGATCGACAACGCGCACCCCGGTGATGCGTTGGCCGTCGCTGCTCAACCCGCGGATCGTCTGGCCGAATTCAAATTTCACGCCGAGTTCGCGCGCCATCTCGCCAAGCCGGGTGGTGAAAATCTGGCAATCGCCGGTTTCGTCGTGCGGTAGCCGCAAGCCGCCGACGAGACGGTCGCGGGCGTGCGCCAGGCCGGGTTCCACCTGGGCGAGCTGGTCGCGGTCGAGGAGTTCATAGGGCACGCCGCATTCATCGAGCACGGCGATGTCGCGCTGCACGGCATCGAGCTGCGACTGGCTGCGGAAAATTTCCAGGGTTCCGCCAGTGCGCTGTTCGTAAGCGATGCCGGTCTCTTCCCGCAGGGTCTGCAGGCTGGCGCGGCTGTATTCGGCCAGGCGCATCATGCGTTCCTTGTTCACCGCGTAGCGCTCTGCGGTGCAATTGCGCAGCATCTGCATCATCCAGCGCAGTTGCCACAGCGTGCCGTCGGGGCGGATCGCCAGCGGCGCGTGACGCTGGAACATCCACTTCACCGCCTTGAACGGAATGCCCGGCGCGGCCCAGGGGGTGGAATAACCCGGCGAAATCTGCCCGGCATTGGCATAGCTGGTTTCCATCGCGCAGGCGTTCTGCCGGTCGATGACGGTGACCTGTGCGCCCGCTCTGGCCAGGTAATACGCTGTGGTCGTTCCAATCACACCTGCACCGAGAACAATGACTTTCATTGCAAACACCCGTTCAATAACTTGATGAACGAAATTTACTCGTTCATCAGCAAAAAGTTTTCTTGTATTCGTGGTGCACCGCGGTGAAAATCACTGAAACCACTTCCTCTTTTGGTGCGCCAACCCGCCATGTACGAACTCGACCGCATCGACCGCCGCATTCTGGACATCCTGCAGCGCAACGGCCGCATCACCATGACCGAGCTGGCGGGCGAAGTCGGCCTGTCGGCCTCGCCGTGTACCGAGCGGGTCAAGCGCATGGAGCGCGCCGGAGTCATCACCGGCTACAACGCCCGCATCGACCCGCAAGCGCTGGGCAAGACCCTGCTGGTTTTTGTCCAGATCAAGCTGGCGGCCAAGTCGGGCGATGTGTTCGATCGCGTGCGGCAGGAGTTGTTGCACATGCCCGACGTGATGGAATGCCATCTGGTGTCGGGCAGCTTTGACTATCTGGTGAAGTTCCGACTTCGGGGCATGAAGGAATACCGCCATCTGCTGGGCAACATTCTCAAGCGCCTGCCGGTCCCGGCCGAATCGCACAGCTATGTGGTGATGGAGGAGATCAAGGAAAGTTTTTACGTCCCGACCGACCGTTGAGGTCGCATCTATTCGCTGCTCGCGTGCCCAGGCTCCGTCTGCAAGGCTCGCGCAACCGCAGCAAAATGCAGTCATGCACGCTCTGAAAAAAATCGCTCTATCGCTTCTCGATCTGGTGGCCGTGCGCGAAAACGGCACCGTGGCCGAAGCGCTGCACATCGCCCTGCGCACCGCGCAACATGCCGAAGCGTTGGGCTTCAAACGATACTGGCTGGCCGAGCATCACAATCTGCCCGGCGTGGCGAGTTCGGCCACGGCGGTGCTCGTGGGCTATGTGGCGGGCGGCACCCGGCGCATTCGCGTGGGCTCGGGAGGCGTGATGCTGCCCAACCACGCGCCGCTGGTCGTGGCCGAGGCCTTTGGCACATTGGCGGAGCTGTATCCGGGGCGCATCGACCTCGGCCTGGGCCGCGCTCCAGGAACCGATCCGCTGACCATGCGGGCGCTGCGCCGCGACCGCGTCGAGCGCGAAGACGATTTCCCGAGAGACGTGGCCGAGCTGCAGCACCTGCTCGCCCCGCCCGAGCCGGGCCAGCGCCTGGTCGCCATCCCCGGCGCGGGAACGCAGGTGCCCATCTGGCTGCTGGGCTCCAGCCTGTTTTCCGCACGGCTGGCGGCGCAGCGGGGGCTGCCGTATGCGTTTGCCTCGCACTTCGCGCCGCGTCTGCTGCATCAGGCGCTGGCGCTGTATCGGCAGGAGTTCAGTCCCTCGAACGTCTTGGCCCGGCCCTACGTCATCATCGGTGTGCCGATGATCGCCGCGCCCACCGACGACGAGGCGCAATTTCTTGCCAGCAGCACCTATCAGCGCGTGCTGGGCATACTCACTGGCCAGCGTGGTCGGCTGCAGCCGCCGGTGGCGCATTATCTGGAGCAGCTTCACCCGCAGGAGCGCGCCGCGGTGCAAGACTTTCTCGCCGCCGCCGTCATCGGCGGACCCGAAACGGTCCGGCAGGGTTTTGCCGCGCTGGCCGAATCGACGCAGGCCGATGAATTCATGCTGGTCTGCGATGTGTTCGACCCGTCGCTGCGGCTGCGCGCGCTCGACATCGCGGCGCAGGCGATGCAATGAGCGCCAGGACACGTTCCATCCCGGCTGCACCCGCCGCCCAATCGCAACGCCTGGACAAATGGTTGTGGGCGGCGCGCTGGTGCAAGACCCGCGCGCTCGCGGCGGCGCAATGCGAGCTGGGGCGCGTGCTGGTGAATGGCGCCCCGGCGAAACCGGCCAGGGAGGTGCGCATCGGCGACGTGCTGGTCATTCAACAGGAGCGGCAACGGCGTGAGGTGGAGGTGCTTCAGCTCGGCCTGCAGCGACAGTCCGCGCCGCTGGCGCAGGCCATGTACCGCGAGACCGAGGCCAGCCGTCTGCAGCGCGAAAGACGGGCCGAGTTGCAGCGCCTGAGCCCGGAGCCCGAAACCATGCGCCACGGGCGGCCGAGCAAAGTCGATCGCCGCGAGCTGCAGCGTATGCTCGACAGAAACCTCGACTGAGAGGGTGTGAACAAATCCGCCATGCCCGCTCATCGCGCCCAAAGCGCCCCACTCTACGTTGCAAATGCGCGCCGTGCCTACGGGCACGGCTGTGCTTTGCGCCTTGATTGGAACGCTTTGGGCACGCCGCTCGGCCACGCCGGATTCATTCACACCCTCTGACCCGCCATGCCGGACACCGCACGCCTCTACCCCCGTCATCCCCGAAGCTACAAGCCGCTGCAAGGCGTGCGCATCGTCACGCTTGCTTTGAACCTGCCCGGTCCGGCCGCCGCTGCCCGGCTGCGGGCGCTGGGGGCGAAGGTGCTCAAAATCGAGCCGCCCGGCGGCGACCCGATGGGGCAACTCTCGCCCGATCTTTACCGGGCCATGCACAAGGGCGTGCCGGTGCGCAGCCTCGATCTGAAAACCGCCGAGGGCCAGACCGCGCTGCATGAGCAACTGCAGCAAAGCGATCTGCTGCTGACGGCGTTTCGCCCCGCCGCGCTCGAGCGGCTGGGGCTGGACCGACACGGTCTGGCGGCGCGCCACCCTCATCTGAGCGCGGTGTTCGTCGTCGGCTATCCGGGCAGGCAGGGACATCTGCCGGGGCATGACCTGACCTTCCAGGCCGAGGCCAGGCTGATCGACGGCGCGCATCTGCCCACCACGCTGCTGGCCGACATGATGGGCGCGATGCTGGTGAGCGAGGCGGCGATGGGCGCGCTGCTGCACCAGCGTGCGCAGGGCAGGGGGGCGCTGCTGGAGGTGGCGCTCTCCGATGCCGCCGGTTTTGCCGCCGTGCCGCGCGCGCTGGGCATCACCGCGCCGGGGCAAGTGCTCGGTGGCGCCTTACCCGAGTATGGCGTCTATCGCTGTGCCGACGGCCTGGTGGCGATCGCCGCGCTGGAGCCGCATTTCCAGCGCGCGCTGACGCAGGCCGCCGGAGGCATGACGCGCCGCGCCATCGCCCACTGGTGCAAGGCGCGCACTGCCGCGCAGTTGAGCGAACTGGCGCAGCAACACGATCTGCCGCTCAAGGCGTGGGCGAGCTGAAGCGCCAGGGTCCGCCCGAGGCCGACCTCACGCCGCGCATGCGCGAGCTGCTGCTGCGCATCGCGCGCGCGGGGCAGCCCGCGTTGCAGCAGTTGAGCCCAGAGCAAGCCCGCCTGGCCTATGCACGCAGGGCCGAGGTGCTCGATTTCCGCCCCGCCGAACTGCCGCTGTGCGATATTCTCGATTGCCCGAGCCGCGACGGCGAGCGCCTGGCGCTGCGCCGCTACGCCTGCCGCGCCGCCGACTGGCAGGCGCCGCAGCCTGCCTTGCTCTACCTGCACGGCGGCGGCTTTGTCATCGGCAGCCCGGCCACGCACGATGCGCTGTGCCGCCAGCTCGCGCTGCGCTCGGGCTGGATGGTGCTGTCGCTCGATTACCGGCTTGCGCCGGAACACCGCTTTCCCACCGCGTTCAACGACAGTTGGGACGCGCTGCAATGGCTGCACGCGCATGGCGAGATGCTCGGCGCGGACCCGCATTGCCTTGCTGTCGGCGGTGACAGCGCCGGGGGCACGCTGGCCGCCGCCTGCGCGCTGGCGGCGCGCGATGCCGCGCTGCCGCTGGCCTTGCAATTGCTGTTCTACCCCGGCATGGGTTGTGGACACGAGACGCCGTCGCAACAGCGCTATGGCCATGGTTTTCTGCTCGAACGCGAACAGATCGACTGGTTCTTCGGCCACTACCTGCGCGATCCGAGCGACTGCGACGACTGGCGTTTCTCCCCGCCGCGGGCGGCGCAGCACCGGGGCCTGGCCGCGGCGTGGATCGCAGTCGCAGGCTGCGACCCGCTGCGCGACGAAGGTCTGGCCTACGGCGCGCTGTTGCGCAGCGCCGGGGTGAAGGTCGAGGTGACAGAATGGCCGGGCGTCACCCACGATTTCGTCAAAATGAGCCGCGCCTTGCCCGAGGCGGTTCAAGCCGTGGAGTCGGCCGCGCTCGCATTGCAGGCGGCGGCTCAATCTGGCGTGCCGAGCGCGTAGGGCAGGGCGCCCAGCTTCAATTCCGGGCCGTCGACGCTGCCCAGATGCAGCCCCGGCTGCTCGGCCAGGGCGATTTTCAGCTCGGCCAGCGCCCACCCCAAGCCAGCGTCATCCACCGCCGCATTCACCACCACGCCGCAGGGCTGGCCGGGATCGGTGGCATGCACCAGTTCCTGCCCCGGCTGCATGGCGGCCGGGCCGCTGACCAGATACATCCGGCGCTTGAGTGTGCCGCGGTACTGGCTGCGCGCCACCACTTCCTGCCCCGGATAACAGCCTTTTTTGAAGTTCACCCCGCCGATCAGCTCGAAATTGATCATTTGCGGCACGAAGAGTTGCTGAGTGGCCGCGGTGAGATGCGGCAGCCCCGCTCGAAGGTCCTGCAAGGCCCATTGCGACGGCGACAGCGCGGGCAGGGCGGCGAGTTGCGCCTGCAGCGCGGCCTGCGCGGGCTGATCTCGCTCGGTCAGGAGCACACAGCGCACGCCTGAGCCGACCTGCGGCAGGCGCAGCAGCAGCGCACCATTCTCCAGCCGGCGCACGCTCCAAGGCTGCTCGGGCGGGGTGAGCGACGCCGGATAGTCGTTGGCCGTGTCGCCCAGCAGTCCGCGCCGCATCCACTGCGCGCTGGCATCCTCCAGGGTGCATTTCAGACGCAGCACGAACATGCTCAGGCGCTGCAGCGCGGCGGTCGCAATGGAAGAATCGAGCAGCAGGCCGATCTGCTGGGGCGCGAGTTGCACGGCGATGAAGTCGGCCAGCATCCGTCCCTGCGGATTGAGCAGGGCGGCCAGCCTGGCCTGCTCGGGCGGCCCATGCTGGAAGTCCTGGCTCAGTTGGGCGTGCAGCAGGTCCGCGCCCTGCGGCCCGGAAACACGCAGGAGAGAGAGTTGATCGAGAGGGCAGCAGAGCAGAGGCATGGGCGGCGGGTGTCAATGAGAGCCCCCCATAATCGGGGGCTAGGCTAGTATAGGAAGGTTATTCGCGCCGGGCTCGCGATGATCTGCCCGGCGCTCCTTCCTCATTCACAACGTGCGTTTGCTGCGAAAACTCTTTCTGCTCGGCTTGATCGTTCTGGCGCTGATCGGCGCGGCGTTTGTCTGGTGGGCCAACCAGCCCATCGCGCTGAGCGAGAGCCCGCTCGATTTTTCGGTGCGTCCCGGCAGTTCCGCGCTGTCCGCCGCGCAACAGATCAGGGCGCAAGGCGCCGACCTGCAACCGCGCCTGTTTTACTGGCTGGCCCGTCTGAGCGGGCGCGGCACCGAAATCAAGGCCGGCAGCTATGAAATCAGCACCGGGATGACGCCGTGGATCCTGCTCGAACGCATGGCACGCGGCGATCAGACGCTCAAATCCATCACCATTCCCGAGGGCTGGACCTTCGGACAGATGCTGCAGGCGCTGGCCAAGGCGCCCGGCCTGCAGCACGATGTCGGCAGTCTCACCCCGGAGCAGATCATGCAGCGCATCGGCGCACCGCCGCGGACTCCGCCCGAAGGCGCATTCTTCCCCGACACTTATCTGTATGCGCAGGATTCCTCGGAGCTGGACGTGCTGCGTCGCGCCTATCAGTCCATGCAAAAACGACTGGCCGACGCCTGGGCGCAGCGCGCACCCGACCTGCCGCTGAAAACCCCCGAGCAGGCGCTGATTCTGGCCTCGATCATCGAAAAAGAGACCGGCAAGCCGTCGGACCGGGAAAAGATCGCCGCCGTGTTCATCAACCGTCTGCGCGCGGGCATGCCGCTGCAGAGCGATCCCACGGTGATCTACGGCATGGGTGCGCGCTACCAGGGCAATCTCAGCAAACGCGATCTGCAAACCCTCACGCCCTACAACACCTACGTCATCAACGGCCTGCCGCCCACGCCGATCTGTCTGCCCGGCGTAGCCTCGCTGCACGCGGCGCTGCATCCGGCGCCGATCAAGGCGCTGTATTTCGTGTCCCGCGGCGACGGCGCCAGCCAGTTCTCCGACACGCTGGCGCAGCACAACGCTGCCGTGGCGCGTTACATTCTCAAGACTCCATGAGCGCACTCAATCCCTACCGCCCCGGTCTGTTCGTTTCCCTGGAGGGCATCGACGGCGCTGGCAAATCGACCCAGTTGCAGACCGTGGTCGGGGTGCTTCAGGCGGCCCATCGCCAGGTGCTGCTCACGCGCGAGCCGGGCGGCACCGAAATCGGCGAGAAAATCCGCGAACTGCTGCTGCATCAATCCATGCGGGCCGCCACCGAAGCCCTGCTGATGTTCGCCGCAAGGCAGGAGCATGTGCTGTGCGTCATCGAGCCCGCCCTGCTCGGCGGAACCGACGTGGTGTGCGACCGGTTCACCGCGGCGACGCTCGCCTATCAGGGCGGCGGCAAGGGCATTCCAGTCGAGCGGCTCCAGGCGCTGGCCCGTTGGGTGCACCCGGGACTGTGCCCCGACTGCATTTTTCTGATCGACGTGCCGCCGGAAGTGGCCGCGCAGCGTCTGGCGCAGACCCGGCGGCGCGACCGCTTCGAGCGGGAGAGCGTCGATTTTTTCGCCCGGGTGCGCGCCAACTACCTGCAACAGGCGGCCGGCGCGCCCGAAAAATGGTGCGTGATCGACGGCACGCAAGCACCGTCCGAAGTGCAAAAAGACATCACAAATCACTTGAACAAAGTCTTGCAAGAGTTTGATGCAAAATGAATTCAGCCTGGCTGATTCACGCACCGCAGGGCTATGGCAAATGGCCGCTGCTGCAACGCGCCGCCCACGCGCTGTTGTGCGAGTCGCCCCAAGTGCTCGATGCCGCCGAGCGTGAGGCGGCCCGGCTTCCTGATGCCCTGTCCACACACAAGGCCTGCGGACACTGCGCCAGTTGCGCGCTGCTGGCGGCAGGCACGCACCCCGATCTGCTGATTGCCGCGCCCGAGGCGATGTGGCCTGAACTCGGACTGAATCTGGCAGACGATGCCCCGTCGCGCTCAGAAACCAGGACGGCGAGCCAGGAGATTCGCATCGAGCAAATCCGCCGTCTCAACGACTGGTCGGTGGGCACCAGCCATCGTGGCCGCGCCAAGGTGGCGCTGGTCTATCCCGCCGATGCGCTGGGCGCGGCGGCCGCCAACGCGCTGCTCAAGACGCTGGAAGAGCCGCCGCAACACGTGCAGTTTCTGCTTGGTGCGCATCGGCTGGATGCCCTGCTGCCCACCCTCCGCAGCCGCTGCCGACTGGTGGCGCTGCCACGTCCGGCGGCTGCCGAAGCGCAACGACAGATCGGCGATGCGGCAGGGCGGCAGCAGGCGGTGCTGGCCTGGTGTCAGCACGCGGTTTATCAGACCAACCCGGCGCAGGGCCTGGAATGGGCCGAAAGCCTGCTGCACGCGCTGTCGCCTCAAGCCGCCAGAGCGCAGTCTTGCGCCCTGCCGCCACCGCCCGATCAGGCGGTCGGTCTGGCGACCCTGTTGAAAATCGGCAGCGATCTGCAGCGCGTGCAGGCGGGCGCACCGCCGCTTTATCTGCCGCAGAAGTCGCAGGCCCTGTCCCTGCTTGCCCAGCGCGTCGCGCCGCTGAAACTGGCCGAGACCCTGAGCGCCTGGAGACAGAAACAACGGCTGGCCGGATTTCCTCTGAACCAGGCGCTCGCCAGCGACGCACTGCTCCTAGAATTTGCCCAGCTTTTCTCCCAGGGAGATTGACATGGCCATCGCCCCCCGCGTCACGACCGCCGCCAGCAAGCCCCGCGTGCTTCAGCTCGCCATCAAGGAAAAACCGGCGCTGTATGCCTCGTACATCTCCTTCTTCCCCGAGGGGGGCATCTTCGTGCCCACGCCGCACGACTACCGGCTGGGGGAGAACGTCTATCTGCTGCTCACGATTTTGGACGACCCGCAGCGCTATCCGGTGGAAGGCAAGGTGGCGTGGATCAACCCCGCCAACGCCGCCAACCATCGACCGCAGGGCATCGGCGTGCGGTTTCCTGCGGACGACAAAGCCCGGCATCTGAAGGTCAAGATCGAAGAAGCCCTGGGCGCCGCGGAGGCGAGCGGCAAGCCGACCAACACGATCTGATTTCCACTGGAACCCCTTGCATGAGCGCTGCGCTGACCGATTCCCACTGCCACCTGGCCTATGCGGGCCTGGAAGAACGCCTCGATGAGGTGATCTCGAACATGCACGACAGGGGGGTGACAAGGGCGCTCAACATCTGCACCACCCTCGAAGAATTCGACGCGGTGCACGCCATCGCGCTGCGCTATCCCGGCGTGTGGGCCTCGGTGGGCGTGCACCCCGACAATGAGGACGTGCGCGAGCCCACGGTCGAAGACCTCACCCGCCTGGCCCGGTTGCCGCGCGTGGTCGGCATTGGCGAAACCGGGCTGGACTATTTCCGCCTGGGCGAGCGCACCGTGGCCGACATGGCCTGGCAGCGCGAGCGCTTTCGCGTCCACATCCGCGCCGCGCTGCAGCTCGACAAGCCGCTGATCATCCACACCCGCGCTGCGGCCGAAGACACGCTGGCCATACTGTCGGAGGAAGGGCAGGGGCGCGCACGCGGGGTGATGCATTGCTTCACAGAAAACTGGGATGTCGCGCGCCGCGCGCTCGATCTGGGTTTCTACATTTCCATCGCCGGCATCGTCACCTTCAGGAACGCGCAGGCGCTGCGCGACGTGGCGGTGCGGATTCCCGCCGATCGCCTGCTGATCGAAACCGACAGCCCCTATCTGGCGCCCGTGCCGCATCGCGGCAAGACCAACGAACCGGCTTATGTGAGCTTTGTGGCCGAGTTCCTGGCCGAGTTGCGCAGGGTTGACCTGGAAGCCCTGGCGGAGCAGACGAGCGACAACTTCACCCGACTTTTTCTTCAATGAATCAATCGGTTGAAGGATTATATTAAAGCAAATGATGAATCATTTACGACGCCGTTTCCTTCGGTCTGCGACTGCTGCGACCCTGCTTGCAGCCTCAGTTGCAGCCTCAGGAAAGTGGGCTTTCGCCGGCGCCTACACCGATTTTTTCCGCGCCGTCAACATCGACGACGCAGGCGCGGTGCGCAGTCTGCTGGCGCAAGGGTTCGATCCGAACGCGGTGGACAGCCACGGCAATTCGGCGCTGTATCTGGCGCTGCGCTACAACTCGCTCAAAGTCGCCAGGGTGTTGATCGACGACCCGCACATCCATCTCGATCAGCTCAATCCGTCGGGCGAAAACGCGCTGATGATTGCCAGTCTGCAAGGCGATCTGGACATCGTCAAGTTGATGGTCGACAAAGGCGCCGAGGTCAACAAGCCGGGCTGGACGCCGCTGTCCTACGCGGCAACCCGCGGGCATACCGAGATCGTCAAGTATCTGCTGGAACATTCCGCCTACATCGACGCCGCCGCGCCCAATGGCTCGACGCCGCTGATGATGGCCGCGTACTTCGGCTACGACGGCACGGTCAAGCTGCTGCTCGAAGAAGGCGCCGACCCGAAGCTGAAAAATGCCATGGGCTTCACCGCGCTGACGCTGGCGACGAAGATGGGTCATCAGGACATCGCCGACATGATCGCCAAGGCGCTGGGCAAGGACAGACCGCAGGGCTCATGGTGAGCGCCATTCCTGCGCACGGCAGGCACCCAAATACAAGAGCATATGTGCATTATGTTAAATGCAATCTACGGCAGCTCTATCGAGTACCCAACCCCGCTCTTGATTCCGCTCGGGGTCGGCTGCCGCTCTGTTACGCCGCGTTGCGCACGCAGTCCACGAAATAGCGCTTGTTGCCGCTGTCGTCGGTTTGCGTCACCAGCCCGTGCACGTCGGTGGCAAAGCCTGGGAAGCGCAGATTGAAATCGCGGGCGAATTGCAGGTAGCGCATGATGGGCGCGTTGAAGCGCTCGCCCGGGATGAGCAGCGGAATGCCCGGCGGGTACGGCGTGACCAGTGCCGCGGTGATGCGCCCTTCGAGCTGATCGATCTCCACGCGCTCGATGTCGCGGTGCGCCATCCTGGCGTAGGCGTCGGTCGGCGTCATGGCCGGCTGCAGATCGGAGAGATACATCTCGGTGGTCAGGCGGGCCACGTCTTTTTCCCGATACGCCTCGTGGATCTGCTGACAGAGATCGCGCAGGCCGATGCGCTCGTAGCGCGGGTTCTGCGCGACGAATTCGGGCAGGATGCGCCACAGCGGCTGATTGCGGTCGTAGTCGTCCTTGAACTGCTGCAGCGCGGTGACCAGGGTGTTCCAGCGGCCTTTGGTGATGCCGATGGTGAACATGATGAAAAAGCTATAGAGCCCGGTTTTTTCGACGATCACGCCATGCTCGGCGAGGAAGCGGGTGACGATGGCGGCCGGAATGCCGGTGGCGTCGAAATCGCCGTTGATGTTCAGCCCCGGCGTGACGATGGTCGACTTGATGGGGTCGAGCATATTGAAACCCTCGGCCACGGCGCCGAAGCCGTGCCAGTCGTCTGCGGCGTGCAGCAGCCAGTCGTCGCGCTCGCCCGTGCCCTCCTCCGCCAGCGCGTGGGGCCCCCAGACCTTGAACCACCAATCCTGGCCATAATCGGCCGCGACCTTGCGCATGGCGCGGCGGAAGTTCATGGCTTCCAGAATGCTTTCCTCCACCAGCGCGGTGCCGCCGGGCGGCTCCATCATGGCCGCGGCCACGTCGCAAGACGCGATGATGGCGTACTGCGGCGAGGTGGAGCTGTGCATCAGGTAGGCCTCGTTGAAGCGGTAGAAGTCGAGCTGCTGGTTTTGCGCGTTCTGCACCAGGATCTGCGAGGCCTGGCTCAGGCCCGCGAGCAACTTGTGCGTGGACTGGGTGGAGAACACCATCGATTCCTGGGTGCGCTCGCGGTCGGGGCCGATGGCGTGCATGCCGCGGTAGAAGTCGTGAAACGCCGCGTGCGGCAGCCAGGCCTCGTCGAAATGCAGGGAGTCGATGTGGCCGTCGAGCATCTGCTTTATGGCGTCGACGTTGTAGACCACGCCGTCGTAGGTCGACTGGGTGAGGGTGAGCACACGCGGCTTGACTTTGCCCGCCAGATGGCGCGTGAGCGGATTTTCGGCAATCTTGCGGGCGATGTTGTCGGGGTGGAACTCGGCCAGCGGGATCGGCCCGATGATGCCGTAATGGTTGCGCGTGGGGGTGAGAAACACCGGCAGCGCGCCAGTCATGATGATGGCGTGCAGGATGGACTTGTGGCAGTTGCGGTCCACCACCACCACGTCGCCCGGCGCCACGGTCGAGTGCCAGACGATCTTGTTCGAGGTCGAGGTGCCGTTGGTGACGAAAAACAGATGATCGGCGTGGAAAATGCGCGCGGCGTTGCGCTCGCTGGCCGCTACCGGCCCGGTGTGATCGAGCAACTGCCCCAGCTCATCCACCGAGTTGCACACGTCGGCGCGCAGCAGGTTTTCGCCAAAGAACTGGTGGAACATCTGCCCCACCGGGCTCTTCAGGAAGGCCACGCCGCCGGAATGTCCGGGGCAATGCCAGGAGTAGGAGCCGTCTGCGGCGTAGCCGACCAGGGCGCGAAAGAACGGCGGCGCGAGCGACGCCATATACGCCCGTGCCTCGCGGATGATGTGACGCGCCACGAACTCGGGCGTGTCCTCGAACATGTGGATGAAGCCGTGCAGTTCGCGCAGGATGTCGTTCGGGATATGCCCCGAGGTGCGCGTCTCGCCATACAGGTAGATGGGAATCTCGGCGTTGCGAAAGCGTATCTCCTCGATGAAGGCGCGCAGCGAATGCAGCGCGGCGGGCTCGACGCCCTCCTCCGCCGTGGCGAGCTCCTCGTCGTCGATGGACAGAATGAAGGCGCTAACCCGGCTTTGCTGCTGCGCGAAGCTGGATAGATCCCCATAGCTGGTCACACCCAGCACCTCCATGCCCTCTTTCTCGATGGCCTGCGCCAGCGCACGGATGCCCAGGCCCGAGGAGTTTTCCGAGCGGAAGTCCTCGTCGATGATGACAATGGGAAAACGAAAGTGCATGACGGCTCCGGCGCGGAAGGGATAAAGTGCGAGAGTGTAGGAAATCTGTGTGAAGCACCCTGCTTCGCGCCACATAAAAGGAAGCCCCCGAGATGGACAACCCGACCGCCTGGTGGATTCTGGCCGGTTTCTTTGTCGCCATGGAACTGGTGACCGGCACGTTCTACTTGCTGATGCTGGCCGTGGGCGCCGCAGCGGGTGCACTCGCCGCGCACGCCGGGTTGCCGCAGCCCTGGCATTGGGTCGCGTTCACCGGGGTCGGCGGCGGTGCGGTGGTGGCACTCTATCTCGCGCGTCGGCGTCTGGGCAAGCGCTCGGCTGAGGATGTGCGGCACGACAACCTCGATCTCGGTGCCACGGTCGACGTCTCCGCCTGGTCTGCCGACGGCATCGCGCGGGTGCATTACCGCGGCTCGGAGTGGTCGGCGCGGTTGATCCGGCGCGGCCCGCTGCATACCGGAGCGCACCGCATCGCCGGGCAGGATGGCAATGTGCTGCTGATCGAGCCGCTGCCTGCCCAGCCCACCGCATCGATCGACACCAACGCACGACATAATGCGGGCTGAGCGCAGGGCCGAAGAATCACCCCCTCAACGGAGACTTGTATGGAAATCGCCATCATCCTGGCCGTCATCGCTGTGCTGTTCGTCAGCCGCGGCATCAAGATCGTGCCGCAGCAAAACGCCTGGATTCTTGAGCGCCTCGGGCGTTATCACTCCACGCTGCAACCGGGGCTGAACATCATCATCCCCTTCATCGACAGCGTGGCCTACAAGCACTCGCTCAAGGAGATTCCGCTGGACGTACCCAGCCAGGTCTGCATCACCAAGGACAACACCCAGCTCACCGTCGACGGCGTGCTGTATTTCCAGGTGACCGATCCCATGCGCGCCAGCTATGGCTCGTCCAATTACATCGTCGCCATCACCCAACTGGCGCAGACCACGCTGCGTTCGGTGGTCGGCAAACTGGAGCTGGACAAGACCTTCGAGGAGCGCGAATTCATCAATCACAGCGTGGTCAATTCGCTCGACGAGGCGGCCGCCACCTGGGGGGTCAAAGTGCTGCGCTATGAAATCAAGGACCTCACGCCGCCGAACGAAATCCTGCACGCCATGCAGCGCCAGATCACCGCCGAGCGGGAAAAACGCGCCGTCATCGCCACTTCCGAGGGCGCGCGGCAGCAGGCCATCAACGTGGCCGAAGGAGAACGTCAGGCCTTCATCGCCCGCTCCGAAGGCGAGCGGCAAGCCGCGATCAACACCGCCCAGGGCGAAGCTGCGGCGATCGAGGCGGTGGCCAATGCCACGGCGCACGCGCTGGAGGTCGTGGCCGCTGCCATCCAGAAGCCCGGCGGCGCCGATGCGGTCCAGCTCAAGGTCGCCCAGCAGGGGCTGGAGGCTTATGCGAATCTCGCCAAGACCGGCACCAGCCTGATCGTGCCCGGCGACATGAGCCAGGCGGCTGCTCTCATCGCCTCGGCCATGACGGTGTTGAAAAAAACCCAGTGAATGAGTTGCCTCGGCCCTCATCGGCCCGCGAGTCGGTGCGTTGCCGAAGCGCTTTCCGACGCTCAGAAACTCGAACCCGGCTGCTTCAGGAATTCGATTTCCTCGGCGGTCGATTCCCGACCGAGGATGGCGTTGCGGTGCGGATAGCGGCCAAAGCGGTCGATGATGGCCTTGTGGCGCAACTCGAAGTCGAGGTTGTTCGCCAGCCCGTTGGCGCGGAACAGGGTTTCGGCCACGACGTGAATCGCGGCGGATTCGCTGTGCATATAAGGCATGTAGGCAAAGGCGCGCTGTTGCTGCGTCAGTGACTGATCGGCGCCGCAGGCCACGACCTCCTGCGCGAGAGTGAGCGCCTGCGCGTCGGCGGCGAAGGCGCGTGAATCGCCGCGGTACAGATTGCGCGAAAACTGGTCGAGCACGATGATTTCCGCCAGCCTTCCCTGCGGCGTCGCCCGCCACGCAAACAGCTCGCAGCGCACCGCCTGGCTGTGAAGCGCGCCAAAACGCGCCCGCAGCAACTCATCGAAAGCGGGGGCGGACTTGAACCACTGCGCGGCCTCGATGTCGCGGAACCAGAAATCGAGAATGGCATCCGGCGTGAAAGTCATGTGTCTTGTTTTGCCGAGAGCCAGGCGTGCGGCCGGCGCAGCCAGTCTTCGAGCACCCGGGCGTGGTTGATCTGCGGATCGTGTGCGGCGAACAGCAGGGTGACGCGCCCTGCCCTCAGCGCGTGGCTCAGGGTTTGCAGCGCGGCGGCGTCAGCGGGCATGGCATCGAGTTCGGCCGTGTAGCGGCTGGAAAACTCGGCAAAGCGCTGCGGTGCATGCCCGAACCAGACGCGCAGCGCCGGGCTGGGGGCGAGGTCTTTCAACCAGTGGTCGATTTGCGCACCGTCCTTGCGCAGACCGCGCGGCCAAAGGCGGTCGATCAGGATGCGCGTGCCGTCGTCAGGGCTCGGCGGGTCGTAGGCCCGCCGAATCTGCAGATCGAGGCGCGGGGCGGACATGGCAGCAGAGCGCTCAGCGCCCGGTGCGGTACATATAGCGGTTGATCTGCGCCATCTCCGACGAGGTGCGGCGGTAGAGGTGGTCGAGGCTGATGATGGCCACTTCGAGCAGCAGCACGGCGAGCAGCGGGCGCTCCAGGCGCAGGCGATCGTACATCGTGCGGCTGATGCGCAGCAGACGGGTGTCTTCGCCGGCGCGCAGGCGTACCTCGCGCGGCTTGCGGTCGAAAAAGCTCATCTCGCCCAGCATCTCTCCCGGCATGATCTTGCCGATTTCCATTTCGCTCTCGGGCAGTTGCGCCATCAGGCAGCCCTGCCCTTCGAGCACAAAAAACAGACTCTCGCCGACCTGACCGATGTCGGCGATGACTTCGCCCTTTTTCGGCGCCATGAGGTCGCAGTAGTCGAGAAAATCGTGGATTTCGCGGCGGGTGAGGATGGTGGTGTCGACGAGCTGGCCCAGAAAATGGGCCAGGGCCTCGCGGTCTTCCGGGGTGAAGGACAGGCGTTCCATGATGGGTTTGGAGTGGATGAAAGTTCTGCGCGGCGCGTGGCGGCTATCGTAATGGCGGCCCAAGGGTTTTCCAATGGGTTTTGATCGCGCATCAAAGTCCGAAATAACTGCGTATGCCTGACAACAACATGTTCACCGCAATCGCCGTGAGGATGAGGCCCATGAGCTTTTCGGCGGCGTTCATCACCGAGTCGCCCAGCCACCTCAGCAGCGTTTCGCTCATCAGCAGCAGGCCGCCCGTCAGCGCCACCGCGGAACTGAGCGCGCCCACCCAGGTCCAGATTTCACCGGGCTGGCGCGAGGCGAGCAGCAGCACCGTCGCCAGCGCCGACGGCCCGGCCAGCAGCGGCACGGCCAGCGGGAAGATCAGCGGCTCGCGCGCGCCCTCGCCGCCGAAAATCTCGGACGTGGTGGAAAAAATCATCTTGATCGCCACCAGCAGCAAAATCACCCCGCCGGCCACTTCGATGGAAGGCTGGCTGAGGTTCATCAGTTTGAGAAAGCCATGCCCACCGAACATGAAGGCCAGCAACACGACGTAGGCGATGCCGATTTCGCGCAGCGCCACGGGCAGGCGTCGCGCGGGCGGCAGCTTGCGCATGATGGCGATGAAAAACGGCAGATTGCCGAACGGGTCGAGAATCAGCAGCAGCAGGACGAAGGCGGACCAGTAGTTGTCTTGGGCCATGATGGAGCCCTGCGCGATCAGGCGCGGGGATGGTGGCGGGCGTGCAGCGTCTTGAGCCGCTCGCGCGCGATGTGGGTGTAGATCTGCGTGGTCGAAATATCGGCGTGGCCGAGCAGCAATTGCACCACACGCAGATCGGCGCCGTGGTTGAGCAGATGCGTGGCGAAGGCATGGCGCAGGGTGTGGGGCGACAGCGGCACGGCTATGCCGGCCTGGCGCGCGTAGGCCTTGATGCGCATCCAGAACATCTGCCGCGTCATGCCCGCGGCTTCGCGCGCGCTGTGCCCGCTGCGGGCGGTGACGAACACAAAGGGGCTGTCGCGGCCCTGCAGCAGCGCGGGCCGCGCGGTGCGCAGATAGTTCTGCAGCCAGTCCTGCGCCGCGCTGCCGAAGGGCACGAGCCGTTCCTTGCCGCCCTTGCCCGCGATCTGCACCACACCCTGATCGAGCGACAGCCGCACCACCGGCAGCGCCACCAGTTCGCTCACCCGCAGGCCGCTGGCGTAGAGCAGTTCGAGCATGGCGCGGTCGCGCAGGCCCAGCGGAGTGTCCACCTCGGGGGCGGCGAGCAGCGCCTCCACCTGCGCTTCGCTCAGGGTCTTGGGGCGGCGCGGCGGCTGGCGGGCGGTGTCGAGCTGCAGCGTGGGATCGTCGCTGCGCAGGTGCTCGCGCAGCGCCCAGCGGTAAAACCGGCGCAACACCACCAGCCGGCGGTTGGACGATGTCGCCTTGCTCTGCACGAAACGCGCTGCGATATAGGCCTGCACGTCGCGCAGCGCCGCCTCGATCAAGGGCGGGCGCTGCGAAAACGCCAGCCAGCGCGCCATCAGGGTGAGGTCGCGCCGATAGGCCGCAAGCGTGTTGGGAGACAGGCCGTCTTCCAGCCAGAGGGCGTCGCAAAACCGGTCGATCAAGGCGGCGCAGGCTGGCGGCGCGGGCGGCCAATCGAGGTGAACCGGCGCTTCAGGCATGGCGCTGAGTCGATTCCAGGCCGGCTTCGTGCTGCAGCAGCCAGCGTTTGATGCCCAGCAGATACCCGTCTTGCGCCGTGGAATGGGCGAACCCGCCCAGCCCGCCTTGCGCGACGATGCGGTGACAGGGCACGATCGGCGCGAAGGGGTTCGCGGCGCAAGCCTGTCCCACGGCGCGCGCGGCGCTGTGCAGTTCCCCGGCGGCATCGCCATAGGTGCGCGTCCGCCCCGGTGGGATCTGCTGCAACAGTGCCCAGACGCGCTGCTGAAACGCCGTCCCCGCCGTCGCCAGCGGAAGGTCGAAGCGATACGCCGGGTCGCCGGCATAGGCCAGCAGTTGCGCGGCCAGTTCGCTGCACAGCGGGGTAGCCGGTGTGGTCAACGGAGTCTCGGGTGGGAGATAGTCCAGGTGCAGCACCTCCTCGTCCGAGCAGAACAGACCCATGCGGCCGAACGGCAGCGCGATGACCGCATCGGGTTTGACGTCGCTTGAGGGCATAGACATGGAAAAAGGAACAGGCCAACTCAGAAGAGCCGGGAACGGCTCAAGCGCACAGGATACCCCGCCGCCCACTGGGGCTGCGGCTTTCTCCGAGAATGCGGGCATGACTTCCGCCGCTCTGGATACTCCCGCCTCTGCGCCGGCTGCAAGCCGCGCCTGGCCGCCGCTGGCACAGCACTTCGCCGCGCTGGGCGAGGCCTTCAGCGTGCCGGTTGCGGTCAGCGCCCTGCCCGATCCCGTGCTGGTCGCCAGCAGCGCCGAGGCGGCGGCGCTGGTCGGGCTGACGCCGACGCGTAGCCTGGATGACGAGCGCGACTGGGCGCTGGCCTTTGGCGGGCATGTGGCGGCGATCAGCGCAAACAGCCGCGCCACCGTGTACGCCGGACATCAGTTCGGCAACTGGGCCGGGCAGCTCGGCGACGGCCGCGCGCTGCTGCTGGGCGACTGGCCAGATGCCAGCGGCGGGCAGCACAGCGGCGGCCATGCGCGCTGGGAAGTGCAGTTCAAGGGCAGTGGCCGCACCCCGTTTTCGCGCATGGGCGATGGTTGGGCGGTGCTGCGTTCGTCCATCCGCGAGTTTCTGTGCTCCGAGGCCATGGCGGCGCTGGGCCTGCCGACCACGCGGGCGCTGTGCATCGTGGGCTCCAGCCGCCCGGTGCGCCGCGAGCGCATCGAAACCGCAGCCATGGTCACCCGGCTGTCGCCGAGCTTCGTGCGCTTCGGTCATTTCGAGCATTTCAGCTACAGCGGCCAGACCGCGCCACTGCGCGCGCTGGCCGACTGGGTCATCGCCCAGTATGCCCCGCAATGCGCCGAAGCGCCGCAGCCCGCGCTGGCGCTGCTGCAATGGGTGGTCGAGCGCACCGCGCGGCTCATCGCGCAGTGGCAGGCGGTGGGCTTTATCCACGGGGTGATGAATACCGACAATATGTCGATTCTGGGCTGGACCATCGATTACGGCCCGTTCGCCTTTCTCGACGCCTACGATCCCCTGCACACCCCCAATACCACCGACCGCGAGGGCCGTTACGCCTACGGCCGCCAACCGGCGGTGGCGCACTGGAACCTGCTGGCGCTGGGCCAGGCGCTGCTGCCGCTGATCGACAAGCCCGAATCCGCGCTTGAAGCCGTGAACCGATTTCGCCCGCAATATGTGCAGGCCATGCAGCAACAACTCGCGGCCAAGCTCGGGCTGACCGAGCCGCAGCCGGATGATGGCGATCTGTTTCAGGAATTGCTCGACACGATGCAGGCCAACCGCAGCGACTGGACGCTGACCTTCCGCGCGCTCGCCAAGCTTGGCGCCGATGCAAGCGAACCCATCCCTGCTGCGCTGGCTGACCAGTTTCGGCGCGAGCCGCAAGCCTTTGCCGACTGGGTCGCCCGCTACCGCGAGCGCCTGCGGGCGGAAAACCGCGACGACGCGGCGCGTGCCGCGGCGATGAATGCCGTCAACCCGCACATCGTGCTGCGCCACTATCTGGCGCAGGCCGCCATCGCCCAGGCCGAGGCGGGCGACTTCGCCGAAGTGCGGCGCCTGCTGCATGCGCTGCAGCGGCCCTTCGATGCGCAGGCCGCGCCGCCGCATTACGCCGAACCTCCCCCGGAACACGCCCCGCCCGCCTGCCTGTCCTGCTCGTCCTGAAAGGAATCCCGATGAAGACGCCGACTTCCAACGACGCCAACGACGCGCTGTGGCGCAGCAAACTGACCGAAGAGCAATACCGCGTGACGCGCTGCAGCGCCACCGAACCGCCGTTCACCGGCCTGTACTGGGATCACCACGGCGACGGCGTCTATCGCTGCGTCTGCTGCGGCACGCCGCTGTTCGACTCGCGCACCAAGTATGAATCGGGCAGCGGCTGGCCCAGTTTCTGGCAACCCACCGCACAGGCCGTCATCCGCGAAGTGCGCGACGTCAGCCACGGCATGGTGCGCACCGAGGTGCAGTGCGGAAATTGCGGCGCCCACCTCGGTCATGTGTTCCCTGACGGCCCCAACCCCACCGGCCTGCGCTACTGCATCAACTCGGCCGCGCTCGACTTTTCCGAACGTCAGGAGGCTGATAAAGGCGTATCCGACAAAACCTGATCGCGCCACAACCAGGCCGCCCCGCGCACCCCGGAAGAGTCGCCGTGCCGCGCGGGCAGCAGCCGGGTGCGTACCGTGTCGGAGAACACCCACGCCCCCCAGCGCTGCGGCACTTCGTCGTAAAGCTCGCTCACATTGCTCATGCCGCCGCCCAGCACGATGACATCCGGGTCGAGCAGGTTGATGACCTGCGCCAGCGACCGGGCCAGACGGTCGGCATAGCGGATGAAACTCGCCCGCGCGGCGCTTTCGCCTGCGCGCATGGCCGCAATCAGATCCTTGGCGCTGCGCTGCTGCTCCGTGTGCGCGAAATGATCGGCGGCGAAACCCGGCCCGCTCAACCAGGTTTCGATGCAGCCTTGCAGCCCGCACCAGCAGCGCGGCCCGGGCAGTTCACGCCAGGCTGCGGATGAGCGCGGCCAGGGCAGCGGGTTGTGCCCCCACTCGCCCGCCACCGCATTGCAGCCCAGCCAGTCGACGCCATCGATGGCGATGCCCGCCCCCACGCCCGTGCCCAGAATCACCGCAAACACCACGCGAGCGCCCTGCCCTGCGCCGTCCACCGCCTCGCTGATCGCCAGGCAGTTGGCGTCGTTGTGCAGCCGCACCGGGCGAGCCAGCCGCTGTTGCAGGTCGTGCAGCAGCGGCTGGCCGTTGAGCACGGTGGAATTGGCGTTGCGGATCAGCCCATTCACCGGCGACACCGAGCCGGGAATCGCCGCGCCCAGCGGCAGCCTGCAGCCGAGTTGTGCATCGGCGGCTTCCACCAGCCCAGCGATGGATTCAATCGTGGCGGCGTAATCGCCCTGCGGCGTGTCGCAACGCTGCCGCAGCAGAAACCGGCCTTCGCCATCGAGCGCGGCGATTTCGATCTTGGTGCCGCCCAGATCGAGGCCGAGGCAGGCCGTCGGTTCAGACCGGTCCGCGTGGCTGGGTGGGGCGGGCATCAGGGCCGCAACCGAAACGTGAGGCAACTCAGGCATGTGCAGGAACGCTGAATATCCATCGATTGAATAGCCATGCAGCGGGCTGGCGAGGGAGTGCGGGCAAGCCGCTCACCACAGCGACAGGAACAGCTTCAGTGGCTGGTCGGCGCAAGGGGTGAATCCATAGCGTCGGTAGAAACGCGCGGCTGCTTCATTCTTCGCGTCCACGAACAACCCTGCGCTACCCACGGCCTGCGCCGCCGTGCGGTCGCGGTTGACGGCATCGGCCAGCAACAACCGGCCCAAACCTTGGTCTTGCATATCGGATCGCGTGGCCAAGCGCCCGAGCCGAGTGACCGGGATCTGGCGCGGATAGCGCCTGGACTGCTGGGCAGGCAGGCCTTCGGTCAGCACGAACGCCGAGGTCAGCGTGTAGAAGCCCAGAATGCTGGAGGCCTGCACCGGGTAGCCGGACTTCGCCCATGACTGCACCGCCGATTCATCGGCGGGCACGGCGACGAAGCTGCGCGAGATCCCCTTGCCCTGATGCTGGAGCGCGGTCTGCTTCAGCCAGACGTTGAGAACCTCGACGCCGCAATCAAACCCGTTTCGGTCGTGGCGCCCAGTCAAGGGTTCCAGTCTGATCATTGCGTCGTGTCGCGTAGTCTGCGAGGGCCGCCTTCAGCGTGGCGTTGGGCGGCAGCGGCTTGTCCAACGCCGCGAGAAACGCCTCGGTATCACGGGCGCAAAGACGGATGACGCGTTCCTGCTCGATGATGCGTTCGGCCTCGCGCAGGGCGGCCTGGACGACGAACTGGTTCAGGGTCGCGCCCGTCAGGCTGGCGGCCATCTCCAAGGTTTCCTGCACGGTCATCGGCACACGGACCGTGATGCGGCCACGGTCAAGCGTTGCGGTTGTCATCAGTCGGACTCCACCGGGTTGAGGGGCGAAGTCTAACAGGGTGGTGTCAAATTGTCACCAATATATGCCGTTCTACCTGAAACCATCCGCTGTAACCGATCGTCGACCCGCAGTCGCGTAGGGCGCCGCATCTTCCCTCGCCACCACCGTGTCATACAGCCCGATGTGCGCCAGTCCCTCGTGGCTCTCAATGCCCGTATAGCGAAGCGAAGCATCTTCATAGCGGCGAAAGGCGAAGACCGCCTGGTTCATCTGCTCGGTGTTGAACACCCTCAGACGCACCAGTAAATGGAAGTCCTGCACCGTCAGGCCGGTGACGGCCAGGAACAGGTCCGGCTCCAGCCTGGTGATCACATCCTGCAGCGTGTTTTCGCGGAAATCGGTGAGGTACATGAAAGCCGGGATGCGGGTGGCGAACTTGATCAGCTTTTCCTGCACCAGCTTGCGCTTGGACTTGTATTCCTTTTCCTCGGCGGTGAGCTCCTTCTTCTCCTTGGCCGACAATTCCTGTTCCTTCGCCTTGTTCTTGAGCGCCTTGACTTTTTCGCTCTTGTTGATGATGGTCTCGATGATGTTGTCGCCCAGCGCGCGCCAGCCCTCGATGCGCTCCACGGCAGACATCGCCTCGGGGCTGTCCATGATCCGTCGCAGCGTATCGTTGTCCACGTTCACCAAGAGCGCCGACTCCCACTTGCGCGCCAGCAGCGTGGCCGAGGTGCCCGCCATGGCGATGTCGAGAATGCCGCCGGCGTCGATCTGCGTCATGTTGGCGCCATCAAAAGCCAGCACGGGCAGGAAGGACACCAGTTCCTTGACCGCGTTTTCCGGGTTCGGCTCGTTGGGCGACAGGCCGATGCCGTACTCCGAGAGTTGCCGCAGGGCGCGGGTCGGCGCGAAGTCGAACACGAAGCAGACCGGCTTGAGGATTTCCTCCTCCTTCGGGTTGTCGCCGTTCGGGTTCTTGATCGACCACGGCGACTGCACGCGGAACGCCGCCTGGAAATAGGTCTCCGGCGACTTGAGATTGCGCAGCATGAGGATGGACGACCACTGCGGCACGGTCACGCCGGTGGTCAGCTTGCCGCAGGACAGCGTGATGGTCTTGGTGTCGAATCCGCTGCCGATGGAGCGGCGCACGGGGGGCAAGGCATCCAGCCCGATGCCGGCCTGCGCCCCGGCCGCGACGATCACGTCGTAGTCGTGCCAGAAGGTGTTGTGCTTTTCCGCCAGCAGGTTGGCCATCGCGTGGCAGGCCGCCACATTGGGCAGGAACCAGAACGAATGTTGCAGATAGGGCAGCAGGCGCACGTCCGAATACGGAAACGGCGGCCGCGTGCCCGTCTTCAGATGTTCGACCGACCGGGGCGCGTAGCCGCCACGGATGATGTCCAGCCACTTCTGCACGTCGCTCTTGTGCTTGAACTGCGCCGCCTTGCCTGACCCCGTTGCCTCGAAGAATGCATTGAGATCGAACTCGTCGAATTCCCCCGCGCTTGCAATCGCCACCAGCTCGTCCGGCATCTGGTAGGTCAGCAGGCGCATCTGCGGCAGCGCGCCGTAGGGATTCCGCTCACCCGGATGCGCCGCGGCGAACGCCGCCTTGGCGCGCTGCTCGTCGGTGTAGGTCCAATTGAAAATCTGCTCCTCGATGAACTCGCCGGTCGCCAGCGCCTTGAACGGCGTGCCGGACAGGTACAGATACGCCCGGGTGGTGATGGGCAGAAACTCGGATTCCTGCTCCGAAAGCACGGTGAAGTCTTCGTTCACCACCTCCAGGTCGGCGGCATATTCGAGTCCGGCCTCCTTCCTGGCGACGGCCTCTTCCTCGCCCTCGAACAGCTCCTTCGCCGTCTCGCGCCAGGCCCCGAAGTGGTACTCGTCGAACACCACGAGGTCCCAGTTGATGGTGTGAATCCACTCGTTCTTGGGCTTGATGTTGCCGGTTTCCTTATCACGCCCCAGCAGGTCCTGGAAGGAGCCGAAACAGATGACCGGCTTCTCGGCGTCAATCTGCCTTGGATCGCCGTTGGTGTTGCGCGACAGGTACTGCCAGCCGTCGAAATCCACGTGAGATTCCAGGTCCGTCTGCCAGGCATCCTCAACGGCCGGCTTGAAAGTCACCACCAGCACCCGTTTCGCGCCGAGCTTCCTGGCCAACTGGTAGGCGGTGAAGGTCTTGCCGAAGCGCATCTTCGCGTTCCACAGAAAACGCGGCGCGGCGTTCTTGTTCTCGGCCCGGATCGACTGGTAGTAGGCGAAGGTCTTGTCCACTGCCTCCGCCTGTTCGCGGCGCATCGCAAAAGTTTCGTGATGCGTGCCCGTGAGCGGTTTCCCGGTGCGCAACTCGGTCAGCACGGTTTTCACGTCCTCGACCGAGCACCGCACCCATTCCAGTTCCGCGCTCGGCAAGCCCTTCCTGACCAGCGCCGCGCGCACATCAAAGTCGCTGAAGAGGGTGCCGTCCTCACGCTCGGCGGGTTCGTCGAGCTCGATGGTGTAGTTCCTGATGGCGGCCGTTCGGAGTTGCTCGGCCACACGCTGTTTTACATCGCGCGTGGTCTGGCCGATTTTGAGCAACCCTGCGTGCGCCGCGTCGGCGATCGAGTAGGCGTAGATGCGCGGCCGGGCCTCCGGCTTGGGCGCGAGGATTTCCTCGATGGTCTTACTCATCGTCGCCTTCGTCCACGGAGACTTCATCGAACAGATCGGTCGTCAGTTCCATCGGGCGGACAATCTTCTCGATAAAGGCGACTTCCTCATCATTCAGGCCGTATTTCGCATAAAGATCAGCGTCCGTCCAGTGCCGTGTCCAATCCTGCGTTGGCACGAAGGTGTAGACCTTGCGTGTGGTGTCTTGGGATGGCTTGTGCAGCAGAATCAGCAGCCGAGTCAATCGGCAAGTCAGGTAGGACAAAACGCTTTCGGCTTCGCTCTTTGAATCGAACGGGCCGATGCAGAGATAGGTCTCCGATGAAATGCTGCCCGGCTCGCCGATGAAGGGGGTACTGATGATTCTGTGCGGGTAAGTGTCTCGGTTGCCGGTTCCCGGCGCGGCTCGCCCCACGAACACCTTCCACGAATCAATTAGCTCAGTGCCCGTTGTGATGGCGTTTCTCGGCGCGTAGCCCGTCCCGCCGTTCTGATAAACCAGAACATCGCCGGGTGATTTTTTCGCCTTGCCTTTGAACTTTGTTTCAAGCCCAAACGGTTTTCTGGAACTAACCAATCGATCGAAGCGCTTGGGAGCAGGCAATTCCAATTGAGCCGCATTCCCGCTCTCCACAGCCATAACCTTTTTCAGAATCGACAAACCCTCGTTGAAGCGGATGAATACATCCGCACCCTTTTCAAGCAGCGGTCGCGTGGCGGTGGAAACCGGCCAATCCTTGAAGTGCGTCGTCACGCGACATGGGCCGGGGTTGTCCCGTTCCCAGAGGAAATAGCAAACGCCGCCCTTGAGCCCAACACCCGGAAAAACATCGGCAGCGCTGAGATAGTCGTCAATCGAGCGCACGCGATCATCGGCAAGCATGGCCTCACGGAACTCGTCCAGTCCCTTGCCGCCAGCAAACCAGCGCGAGGGAATGACCAACGACAGATAACGCGGCTCCAGCTTCTTTGCCTGCTCTACAAACAACTGGTAAATCGGCGCGGCGCTCTTGCCGTGCCCGCCATCGTCCAACTGATACGGCGGATTTCCAATAATCACATCGAACTGCATATCGCCTCCAAACAACTCGGTGAGCCGAGTCTTGATGTCGTCGGTGTGGATGAACGCATAGGCGTGGCTTTCCAGCCCTTCGCCGCGATCCAGTGCGCTTTGGCTGGCCCCGCAAAAGGCGCATTTGCCATTGGCCCACGTGTGCTCTGTGCGCTCGAACCAGATGTTGCCCGAGTCGCTCTTGAAAGATTTCGCAACGGAGTGCGGCCCATTGGCGTGCTTGCTGCAATACACGCTGCGCCGCGCCAGCATGGCGGTGAGCCGGGTGATGCCAATGCCGAACACCTGTCGGGTGAGGATGTGATCGACGCGCGCCTGGAGGTCCGGTATTTCGTCGGCCAGCCCCTCGGTCAGGCGGCCGGTGATCTCGCGCAGGAACACGCCGGACTTGGTGCAGGGGTCCAGAAACTTCACCGAGCTGTCGGCCCAGATATTCGCCCCGCCGTGACTGGCCGCCCACGCATCGGCCAGGGTATCCAGCATGCGGTTGGCGAACTCCGGTGGCGTGAACACCTCGTCGTTGGAGAGATTGGCGATGCAGGTCAGCACATCCGGGTTGCGCCCGCGCAGTGCAAAGCCGGCCTGTCCGGTCAAGGCTTCCCCCATCCCGCTCATGGTCGCTTCCCTTCCAGTCGCTGCACGCCCGTGTCCGCCAACAGCACTGTCATTTGCTGGATGGCGGTCTGGTTGAGCAGTTTCAGCCGTTCGGCCTGCGCCAGCCCCTGGTGGATGAAATGGGCGTTCAGCGTTTCCAGATTGGCGAGGCACACCAGTTGCGCGGCATTGGCCTCATCGCGGATGTTGCCCTTGCTGCCGGGGTTTTCATCGCGCCACTGTTTCGCGGTCTTGCCGAACAGCGCCATGTTCAGCAGGTCCGCCTCGCTGGCGTAGATGAGGTTGATCTGCTGCGGCGTCAGTTTGGGCGGGATCAGCCTGGCCTTGATGGCGTCGGTGTGGATGCGGTAGTTGATTCTGGCGAGGTTGCGGCGGATGTCCCAGCCGAGTTGCTGGTATTCCGTCTCCTTCAGGCGCTGGAATTCCTTGATGAGGTAGAGCTTGAATTCGACCGACACCCAGGAGGCGAACTCGAAGGCGATGTCCTTGTGGGCGTAGGTGCCGCCGTACCGGCCCGCCCTGGAAGTGATGCCGATGGCGCCGGTGGACTCGATCCAGCGTTTGGGGGTGAGCACGAAGCTGTTCAGCCCGGCCTGGTTTCTAATCCCATCGAATTCGATGGGTTTGAAATCCGGGTTGTTGAGATGCTCCCAGATGCCGAGGAATTCAATGGTGTTCCGATTCCTGAGCCAGTTCTGGATGATGTAGTCGGTACGTTCGCTATCCTTGTAGCGGGCGATGTCCGTGAGGGAAATATAGTCATCGACGCCGCCGGAAACGACGGTGACGGACGTGCCTTTTACGTCGATCTTTGCCATGTTCAATCTCCCTCCAGAGCAGCCAGATCACTCACGGTCATCGGCGGGTGGGACTTCACCGGCGTGAAGATTTCGTGCTTGGCAAAAAGCGAACCCTGCACGGTGTGAGTGGACATGCCGGTGAGGATGTCCAGGCGGAAGTCGCGGCGCTTGAATTTTCCCTTGCCGAGGTAGCCCCACTCGGCAAAGGTGATCGGCTTGCCATCGCTGGTAAGCATCGTCAAAGCGTCACCGTGGACGAGGTTCTGCGACAGCACATAGGACGCTGCGCGATACAGGTCATCCGATTCCTCGATCTTCAGGTAGTCGGCAAAAATCTCCAGCATATTCGCCCGGCACTCGGCAATGTTGTCCGGCAAGAGTTCAATTCCGTAGGCGCACATCAGGCCGAACAGCGCAAAGTGCCGCCGCTCGAAGTCCGACTTGCCGTACTTGAGTTCGACGGCGGCGAGCTTGCGTTGCAGTATCCGCACCAGGAAATTACCGCTTCCGCATGCCGGCTCCAGGAATCGAGAGTCAATGCGTTCGGCCTCCTCCTTCACGAGGTCGAGCATCGCTTCGACGAGCCACGCCGGGGTGAAGACCTCCCCGTGGTCAGCCACGCGTTGCTTGGATTTGATGTGGTTCATGGGGCTGATCCCTTTCGGGTCATGCGTCCTATCGGTCACTGCGGCCAATGCATCCCGCAAAGCTTGCGCATCAAACTGATCCATGCGGGATATTCTGGTCATCGTCTACCGATCCTTGCACTACGCCGAATATCCCGCCAGCAGCGCCATCAGCCCCGCTTCGTCGAGCACCGTCACACCGAGCTCCTGTGCCTTGGCGAGCTTGCTGCCTGCCTCAAAGCCGGCAATGACGTAATCGGTTTTTTTGGACACCGAGCCGGCCACCTTGCCGCCTGCGGCTTCGATGCGGGCCTTGGCTTCTTCCCGACTGAGTGTGGGCAGCGTGCCGGTGAGCACCAGGGTTTTGCCAGCGAGCGGTTTGGGGGCGTTGCGGTCGGGCGCGGCCTCACTCCAATGCACGCCGCAGGCGCGCAACTGCTCGATCACCTCGCGGTTGTGCGGCTGATCGAAAAAGGTGCGGATGCTCTGCGCCACCACCGGGCCGACATCGGGCACTTGGAGCAACTGCTCCAGCGGCGCGTCGAGAATTGCGTCCAGGCTGCCGAAGTGCCGCGCCAGATCCTTGGCGGTCGCTTCGCCGACGTGGCGGATGCCCAGGGCGTAGAGAAAACGCGCCAGGGTGGTCGATTTGCTGGCCTCCAGCGCCTGCAGCAGATTGGCCGCGCTTTTTTCGGCCATGCGGTCGAGCGCGGCGAGCCGGGGCAGGTCCAGGCGGTACAGATCGGGGAGCACGCGCACGATACCGCCATCGACGAGTTGATCGACCAGCTTTTCGCCCAGCCCTTCGATGTCCATCGCACGACGGCTGGCGTAGTGCAGCAGGGCCTGTTTGCGCTGCGCCGCGCAGTACAGGCCGCCGGTGCAGCGCCAGTCGGCCTCGCCCTCCTCGCGCACGATGGCCGAGCCGCAGACCGGGCACTTGCCCTGCAGCATCCGGTACATGTCGAAGGGCTCGCCCACATTCGCCGGGCGGGCTTCGAGCACCACGCTGACCACTTCGGGAATCACGTCGCCCGCGCGGCGCACGATGACGGTGTCGCCCACGCGCACGTCCTTGCGGCGCACTTCGTCCTCGTTGTGCAGGGTGGCGTTGGTCACGGTCACGCCGCCGACGAACACCGGCTCCAGCTTGGCCACGGGGGTGAGCTTGCCGGTGCGCCCGACCTGCACGTCGATGGCCAGAACCCGGGTGCTGCGTTCCTGCGCGGGGTATTTGTGCGCCACGGCCCACACCGGCTCGCGGTTGCGAAAGCCCAGTTCGCGCTGCAGTGCCAGGCTGTCGACCTTGTAGACCACGCCGTCGATGTCGAAGGGCAGGCTGTCGCGCGCGGCGGCGATGTGGGCGTGAAAGTCGATCAGCGTCTGCGCGCCCGGCCCGTGCACCCGCTCTTTCGCCACGGGCAGGCTGAAATTCTCGAAAGCATCGAGCATGGCGTGGTGGGTGTCTGGCTGATCGGCCCAGCCTTTGATTTCGCCCCAGCCGTAGGCGTAGAAGCTCAGCGGGCGCTGCGCGGCGATGGCCGGATCGAGCTGGCGAATGCTGCCGGCCGCGCCGTTGCGCGGGTTGATCAGGGTGGGCAGGCCCTTGTCGCGCTGGCGGGCGTTGTAGCGCTCGAAGTCGGCGCGCTTCATCAACACCTCGCCGCGCACTTCGAGCACGGCGGGCGCGGCGCCGCGCAGTTGCAGCGGCACGCTGCGGATGGTGCGCACGTTTTGCGTGACGTCTTCGCCGGTCTCGCCGTCGCCGCGGGTGGCGGCCTGCACCAGCCGTCCCTGTTCATAGCGCAGGCTGATGGCCAGGCCGTCGAACTTCAGTTCGGCGCTGTAGATCACCGGCGGATCGTCGGCGCTCAGGCCGAGACGGTTGCGCACACGCTGGTCGAAGGCCACCGCGCCCTGCGGAGTGGTGTCGGTTTCGGTCTGGATGGACAGCATGGGCACGGCATGCCGCACCGGAGCGAACTCGGGCAAGGGCGCTCCGCCCACGCGCTGGGTCGGCGAATCGGGGGCGATGAGTTCAGGGTGCGCCGCTTCGAGCTGCTGCAGTTCTCGAAACAGCGCGTCGTAGTCGGCATCGGCGACCAGCGGGGCGTCGAGCACGTAGTAGGCGTGATCGAGGCGGGCGATTTCGGCGCGCAATTGCGCCGCGCGCTCGGCGGGCCGCGCAGAAAGATTCGGCGGGGTCATCACGAGAACAAGCGCTGTGCGGCGGGGGAACCCGCGGGCAGGCCGCGCTGCTCCAGCACCTCATACAGCAGATCGAGCTGTTTTTCGATGTGGTCGAGCGCGGCGTCGGGCAGCGGCGCGTTGTTGTCGTCCACCACCGCGGCGTCCAGCGCACTGGCCAGTTCGCGCGCGGCCTGGCGCATGCGGGCGAATGGCTTTTGCGTCGCCGGAGCCTGCGGCACTTCGAGCAGCAGGGTGGCATGGCTCACGGCGGCGGCGCCGTCGGACAGATCGGCGCGCGCATCGAATTGCAGATGCACCAGCGGCGTGGGCGCCTGCTCCACGTCCTGATAGAGCAGGACCATGCGCCCGGCCTCGGCGCCGGGCACGAAGCCCGCGGCCTGGGCGCGCTGGCGCAGGAAGTCGATGCCCCAGGGCACGCTGCGGGCGCGCAGGGTGATCGAGAGCTGGGCGTCGTTGTCGCCGGCGAAGGCGTCGAGCGCCCGAGCCTGCTCCAAGGCCTCGGCCATGTCGGGCAGATCGGGCGCCACGCTCAGGGCTTCGCCGAGTTCGTGGCACTTGGCGATGAACTCGGAAAATTCGATGGCGTTGATCGGCCCGGCCCGGTTGCTGAGTTGCACCGCCGCCTGCAGTTCGGCGTAGGGATGCTGAGGCTGCAGCGGCTCCCATCGCCCGGTTTGGGCATGGCGTCCCTCGAACAGCATGCGCTTGCCGCCGGCGCGTGCGGTCTTGGGCAGGCGTGACAGCAGCATGTCTCCCGTTCTCACGGGGTCGAGCAGGAAGCTGGCGATGGCGTCGATCAGCGGGTCGATCTGCAGCGGCACCAGCCGTGGCCGGGGGGCGACTTCGGGGCTGAGCGCAAGGGGTTCGAGCAGGTGGCCGTGCGTGTCTGCCGTCAGGGTGTCGAGGCCCGCGGGTTCGATGGCGGTCTGCGCATCGTCTTCGACGGCGGCGCGCTGGCGCTTGAATTTGCCCGATTGCCAGGTGTTGTAGGCAATGACGGCGGCGATGATGATCGCGCCGATGACGATCAAGGCGATTTGCAACTGTCCCATCCAGGAATCCTCGGGGGTGTGTGGGTTGTGGGGCTCAGGCGGCCTGGGCAAAGCGTAGCGCCGCGTCCATTTCCACGGCAACGGTACGCGAGACGCCCTGCTCCTGCATGGTCACGCCGATGAGCTGGTCGGCCATTTCCATCGCAATCTTGTTGTGCGAGATGAACAGGAACTGCGTGCTGGCCGACATGTCCTTCACCAGCCGGGCGTAGCGCTCGGTATTGGCGTCGTCCAGCGGCGCGTCCACCTCGTCGAGCAGACAGAACGGCGCCGGGTTGAGCTGGAAGATGGCGAACACCAGCGCGATGGCCACCAGCGCCTTTTCGCCGCCGGAGAGCAGGTGGATCGAGCTGTTCTTCTTGCCCGGCGGCTGCGCCATGACCTGCACCCCGGCGTCGAGAATTTCCTCGCCGGTGATGATGAGGCGAGCGTTGCCGCCGCCGAACAGCAGCGGAAACATGCGGCCGAAGTGGTCGTTGATCTGCGCGAAGGTCGTGGCCAGCAGGTCGCGGGTTTCGGCGTCGATCTTGCGGATGGCGTCTTCGAGCGTGGTGATGGCCGTTTGCAGGTCGTCGTGCTGGGCGTCGAGAAACTGCTTGCGTTCGCGCGCCTGACCCAGTTCGTCGAGCGCGGCCAGATTCACCGCGCCCAGTGCGGCGATGTCGCGCTGCAGCCGCTCCTGCTCGCGCGCCAGCGCCGGGGCCTGCGCGCCCTCGGGCAGGCTGGCGCGCACCGCGTCGATGTCGGCCTGCGCCTCGGTGAGCTGCTGCGCGAACTGCTCGGCCTGCAGCCGGAACTCCTGCTCCTTGAGCTGCAATTCGGTGATGCGCTGCCGCAGCGGATCGAGGTCGCGCTCCAGCGCCAGCCGCGCCTCCTCGCGCTGGCGCAGTTGCAGCGCGATGTCGTCGGCCTCGCTGCGGCGCGCGCCCAGCACGGCCTGCGCGCCTTGCTGCTCGGCCAGCGCCGTCTGCAGACCGGCTTGCGCGCCTTGCTCGTCGAGCCGCGCGAGTTCGGCCTGTGCCGCCTCGCGCGCGCCGACTTGGCGGGCCATCTGTTCCAGCGCCATCTGCGCCTCGCGTTGCAGGTCGGCCAGCTTTTGCCGCAGGCTGCGCACCGCATAGCTGCCCTCACTCGCCTGCGATTCGAGCTGGCGCTGCTGCGCCCTGGCGGCGGCAAGCGCCTGCTGCGCATCGATCACTTCGGTTTCGAGATCGGCCTGTCTTTGTTGCTGGTCGGCCAGGCGGGCGTCGAGTTCCTCGAAGCGCGCTTCGCTCTCGGCCTGCTGCGCCTGCAGTTCGTCGAGCTGAGCGTCGATGTCGGCCAGGTCGGTGGCGATCTGCTGTTTGCGCGCGGCGCTCTGCTCGGCCTGCTGCGTGAGTTTGAGCAGTTCCACCTGCACGCCGTGCAGTTGCTGGGTGTCTTGTTGCTGGCGGCGCTGCAGCGCGGCGAGCTGTTCCTGCGCCTGACCCAGATCGTGCTCGGCCTGATGAAGCTGGGCGCGGCTTTGTTCGGCGATGAGCTGCTCGGCCTTGATCTGTCGCTCCAGATTGTCGATTTCCTGCTGCCGGGCGAGCACGCCGGACTGCTCTGAATCCGGGGCGTAAAAACTCATGCTCTGGCGCGATACCGCATGGCCTTCGCGCGTGAGCAGCACGGCTTGCGCGGGCAGACTGCCGCGCAGCGCCAGCGCCTGCTGCAGCGACGGGGCGATGAACACGGCGCTCAGCCAGTCGTCGAGCAAGCCGGCCAGCGCCGCATCACCGCTGCGCACGCCTTCGCGCAGCGGTCTGCATCCGGCTGGTGCAGTCGGCTTCGCCTCTGCTGTTTGGGTCTGCACTGTGGCCGAATAAAACGCCAGCTTGGCCGGCGGCGCATCGTCCGCGAAGCCCGCCGCCCTATCGAGCTGGCGCAGCTCAAGAGCCGAGAGGCGCTCGCGCAACACGGCTTCGAGCGCGGTTTCCAGACCGTTTTCCACTTGCAGCCGCGACCAGAGCGGCGACAGGCCATCGAGCCCGTGCCGGGCCAGCCAGGGCCGCAGCCTGCCTTCGGTGAGCACGCGATCCTGCAAGGCCTTGAGCGCGGAAATGCGCGCGCTGGTGGCCGCGAGCTGCGCTGCGGCGCCTTGCTGCGCCTGCTGCGCCTGCTGCCGCGCCTGCTGCAGATCGGGCAAGGCTTCGTCGAGCCGTTCGCGCTGCGCGCGGAGGGTGTCGAGCGCGTCGTTCAGGCTCTCCTGCTGGCGCTGCAGGTCGGCCAGACGCTGACTGTCGGGCGCGACCACGGTGCGCTGCTCGGCGCGCAGCCTCTCGGCGCGCTGTTGCAATTGCTGCATTTGCTGCCCGAGGCTGCGCTGCCGTGCGGCTTCGGCCTGCAGCGCCTGCTGGGCGCCTGCGGCCTGCGCGCGCTCGTCCGCAGCGCGCAACTGCGCCTCGCTCAAGGCCGCTTCGAGCGCGGGCACGGTCTCGCCCTGCTCCTGCGCGCGGGCCTGCGCCACTTCGGCCTGCACCTCGGCATCGGCCAGGCGCTCGGAAGTATCTGCGGCCTGCGCCATGGCCGCGTCGTGGCGCTGCTGCCATTCCTGCGTTTGCATGTCGATGGCCTGCAGCGCAGCCTGGGCGCGCTGGCGGGCTTCGACGACGAAGCGGATTTCCGCTTCGAGCTGGCTGACGCGCGACTGCGCAGCGTAGAACGCGGCCTGCGCCCGGTTGAGGGTGTCGCTGCTGGCGAACTGCGCCTGTCTGAGGGTTTCGATTTCGGCCTCGATGCCGCGCTGCTCGGCAATGCGGGCCTCCAGCGCATTCATCGCCTCGCCTCCGGCCAGCGTGATCTGCTGGCGTCTGGCCTGCGCCTCGTCCTGGCGCAGCAGCCAGAGCTGGTGCTGCACTCGCGTCGCACTGGCCTGCAAATCCTGATAGCGGGTGGCGACCTCGGCCTGTTGCTCCAGCCGCCCCAGATTGCTGCCCAGCTCGCGCAGGATGTCCTGCACGCGGGTGAGGTTCTCGCGGGTGTCCTGCAGACGGTTCTCGGTTTCGCGGCGGCGTTCCTTGTACTTGGACACGCCCGCGGCCTCTTCGAGCATCATCCGCAGGTCTTCGGGACGCGATTCCAGAATGCGAGTGATGGTGCCCTGGCCGATGATGGCGTAGGAACGCGGCCCCAGGCCGGTGCCGAGAAAAATATCGTGCACATCGCGGCGGCGCACGGCCTGGTTGTTGATGAAATAGCTCGACGTGCCGTCGCGGGTGAGCACGCGCTTGATGGCGATTTCGGTGAACTGCCCCCACTGCCCGGCGATGCGGTGATCGCTGTTGTCGAACACCATTTCCACGCTGCAGCGGCTGGCCGGCTTGCGCTGCGCGCTGCCATTGAAAATGACGTCCTGCATGGACTCGCCGCGCAGCTCGCTGGCCTTGCTCTCGCCCAGCACCCAGCGCACCGCATCGATCACATTCGATTTGCCGCAGCCATTGGGCCCGACGATGCCGCTGATGCGGCCGGGGAAAGGCAGCGTCACCGGTTCGGCAAACGACTTGAATCCGGCCAGACGGAGCGAGGTCAAACGCATCGATATGTTCTAACTCTATGATTTACAAAAGAAATTGTGAATTTCACCACAGCGGGAAATCATACCATCGCCATACTACCTGCCGCCGATGCCGACCGAGGGGCATCACCCGCCTCGCCTATCATCGCACCGCATGGAACCCGCCCAGATCCAGACCCTGTTCGAGCGCTTCGCCGCCGCCAACCCCGAACCGCGCACCGAGCTGGAATATCGCACGCCTTTCGAGCTGCTGGTCGCGGTGATGCTCTCGGCGCAGGCCACCGATGTCAGCGTGAACAAGGCGACCCGGCCGCTGTTCGCCGTGGCCAACACCCCGCAGGCGCTGCTCGACCTGGGCGAAGACCGGCTGCGCGAAGCCATCCGCACCATCGGGCTGTACAAGACCAAGGCGAAGAACCTCATCGCCACCTGCCGCATCCTCGTCGACCAGTACGGCGGCGAAGTGCCGCAAAGCCGCGAGGCGCTGGAGTCGCTGCCGGGCGTGGGGCGCAAGACGGCCAATGTGGTGCTGAACGTGGCGTTTGGGCAGGACACCCTCGCGGTGGATACGCATATCTTTCGCGTCGCCAATCGCCTCGGGCTGGCCAAGGGCAAAACCCCGCTGGAGGTCGAGACCCAGCTGGAGAAGGTGATACCGCCACGGTTCCGTCACCACGCGCACCATTGGCTGATCCTGCACGGACGCTATGTCTGCAAGGCGCGCAAGCCCGAATGCTGGCGCTGCGGCGTGGCCGATCTGTGCGCCTTCCAACCCAAGACCCCCGCGCCGCCATGAGCAGGTTCCGTTGGCTTTGCGCGGTCTTCACGGTCGCGTTCTGGACCGTGCTGTGGACGGCACCTGTCGTCTGGGCAGCTCCGGTGCGGGTGACGGACGACGCCGGACACGAGGTTTCCCTGCCCGCGCCAGCCAAGCGCATCATCGCACTGTCGCCACAGTTGCTCGAACTCAGCGCGGCGGCCGGGGCGAGCAAACAGATCGTCGCCAGGATTCAGGGCACGGACGATGTGCCCTGGGCGCGCAGCCTGCCCATCGTGGGCGACGCTTTCGCGCTCAATCTGGAAGCCATCGTCCGCCTCAAACCCGATCTGATCCTGGCCTGGCAATCGGGCACGCCACCGCGCGAGGCGGCTCGGCTCAAAGCCCTGGGTATTCCCATTTACTGGAGCCAGGCCAACACCTTCGAGTCGCTGGCTTCGACCGTCAGCCGCATCGGCGAACTCGCAGGTACGCAAAAGCAGGCCAGGCGCTGGGTCCGCGATTTCAACGCACGTCTGGCCGCCATCGAGCAGCGTTACGCCGCGCAAAAACCCGCTGTACGGGTGTTTTACGAGGTCTGGAACCAGCCGCTGATCACCGTGGGCGGCAAACAGCTCATCAGCCAGGCCATCACCCTGTGCGGCGGACGCAATGTGTTCGGCGCGCTTTCGGTTCTGGCGCCCACTATCGGCCTTGAAGCCGTGCTGCAGGCCGACCCGCAACTCATCGTCACCGCCAGCCCCCAGGCCGCGCAATGGCTCCGGGCGTGGAAACGGTTTCCGCAGTTGAGCGCGGTACGGCATGACCAGCTCGTCGCCCTCTCGCCCAATGCCCTGCCGCGCATGGGCGTGGATGTGCTCGACGGGGTGCAGCAACTCTGCAACGCCGTCTCGACGGCCCGCCGGGCCGTGCAACGCTGACGGTCCATGGGTTGCGCATAGCGTTTTTGGGGCGCAATTGAGCAGGAGCTGTCGTCGGACAACGCAAGCCCGTGCCTCGTCTTACTGCGTTATAGATCAATCCATTATCGGCACTTCTACAAGTCCGGTGGATCATCGACGACACGGGCTTTCCAGGCAGGGCCGGAATTCGGTGGGGTGGCGCGCACTGCCAGGGGACGCGCCGAAACCGCAGAAGCCGGCCGCCGCTGGCGGCATGCCGACGGCCGCCCGCTCGAACAGCAGGCCGAGCGCCAGACGTGTCTTAGCACGAGCGCGCGGCAATGTATTGGTACAACCAGGTCTCGGTCAGCACTCGCTCGCCCAGCCGTACGTAGCAGCGCAGTTCGATCGGGTCGTTGGCGCTGGCGTCGTCGGTGTACAGATCGAACGACGCCCGCCAACGGTCGGTGCCGACCACCTTGAGAACGTGGCGGTCGTCGATGCGCCCGCGCGAGGCGGTCACCACCGCGTCGAGGTCGTAGCGCTGCTCGATCGCGGCGAGCGGTCCCCCGGAAAAATCGATGACGAACTTGATGCCCGGCGGCAGCGCGGCGACCTGACTGGCCGACAGGCCGGCCATGCCGGGGCGCCCTTTCCAGGTGTCGCGCACGCGGCCCACCGGCGGCACGAACGGCTCGTCGTTGCCCCAGTACAGGCGGTAGTCGAAAGTCCAACTGGTTCCGGCGCGCACCGGCTGCCTCGGCGTCCAGTAGGCGACGATGTTGTCGTGAATCTCGTCGTTGGTCGGAATTTCCACCAGTTGCACGGCGCCCCCGCCCCAATCGCCCAGCGGCTCGACCCACACCGACGGCCGGAGGTTGTAGAACGCGCCGTCGTCCTGGTAGTGATCGAAGTTGCGATCGCGCTGCGACAGGCCGAAGCCGCGCGGGTTGTGGTCGACGAACGACGAAGTCTTGACCACCGGCGGGTTCTCCAGCACCCGCCACAGCCGCTCGCCGGCACCGGTCCACACGGCCAGACCGTCCGAATCGTGGATCTCCGGCCGCCAGTCGACCGCGCGCTGGCGGTTGTTCTCGCCGTACCAGAACATGCTGGTCAGCGGCGCCACGCCGAGCCGGCCGATGTCCCGGCGCATGAACAGCTCGGCGTGCACCTCGGTCACCACCGGATCGCCCCGCCGGCAAACGAAGCGGTAGGCGCCGCTCAGGCTCGGACCGTCGAGCAGCGCGTACAGCGTGACGCTGTCACCGACAGGCCGCTCGAGGTAGAACGCCGTGAAATCCGGAAACTCCTCGGGCTGCGGCATCGCGGTGTCGATGGCAATGCCGCGCGCCGACATGCCGTACTGCCCGCTGGGACCGCAACTGCGGAAATACGACGCGCCCTGGAAGGCCAGCCAGTCGGTTTTCGCCGGGGCCGGGTCCATGACCCGAAAACCGGCAAACCCGCGGTGATGGGCGAGCCGCCGCGCCAGCGCAGGGTCGCCGTACTCGAACAGATCGGTCGAAAACGGCACCTCGCGCGCCTGCCCTGCGTCGACCAGGTAGATGCGCACCGGCTTCTGCGCAAAGCGGTGCGGGTGAAACAGCTGCACGGGAAACGGCGCGTCCTTCCACAGGGCATCCTCCGGCCGGAAACGAATCTTCTGAATGGCATCGAAGTCGATGCTGTAGAGCAGGTCCGCATCGGAGATCACCGGCGCCGCATAGGGCTTGCTCGCCAAGGCCCGTGCCTGCTCGCGCAAATCATCGAAACTGAACGGGCGCGCCGAGCCCAGGCGCACGCGCGCTTCGGCCGATTGCGCAAACGAGCCGGCGACCGCCAGCAATCCACCGGCGCCGGTGAATTTCAACAGGTTGCGACGCGTGGTGCGCGGTGGCATGAAGCGCTTACTCCCAGGGAAAAGGCCCAAGAAACGACCTCTTGGGCGAAGGCGCGGCCACCCATGGTGGCAAACCGCGAAATCGGCGAGCGGTTCGCTGCGAGCAGGCGCAAAAATAGGCCGAAAATCGCCGGCGCACGCCGCCTTTCGCTCCAATTCTCACACGGCGGGCGCACCTCGGGTGTCGAGGCTCGAAACGCGCCTGCGCGCCAGCATCAGATTGGCCAGGGCAAAAACATTTTTGAAATTTGGCCGCGGAATGTGTGGAGGGGGTTGTAGCAATTTTTTCAGCCCTCCTCCCCCGGTGAATTCCAGAGTTTGCAGCCCGCAGCGCCTCAATCGCCGTTGCGCCTACGGCAACCCGCCTGACGATGCTATCCGAGGCAGTCAATGGCGTATTGATGCGCCGTTGCATCGTTGCGACGCCGCACTGAGCTATGGAACACGCTTGCTCATCCGGCGCATGACCACCCTATCCGTGCACGCGGGCAAGACAGCCGAGATTTCGAAAAGAAAAAATCCAATGAAATCACTGGATTAGATCATTGCATTGGCGGAGAGAGGGGGATTCGAACCCCCGAAGGGCTATTGACCCTTACACGCTTTCCAGGCGTGCGACTTAAACCGCTCATCCATCTCTCCGGGAACCCATCACTATACCAGGGTCAGGCGGGGTATTGCGGGATCTGTTTGGGCAGCGGCCTGCTCTAAGGCTCAGTGCGCCTTGCCGAGCTGATCGAGGATGGCGGGGTTCTCCAGGGTGGATGTGTCCTGGGTGACTGCTTCGCCCCTGGCGAGCGAACGCAGCAGCCGGCGCATGATCTTGCCCGAGCGGGTCTTGGGCAGGTTGTCGCCGAAGCGGATGTCCTTCGGCTTGGCGATCGGGCCGATTTCCATGCCGACATGGTTGCGCAGTTCGATCGCGATCGCCTTGGCCTCCTCGCCTTCCGGACGGGGGCGCTTGAGCACGACAAAGGCGCAGATCGATTCCCCCGTGATCTCGTCCGGCCGCCCCACGACCGCGGCCTCGGCCACCAGTGGGTGCGCCACCAGCGCGGATTCGATTTCCATCGTTCCCATGCGGTGTCCGGAGACGTTGAGCACGTCGTCGATGCGCCCGGTGATGGTGAAGTAGCCGTCGCTGGGATCACGGATCGCGCCGTCGCCGGCGAGGTAATAACCGCCGAGTTCCTCAGGGTAATAGCTCTTCTTGAACCGCTCCGGATCGCCGTAGATGGTTCGGATCATCGACGGCCAGGGCTTCTTGATCACCAGGATGCCGCCTGTTCCCCACTCGACGTCTTGGCCGGTTTCATCGACCACGTCGGCGATGATGCCCGGCAGCGGCAGCGTGCAGGAGCCCGGCACCATGGGCGTGGCGCCCGGCAGCGGTGTGATCATGTGCCCTCCGGTTTCGGTCTGCCACCAGGTATCGACCACCGGGCAGCGCCCGCCGCCGATGTTTTCGTAGTACCACTCCCAGGCGGCCGGGTTGATCGGTTCGCCCACGGTGCCGAGGATGCGCAGGCTGTCGAGCTTGTAGTTGCGCGGATGCACGGCCGCGTTGGTTTCCGCCGCCTTGATCAGCGAGCGGATCGCTGTCGGCGCGGTGTAGAAGACGCTGACCTTGTGATCCTGGATCATCTTCCAGAACCGGCCTGCGTCGGGATAGGTCGGAATGCCTTCGAATATCACCTCGGTTGCGCCGCAGGCCAGCGGGCCGTAGGTGATGTACGTGTGTCCCGTCACCCAGCCGATGTCGGCGGTGCACCAGAACAGGTCGTCGGGTCGGATGTCGAAGGTCCAGAGCATGGTGAGCTTGGCCCAGAGCAGATAGCCGGCGCTGGAATGCTGCACGCCCTTGGGTTTGCCGGTGGAGCCGGAGGTGTAGAGCAGGAACAGCGGGTGCTCGGCCTCGACCCATTCGGGCTCGCACTGCGCACTTTGCCCTGCGACGATCTCGTGCATCCACAGATCGCCCTGCGGGTTGAAGGCGACATGGCCGCCGGTGCGGCGATAGACCACGACATTGCGCACCGAGTCGCAGCCGCCGAGGCCGAGCGCCTCGTCGACGATGGCCTTGAGCGCAAGCGACTTGCCGCCGCGGCGCTGCTCGTCGGCAGTGATGACCAGCACGGCGCCGGCATCCTGGATGCGGTCGCGCAGCGAATGGGCGGAAAACCCGCCGAACACCACCGAGTGGATGGCGCCGATCCGCGCGCAAGCCTGCATCGCGACCACGCCCTCGATCGACATCGGCATATAGATCACCACCCGGTCGCCCTTTTTCACGCCCAGCATCTTGAGCGCATTGGCCATGCGCCCGGTGCGCGCCAGCAACTCGGCATAGGTCACGCGGGTGACCGTGCCGTCGTCGGCCTCGAACACGATCGCGGTCTTTTCCCCCTTCCCCGCCTGCACCTGCACGTCCAGGCAGTTGTACGAGACGTTCATACGGCCATCGTCGAACCACTTGTAGAACGGCGCCTGGCTGTCATCCAGCACATGAGTGAAAGGTTGCTGCCAGTGCAGATGTTCTCTGGCCAGCCGTGCCCAGAAACCGGTGTAGTCGGCCTCGGCCTCGTCGCACAGGGCGCGATACGCGTCCATGCCGGAAATGCGGGCCGACTGCACGGCTTGCTGGCTGGGGTAATACACCTTGCGTTCGTGCGGGTGAGTGGGGGTGTCGCTCATGACAGTCTCCTTGGTTTTTGGGTCTTGCTGGAAAAAATGCGGACCAGACAATGCTATGTGAATTTTGCGCCCTTACGCAGCCCTGACGCAGCGCTCCAAGCATAGTGCGATGCACAGGCACCAAGAGGGACCGGGTTGCCTTGACAGGCTCCTAGAATCGCCTTGTTCACTACAAAACACGTTCACGACATGACCCCCACAGTCCAAGCGAAAGACCTGCGCGACAGCATCGCCGCCGCGCTGCAGTTCATCAGCTACTACCACCCGGCCGATTACATCAGTCATCTTGCGCGCGCCTACGAGCGCGAACAGTCGCCCGCGGCGAAGGACGCCATCGCGCAGATCCTGACCAACAGCCGCATGTGCGCCGAAGGGCATCGACCGATCTGCCAGGACACGGGTATCGTCAACGTGTTCCTCGACGTCGGTTTGAATGTGCGTTTGCAGGGGTTTGACGACGGCCTCGATGCAGTGGTCAATGCCGGAGTGCGCCAGGGCTATCTCGACCCCGAAAACAAGCTGCGCGCTTCCATCGTGGATGACCCGATCTTCGCCCGCAGGAACACCCGCGACAACACCCCGGCCGTCATCCACGTCAACCTCGTGCCCGGCGACACCGTGTCGGTCAGGGTCGCGGCCAAGGGCGGCGGCAGCGAGAACAAGAGCAAGTTCATCATGATGAATCCCAGCGACAACCTGATCGACTGGGTGCTCGCCACCTTGCCGACCATGGGCGCAGGCTGGTGCCCGCCGGGCATGCTGGGCATCGGCGTGGGCGGCACGGCGGAAAAAGCCATGCTCATGGCCAAGCAAGCCCTGATGGACGACATCGACATGTCCGATCTGCTGGCGCGCGGCCCCCAAAACGAGCTGGAAGCGCTGCGCATCGAGCTGTTTGAGAAGATCAATGCGCTGGGCATCGGCGCTCAAGGGCTGGGCGGTCTGTCCACCGTGCTGGACGTGAAAATCAAGACCTATCCCTGCCACGCCGCCAGCAAGCCGGTAGCCATGATCCCGAACTGCGCCGCCACCCGCCATGCCCATTTCGTGCTCGACGGCAGCGGCCCGGTGTTTCTCGATCCGCCCAGCCTCGACCTCTGGCCGGACGTACATTGGCAGCCCGATGCTGCACGCAGCCGCCGCGTCAACCTCGACACCCTCACCCGCGAAGAGGTCGCGAGCTGGAAACCGGGCGAAACCCTGCTGCTGTCGGGAGAATTGCTCACCGGGCGCGACGCCGCGCACCAGCGCATCGCCGACATGCTGGCGCGCGGCGAAACACTGCCGGTCGATTTCACCAACCGGGTGATCTACTACGTCGGCCCGGTCGATCCGGTCCGCGACGAAGTGATGGGCCCGGCCGGCCCGACCACCGCCACCCGAATGGACAAGTTCACCGAGACCCTGCTGGCGCAGACCGGGCTGATCGCCATGATCGGCAAGGGAGAGCGCGGCCCCGTGGCGATCGAGTCGATCAAGAAGCACCGCAGCGCCTCGCTCATGGCTGTGGGCGGCGCGGCCTATCTCGTGGCCAAGGCGATCAAGGCTGCTCGCGTGGTCGCGTTCGAAGACCTGGGCATGGAGGCGATCTACGCCTTCACCGTGCAGGACATGCCGGTCACCGTCGCGGTCGATGCGCAGGGCATCTCGGTGCACCAGACCGGCCCGGCGCAGTGGAAGGCGCGCATCGCCCAGATTCCGGTCACCACCGTCTGAGCGGGTGTGAACAAATCCGCGATGCCCGTCGATACGCCTGCTTGCGACCCCACGCGCTGTCCGCTGTGTGGGCAGCCCAATCAGTGCGCCATGGCGTGCGGCATCAACGGCTCGAATTGCTGGTGCGCCTCGGTGCGCATCGCGCCGCAAACCCTGGCGCGCATCCCCCTCGCCCTGCAAGGCGTGGCCTGCCTATGCCCGAAGTGCGCGGCAGCAGCGCCCCAAGCGCAACATGACCCTCGATGAACAAACCCGCCTGCATCGGCGTATTCGATTCCGGCGTGGGCGGCCTCACGGTGCTGCGCGCCCTGCGCACGCGAATGCCCGGCGCCCGCCTGATGTATGTCGCCGACTCGGCGCATGCGCCCTATGGCGACCGACCCGATGCCTTTCTGCTGGAACGCTCGCGTCTCATCACCCGATTCCTCATTGAGCAGGGTGCGCGCCTCATCGTCGTGGCCTGCAACACGGCCACGGCAGCCGCCATCTCGACCTTGCGTGCGCAATTCGATCTGCCCTTCGTCGGCATCGAGCCCGGCATCAAACCCGCTCTAGCCCGCAGCCAGGCGCGGCGCGTCGGCGTGCTGGCCACCCCTGCCACCCTGCGCAGCGCCAAGTTCCGCGCGCTGCTGCGTGCCCATGCCGCCAGCGCCGAAGCGGTGTTGCAGCCCTGCCCCGGTCTGGCAGACGCCGTTGAGCGCGGCGATCTGAAGGCGCCGGATTTGTTGTCACTGATCCGCCAGTTCTGCGCTCCCTTGCGCGAGGCTGGCTGCGACACCGTGGTGCTCGGTTGCACCCATTACCCCCTGCTGGCTGAGCAGATTCAAGCCGAACTCGGCCCGCAGGTTCACCTGCTCGACACGGCCGAACCCGTCGCGCGGCAAACCGCCCGCCTGTGGCGTCATCCTGTCGACCCGCCCTTCGAGCCCCCGCGGCTCTATACCAACGGCAATACGGCCGTGCTGCGCCGCATGGCGCATCTGTGCGGGCAGCACGACGCAAGCGTGCATGAGTGGGCGGCAAACCCGAGCTGAACCCCTGCTTGCGCACGACTGAATCGGAGGGAAGGGCCAAGGTTTCCGCTTGATGCCTTGCGACAGATCAAATGAAACCGCGCCGCATGGAATACATGCTCCAGGCTGGAACGATGCCATTCACGGCAAAACAATCCGCATTAACCCTGATTTTTTGCCCGATGCCTGCCTTTTGTGACTGCCGTCACTCACACATAGATGAACCTGCACGTCTCAATTGGCAATTTGATAAAGATTAAACCCCCACTTCCCTTGAGTCCCGATACTCCCTCAAGTAACAAATTGTCGCTATTTGCAACAAACAGGCGTGGAACACGCCGAGACAAGGAGTCGAGATGGATTGGGTCGGTCTTTATCCCACTTGGTATGAACCGGGGGTAGGCAGCGGATGGGTGGTGGGCATCATGGCCACCATTCACGTGCTGGCCTCGCACACCTCGGTGGGCGCAGCCATTCTGTTTGCGTATCTGGCGGTCATCGCCTACCGCCGCAACCAGCCGCAGTTGCTGGACTACATCCGCAAGTACGGCATGTTCCTGCTGGTGTTCTCTTACGTCATCGGCTCCATCACCGGGCCGGGCATCTGGTATTCGACTACCGTGGCCAGCCCGCGCGGCATTTCGGCGCTGATCCACAGCTTTGTGTGGAAGTGGGCGACCGAGTGGGTGTTCTTCGTCATCGAAGTGGTCGGCGTGTATCTGGTGATCTATCTGGTCGGCCGGGTCGATCAGCGCACCCATATGCGCATCGCGGTGATCTTCGGCATGGCGTCCTACACCACCATGCTCATCATTCTGGGCATCCTGTCGTTCATGATGGTGCCGGGCAAGGAGGTCTGGTACACCGAAGGCGGCTATCTCAACGGCTTTTACGGCAGCAATACCTTCGCCCAGCTCGCCATGCGCACGGCGTTCATGTTCACCATGACGGCGGTTGTCGGCGGCATCGTGGCCGCACGCATCAACGATCCGGCCTTCAAGCGCGAGATCTCGCGCAAGCTGGCCTGGCTGGGCATCGTGTCGTCGATCATCGGCGCGGCGCTGTTTCAGTGGTATTTGCGCACCCTGCCAGAAACCGCGCACCTGGTGATGGACAACCGCCTGCCCTCGTATTTCCAGCCGGCCATCCTCACCGTGTTGCTGGGCATTCTGGCGTATTTCGTCATGACGCTGATTTCCTCGCGCACCCTGGTGGTATGGGGCGCCTCGGTGGCCACGGTGAGCATTCTGCTGTTCGGCCTGTGGCCGGAGGAAGTGGCGCGCGAATCCATCCGCAAACCCTGGGTAGCCGGGCAGTATGTCTATTCCAACCAGGTCATCGGGCGCGACGTGCCGGGCATGAACATCAAGAGCGAAATTCCGCTGCTGGAAACCCACGGGTTTCTCAAGACGCAGGTGTTCGTCCCTGAAAACCTGCGCGTGGTCACGCCCGACAACATGCTCAAGGTGGGCGAGTCGCTGGCGCTGACCACCTGCTCCAACTGCCACTCGCTGAGCGATACCGGCATGCGTCCGCTGCATCAGTACTTCGGCGGCACGACCAGCGTCACCGAGGTCGAGCACTACCTGCGCGGCGCGCTCTCCACCGGGGCCACGCTGTACATGCCGATGATTCCGCTCAAACCCGAGGAAGCCGAGGCGCTGGCCGTGTTCATCGTCCACATGAAACAGCCGCAGGCCGCCATCGCCCACATCCAGCACAAGGCGGCGCTGGCGCAAGCCGAACAAGCCGACGCGCTGCCCGCAACCCTGAACCAAGAGTGCCCCCTGACCTGCCGCGTTCGCGTCAGGCCCCCCGAGGGGGATGAGAAAACTTGGGACGGCCCGGCGTTTTCTCATGAGGTACGCTGACATGAATTCCGAAATGCTCTATGCCCTGCGCGATGTGGCCGGGGTTCCGTCTCACCCCATCATCTTTCTGGCGCTGGGCGTGCTGACCTTCGCGATGCATATTGCCGCAGTCCAGGTCATGCTCGGCGGCACCGCGCTGGTGCTCGCCAACGCCTTCAGCCGCAACCCCATGCGCCGGCGATTGGCCGCGGCCATGACCACCACCGCCAAGATCGCCGTCTCGGTGGCCGTGGTGCTCGGCGTGGCGCCGCTGCTGTTCGTGCAGGTGACTTACGACCCGTTCTGGTACACCAGCAATGTGCTGTCGGCCTGGTGGGTGATTGGCTTCATCGTGCTGTTGATCGCGGGCTATATGGCGCTGTATTTCTTTTACAGCCGCAACCATCACCTCGAAGACGCCCAGCAGACCACGCGCTCGGGCTGGAGCCTGGTGGCCGCGCTCGCGCTGTTTCTGCTCGTGGGCTTCATCATGCATGTGCTCACCCAGCAGATGCTCAGTCCCGAAAAATGGATGAGCTGGTACGCGCCGGGCGGCGTGATCGACCCCAGCGGTCGCACCCTGCACGACTACAACCTGTGGCGCTTCGGCTTTTTCATCGCCCTTTCCGCGCCGGTGACGGGCGCCTGGCTGTTCGCCTATCGCCGCTACCTCAGCGCAGGCCAACTCGCCGATGCTGGCTATCTGCAATGGATCGGCGCGCTCGCCAGCAAGCTGCTCAACATCGGCGGCGTCATCGCGCTGGTGTTTCTCGGCGGCTGGATGGCCACCCTGCCCGCCAACATTGCGGGCTTTGCCACCTCGCCCATCGTGCTGCTCAGCGTGGCGCTGCTGCTGTTGACCGTGGCGCTGCCCACTGTGCTGGGGCGGCGCACGCTGAATACCTCGCTGGGCTACGCCCCCTTCGCCCTCGGCGCCGTGGCGCTGATTGCCGTGGCGGCGCTGCGCGAAGTGCTGCGCTGGACCGTGCTCAAGGGTGTGCACGGGTATGACGTGTTCACCTACCCCGTCCATCTCGACTGGTACAGCAATGTGATGTTCTTCGCCACCTTCGCCCTCATCGGCGGCAGCACCCTGGCTTACTTCCTCACCATTGCGTGGAAGGTCGGACAGACGCCCAAGGGTCAGATCTACACCCCAACGCCCGCCGTCGACCGCATCGGCACCGTTTCGATGTGGCTGGTCGGTCTGTGGATCGTGCAGTTCTTCGTGGTCGGCTTCGTCGTCTGGGCGAGGTAAGGATTCAAGGACAAGGATTTCTCATGCGACTTCATCACCTCACTCTTGCCCTGATCGGGCTCGTGTTCGCCATCGGCCTGCTGGGCGCCCATGCCCCGGTCTTTGCCGCTCCCGCCTCCCCTGCGGCAGCCGCGCCGTTGCCTCCTGGACCGAAGGCGCCGCCCAGCGGCCCTGCAATGGCACAAACCTGCGCAGGCTGCCACGGCACCGACGGGCGGCTGCACGCCGCCGCCTTCATGCCCCTGGCCGGCATGCCCAAGGCGCAGTTCGTGCAAGCCATGCGCGACTTCCGCGACGGCAAACGCCCGGCCACGCTGATGCGCCATGTGGCCGAAGGCTTCAGCAACGAAGAGATCGACGCCATGTCGGTCTACTTCGCCGCTGTCAAACCGGAATAAGAGGCATCCCATGAACTCTCGTCGTCAATTTCTGCTCGCCAGCGCTGCAGCGCTCGGCACAGCCGCCTTCCCCGCCCTCGTCCGCGCGGGTCAGGCATCGGCCCGCATCGTCATCGTCGGCGGTGGTGTGGGCGGTGCCACTGCGGCCAAATACCTCAAGCTAGCCGATCCCAGCCTGCAGGTCACGGTGATCGAAAAGAATCCGGTCTACATTCGCCCTTACGGATCGAGCGAAGTGCTCAACCAGCATGCCAGCTTTCAAGACCTGGAGGTGCGCTATGACGTGCTGCGCCAAAAGTACGGTGTGGCCTTCGTGTTCGACGCCGCCAAGACGCTCGATCCGGTCAACAAGACCGTGACGACCGCAGGCGGCAAGGTGCTGGCCTACGACAGACTCATCGTCTCGCCCGGTATCAAGCTGCGCTACGACAGTCTGCCCGGTTACAGCGAACCATTGGCCGAAACGCAAGTGCCCAGCGGCTGGATTGCCGGCGCGCAGACCGCCCTGCTCGCCAGGCAGTTGCAAAGCATGCGCGACGGCGGCACCTTCGTTCTGGCCGCGCCGCCCAACCCCTACCGCTGCCCGCCCGGCCCGTATGAGCGCGCCGCATTGATGACCGAATGGTTCGCCAAACACAACCCGCGCGCCAAGGTCATCATCGCCGACCCGAAAGACAGCTTTGTCACCGACGAAACCGCGCTTCTCGGCTGGAACCGGCTCTACGGCTACCAACCGCCGCAGGAGTACCGCGCCAAGATCAAGGCCGAGCTGATGCCCTCCACCAAGCCCTGCGCGCTGGAGTGGATACAGGCCAGGGCCGGCGGTACGCCGCAGCGCCTGGACGTCAAGACCCTGACCCTGCACACTGCGGGCGGGGCGATCAAGGCCGATGTGATCAACATCATCCCGGCCATGGTGGCGGGGCAGATCGCCTTCGATTTCGGCCTGACCGATGCGAGCGGCTTCTGCCCGGTGCACCGCGCCACCTTCGAGTCCACGATCCACAAGGATGTGCATGTGATCGGCGATTCCAGCATCGCCGACGCCATGCCCAAATCGGGCTTCTCGGCCAATACCCAGGCCAAATGGGTGGCGCGGGTCATTACCGACGGTCTGGCCGGGCGCGACCCCGGCACCCCCGTCTGGGAAAACACCTGCTACGCCTTGGCCGGTAAAGACTACGGCCTGTTTGTCGCCGACGTATTCAAGATCAAGGAAGACGGCAGAATCGGCCGCGTCAACAAGGCGCGCTATCTGCCGCTTGACGCCTCGCCGGCGCAAATCCGTCTGTCCGCCGTCTATCAGCAAGCCTGGATTCAGGCCTTCACTCAGGACATCTTCGCATGACCCCCGCCGCATTCCCCACCACGTGGCGCACCCTTGCGCTGGCTGCTGCCCTGTTCGCCAGCCCCTTGGCGCAAGCCAGCGAACACGGCAAGACCGCGCCCAAGGCCTGGAGCCCCGTCACCCTGCAGACCGCGCTGCGCGACCTGCCCAAAGGCAACGCCGCAGCGGGCAAGTCGGTGCACGATTCCATGATGTGCGCCTCCTGTCACGGCGCGGCGGGCAACGCCCAGACGATGAACTGGCCCAGCGTCGCCGGTCAGCGCCACGACTACACCGCCAAGATGCTGCTCGACTATCGCAGCGGCCTGCGCGATGAAGACGGGCGCGCCGGGCTGATGACCAGTATCGCCCGCATGATGACCCCGCAACAGATCGCCGATGTCTGCGCCTACTACGCCAGCCTGCCCAAGCCCGTGGCGCCCCAGGCGCAGGCCGCGCTTGCCGCCCCGCTGAGCGCCGCCGAGCAAAAGCGCGTGGAGCAACTCGTGCGCAAGGGCGACGCCAATCGGCTCATCACCGCCTGCGCGTCCTGTCATGGCCTGCACGGCGAGGGCAAGGGTACGACGCCTGCCATCGCTGGCCAGACCACCGATTACTTCATCCGCACCATGCGTCTGTATCACGGCGGCGAGCGTCACAACGATGTGTACAAAGGGATGAGCCAGTTCAGCCGGCGCCTGAGCGATGCCGACGCGCAGCTCATCGCCCGCTACTACGCCAGCCTGGGAGTATCCCGAAGCGCCGAGGTCACCGAGGTCAATTAGGGCTGGGATCTGGGCTTGATGCCGAGCGCCGCCGCACGCGCCTTGGCGATCTCGGCCGCCGTGCTGCGATACGCCTCGGGGTGCGGCTGGCCCAGGCGCAGCGCCACATCGATCGCCCCTTGCGCGGCCTTCCAGTCTCCCGCGGCGAGCAAGGCCTGCGCGAGGTTGTTCATCGGATCGCCGTCCGTGGGGTTGACGCGCGCCGCTTCGGCGAAATGAATCGCGGCCTTGGCATAGTCCTTGCGCGCATAGGCCAGATTGCCCAGCCCCATCATGGCGATCCAGGCCTTGGGCCAGCGCTTGAGCGTCGCTTCGTAGGCCGCGCGCGCCGCATCCGGCGCCACACCTTCGAGCGGAGCCACCGCCCGCAAATAACGGGCTTCATCCACGCCCGGCGGAAACTGCCCCGGCTTGACTGCGATGAAAGCCCATCTGCCGCCCACCGCCCAGGAACGATCGAATTGCTCGATCGACAGTTGCAGATCGCGGGCCGTACTGGAACGCAGGGTGACGCGATCAGCCTGCAAGTCATACCCGATCAGCACGGCGTAGTGCCAATCGCGCGCGCCCAATCCGACCTTCTGCAGCACCACCACCGGAAATCCTGCAGCCACCTGCGCGAACACGACGCCCAGCTTGGGCGGCAGGACGATGGGAATGCGTCCGGCCCGGCGCGACGCCCCGAGCAGGTCGAATTGCAGGCTTCCTTCCAGCCCCGGCGTGAAAACCTGCGGGATCAACTGCCCCGGCGTGGTGTGTACCCCGCTGAAAACCAGCACGGAGGCGAGCGAGGCCGGGCCGCAATAGTGACTGTCATCCGAAAAAAACGGCACGCCAGCCACATTCGCCGAGGTCGGCAGGCCAGCAGGTTCATCGACCAAGCGTCCATGCTGAAACTGCAACGGCACCGTCGAAAAGACCCCGGGCGGCAAAGCGGAACAAGCGCCCAGCAACAGACTGAGTGCCAGAGCGAGGCGAGGTGCCGTGCGCAGGCGATGAACCGTCATGCGCAGGGACTCAAAGCGCCAGAACCACCAGAATCGCCACCAGCAGAATGATCACCATTTCCTGAAAACTCAGCGAACCGGCTGCCGGCATGTTGTCGATCCGCGCCGCCAGTTGCGCCACTTCGGCATTGCTCAGCGCGGCAAGACGTTGCTGCGTCACCTCCTGGCTCAGCCCCATTTGCTCGAGCTTGGCCTGCACATCGGCCCGCGCCATGAAATGGTCCAACGTCGCCCGGTCTTTGGCCAGCGTTGCCGCGCCCTGCCCAGACTGCGGCTGGGTGAGCTGCTGCGTACCGATCAGTTCGGCACGCGCGGCAGGAGCGGCTGCCATCAGACTCACACCCAATGCAGCGACCAGAAATTGACGGGAAATACGAGATGCAAACATGCGTCGGCCCTTTCAAAAAGTGAAATTTTCCAAATCCTACCCTCTGCAATCCGGGAATTTTTGCAACGGACCAAGTTTAGCGATCCGCGAGGTCCTCCTTATCCCCCCAGCGCAATCAGCACCCCCACGAACACCAGAAAAACCGCAAATACCCGCTTGAGCGCGTCGCCGGAAATGCGGTGCGCCACACGCACCCCATACGGCGCCAGCGCCATGGAGGCGACGGCAGTCGCTGCCGCAGCAGGCAGAAAAACATAGCCGAACGCCCCGGGCGGAAGGGGATGGCTGGGCGCATGAACCGAGAGCATATAGCTCAGCGCACTGGATATTGCGATGGCCAGGCCGCAAACCGTACTCGTCGCCACCGCCTTCACCGGCTGAACGCCCAGCGACACCAACAAGGGCACAGTCATCGATCCCCCTCCGATCCCCACGATGGAAGAAACCGCGCCGATACCCGCACCCGCCGGCAGCAACCAGGGCGAACGGGGACTGTGCTCCTGACCTTGAGCCGTCTTTTTGCTTTTTCCCGTCGCCATCTGCACCGCCATGAGCATGCAGAATCCGGCAATGACATAGCGCAGAGTCTGGCCGCTGAGCATTTGCGCCAGATGCGCCCCGACAAAACCGCCGATCACCATGCCCGGCGCCAGCCAGCGCCAGCTCGGCCACAGCACGCCGCCACGCCGGATATGCGCCGTGGCGGAGGAAACAAAGGTGAGCACGATGCTGGCCATCGACGTTGCCACCGCCACGTGAATGACTTCATCGGACGGAATGCCCAGCGCGGGCAAGGCAAAACTGAGGGCGGCGACCAGCAGCAAACCGCCCCCGATGCCCAGCAGCCCGCCCAGAAACCCCGCAGAGGCTCCGGCCAACAGAAAAATTGCAATCGACAGCCACATGGTCATTTTCTTTTCGTTGGGGTTCAGGCATTCGCGGCATGGCGAACAGGCCATGCAGCCTAACCGCTCCAACTTCCATTTGCAGATGCGTGATCGTCTTGACCCAAACAAAAAGCCCGCAGACCGGGCGGCCAGCGGGCTCGAATGAGACCGGATGGATCAGTCCTTGCGCTCGGGATGCAGCAGACGCTCCATGCCGATGAGCTTCATCATGTATTTTTCATAGATCGGCTCGGAATTGCCCTTTTTCATCTTGCGGATGAAATATTTCTCGAATGCGATCTTCGCCAGATGCACCCACTTGCCCTCGCCGAACCAGTTGACGTTGCGCGGCGGAATCTGCGGAATGGCGACGAAAGCCGCCCCGGTATTGCCGAAGTCGGCCAGACAGATGGCCTGCCAGGTGCCGCGGTGCGTGGGCTGCTTGCCGGCAAGCTCCTCCTCGATGTTGTGCACGATGGCCGTGACCATCGACTCGATCATGTACCCCGTCTTGGGCACGCCGCAGGCCACGGGAGTCGGACCGACGGGCGGAATGGCGATACAGACCCCTGCGGAATAGATGTTCTTGTACTTCGGGCTGCGCTGGTTCTGGTCGACGATGACAAAGCCGCGCGGATTGCACAGGCCCTCCACCGCAGCCACCGCATCCACGCCCTTGAACGCCGGCAGCATCATGGAGTGCTTGAAGGGCAGTTCGTGCTGCTTGACGAGGTTGCCCTGCATGTCGAGTTCGTCGACGAACATCTTGCCGTCTTCCACCTTGGTGGTCTTGGCGTTGGTGATCCAGCGCACGTCGTGACTGCGGAAGGCGCTCTCCATGATGCTCTTGGAGTCGCCCACGCCGTCGAGCCCCAGATGGCCGATGTAGGGCTCCGACGTCACATAGGTGATGGGCACCTGGTTGCGGATCTTCTTCTTGCGCAGCGCGGTGTCGAGCACCATGGTGTATTCGTAAGCGGGGCCGAAGCAGCTCGCGCCCGGCATGGCGCCGATGATCACCGGACCGGGATTGGCGACCAGCTTTTCATAGTCGGCATAGCACTTCTCGGCGTGGTCGATGGTGCAAATCGACTGGGTGAAACCGCCGTGCGGACCCGCGCCCGGCACTTCGTCGAACGAGAGTTTGGGCCCGGTGGTAATGACGAGATAGTCGTAACTGACCTTGGCGCCGTCCTGCAGGGTCAGGGTATTGCTCTCGGGCTCGATCCTGGTCACGGCTTTCGCAATGAAATCGATGCCCTTGCGTTCCAGGTAGGGCTTGATGCCGAAGATCACCTCGTCGCGGCTACGCCAACCCACGGCCACCCAGGGGTTGGATGGCACGAACTGAAAGTAGTCGACGGTATTGATCACCGTGACCTTGTGCGCCTTGCCGAGCGCTTCGCGCAACTCATAAGCGGCCGGCATGCCGCCTATGCCCGCTCCCATAACAACGATATGTGCCATACCCTGGTCTCCTGGTGTGCATGTCAATGCCCGAATGCGCTCGGGCGACCCTTCGACAACTCTGGCCGGACTCGATCCCCCGAGCAGCCAGAGCAGCCATTGTGGCGTAGCTTGTCAACATTGCCCGTCAATCCGGCGAAGACCCCTACAGGCTCGGGGATGGCAACGGCGTTGTCGAAGCATACGCACCTTCAAGCATATCCATACCGTTGATCGCGCCCCGTGAATTCCCGTCAAGCCCGTCGAAATGGTTTGATTAAACGCAAATTTGAAAAAACCGCATCCGTGTTAGTCCTAGTCTGGATAAACCCTAATACTCCCGGAAGCATTGTGAAATCCTTTCCTATACTTGGATCCGAGACAAGTTGATCCATCGATCAACGGCGGCTGAACACATAGATGTCACCGCACGACCACCTGGAGGAAGCCCACTCATGCGCAACACACCTCGCCCGCTCTGGAACCCTTACGTTGCCGGGGTTCTGCTGGGCCTTGGCCTGCTGGCCACCTTTCTCGTCACCGGCAACGGCTATGGCGTCACCGGGGCGACCACGCTGGCCACCGCTGCCGTAGCCGGCAGGGTCGCCCCCGATACCGTCGCCGCCCACACCTACTTCCACAACCTGTTCGAAGTCGGGCTCAATCGCTGGGTCGTCTGGGAAGTCGTCGGCCTGGCCATCGGCGCGCTGATTGGCAGCGTGCTCGCCGGTCGCTTCAAGTTCCAGATCGACGGCCCCACCCAGGCCGGTCGCACCCTGCGGCTGGTGCTTGCCGTGATCGGCGGCATTGCCGCCGGTTTCGGTGCGCGCCTGGCGCTGGGTTGCACCAGCGGCATGGGCCTGTCCGGATCGGCCACTCTGGCGGCTGCCGGATTTCTGTTCCTCATCGGCTTTTTCATCGCGGGCACCGTGTTCGGGCAACTGACGAAAGGACTCTGGAAATGAGCTTCCCTCTTGGGTACACCGGCCCGATATCGGGCATCATCCTCGGCCTGATTTTCGGCTATGTGCTTGAAAACGCGGGTTTTGGCAGCGGCTGCAAACTCACCGCCCAACTGCGCTTCAAGGACTGGTCCGTCTTCAAGGTCATGTTCACCGCCATTCTGGTGTCGTCTGGCGGTCTCTATCTGCTACAAGGTCTGGGCATTCTCCAGGTCAACGATATGTTCGTGCCCTCGGTGTTCATCTGGGGCAGTTCGCTCGGCGGCGTGCTCATCGGCGTGGGCATGGCGGTGGGCGGATACTGCCCGGGCACTTCGCTGGTTGCGATGTTTTCGGGCAAGCTCGATGGTTTGATTTTCCTGCTGGGCATCGCCATCGGCACCCTGGGCTTCAACTCGGTGTTCAGCTCGATCGAAGGCTGGGCATGGAAGCAGGTCGGGCCGGATGGCCTTACCCTGCCGCAACTGCTGCATCTGCCCGCCTGGGCCGTCTGGGGTCTGCTGTTCGCGGTACTGTTGATCGTCGGCTACCTCACTCGCACGAATATGCAGTCGCGCAGCAGCAAGAGTGGAGCTTCATCGAGCTCCCTGGCAGCACAGAATAGTTGAATCGATTGCGCCGTCAGCGCACAGCCCTGCCCGCACGTTGTCTGCGGGCAGGGTCGCGGACACGCTGCCCTGTCTTTCCCAACCCTTCCTTCAGGAGTTTCATATGGCTAAAACCCGCATCATCAAACTGTCTCAAGCCCTCCCCGCACTGGCCCTTGCCGCCGCTGTCGTGGCCCCCATGCCGCAAGCGCTGTCGAGCCTGTCGGCCACCGGCATTGCCCAGGCTGCAGGCAACCCCTGCGCGCCGAGCAACCCCTGCGCGCCGTCGAAAAAAATGGACAAGAAGATGAACAAGAAGAGCAGCAACCCGTGCGCGCCTTCCAAATAAATTGACTCCCCCCCATGGCGCGGTTCGCGGTGATCGACTCGTGATCTGCTTGCCGCGTCATGTTTGCTCATGAATCAGTCCACTTCGCTGTTGTCCGGTCATGCCCCTGGAGGTCGGCGTTTTGTCGTCGACCTTCTGCGTGAACTGACGGTACAAGAGCGAAGCGATCTGTATGCCGCCGGGCTGCGGGCGCTCGACGCCACGCAGTCTCTGCTGAAAAAAGGCAAGACGGTGATATCGGAAATCATCGGGCCATCCGCTTACGTCGAATGGGAGCACTACCCCAAGCGCGATGCCAAGAGCCGCGACGGGGCGCTGTTCTATTACCACGCGCACGCCGCCACGCAGCGCATGGCCGGAGAACATGGGCATTTTCATGTGTTCGCGGCCAACGACCGCGCCGCCTGCCCCTCCGACCAACGCTATACCCACATTGCGGGGCTGTCGGTCGATGATCGCGGCATGCCCCTGCGCGTGTTCACCACCAACCAATGGGTAACCGCGGAATGCTGGGAGGATGCCGATCGCGTGTGCGCCCTGGCCCGACAGACCGAGCTCAAGCACGCCAGGCCGCACAAGGTCGGCCAATGGCTCGATGCCGTGTTGGCTTTTTTTCGTCCGCAGATCGACCATGTCGTGCATCTGCGCGACGCGCGGATCAAGGCGCTGGAACAGCGCGGGCGTGCCCATCTGCTGGAAGACCGGCGCACGCACATCCTGAGCCAGTGCCGGATTGATTTTTCGACGCAGATTCTTGCGTTGGAGGAGTTGGGCGTGCAAGCGCCTTGAAAGTTGGGCGCGCAAGCGCCCTGAATCGAGCCGGGCGGGTACACGCCCTGTCAGTGCAGTTCTACCAACCAAACGAGGAGCCACCATGAAACTGAAACATCTGATCGGCCTGAGCATCATCGCCCTGGCCGCAGCGAAAACGGCGGGCGCAACCACCCTGCCCGGCCCGCTGGTCACGCCGCAATGGCTGAACGCCAACAAGGATGCGGTCACCCTCATCGACATCCGCGATGATCCCAAGACCTTCACCGAAGCGCCGAAATTCGAGGTCGATAAAAAGACCAAGGCCAAGACCCTGGTGAAGACCGGCGGACACATCGCAGGCGCCATCCCTGTGGACTTTGGCAAGATTCGGCAAGAGCGCACGATCGACGGCGTGAAAATCAAGGCACAGCTTCCAACCGCCGAGTATTTCACCAAGGTCATGGACGATGCCGGCCTGAACAAGACCGACAAGCCCATCGTGATCGTGCCCACCGGCGAAAGCGTCGACTCAATGGACATGGCCACCCGGCTGTACTTCCAGTTGCGCTATTTCGGCGAGCCGCGCGACAAGCTGGCCATACTCAACGGCGGGGTCAACGCCTGGATTCAGGCGGGTTATCCCGTGTCGACCGCCAAGGTGACCCCCGCCAAAGGCAACTGGACTGCAGGCCCCGAGGACAAGGCCATCCTGGCCTCGATGCAGCAGGTCAAGGAAGGACTGCAAGGCGGCAAGGACCAGTTCATCGATGCCCGCCCGACGGCGCAATTCCTCGGCATTGTCAAAAAGCCGGTCAACAAGACGGCAGGCCACCTGCCTGGCGCCCGCTCCTTCCCGACGGATGCGATCGTCAAGCCCGTTGGCGCCGCGCATGAATTCATGAGCGCAGACGATTACAAGAAAATCTACGCCGAGTTCAACATCCAGCCCGATGCGCCGACCATCACCTACTGCAACACCGGTCACCTGGCCTCGGGCGCGTGGTTCGTCTCCCACGAAATCCTGGGCAACAAGAACTCCAAGCTCTACACCGGCTCGATGATCGAGTGGACCAACCTCGGCAATCCCACCGTCGGCCTGCCGCAATAAAACAAACCCTGCGCGGCTTTCACGACAACGCCCGGGCATCCCCCGGGCGTTGTCGTTTCATCCCCCGTGTTCATGCGGGTGAACGACTCTTGCGGCCCTGCGTCCCACGCGCTCATTTGCGGGGGGTGGTGGTGATCACCGAGGCAGATGTGAGAAATTTCACACGCAAGCTCGACACAAAGCCGATCAAATGGGGGCTTGAACCTCCTGCACTGCCTGTCGACAATTCGCAGCGCTTTCATTCTTTCCCCTGACTTCAGAGGTCGAGCATGTTGATCCGCAACTCTCGTTTCAGTCTTTGGCGCTTGGCCGCCACCTCCATGGCGGCCCTCCTGCTGGGCGCCTGTGCCGCGAACAACTATCCGCCCGCACCGCAAAAGATCACTCAGGGCGCCTACCACTACCAGGTCGGCGCGGGCGATACGCTCAACGTCAACGTCTGGCGCAATCCCGATCTGTCGATGTCGATCCAGGTCCGCCCGGACGGCAGAATCTCCACCCCGCTGGCGCCTGATGTCCAGGCTGCCGGCAAAACCCCGGGCGAAATCGCCAAGGAGATCGAAACCAAGTTGTCCAAGTATGTCCGCGATCCGGTGGTGTCCGTGGTCGTGACCGGGTTCCAGGGGCCGTACAGCCAGCAGATCCGCATCGTCGGCCAGGCCGTGCGCCCGATCGCCATTCCCTACCGGGAAAACATGACTCTGCTCGACGTGATGATCGCCGCCGGTGGCCTGACCGAATTCGCCGACGGCAACGCCGCCGTGCTGCAGCGCCACGGCAAGACCTACAGCATCAAGCTCGGCGACCTGCTCAAGCGCGGCCAGATGTCGGCCAATGTACCGGTCGAACCGGGAGACGTCATCATCATTCCGCAGAGCATGTTCTGACCTGGCCCTGTCCTTTCATACCCCTCAACCGCATCCCGCCATGCAGACTCCTGGCCGCAAGGTCTTGTTCGCGCTGACCCCGCTGGCTTTTTGTCTGCTGCAGGCGGGATCGGCCTGTGCGCAAGCCATTCCCGGACTCAACCTTGCAGTCCCCGGTGGCGGGGAGTTGCCCCAGCAACTCGAAGGCGGTCAGGCGCAGGGCGGCCTGCTGGCGCCTCTGGGAACGGCCAGCGCGCCGGCTCCCGCCCGCGGCAACTTCATCCAGCCGTCCGTGGGCATGTCGGTCGTGCAGACCAGCAATGCCTACTTCGGCACGGCGAATCCTGCCCGCTCGGACACCATTCTCAGCATCACCCCGGGCATTGCATTTCAAACGCAGGGGCCGGATTTGCGCACCTTCGGCAACTTTGAGCTCAACGCCCAGTACTACGCCCGCAGTTCCTACAGCAACACGGTGCTGCCCTCGGGCACCCTGGGCCTGAGTGCCCGGCTGGTGGATCAATGGCTGTATTTCGATGCGGGCATCAACTCGCAGCAGAACGCCTTGCTCACCATTCCGTCCCAGTCCACCGGCACGGCGACGTACACCACCACGCAATACACCCTCAGCCCTTACATCGACCATCGTTTCGGCGACGATCTGCGGCTGCGGGCGCGCAGCGAAAACACCTGGACCCGCATCAGCGGCAATCAGACCGGCGCGGCCCTGAGCAATGGCCGCTATGGGCGGCAGACCATCCGCCTGGATCGGCGTCCCACCCCCCTGGGCTGGGGCCTCGATGCCCGGCAGGAGGAAACGGTTTACACCAACAGCGGATCGCTCGCCGTGCGTGACGAAATCGCTCGTGCCCGGGTTCTCTACGCCTTCACCCCGCATTTCGAGGGCGGACTGATCGGCGGCTACGAGCATTACTCCACGGGCTATGCCAGCCTGGGGCACAGCATTTATGGCGTGCAGCTCGACTGGCGGCCCAATGTCTTCACCCGTTTTCACGGCGTGGTGGAGCGGCGGTTTTTCGGCACGGGCTGGAACATCGACGCCTCGCAGCAGATCCAGCGCATCAGCCTGCGCCTGAACTGGAACCGCGCGCCTTCGTCCTACCTGGCCTCGCTGCAGACCCTTCCGTCCGGGGTGAGTTTGTCCACCCTGCTCGGTGGCATGCTGGCCTCGCAATACCCCGACCCGGCCGCACGGGCGCAGGCGGTGCAGAACCTGCTGGCCGTCACGGGTCTGCCCGCCACCCTGCCCAACGCCATCAACTTCTACACGCAGTCGGCCACGCTGCAAGACACGCTGACGCTTACCGGGGTGCTGCTGGCACAGCGCAACAGCTATACCGTCTCCGCGTTTCACACCAAGACGCAGGATCTGATTCTGCCGGGCTCGCCGCCGCTCAGCAATCTGCTGGCCGCCTCGGCCGATTACATGCAGAACGGCATCGGCGTGAGCTACGGGAGACGCCTCACCCCGGTGATGAGCCTGAATGTCGGGCTGCTGCGCGCACTGAGCACCGGGTTCGGCCGCAACGAGGGCTTCAGCAGCCGCCAGACCACCTTCATCGTGCAGCTCAGCCGCCGCCTGACCCCGCAGACCATTCTGGTCGTCGGTGCACGCAGGCAGTTGCTCGACACCGCCCATACCGGCATCCTCAGCGCCAACGAGTCCGCGATCTACGCCGGGCTCACGCATCGATTCTGAAACGGGCCATGTACGCCGCACACTTTGGTCTGAGCGCCCCGCCTTTCCAGCTCAACCCCGATCCCAGCTTTCTGTACGAAAGCAAGGGGCACAACTACGCGCACCAGTACCTGCGCTTCGGCGCCATGCAGGGCGAAGGGTTCATCATCGTCACGGGAGAGATCGGCGCGGGCAAAACCACCCTGGTGCGCGCGCTCCTGGCCGAGCTCGATCCGGCCAGAGTCGCCGCGGCGCAGATCGTCAGCACCCAGCTCGAAGCCGACGATCTGCTGCGCGCGGTGGCCAACGCCTTTGGCGTGCCCTCGAAAAATGCATCCAAGGCCGAGTTGCTGGCTGCGCTGGAAGCGCACTTCACCACCCTGATGCTGCAGAACCGTCGTGCGCTGCTGGTCATCGACGAAGCGCAGAACCTGAATGCGGCAGCGATTGAAGAGTTGCGCATGCTGTCGAACTTCCAGTATGGCAACCGCGCCCTGCTGCAGAGTTACCTCGTCGGGCAACCCGAGCTGCGCGAAGTGCTGCGCGCACCCAATCTGGAGCAACTGCGTCAGCGCATCATCGCCAGTTGCCATATCGGCCCGATGGACGCCGACGAAACCCGCGCCTACATCATCCACCGCCTCAAGCGGGTGGGCTGGACGGGCCGTCCGCAATTCAATGAGGCCGCCTTCGCCTCGGTGCACGACTGGACGGGCGGGCTGCCGCGGCGCATCAACATGCTGTGCAACCGCCTGCTGCTGTCGGCCTTCCTCGACAACACCGACCTGATCGACGCGAGCCGTGTCGCCACCGTGGCCCGGGAAATCCGCGAGGAAATCGGCGGTCTGCTGCGTCCCGTCGAGCCGACAGCGCCGCAGCCGCCCACCATCACCGCCCCGGTGCAGCGCACCGCGCCCGCAGCGCCTGCGCCGCATGCCCGGACGGAAACGGCATCGGAACTGCCCATTTTGCGCGATGTCGCCGAGGCCCTCGCCCGCGCCCCGGCGCCGCCAAGACCCGGCGAACCCGGCCCCCTGCTGTGTATCGCGCAAACCCAGGAAGATCGCATCGCCCTGCGCCCGCTGATGCAGGAATTGAAGGCCTACCCCGGCCTGCCCCAGCCCCTGCTGGTCGGCCTGGAACAACTGTCCTCGTCGGCCATTGCCCGCGACCCGGCGCTGGCCGAAATCGATCTCGCCCTGCTGCCCGACACGCAGGATGAGGCGCCAAGTCTTGCGGTCTGGGTGAACTGGCTCGATCAAATTTTCTCCACCTACCGCCCGGCTGCGGTGCTCACTTTTTCAGCCAGCGACGCCGCCCTGGCCGCCGGCCTGATGGCCCGGCGCCAGGGCATCTCGCTCGCCCACATCGAATCCGGTCTGCGGCACTCACAGCGCGCCGATGCGCAGGAAATCGACCGCATCGTGATCGATCAGTTGACCGATCTGCATCTGACCCTGGCAACGCGCTGCGCCGACCTGCTCACGCAGGAGGGCATTCCTCCCGAGTCCATCCGCGTCGTCGGCAATCTGCGCATCGATGCCGTCGCGCAGAGCCTGGCCGATTCGCCCGCCCCCGAGCAGTTCGCTGCGGAAATCGGGGTGCCCAAGACCTCTCTCTCCAACCCCCAGGGCTATGCGCTGCTGCTGCTCGAAGACGCCCAGTGGGCCGCCTCGCGCGACAACATGCTCGACATGCTGACCAACGCCAAGCGCCTGAGCCGCATCCTTCCCGTCATCTGGCCGATGCCGGCAGCCGTGCACAGCCGCCTGCTGCAATACGGCTTGAGCCAGGCCTTGCGAGGTTCGCGCGTGGCCTGCGTGCCCGAACTGAGCTTCGCGCAGACGCTGGGTCTGCTCAAACCGGCCACCTGCCTGTTGACCGACCGTGCCAATCTGCAGGATGCCAGCTCGTATCTCGCCGTCCCCTGCCTGACCCTGCGCGACCATTGCGCCCGCACCCAAACCCTCACCCAGGGCAGCAACCAGATCGTCGGGCGCGATTTCCGCCGCATTTTTCAAGCGATGGGCGACATCCTCGAAGGCGACAAAAAGGCGTTTTCCAATCCGTTCGACGGCGATGGCCGGGCCTGCGAGCGCATCGCGCAGGCGCTGGAAACCTGGCTGATGACCCAATGGGAAAACCGGGTGCTCGAAACCCTGGAGGCCCAGACATGATCCACCGGGACACGCGCGTTTTTTGCCATACACCACTTTGAAAAGCGACACCATGAACGACTTGCTGCGTCCCTTGTTCAATCTCCTGCCCGGCATGTGGGAAAGGCGCTGGGTCGGACTGCTCACCGCCTGGATCGTGATGGCGCTCGGTGGCGTCGGCGTGGCCATGTTCCATGAACGCTACATGGCCTCGGCGCGCGTCTATGTGGACACGCAGACCCTGCTCAAACCGCTGATGCAGGGACTGACCGTGCAGCCCGACATCGACGAGCAGGTCGCCATGGTGGCCCGCACCCTGCTGGCGCGCCCCAATCTGGAACGGCTGGTGCGAGAAAAGGGCCTGGCGATCGACGACGGCAAGCCCGAAGCCGTCAGCCGCACCGTCGATCAATTGCTCAAGAGCATCAGGCTGGGCATCAACGCGCGGGAAAACCTCTACAGCGTCAGCTACGTCAACAGCGATCCGCAAGTCGCGCTGGGGGTGGTCAAGGATCTGGTGCACATGTTTCTCACCTCGGGCATCGGCGGCAAGCAGCAGGACACCCAGCAGGCGCTGAATTTTCTCGATGCGCAGGTGGCCGACTATGGCCGCAAGCTCAGTGCCGCTGAACAAAAGCTCAAGGACTTCAAGACCCAGCATCCCGGCTACTCCGGCGCGGCCAATACCGACTATTACACCCGCGTCAACCAGGCTTCCGACCAGGTCGCGCAGCTTCAGGGCCAGCTCAGCGCCGCCATCGCCGCGCGCAATGCCATCAGCGGTCAGATGCGCGCCGAATCTCCCACCATCAGCGTGACTTCGCCTTACATGGCGGCAGCCGCCGGCCCCGCGGCGCCGGGCGTTCCTGCTGCCGTGCTCGATGTGGATCGGCGCATCCAGGAGCAGCGCGCCCGGCTCGACGACCTGCTGCAGCGCTACACCAACGACTACCCCGATGTCATCACAGCGCGCCAGACCCTGGCCCGGCTGGAGGCGCAAAGAAAATCGCGCCTGAAGGCCGCGGCCGAACATCCCGCGCAAGCCGCTGAACAAGCCCCCATCGGCGCCACCACCATCAGTGCCGCCAACCCCGCCTATCAGCAATTGCGGGTGCAGGTCGCGCAGGCCGATGCCAACGTGGCCTCGATTCAGGCCCAGGTGGGCGAGGCCCAGGCGCGCCTGGCCGAACTGCGCAGCCAGGCCAACAAAATGCCCGAGCTCGACCAGCAATACGCCGAACTCATGCGCGGGTACAACGTCATTCGCAGCAGCTATGACGATCTGGTTGCGCGCCGCCAGTCCGCCGGGCTGACGCAGAGCGTCGATGCCTCCTCGCAGCTTGCCGTGTTCCGCGTGGTCGACCCCCCGCGCGTGGGACACCATCCGCTGTTCCCGAGCAAGCCCATGCTCATTGCCATGCTGGTGTTTTTCGCCCTGGCCTGCGGGATAGGCGCGAGTTTCCTCGTGTCGCAAATCATGCCCACCTATCACAGCCCGCGCCATCTGCGCGAAACCATCGACCGTCCCGTGCTCGGCAGCATCTCGCTGCTGAATTCCCCGGAAATCCTCAGTCACGAGAGGCGCGGCAATGTGAATCTCGCGCTGGGCATCGCCGGGCTCGTGCTGATCGGCCTGCTCTGGGCCATAGGGTCCCATTTCACGCGATAACCCGGCGTTTGAGGAAAACACCATGAGCACCATAGAACAAGCCGTCAAACGCCTCGAGGAACTCCGCACCGCCGGGATGGATGTCCTCTGGAAGCCTGAATCTGCCGCAGAAGCCGCCCCGGCCGCACCCTCGCCCTTCCTGAGCGCACCGCCGGGGGCGGCGAGCGCGCAGCCGCAAACCGCCCCGGCCATGCCGCCCGAGACGACGCGGCGCGCTGCGAAGCCCCAGGACATGGGCACGCGTTCCAAGCAGGTCGAGATCGACCTGAACAAGCTGGCGGCCCTGGGCTACATCGTGCCGCACGCCACCCGCTCGCTGCTGGTCGATGAGTTCCGCGTCATCAAGCGCCCGCTGCTGGGCAACATCACCGGGGCCGCCTCGTCCAAGATCGACCGCCCCAACCTCATCATGGTCACCAGCTCGCTGCCGGGCGAGGGCAAGACCTTCGTCGCGGCCAACCTCGCCATGAGCATTGCCGCCGAGCTGAACCACACCGTGCTGCTGGTCGATGCCGACCCCTCGCGCAGCAGCCTGCTCGAACGCCTGGGCATCGCGCCGGCGCAGGGTCTGATCGACAAGCTGCTCAACCCCGAGCTCGATCTGTCGGACCTCATCCTTGCCACCAACGTGCCCAAGCTTGCCGTGCTGCCCGTGGGCACGCCCAGTGCGCAAGCCACCGAGCTGTTCGCCAGCGCCACCATGGATCTGCTGCTCGAAGAAATGGCGCACCGCTACCGCGACCGGGTCATCATCCTCGATGCCCCGCCGCTGCTGCCTTCCGCCGAAGCCCGCGCGCTGTCGCTGCACGCCGGGCAGATTCTTTTCGTCGTCCAGGCCGGGCGCACCCACCAGGGCACGGTGCAGCAATCGCTCAACGTGCTGCAGGATCATCCCATGGTGTTCACCCTGCTCAACCAGAGCCGCGGCCCGAAGGCCGGTTCGCCCTACGGTTATTACGCCTACTGAGCACCCCCAGCGACGGCCCGGCGTTTTCTCAGGAACGCATGCCGCAACCCTTGCCGCCACGAACCCAGGGGGGACTTTTTGTCCATCCGAGGAAAAGTTCACATATCGAGCGATAGATTAAACGTCCTCCCCCGCTTGGGTGCTAGTCAAACAGATTTTGATGCCGTGCAATGAAAGCCCATGAAAAAGTCTGTCGAACGAGGGTTCGCACAGATGCTCGACCTTGGTGGACCTCATGCACAGCCATGCAAACAGCGGCGTCACCCCTTCCCGGCTGGGCGATTTGACGACGCTCGTCCCGCCCGCGCAACGCACCCCCTTTCGTGCCGATCTGCCATCCCTGGCGGGCCTGCCCTCTGAAATGGCGATGGCCGCAGCAGCCATCGCGCTGCAACGGCTGTGCGGTACCGGCGCTGGCTTGTTGGTGCTGTCGCGGCAAGCCGCACCGTTCCTCCTGGCCGCCTGGCCCGATGAGACAGGTCTGCACGTCATGGAGCGTGCGGGCGGTGAACTCTCCGAGTCATCCGCCCCGCCCGCTCCGGAAGCGGTCGATCTGGTCTGGCTCGCCGATCCGGCTAGGCAAGGCGAAGCGCTCACCCGATACCCCTCGGCCCTCGTTCTGATGAACGAGCCGCAACGGCACACCCTGCAACGGGTCTCCACAGGGCTCTATCCCGAAGCATTCGTGCGGTCGCTGCTGCATACCTTCGGCGTCGTGGCGCGGGCGCTGCAGGCCGATCCGACGCAGCGCGTCGAGCGGTTCGGGCTGCTCGACGCCGAGCAGCAAGCCGAACTCCTGGCGCTCAATCCCGACTGCCGCAATGCCCCCGCTGCACCCAGCGTGCAGGCCCGCTTCGGCGAGATGCGAACCCAGTATCCCGATGCCCCTGCGCTGCGCTGGAACGGGGGCCAATGGACCTACGCGCAACTCGACGCCAAGGCCCGCGCGGTGGCGGCTGCGCTGCGAACGCAAGGCGTCGCGCCGGGCGATGTCGTCGCGCTCTGCCGCGATCGCGGCCCCGCCTCCATCGCCTCGATGCTCGGCATGCTGATGGCCGGGGCGAGCTATCTGCCCATCGACCCCAAGTTCCCGCCGGAGCGCGTGGCCCATATGGTTGAAGACGCGGGCGCGCGGCTCGCCCTCGCCCAGCCCGACACCGCCGGGCTGTTTCCCGACAGACTGCAGACCCTCGACCCCCAAGACCTGCTCGACAACGCCGGCACGCCGCGACTCAGCGGCGACGTGCCGAGCGCGCCCGAAGCGATCGCCTATGTGATGTACACCTCCGGCTCCACCGGAGCGCCCAAGGGCATCGCCATACCGCACCGCGCCATCCTGCGTCTGGTGGTCGATGCCACCTTCATGCCGCTCGACGCCGCGACCGTCATGCTGCACGCCGCGCCGCTGGGTTTCGATGCCTCCACGCTCGAAATCTGGGGACCCTTGCTCAACGGCGGTTGCTGCGTGCTGCACGACGAGTCCATTCCCACCGGCCCCGGCATCGCCCGCAGCATCGCGCGCCACGGCGTGCGCAGCGCCTGGCTGACCGCGGCGCTGTTCAACGCCATCGTCGATGATGATCCGCACGGGTTCAAGGGCCTGAGCCACCTGCTCACCGGCGGCGAAGCCTTGTCAGTCTCTCATGTTCGCCGCGCGCTGCAAGCGCTGCCGCAGACCACCCTGATCAACGGTTACGGCCCCACTGAGTGCACCACCTTCACGGCCACCTATCGCATTGCGCATGCGCTGCCGGCCGACACCCTGGCCATCCCCATCGGCCACCCCATCCAGGACACGCATGTGCTCATCCGCTCGGCCACGGGCGCGCTGTTGCCGCGGGGCATGGTGGGCGAGCTGTGCGTGGGCGGGCGAGGCGTCGCGCAGGGCTATCTCAACCGACCCGAGTTGAGCGCCGAACGCTTCGTGCCCGACCCGCTCGATGCCCAGGGCAGGCTCTATCGCAGCGGCGATCTGGTGCGCTGGCGCGACGATGGCGTGCTGGAGTTCATCGGCCGTGCCGACGGCCAGATCAAGATTCGCGGCTACCGCATCGAACTCGGCGAAATCGAAGCCGCGCTGGGCGCGCAGCCCGGTGTGCAGGCCTGCGCCGTGACCCTGCATACCGACGCCGCGCTCGGCCCGCAGCTCGTCGGCCATGTCGTCGCGCACAGCGGCGTGGCGCTCGATCTCGAAGCGGTGCGCCGTGCGCTCGCCGCCCGCCTGCCCGAATACATGATCCCCGCGCACCTGATCGCGCTCGAACGCCTGCCGGTCACCCTCAACGGCAAGCTCGACCGCAAGGCCCTGCCCGCGCCCACGCGCGCCACCAAGAGCGAACCCGCGGCCTCGTCGCAACCCGGCGGGCTCGCGCAGGAAATCGCCGCCGTGTTCGCCGAAGTGCTCGGCCTGGATCACGTCGGCCCGTCGGACCACTTCTTCACCCTCGGCGGCAATTCCCTGCTGGTCCTGCGTGCCCTGGCCGCGCTGCGCCAGCGCGGGCACGGCGAGCTTGGCGTCGCCGCGTTCTTCGGCGACCCGACGCCGCGCGGCATCGCCGCGCACATCGGCGGTCAGGTCGGCATCGCGGCCCACCGCCTCACCGCCGCCCACCGCGGTGAGCCTCATGGCGACACCCTGCGCGACGAGCCCATTGCGATCATCGGCATGGCCGGGCGCTTTCCCGGCGCCCCCTCGGTGGAAGCCTTCTGGAACCTGCTCGAAGAAGGCCGCGAAGGCATCCGCTTCTTTCGTCCCGACGAGCTCGACCCGGCCATCCCCGCCGCCTTGCGCGCCGATCCGGCCTATGTCGCCGCACGCGGCGTGCTGCAGGGCGTGGCCGATTTCGACGCCGCCTTCTTCGGCATCAGCCCGCTCGAAGCCGAGCTGATGGACCCGCAGCAGCGCGTGTTCCTGGAACTGTGCTGGCAGTGCATGGAGCGCGCGGGGCATGTGCCGGGCCAGACCGCCACCCCTGTGGGCGTGTTTGCCGGCATGAACAACGCCACCTATTTTCAGCGCCACGTCAGCGCCCATCCCGACAAGGTGCAGCGCCTGGGCGAGTTCCAGGTCATGCTGGCCAACGAGAAGGACTATATCGCCACCCGCACCGCCAACCGCCTCGACCTCACCGGCCCGGCGGTGAGCGTGCACACCGCCTGCTCGACCTCGCTGGTGGCCATCGGCCAGGCCGTGGACAGCCTGCGCAGCGGCCAGTGCGGCATGGCGCTGGCCGGCGGCGCGTCCATCACCTGCCCGCCCGACAGCGGCTACCTCTACCAGGAAGGCGCGATGCTCTCGCCCGACGGCCACACCCGCACCTTCGACGCGCAGGCGCAGGGCACGGTGTTTTCCGACGGCGCCGCCGTGGTGCTGCTCAAACCCCTGAGCGCGGCGCTGGCCGATGGCGACACTATCCACGCCCTGATCCGCAGCGTCGCCATCAACAACGACGGCGGCGGCAAGGCCAGCTTCACCGCACCCAGCGTGGATGGACAGTCCGCCGTGGTCGCCGCGGCGCTGGCGGCAGCAGGCGTGAACGCCGAAGACATCAGCTACGTCGAGGCGCACGGCACCGCCACCCCGCTGGGCGATCCGGTGGAGGTCGAAGCGCTCGCCCGCGCATTCGGCCAGTCCACCGCACGCAAACAGTTCTGCCGCATCGGCTCGGCCAAGAGCCATATCGGCCACACCGTGATCGCCGCCGGAGCCGCCGGGGTCATCAAGACGGCGCTTGCGCTGCAGCACGAGCGCATTCCGCCCACGCTGCATTTCACCGCGCCCAATCCCAAGCTCGCGCTGGAGCAAACCCCCTTCGTCGTCAACGACACCCTCACGCCCTGGCCGCGTGCTGCGAAGCCGAGGCTGGCCGGGGTCAGCAGCTTCGGCGTCGGCGGCACCAACGCCCACGCCATTCTGGAAGAAGCGCCGCTGCGAGCGCCCGGCAGCCCGGCGCGGGGACCGTTCATCCTGCGCCTGTCGGCCCGCAGCGAAGGCGCGCTGGCCGCTTCCGCCGAGCAACTCGCCGACCATCTCGCCGCCCAGCCCGACACCCCGCTGGGCGATTGCGCCTACACCCTGCGCGTGGGCCGCAAGACTTTTGCCCAACGCCTGACCGTGGTGGCCGACGACGTAGCCGACGCAATCCAGTCCCTGCGCGATCCCCAAGCCCCTTTGCGCGCGCAGCGCAAAGCGCCCGCCGCGCCGCCGCCTCTGGCCCTGCTCTTTCCGGGCCAGGGCGCGCAATACGCGGGCATGGGCAGCGGCCTTTACGACGCCCTGCCCGAGTTCCGCGACGCGCTCGACGCCGCCCTTGCCGCGTTTGCGCCCCACACCGCCTTCGATCTCGAGGCCCTGCTGTTCGGCGACGATGCCGCCGCGCTGCAGCCGACCGCAGTCACCCAGCCCGCGACCTTCTGCGTCGAATACGCGCTGGCGCAATGGTGGTTGCAGCGCGGCCTGCAGCCCAGCGTGCTCATCGGTCACTCGGTGGGTGAATTCGTCGCCGCCGTGCTGGCCGGGGTGTTCTCGCTCGAAGACGCCGCCGCCCTGGTGGCCTTGCGCGGCCAGCTCATGCAGGCCCAGCCGCCGGGCGCCATGCTCTCTGTGCGGCTCTCCGTCGGCGCGCTGCAACCCTACCTCACGGACGATCTCGACCTCGCCGGAGAAAACGGCCCGCAGGCCAGCGTGGTGGCGGGTTCGTTCGAGGCCATCGCGCGTCTGCAGGCCAGGCTGGACGCCGACGGCCTCGTCAGCCGTGCGCTGCAGACCTCGCACGCCTTTCATTCCGCCATGATGGATGCGGCGCTCGCGCCATTCGAGGCGGCGGTGCGCGCCGTGCCGCGTTCGGCGCCGCAGCGCACTATCGTTTCCACCCGCACCGGCCAGGCCCTCACCGCCGAGCAGGCTACCGACCCCGTCTACTGGGCCAGGCATCTGCGCGACACCGTGCGCTTCTCCAGCGCGGTGCGAACGGCGCTGAGCACGCAGCCCGATCTGGTCTGCATCGAGTGCGGCCCGCGCGGCTCGCTCAGCACCCTGGTTCGCCAGCACGCCACGCCCGGCCAGCCTGCGCCCATCGCCCTGCCCAGCCTGCACGATGCCGCCGCCAGCGAACTGCGCCAGCTCGCCGTCGCGGTCGGCCAGCTCTGGACGCTGGGGCACGACATCCCCTGGTTCGATGCCGCGGAAAAGCGCCAGCGCATCCTCCTGCCCACCTACCCGTTCGAGCGCAAGCGCTATTGGCTGGACGCCGCCATGGCGCCATCAGTCAGTCCACAACCCGCCAGCCCGCAACCCGCCGCATCGCAACCCGCCGCCATCCCCGCAGGCGAAGCGCCCTGCGCAGCCCCTCCCTGTCTTCCCATTCCGACGACCGCCGCCATGACCCAAGCCGCCTCGCGCCTGCCGACGCTCATCTCCCGCCTCAACACCCTGTTCGAAAACAGCTCGGGCATCGAACTGGCCGATACCGACCCGACCGCCGCCTTCGTCGAACTCGGGCTCGATTCGCTCACCCTCACCCAGGCCGCGCTGCAGATCAAGAAAGACTTCGCCCTGCCCATCACCTTCCGCGACCTGATGGAACGCTACCGCAGCGTCGACGCCCTGGCGCGCCACATCGACAGCCAGCTCCCGCCCGAAGCGGCCCAACCCGCCGCCACGCCGCAAGCCGCACCGCAAGCCCCGCTCGCGCCAGCTGCCGGAGACCTCGCCATGACCCAACCCGCCCCTAGCTTCGCCGCGCAACCTCTGCCCGCCCCCCAGACCGTGGCCGCGAACGCGCCCTTCATGCAACAGCTCATCGCCCAGCAGATGCAGCTCATGGCGCAGCAGCTCGCCCTGCTGGGCGGCGCTCCAGCCGCGTTCAGCGTCCCGGCATCCGCCGAGGCGCCGGTCGCCCCGCAAGCCATTCAAGCCGCCACGCCAACGGCCAGCGCAGCAGCAGCCCCCGCGCCAACCGCCGTCCCCGCCGCCGCGAGCGCCCCTCCCGCCGATGACGAAGGCCCGAACGCCAACGCCAGGTACGACGTGAAAAAGGCCTTCGGCGCCATCGCCCGCATCCACACCACGCCCACCGGTGACCTCAGCGCGCGGCAGCAGGCGCGGCTCGACGCCTTCATGCGCCGCTACATCCAGCGCACCCAGGCGTCCAAGGCCTACACCGTGCGCCATCGCCCGCATCTGGCCGACCCGCGCGTGGTCAACGGCTTCCGCCCGCAGATCAAGGAAATCATCTACCAGATCGTCATCGCGCGCAGCAAAGGCTCGCACATGTGGGACCTCGATGGCAACGAATATGTCGACGCCCTCAGCGGCTTCGGCATGAGCCTGTTCGGCTGGCAGCCGCCCTTCATCAATGACGCCGTGCGCAAACAGCTCGACGACGGCTACGACATCGGCCCGCAGCATCCGCTGGCCGGTGAAGTGGCCGAACTCATCTGCGAACTCACCGGCAGCGACCGTGCCGCGCTGTGCAACACCGGCTCAGAGGCCGTCATGGGCGCGGTGCGCGTGGCCCGCACCGTCACCGGCCGCAGCAAGATCGCCATCTTCGCCGGGGCCTATCACGGCATTTTCGACGAAGTCATCGTGCGCGGCACCAAAAAAGGCCGCTCCATTCCCGCGGCGCCGGGCATCATGCCCAACACCGCGGAAAACGTCGTCGTGTACGACTACGGCACCCCCGAAACCCTGGCCGCGCTCAAGGAACGCATGGAGGAATTCGCCGCCATCGTGGTCGAGCCCGTGCAGAGCCGCCGCCCCGATTTCCAGCCGCGCGAATTCCTCCACGCCCTGCGCGAGGCCACCGCGCAAGCAGGCACGCTGCTCATCTTCGACGAAGTGGTCACCGGATTTCGCTCGCACCCCGGCGGCATCCAGGCCCTGTTCGACATCCGCGCCGATCTGGTGAGCTACGGCAAGGTGGTCGGCGGCGGCTTCCCCATCGGCGTCATCGCCGGCAAGCGCCAGTTCATGGACGCGCTCGACGGCGGCCAATGGCAATACGGCGACGACTCCGTGCCCACCGTGGGCGTCACCTACTTTGCCGGCACCTTCGTGCGCCATCCCCTCGCCCTGGCCGCGGCCAAGGCCGTGCTGCTGCACCTCAAGGCCGCAGGCCCCGACCTGCAGCACACCCTCACCACCTCCACCGCCGCGATGGTGGACGAACTCAACGCCCACTGCCGCGAAGTCGGCGCGCCCGTCGTCCTCAAATCGTTCTCCTCGGTGTGGAAAATCTTCTTCACCGAAGACCACCCCATGCAGGACCTGCTGTTCGCCATGATGCGCAGCCGCGGCGTGCACATCCTCGACAACTTCCCCTGCTTCCTCACCACCGCCCACGCCCCGCAGGACATCGCCGTCATCAAGACCGCGTTCAAGGAAGCCGTGGCCGAACTGCAGGAAGCCGACTTCATCCCCCGCCACGTCGATACGGCCCCCGCCGCCTTCGACGCCAGCCGCCCGCCCGTGCCCGGCGCGCGCATCGGCAAAGACCCCGGCGGCAACCCCGCCTGGTTCGTCCCCAACCCCGAGCAACCCGGCAAATACCTGCGCCTCGACGCCTGATGAACGATCACGCCTACGCCTCGGCCGCCACGGCGGTCGACTACGACCCCTTCGCCGACGCCGCGCCCGTCGCCCGCGTCGCCCCCACCACCGAAGCCCAGCGCGAAATCTGGCTGGCCTGCCAGCTCGGCGGCGACGCCACGCTGGCTTACAACGAGTCGGTCAGCGTGCGTCTGCGCGGGCCCATCACGACCGATGCGCTGCGCAGGGCCATTCTGGGCCTTGTCGCGCGACACGACGCCTTGCGCGCCACCTTCGGCGCCGACGGGCTGAAGATGTTCATCGCCGAAAGCCTGGCGCTCGATATTCCGGAACAGCACCTCGACACGCTCGGTCAGGACGCGCGCGATGCCGCCTTGCAGGCCCACATCCGCACTCACGTCGAAACGCCCTTCGATCTGGAGCAGGGACCGCTGCTGCGCGCCAGCATCGTCCGCTTCGGGCCGGACGAGGTGGTTCTGATCCTGACCGCGCACCACATCATCTGCGATGGCTGGTCGTTCGGCGTTCTGTTGGGCGAGCTTCCAGCCTTGCTCCGCACGTCCGGATCGGCGTCCGACCTGCCCGCGCCCGAGGGCTATGCCGACTACGCCGAAAGCCGGTACGACTCCGCGCATCAGCAACAGACCGATCTCGACACACGCTACTGGATCTCGATCTACGACCGTTCAACCCCTGCACTCGATCTCCCTGCGGTACGTCCACGACAGCCGGTGCGCACTTTCGCATCGCGGCGCGAAGACCTGCGGATCGAGCCCAGCCTGCTGGACGCCGTGCGCAAGCTCGGTGCACGCCACGGCGCCAGCCTTTTCGCCACCCTTCTGGGGGTCTACGCCGCGTTCGTCTCCCGCGTCTGCGGGCAGGACGACGTGGTCGTCGGCGTATCGGCGGCGGGCCAGCCCGCCGAAGGCAGCCAAAGCCTGGTCGGACACTGCGTCAATCTGCTTCCCATCCGGTTCCGGATCGAATCCGAGTCCGACATCGCCAGTCTGCTGGACAAGTCGCGCAGTGCCGTACTTGACGCCTACGACCATCAAAGTGTGAGTTTCGGCGGCTTGCTCAAGCATTTGCAGATCGGGCGCGAACCGGGACGGCTGCCCCTCGTTTCGGTCCTGTTCAATCTGGATGCAAGGCTAGACACCAGCGCCTACAGCGCCCAGGGCCTGCAAGCCGATATCTTCTCCAATCCGCGCAGTGCCGAGAATTTCGAGCTTTATCTCAATGTCACGCAGGACGCCCAAGGCCTTCTGCTGGAATGCCAGTACAAGACCGACCTGTTCGATCAAGCCACTGTCCAGCGCTGGCTGGGGCTCTACCGGGAAGCGCTGGTGCGCGCCACGACCGACCCGGCCCAGACCTTGGCCTCGCTACTGGCGCCTTCCCCTGCTGAACAAGCCCTTTTGGCGCAATGGAATGACACGGCGCGCGATTACCCGGCCGGTCAACGTCTGGATGCGATGCTGGCCCAGGGCCTGCAGATCGATCCCGGGGCCATCGCGCTGGTGTTCCAGGGGCAGCATCTCAGCTACCAAGACCTGCACGCGCGTGCGCGGCAGCTCGCGCACATGCTGCGTGAGCGGGGCGCAGGCCCTGGCGTGCTCGTTGGCGTCTGTGTGGAGCGCAGCCTGGAACTGGTCGTGGCCCTGGTGGGCGTCATGCTCAGCGGCGCCGCCTATGTGCCGCTTGACCCATCCCTGCCCGCCGAACGTCTGAGCGGCATGGCCGAGGACGCCGACATCAAGCTGCTGCTCGCGCGACACGCCGACTACGCAGGCCGCGCCCATGCTTTCCCAATGCAGACGCAGGCGCTGTTCCTGGACGACATGGCCTGGCAGCCGCATGAGGCCGTGCCGTCGCTGCCTGCCATCGGCAGCGAGCGAGATCCGGCCTATGTCATCTTCACCTCGGGCTCCACGGGACGGCCCAAGGGGGCCATGAATGCGCATCGCGGCATCGTCAACCGTCTGCGCTGGATGCAGGAGGCCTACGCGCTTCAACCCGGTGAACGCGTACTGCAGAAAACGCCGTTCAGCTTCGACGTGTCGGTGTGGGAATTCTTCTGGCCGCTCACGGTCGGCGCCACCCTGGTTGTCGCGCGGCCTGATGGTCACCGAGACAGCGCCTACCTGGTCGACCTGGTGCAGCGTGAGCGCATCGACGTGATGCATTTCGTTCCGTCCATGTTGCGATTCTTCCTCGACGAGCCCGGCGCAGCGGCCTGCGGGCGCCTGCGGCAGGTGGTGTGCTCCGGCGAAGCCCTGCCGCTCGATCTGGTCGAGCGCTTTTTCACCCTGCTGCCGACGACCCGTCTGGCCAATCTTTACGGCCCGACCGAGGCCGCGGTCGATGTCAGCGCCTGGGAATGCCGCCCCGGCGAGCCCTCGGGCATGGTCCCCATCGGCGGGCCCATTGCGAACACCCAGTTGTACGTCCTCGACGCCCGTCTGCGGCCACTGCCCATCGGCACGCCGGGAGATCTGTATATCGGCGGGGACCAGGTCGGCATGGGCTATACCAAGCGGCCCGATCTGACGGCCGAGCGCTTCATCGCCGATCCATTCCGCAGCGGGGGCCGTCTTTACAAGACGGGAGACATCGCCCGCTGGCGTGGTGACGGCGCTCTCGACTACCTGGGCCGCAGCGATCATCAGGTCAAAGTGCGCGGCTACCGCATCGAGTTGGGCGAGATCGAGAACCAGATGCTCGCTTTGCCGGGCATCCAGCATGCAGTGGCCATCACCCGTGAGGATCAGCCAGGAGACCTTCGCATCGTCGCCTATGTCACCGCCGAGGAACCCGCCCTCGACAGCGAGGCGCTGCGTGATCAACTGCGCCGGGTTCTGCCCGACTTCATGGTCCCGCAGAACATCGTCCAGCTCGACGCCATACCGCTGCTGACCAGCGGCAAGGTCGACCGCCGCGCCTTGCCTGCACCGAACCCGGCGCAGAGCAGCGCCGGGCGCGAGCGCGTGCCTCCACGCAGCCCCACCGAGCAGATGGTGCTCGGTCTGATGGAGCAGGTGCTCAAGCTGCCCGAGATGAGTGTGCTCGATGACTTCTTCGCCATGGGGGGGCATTCCCTGCTCGCCGCCCGCCTCATCGCTCAACTCAACGCCGCGCTCGATCTCAACCTGCCCTTGAGACTGGTCTTTGAATCTCCCACGGCGCAGCGCATGGCCGTGGCCATCGACAAAGCCAAGGCGAAGGGCGGTGGAGGCCGCGTCGCCATCCGTCACGATCCCAGCCGGAAGTCCGCGCCGCTGACCGCGCAGCAGCAGCGCATCGCCTTCATGGAAGAGCTGCATCCGGGCCGTGTGGTCTACAACACGCCTTCCGCCCACCGCCTGCGGGGGCCGCTGCAGTTCGAGACGTTCAAGCAGGCATTGCACGACATGGTGCTGCGCCAGCCCGTGCTGCGCAGTGTCATCCAGACGGTCAATGGCCAGCATGAGCAATGGGTCCTCGATGAAGTGGCGTTCGACCTCCCGCTCATCGACCTGTCGGCGTGGGCGCCAGAGGCGCGCGAAGGCGAACTGATGCGACGCATGCAGGCCATCGTCGACCAGCCGATCGACATCCATCGGGCGCCGCTGTTTCGCGTGGCGCTGTTCAAGCTCGCGCCGGACGAACATGCCCTGCTGTTCATGCCGCATCACATCATCTGGGACGGCTGGTCCTTCGATCTGCTCTACAGCGATCTGGCCGCCTGTTACAGCGCCCGCCAACAGGGCACTGTCAACACCCTGCCCCCCTTGCCCGTCACTTATGCCGACTATGCCCATTGGCAGCAGGAATGGCTGGGCAGCCCCGCCTTTGCGGCTCAATTGCAGGAATGGAAGCTGCGCATGGCCCAGGCGCCGCAGCCCAGAGCGCCGCAGACCGACAAACCCCGCAGTGCAGGCATGAGCGGCGAAGGCGCCACGCAATGGGTTCGGATCAACAAGGCGGACACCGAGCAGTTGCGCGACATCGCTCGCCAGACCGACCTCACCCTCAACATGCTGGCGCTGGCTTTGTACGGGGCCATGATGGCACAGACCTCGGGTAGCGAAACCATCGTCATCGGCGTGCCGGTGCGTGGCCGCATGATGACCGAAGTCGAACCCGTCATGGGGTTTTTCAACAACCTGCTGCCCTTGCAACTGCGCCTCGTACCGGGCCAGACGACCCCAGACTATCTGCGCAGTGTCAAACAGGAATTCCTCGACGTTCTGAACTTCCAGGACATCCCGTTCGAGCGCCTCGCCATGGAGCCGGAAATGATGGCGCGTTCCCAGCGCGCTGGCATTTACCAAGCCTTGTTCTCCTTCCAGGATGCAAGAGAGCGCACACGACGCTGGGGCGATGTCCAACAGAGCAGCATTCTGATTTTCCAGAAGGGCGCCACGGAAGACCTGGGCCTGTGGCTGATGGAAGTTCCGGGTGGACTGGAAGGCGGCTTCACCTACAACGCCGACATCTACACCGAAGCCACGGCCTGCGCTTTCAAGGCGCGCTTCCTCGAACTGGTTGGGCGCGTGATCCGCAACCCGCAGCAGCCCCTCGGCGACTTGCTGGAGGCCGAACAATCCGACTCCGCGCGGGCTCTGCGACATCTGGCCACAGCCGAGGCAACCGGGCCAGCGATGCCCACCCACGCGGGGTCAGCAGTTTCTGCAACCCCCCGCGAGCGCACTCCCACCGAGCAGACCATGACCGAGGTCTGGTCATCCCTGCTGGGGCTCAAACCCGAGCAGATTGCGCTCTCCGACAACTACTTCGATCTGGGCGGCGATTCCCTCTCGGCCATGCAGGCCGTCCAGGGCATGTATCAGCGCACGGGCAAGCGAGGCAATGCGCGCCTGCTCATCTTTGAATCGCTCGAGCAAATCTCGCGGCACTACGACGAGACGCCCCAGGATGAGGTCGCGGTCACCGCCAAAGCCAGGGGCGGCTTCGTCAAGCGTCTGTTCGGCGGCCTGTCGCGCAACGACTGAGGCCGCCCCTACCCCCGCCCAGCCGCCTCCACGCCCTGGTTCGCCAGGGCGTCGGCGCGTTCGTTGTCGGGGTCGCCGGTGTGTCCGCGCACCCAGACCCAGCGCAGGGCGTGGGGTGCCGCGGCCTTTTCCAGTCGCTGCCAGAGATCGACGTTCTTCACCGGCTTCTTGTCGGCCGTGGTCCAGCCGCGCCGCTTCCAGCCGACGATCCACTCGGTCATGCCCTTGAGCACGTATTGCGAGTCGGTGTGCAGCAGCACGCGGCTGGGGCGCTTGAGGGCTTCGAGCGCCATGATGGCGGCCATCAGTTCCATGCGGTTGTTGGTGGTCTGCGGCTCGCCGCCGTGCAGGGTTTTTTCATGCGCGCCGCTCTTGAGCACCACGCCCCAGCCGCCAGGGCCGGGGTTGCCTTTGCAGGCGCCGTCGGTGTAGATGATGATTTCTTGTTCAGATTCGAGGGTCATGTGTTTCAGGAGTTTGTTTTCACCCGGCGCTGCGCGATGGGCCGCAACGCCACGGCGCGGCGCTTGGCGCGCAATTCCACCTTGCCGACCAGGCGCATGGCGGGCACGCGCTTGATCGCCGCGAGGAAGTACACCGCACCGAACACGGGCCACCAGCGGTCGCCCGCCTGGTCCATGAAGCGCCAGCGGTGCAGCCACAGCGGCGAGCACAGCGCGGGCCGGTAGCAGCCGAAGCGCCCCTGCGTGATTTCGAAGCTCAGCAGCCGCAGCCAGTCGCGCACGCGGCGGGGGGCGAGAAATTCGCCATGCTGCGGCAGATACCAGCCGCCGCCCACGCGCCCGACCAGTTGTCGCATGCCCCACAGGCTCCAGGTGTTGAAGCCGCTGATGACCACCTGCCCGCCGGGCACGAGCACGCGGTCGACCTCGCGCAGACAGGCGTGCGGGTCGTCCACCCACTCCAGCGTGTGCGGCAGCACTACCAGATCGAGCGACTGCGCGGGAAACGGCAGCGCGGTGAAGTCGCATTGCAGGTGTTCGGCAGGGATGGCGTGCGGATCGGGCGGCAGCGGCTCGGGCGGGAGCAGCGCGTTTTCGGCGGCCACGCCCACGGCGTCCACCAGACCGGGCTCGGCATAGACCGGCTCGCCGCCGTAATGTTCCGGCAGCAGGCAGGCCGGACGCACGCCGGGTCGATCTGGCTGCGCCGCCTCAGTGCCATCGAGCGCCAGCCAGCGATGCGGCATGCGGTTGTGCGCCAGACCCTGCAAGGCCGGATTGCCCAGTTGCAGCGCGTGATAGCCGAAAATATCGCTCACCACGCGGTCGATCTGGCTCTGTTCCCAGGCCAGCGCATAGCGACCGGGCGGGGTCTGCAACCAGTGCTGCAGGCTCATCAACGGCCACAGATCGGAGTCACCATGCATACAGAAGCGCTTGCAGCCTTTCGGGATAACTACATCTGGTTGATCCGGCCCGGCGTGGACGATCCGCGCACGCTGGTGGTGGACCCGGGCGACGCCGCGCCGGTGATCGACGCCTTCGAGCGGCGCGGCCTGGAACTGCGCGGCATTCTAGTCACGCACCACCACAGCGACCACGTGAGCGGCATCCGCGACCTGCTGCAGTGGTGGCGCGAAAAGCGCCCTGCCGACGCGCCGCCGGTCTGGGGGCCCGCCGCCGAGCCGATACCCGCACGAACACAGGCCCTGCGCGAAGGCGACGGGTTCACGCCGCCGGGGTGGCCGCTGCGGTTTGCGGTGCTCGAAGTGCCGGGCCACACCCTGGGGCACATCGCCTATGTCGCCAGTGCGCTTCAGGGCGATCAACCTGCCGCGCTGTTCTGTGGCGACACGCTGTTTTCCGCGGGCTGCGGCCGTCTGTTCGAAGGAACGCCTGGCCAAATGCACGGCTCTTTGAACAAACTGTCGCAACTCCCTGAAAATACGACCGTAAATTGTGCCCACGAATACACCCTCTCTAATCTACAATTCGCACGGGCCGCGGATCCCCTGAATGAGGCCGTGGTCGCGCATCAGAAGCGGTGCCTGGCGTTGCGCGCCGAAGGGCTGCCTACCTTGCCCAGCCATATCGGCCTGGAGAAGCAGATCAACCCGTTCCTGCGCACCGACCAGCCCGGCGTGCTGCAGGCGCTGGAGCGGCTCAGGGGCGAAAAGCCCAGGGACGCGGTACAGGCGCTGGCCTGGCTGCGAGAGTGGAAAAACGATTTCAAGGGGTAAGAACCGATGCGGCAACTGAGAAGACTGCGATTTTGGGCTTTGGCTGCAATGGTCGCCATGGCCGCCGGATGCGCCGCCGTCCCTCCCTCAGAAAAAACCGCCGCGCTCTCTCCTCCCGACAGTTCTCCTGCCGCAAGCTCCCCCGCCCTCACCACGCCGCTCGAGGCCGAGGTGGTCGGCAACGGCGCCGTCACCCCCGCAGAGCAGACGGCGCTGCAAGACGACACCCAGGACATCATCCCGCAGTACAACGACATCTGGCAGCGCATCCGCGCCGGTTTCGCCATTCCCAACATGAACAGCCCGCTGGTGCAGCAGGCGGCGCAGTGGTACACCACCCGCCCCGACTACGTCGCCCGCATGACCGAGCGTGCGCGCAAATACCTCTACTACACCGTGCAGGAAGTGCAAAAGCGCGGCATGCCCACCGAGCTGGCGCTGCTGCCCTTCATCGAGAGCGCCTACAACCCCAACGCCAGATCGGTCGCGCACGCAGTGGGCATGTGGCAGTTCATCCCGTCCACGGGCAAGCACTACAACCTGAAGCAGAACCTGTTCCAGGACGATCGCCGCAGCGTGCTGGCCTCGACCAACGCCGCTCTCGACTATCTGCAGAACCTCTACAACATGTTCGGCAACTGGCAGATCGCGCTGGCCGCCTACAACTGGGGCGAAGGCAGCGTGCAGCGCGCCATCGCCTACAACAAGGCGCACAACCTGCCGGTCGATTATCAAGACCTGCGCATGCCGAGTGAAACGCGCAGTTACTACCCCAAGCTGCAGGCGGTGAAAGACCTCATTTCCGACCCGCAGAAGTACGGCATCACCCTGCCCGACATTCCCGATCACCCCTACTTCAAGGCCGTCACCATCACCCGCGACATCGACGTGACTCTGGCAGCCAAGCTGGCCGGTCTGACCGTGGAGGAATTCCGCTCGCTCAACCCGGCCTACACCAAGCCAGTCATTCTCGGGGCGGGCAATCCGCGCATTCTGATGCCGTATGACAACGCCACGCATTTCGCCCAGGCGCTGCAGGCGTACAACGGCCCGCTGTCCACCTGGACGGCGTACACCGTCAAGAATACGCAATCGCCGCTGCAACTGGCTCGCGCCCTGAAGGTCAGCGAAGCCGTGCTGCGCGACATCAACGACATTCCGGCACGCCAGCTCATCCGGGCGGGTTCCACCGTGCTGATTCCCAAGGCCGATGACCACAGCAACAAAAACGTCAGCGCCGCAGTTGCCGAAAACGCCGTGCTGGCCTTCGCCCCCGAAGCGCCCGCAGGCCGCCGCATGCGCCTGCGTGTGGGCAAACAGGGCGACTCGGTCCAGGGCGTGGCCCGGCGCTACCACCTCAGCCCGCTGCAGGTGGCGCAGTGGAACCACACCACCGAGCGCGGCATCTTCCGCAACGGTCAGTACGTGACCATCTACGTCACGCACACGCCCAGCATTTTCGTGGCCGAACGCAAACCGCAGGCCAAACGCCGCCACATCGTGCGCAAGCCCGTCAAGGTCGCCGATCGCCAGCGCAAGGAACTGCGCTACAGCGTGCAGACGAACGACAAAAAGACGCGCGACAAAAAGCTGGTCGACGTGGCGCAGCAATAATCGGGACGGCGGACGCGACCAACAAGAGGACGTTCAAATGACGCCATCCTGCCGCAGCGTGGCGATCTGCCCCGCGTCCAGGCCCAGCTCGGCCAGCACTTCATCGGTATGCGCCCCCAATGCAGGGCCGAGCCAGCGCGTCGCTCCAGGCGTGGCGGACAGCCGGGGCGCAGGCGCAGGCAGATCGACCGGCGTGCCGTCTGCCAGGGCGTGCGCCTCGATCATGCCGCGCGATCGAAACTGCGGGTCGGCGACGATGTCGGCAATGCTGTAGATGCGGGTTGCGGGCACTTCAGCGGCGCGCATGGCCTGCACGATGGCTTCGGGCTCCTGCTGCGCGGCCCACTGCTGAATCGCCGCATCGATCTCGTCGGCGCGGGCCATGCGTCCCGGATTGCGCGCCAGACCCGCATCACCGGCCATATCGGGGCGGCCGATCGCCAGCATGAGACGCTTGAAAATCGCATCGCCATTGCCCGAAATCTGCACCCATTCCCCGCCCTTGCTGCGATAGACGTTGGACGGCGTGATGCCCGGAATGCTGGTACCCGTGCGCTGCCGCACCGTGCCATCCAAGCTGTATTCCATCAGCGTGCTCTCCATGAGGTTGAACACGCTCTCGGTCAGCGCCACATCGACCATCTGCCCTTCCCCGCAGCTTGTGCGCCCCCAGGGCCGGGCTGCGCCCGGCCCGCCCCCCGAGGGGGTCAAGAAAACTTGGGGCGGCCCTGCGTTTTCTTGAGCCCCGTTCCACCGCCCGCCGGTGGCGTCGCGGTGGCGCAGCGCCATGAGCGCGCCGATCACCGCATGCAGCGCGGCGACGGAATCGCCCAGTGACAGATTGGCGCGCATCGGCGGGCGATCCGGGTCGCCGGTGACATAGCGCATGCCGCCCATCGCCTCGGCAATCGCGCCGAAACCCGGCTGCAGGCGCATCGGTCCGGTCTGGCCGAAGCCGGAAATGCGCACCATCACCAGGCTGGGATTGACCGCACGCAGATCGTCCCATCCCAGGCCGAGCTTTTCGAGCGCGCCGGGGCGCATGTTCTCCACCACCACATCGGCGCGCTCGGCCAGGCGCAGCGCGATATCGCGCCCTTGCGGGTGCTTGAGGTTCAGGGTGATGCAGCGCTTGTTGCGCGCCTGCGCCGTCCACCACAGCGACTCGCCCTTGTGCAGCTTGCGCCAACTGCGCAAAGGATCGCCGCCGGGATCATCGCCCTGCGCGGGCGCCTCGACCTTGATCACATCCGCGCCGAACTCGGCCATCAGCCGGGCGGCAAACGGCCCGGCGATCAGGCTGCCGAATTCGAGCACGCGCAAGCCATCGAGCGCACCGCGTGCGGGCTGGATTGAGGCGGGTGACTCATCCATAGAACGGCGCAAACAACAGGGCGATGTTGACGAGCAGGGCGACCGACCACACCAGGGACCGCAGCGAGGCTTGGTCGTTGAGGTAGCACCACAGATACACCGCGCGCAGCACCAGCCAGGCGATGAGCAGGCCGTTGATCAGACCCAGCGGCGCTTTCAGATACAAGGCGAACAAGGCCGCAGCGAACAGAAACGGCAAAGCCTCGAAGCTGTTGGCCTGCGCCGCATTGGCGCGACGTCTGCGCGGGTCGGTCTGCCGCTCCATCCAGAGTCGGGGTTCGTGGTTGTCGTAGCGGTTTTCCTTTGAGCGAAAAGTACCCGACTTGGCCATGCCCGCGGCGACGATGGGCAGTTGCGAGGCGATGAGCAGCAAGATGGCGGTAAGCAGCATGACGAATCTCCAGGGTGAAACGGCAGCATACAAAAACACCAAGGGCCGACTGCTGTCGGCCCTTGGTGCGCAGTGTTTCACGCTGTCTGGAACATCAACCGGCGTAGTCCGCTGCCACGGTCGCATCCTGCTTGTCGGCCATGCCCACGGCGTTGAGCACCAGCGTGGCAACGATGGCCACGGCGAAGTTGAGCACCAGCGCATACAGGCCGATGTAGGCCGGAATCACCATCCCGCCCAGATGCAGCGCATAGCCGGACTTGTGGAAACCCGACAGCGAGGCCGCCCAGATACCCCAGGCCAGACCTGCGGCCCAGCCCAGCAGCAGCGCCTTGGCGTCGAACCAGCGGGTGTAGATGCCCGAGACGATCGCCGGCAGGGTCTGCAGAATCAGAATGCCGCCCAGCAGTTGCAACTGAATGGCGTAGGTCAGCGGCAGGAACACGATGAACAGCAGCGCGCCGAACTTCACCACCAGCGAGGCCAGCTTGGCCATCTCGGTTTCCCTGTGCGTGGAGCAGCCTGGGTTGATATAGGCCTTGTAGATATTGCGCGTGAACAGATTGGCTGCGGCAATCGACATGATGGCCGCAGGCACCAGCGCCCCAATCGCCACTGCAGCAAAACCCACACCGACGAACCAGCTCGGGAAGTAGTGCAGCAGCAGGCCTGGCATGGCGAACTGCGGGCCGTACTGCTTGAAGTAAGGCGCCAGATCAGGCAGTTTGGCAATCCCCGAGGCATAGGCCATATAGCCCAGCAGCGCAATCAGGCCGAGCATGAAGGAATACGCCGGCAGGAACACCCAGTTGCGCCGCAGGGTGTTGGGGCCCTTGGCCGAGAGCACGGCGGTGGTGGCGTGCGGATACAGCATCAGCGCCAGCGCCGAGCCGAAGGCCAGCGTGGGATAGAACGATTGCAGTCCCAGATTGCCGTCTTTCACCGGCGGCAGCAACAAGTGCTCTTTAGGGATCGCAGCAAAGATATTGCCGAAACCGCCCAGCTTGTAGGGCACGACGATGATCAGCGCAATCACCGTGATGTAGACCAGCAAGTCCTTGACTACCGCGATCGACGCCGGGGCGCGCAACCCACTGGTGTAGGTGAAGGCCGCCAGGATGATGAAGGCGATGATCAGCGGCAGATCGCCCACCAGCCCGTGCCCGGTCGGGAAGCCCAGCCCGCCGATCACCACCTGAATGCCCACGAGCTGCAAGGCGATATAGGGCATGGTGGCGACGATCCCGGTCACCGCGATGGCCAGCGCCAGCGCCGGGCTGCCATAACGCCCGGCGACGAAGTCGGACGCGGTGATGTAGTTGTGCTTTTTCGCCACCACCCACAGCCGCGGCAGAATGGCGAACACCATGGGATACACCAGCACGGTGTACGGCAGCGCAAAGAAGCCCAGCGCCCCGGCGCCGAACACCAGCGCGGGCACGGCGACGAAGGTGTAGGCGGTGTAGAGGTCACCCCCAATCAAAAACCAGGTGATCCAGCCGCCAAAGCGGCGCCCGCCCAGGCCCCATTCATGCAGGTGACTCATATCGCCCTTGCGCCAATGCGCAGAGAGAAAACCCAGGGCCGTGATGAACAGAAAAAGCCCGACGAAAACGATAGTGGCGACGATGTTCATGGCCTCAGTCCCCGCTTCCTGACGGCACGACCATCTTATAGACGATGGCGATGAACACCCCGGACAGCGGCACCCAGACGAGTTGCCACCAGTAGAAGAAGGGGATGCCGAACACACTGGGTTCGAGCTTGTTGAAGTAGGGAATGACGAGCACGGCAACACAGGGAATCGCCAGCAGAATGAACTGCAGCGGCCCCAGTTTTTTGGGTGTGGACATGGAACGGTCTCCTGGACTTGGCAGGCGCGCTTGTGGCGGCCTGCCTTGGTTTTGTTTACCGGCGCACGAGGCCGGTGCACTGACCCCACAGATTAGTCCAGCGATTGACGAATTCGTGTATCGGAATGCGTCAGACGCAAGCGAACGCAAACGAACGAGCGTTCGCAAGGGTTTTCACTGGGTCTGCGCAAAAAAGCCTGCGGTGTCTTCAAGCCGCGTTATCGGACTTCACCCCCCAGCGGCGCAGGGCGGCGTCGTCGGATTCGCGCGCGTCCACCCACTGTCCGCCGTCTGGCGTGGTTTCCTTCTTCCAGAACGGGGCCTGGGTCTTGAGGTAGTCCATGAGGAATTCGCAAGCCGCAAACGCTGCGGCGCGGTGGCTGCTGGCCACGAGCACCAGCACGATGTCGTCGCCCGGCAGTAAACGTCCCACGCGGTGGATCACCGTGACCCCGAGCAGAGGCCAGCGGCTTTGAGCGGCCTGCACCATGTCGGCAATGGCGCGCTCGGTCATGCCGGGGTAGTGCTCCAGTTCCATGGCCTGCACATGCCCCGGATCACAGACACCCGGATGATGGTCGCGGCACAGGCCGATGAAGCTGGCGATCGCGCCCACATCCGGCCGTCCGGCGCGCAGGGCCTGCGTTTCGGCGCCGAGGTCGAATGGCTCGGTCTGAATGCGGATCTGGATCGGCACCATGGCGTCAGCCCCCAGTGACCGGCGGGAAAAAAGCGACTTCACAGCCGGGTTGCAGAGCCGTATCCGCACCGCACATCACCTGATTGCAGGCCATGCGCAGCGGTCTGTCGGCAGAGAGCGCCAGGGCGTAGCGCCCGCCCTGCGAGCGCAGCCAGTCTCGCGCCTGGCCGACGGTGTGCACGGTTTCGGGCAGATCATGGGTCTCTTGCGCCAGGCCGACGATTTCGCGCACGCTGGCGAAGTAACGGACTTGCACTCGCATGATTCAGCCTTGCAACAGAGCGGAAAACGAAAAATAGCGGAGCACGTCGCCACGCTGAATGACGTGCTGCGGCGGATTGTCCACCAGCCCGTCCGCCCAGACCGTGGAGGTGAGCACGGCGGCATTCTGCGAGGGGAACAGCTCGGCCTCGCCTTGCGCATTGAGGCGCACGCGCAGATATTCGCGGCGATTGTCGGGCTTGGGCCAGTCGAACGCGGCGCGCACCGGCAGGGTTTGCGCCGCGGTGTGCGCGGCGCCCTGCAAGGCGCGCAAAAAGGGGCGCACAAACAGCAGAAAGGTGACGAAACTCGACACCGGGTTGCCCGGCAGACCGATGAAGGCGGCTACTCCCGCTTCACCTGAACGGCGCAGATGGCCGAAGGCCAGCGGCTTGCCGGGCTTCATCGCGATCTGCCACAGATCGAGCGTGCCTTCGGCCTGCACCGCGGGCTTGACATGGTCTTCCTCTCCGACCGACATGCCCCCGGTGGACACGATGAGATCGTGGCCCAGCGCAGCCCGGCGCAGCACCTCGCGCGTGGCATCGAGCCGGTCGGGAACGATGCCGAAATCAGTCACCTCGCACCCGGCGGCCTCCAGCAGCGCGCGGATGACGAAGCGGTTGGAGTTGTAGATGGCACCGGGGCGCAGCGGCTCGCCGGGCATGGCGAGTTCATCGCCGGTGAACAGCATGGCCACGCGCGGCTTGCGGCGCACGCGCACCGAGGCCACACCGACCGAGGCGATCAGCCCGAGGTCCTGCGGCCGCAGGCGCTGGCCCGCAGCCAGCACGACGCTGCCCGCAGCCACATCCAGCCCGCGCCGCCGCACCCAGTCGCCCGCCTTTGGTTTCGTGTCGATGCGCACCACATCGCCCTCGGCGGTGCATTGTTCCTGGATCACCACGGCATCGGCGCCTGCAGGCATGAGCCCGCCGGTAAAGATGCGCGCCGCCGTTCCCGGCTGCAGGGGCTGCGGCACGGTGCCTGCCGGTATGCGCTGGCTGACCGGCAGGCGGGTGCCCGCTGCAGACACATCGGCGCTGCGCAAGGCGTAGCCATCCATCGCCGTGTTGTCGGCTGGAGGGACGTCGAGGGTCGAGCGCACGTCTTGCGCCAGCACCCGCCCCAAAGCGCAGGAGAGCGGCAGAGTCTCGGTCTGGTCGATCACCTGCGCAGCGCTCAGCAGGCGCTGCAGGGCGATGTCGGGGTCCATCAGGGAAGAAGCCGGAGCAGTCATGGCTGATACTCGAATAGAACGGCATTGTCCAACAACCAGGCGGCCACCGCAGCCGGGGCGTTGATATCGAGGATGGCGTCAGGGGCGGGCTGCGGGAGTTGCTGCGGTGAATCGGTGGCGATGGCAAGCACTCGTGCGTCTTCGGCATAACAAACCGGACGCCCGGTGCTGGCGCGCCACACTTCCACCTTCGGCAGCCGGGCCTGCTTGAAGCCTTCGACGAACACCCAGTCTGCGGCCGAATCGAGCATGGGCAAGAGCTCCGCCACGCCCAGCTCCTGCGGCTCGGGCAGGCGGCGCTGCAGCGCGATCAGGCGGTCGGATGCGGCCAGCACCTCGTAGGCGCCGGCCTCTCGGTGCCGCCAGGTGTCCTTGCCCGGATGATCGAACTCGAAGCGATGGTGCGCATGCTTGAGCACCGACACCTTCACCCCCTGCTGCACGAACCGTCTGACCAGGGCTTCGACCAGCGTGGTCTTGCCGCTGCCGGAATACCCGGCGAACCCGACGACCTTCATCAGGAGGCGGCCGGCCCGGCGCCGCAGTGCATCGCGATATACGACTTGACCGCCTCGACCTCAACCGGCATCACCGCAAAGCGCTGCGGGCGGCGTTCGAGGTCTTCGAGCCCGGCAGGGCGCGGCGGGGCCATGCCCACGGCTTGCTGAAGGGTCTCGGGGAATTTGGCGGCCAGCGCGGTTTCGAGCACCAGCATGGGCACGCCCGGCTCCATGTGCTCGCGCGCGACCTTCACGCCGTCGGCGGTATGGGTGTCGATCAGCCGCCCGCTGCCCTGCCACACGCTGCGGAGGGTGGCGAGCCGGTCGGCGTGGGTGCTGCTGCCCGAGGCAAAACCGTAGTCCGCCGCGACCTTGGTGAATGCGGGATCGGCCGAAAGGTCGAAAAAGCCCTTGCCCTGCAGTTCGTTCGCAAACAGATCGTGCACCCGCGAGGCGTCGCGCCCGAGCAGATCGAAAACGAAGCGCTCGAAGTTCGACGCCTTGGAAATATCCATCGACGGGCTGGAGGTGTGATGCGTCTGCTCCGGCTTGCGCGGGCGATACACGCCGGTGCGGAAAAACTCGTCGAGCACATTGTTCTCGTTGGTCGCCAGCACCAGCTTGCGGATCGGCAGGCCCATCATGCGCGCCACATGCCCGGCGCAGATATTGCCGAAGTTGCCCGAAGGCACGGTGAAGCTGACCGGCTCGTCGTTGCCGCGCGTGGCCTGAAAGTAGCCGGCAAAGTAATAGACAATCTGCGCCGCCAGCCGCGCCCAGTTGATGGAGTTGACGGTGCCGATGCGCCAGCGCCGCTTGAAGTCGAGATCGCCCGACACGGCCTTGACCAGGTCCTGCGCATCGTCGAACACGCCCTGCACCGCGATGTTGTGGATATTGGCGTCGGCCAGCGAATACATCTGCGCCGTCTGGAACGCGCTCATCCTGCCGAAGGGCGAAAGCATGAACACGCGAATGCCGCGCTTGCCGCGCATGGCGTATTCGGCCGCGCTGCCGGTGTCGCCCGAAGTCGCACCGAGAATGTTGAGCTCGCTGCGCTGGCGCGCCAGCGCGTACTCGAACAGATTGCCGAGCAACTGCATCGCCATGTCCTTGAACGCCAGCGTGGGCCCTTCGGACAGCCCCAGCAGCGCCAGGCCAGGCTCTCCCTTCAGGGTTTTCAGCGGCACGATCTCGGCATGGCCGCCGAACACCTCGGGCGTGTAGGTCCTGGCGATCAGGGCGCGCAGATCGTCCGCCGGAATGTCGGTGATGAAACGCGACAGGATCTCGAATGCCAGATCGGCATAGGACAGCCCGCGCCATTGCGCCAGCGTGGCCGCGTCGATTCTCGGATAGCGCTCGGGCAAATACAGACCCCCATCGGGCGCCAGCCCTTCGAGCAGGATGTCGGAAAAACCGCGGGTCGCGGGCTCGCCGCGGGTACTCAGATAACGCATCAGCGCAACTCCTCTTTGCGAATGCGCACGATGGGCGCGTGCACGCTGGGCAGAGCCTGCATGCGGGCGATGGCCGCGTTCATGCGCGCCTCCACGGTGTCGTGCGTGAGGATGATGAGGTCCGTCTGCCGCTCGCCCTCCCCGGCCTCGCGCTGAATGAGTCCGTCGATGGATATGCCCTCATCGGCCAGGATGCGGGTGAGGTCGGCCAGCACCCCGGTCTGATCGGCCACGCGCAGGCGCAGGTAGTAGGCGGTGACCACCTGATCCATCGGCAGGATGGGCAAATCGCTCATCGCATCGGGCTGGAAGGCCAGATGCGGCACGCGGTGTTCGGGGTCGGCGGTGTGCAGCCGGGTCACATCCACCAGATCGGCTATGACGGCAGATGCCGTCGGCTCCGAGCCCGCGCCCTTGCCGTAATACAGCGTCGGCCCGACCGCGTCGCCCTGCACCACCACCGCATTCATCGCGCCTTCGACATTGGCGATCAGCCGCGTGGCCGGAATCAGTGTCGGGTGCACCCGCAGCTCGATGCCCGCGCCGGTGTTCTTGGTGATGCCCAGCAGCTTGATGCGGTAGCCGAGTTGCTCGGCGTAACGAATGTCGGCCGCCTGCAGCGCGGTGATGCCCTCGACATAGGCCCGGTCGAACTGCACCGGCACGCCGAAGGCGATGGCGCAGAGGATGGTCGCCTTGTGCGCCGCGTCCACCCCCTCGATGTCGAAGGTGGGATCGACCTCGGCATAGCCCAGCGCCTGCGCCTGCTTGAGCGCGGTGGCGAAATCCAGCCCCTTGTCGCGCATCTCCGACAGGATGAAATTGGTCGTGCCGTTGATGATGCCTGCGATCCACTCGATGCGGTTGCCTGCCAGCCCTTCTCGCACCGCCTTGATGATGGGAATGCCGCCGGCCACCGCCGCCTCGAAGGCCACCATCACGCCCCTGGACTGCGCCGCGGCGAAGATCTCGTTGCCATGCAGCGCCAGCAGCGCCTTGTTCGCCGTCACCACATGTTTGCCGGCGCCGATGGCCGCCAGCACCAGCTCGCGCGCGGGGCTGATGCCGCCCATGAGTTCGACCACGATGTCGATGTCGGGCCGGGTCGCCAGCGCCATGAAGTCTGTGGTAATCGCGGTGGTGATGGGCAGGGCATCACCCAGGGCCGCACGCGCCTTGTCGGGGTTGCGCGCGGCAATCGCCGCGATGGCAATGCCGCGCCCGGCGCGGCGCTGCAGTTCTTCCCGGTTGCGCGCCAGCACCTGGACCACGCCGCTGGCGACGGTGCCCGCGCCGAGCAGGGCAATCTGTAAAGGTTTCATGGAGAACGATGGGGGATTCAGGCCGCGGCGCGGCTGCGCTTGCGGAGGTGTTCGAGGAAGCGCGCCACGCGGCCGATGGCTTCGGTCAGATCGTCGGCATTGGGCAGGAAGACGAGTCGGAAGTGGTCGGGCTGCGGCCAGTTGAACCCGGTTCCTTGCACGATCAGCACCTTTTCCTGCGCCAGAAGGTCGTAGGCGAACTGCTGATCGTCGGCAATCGGGTAGATCCTGGGATCGAGCCGCGGGAACATATACAGCGCAGCCTTCGGCTTCACCACGCCGACGCCCGGAATCTGCGTGAGCAGTTCATAGGCCAGATCGCGCTGTTTCGTCAGGCGCCCCTGCGGCGCGACCAGATCCTTGATGCTCTGGTAGCCGCCCAGCGCAGTCTGGATGGCCAACTGGCCCGGCGTGTTGGCGCACAGCCGCATCGAGGCCAGCATGGTCAGCCCCTCGATGTAGTCGCGCGCATTGCGCTTGTCGCCCGAGACCACCATCCAGCCCGAGCGATAGCCGCAGGAACGGTAATTCTTCGACAGACCGTTGAAGGTGATGAACAGCACATCGTCGGCCAGCGAGGCGATGCTGGTGTGCGTGTTGCCGTCATAAAGCGTCTTGTCGTAGATCTCGTCGGCGAACACGATGAGCTCATGTTCGCGCGCCACCTGCACGATCTCTTCGAGCAATTCGCGCGGGTAGAGCGCGCCGGTCGGGTTGTTGGGGTTGATCACCACGATGGCCCGGGTATTGGCCGTGATCTTGCTGCGGATGTCGGCAATGTCCGGATACCAGTCCGACTGCTCGTCGCAGATGTAGTGCACCGGCTTGCCGCCGGACAGCGCCACCGAGGCGGTGTAGAGCGGATAGTCCGGCGCCGGGATCAGCACCTCATCGCCATTGTTCAGCAGCGCATTCATGCTCATATTGATGAGCTCGGATGCGCCATTGCCGATGAACACATCGTCGATGCCCACCCCGGCGATGCCCTTCTCCTGCGTGTAATGCACGATGGACTTGCGCGGCGCGAACAGCCCCTTGGAATCGGTATAGCCGGCCGCACTGGGCAGGTTGTGGATCATGTCCTGCACGATCTCGTCGGGCGGCTCGAAACCGAACACGGCCAGATTGCCGATGTTGAGCTTGATGATGCGCTGCCCATCCTCTTCCATCTGCCGCGCCTTGTCGAGCACGGGGCCGCGGATGTCGTAGCAGACATCGGCCAATTTGTCGGACTTGCGGAATTCGCGCACAACCACCTCACTCGCTGGGCTTGGAAAAACACTCCGGCTGTCATTGGCGCATGCCCGCAGCCCCCTGAGCGTCCGGGGAATCGAGCCATTGCACGCCAGTCACGCGCAGGGCGAACCCTATAATTTACCTTGATCTGCACTTCCTGCCCTTGTCATCGCGGCCGTTTGCATCCCTCATCTTCCTGGCGCGAACCCGATGTATCGGCCATTCCTGCCGCAGTCATGAAACTCCAGCCCGACTTCTCCCCCGATACGCAAATGGTTTCCGCTTATGGGCCGGGCTATGTCGAAGTCAACGGCGTGCGCTTCACCAGCGCCTGCGTGTTTACCCCGCAGCAAGCCCCCATGCCCTGGGGCGCCGGGCCCGTCGCTGCACTGCAAGCCTCGCACATCGAAGCCCTGTTGCGCGATCCGCTGCCCGAGGTCGTGCTGATCGGCACGGGGCGACAGCAGCACCTGCTGCCCCCCGCCTTGATGCGCCAGCTCATCTCGCGTCGCATCGGCTGGGAGGTCATGGACACCGCAGCCGCCTGCCGCACCTACAACATTCTGGCCGGTGAAGGCCGCCATGTTCTGGCCGCCCTGTTGATCGAATGAGCGGGTCGGTGCGAAGCGGATTTGTCCGACAGGATAAAATGAGGTTTCAAATCCTTGCGTTTCCCTCGGCAGTACGTACAAGACGGATCCAATCGAGGAGAAACACGATGCAGCAGCCCAGCAGGAGACTTCATGGCTTTGGTCTTGAATAAAGTGGTTCCCGATTTCGAAGCCGCCGCCACCAGTGGCGTGCAATTCAGCCCGAAAAACTACCTGGGCAAAAAAATTGTTCTCTACTTCTACCCCAAGGACATGACGCCCGGCTGCACGACCGAGTCCATGCACTTTCGCGACAACTTCGCGGCTTTCGAGCAGGCGGGTGCCGTGATTTTCGGCATCTCGCGCGACAATCTGCTGTCGCACGAAAAGTTCAAGGCCCATCTCGAATTGCCCTTCGACCTGATCGCCGACACGGAAGAAAAACTCTGCCACATGTTCGGCGTGGTGAAGAACAAGATCATGTACGGCAAGAAGGTCAAGGGGATCGAGCGCAGCACCTTCGTCATCGATGCCGACGGTGTCCTGCGCCAGGAATGGCGCGGGGTCAAGGTCGCAGGACATGTGGACGAAGTGCTCGACGTCATCCAGAAACTCTGATCCCCGATCATCCACGCGCGGCGCTTTGTTTTGAACATCGGACTCCGCAGCATCCTGAGCCGCCACGACGGGGTGCGCATGCTCCACAGTGGCAGCAGGCGCACATCTTCGCCAAGGGTGGCCAACATGCCAAAAACCGCTGCGCCATTTTGCGATGGCCAGCGGTTTTTTGTTGTCCAGCCGAGACCAGCGCCCTCTCCTTTCCCACGTCTGCAAGACCCTCCATTCGCCTCATGCCCCTGCCTCCCCCACCCAAATCCATGGGCAGCCTGCTGACCCAAGCCACCCCGTCGATCACTCAGGCGCCTCCCGCAGCGAGAAAGACGACGGCACGCAACAAGACCCGCCAAGAGTCTCCAGAGACCGCGCCAGCCTTTGCAAGTGCGCAGACTGCAACGCTGCCCGCGGCTTCCACGCGCCCATCGCGTCAGCCGACACCGCGTGAGATCACCCCCGCGGTGGTAGACCGCTGCGCCCAGAAAGCGGAGCAGCCCAAGCGCACGCCCGCTGCGCCGCAGCCCGCCAAACTCTTCGTCCTCGACACCAATGTGCTGCTGCACGACCCGATGTCGCTCTACCGCTTTGAAGAGCACGACATCTACCTGCCGATGGTCACGCTGGAAGAGCTCGATGCACACAAAAAGGGCCTCTCGGAGGTGGCGCGCAATGGCCGCCAGGTCAGCCGCGAGCTCGACGCCCTGGTGGCCGATACCGGCAGCGCCATCGACCAGGGCATCGCACTGAGTCGTACCGGCCATGCCGAGGCCAAGGGTCGCCTGTTTTTCCAGACCCGCGCCCACGAAGTCGAACTGCCCATCGCCCTGCCTCAGGGCAAGGCGGACAACCAGATTCTGGCCGTGCTGCAGGACCTCACGCACATCCACACCGAGCGACCCGTGGTGCTGGTGTCCAAGGACATCAATATGCGCGTCAAGGCCCGCGCACTCGGGCTCCACGCCGAGGATTACGCCAACGACAAGACGCTCGACGACGCCGATCTGCTCTACACCGGCATGATGATGCTGCCTCCCGATTTCTGGGAGCGGCAGGCCAAGTCGGTAGAGAGCTGGCAGCAAGGCGGCCACACCTTCTACCGCGTCCAGGGCAAGTTCGTCGGGCAGATGCTGGTCAATCAGGCGGTGTATTGGGAAAACGGCAGCGCGCCGCCGCTTTATGCCCGCGTCAAGGAAATTCGCGCCAACACCGCCGTGCTGCAGGTCATGCGTGACCATACGCACCTGAAAAACGCCGTATGGGGCATCACCGCGCGCAACCGCGAGCAGAATTTCGCCCTCAACCTGCTGCTGGACCCGGATGTGGACTTCGTCACCCTGGCAGGCCAGGCAGGAACGGGCAAGACCCTGCTCGCACTCGCAGCGGGACTGTCGCAGGTGCTTGACACGCGGCGGTACAACGAAATCATCGTCACGCGCGTGACCGTTCCCGTGGGCGAGGACATCGGCTATCTGCCGGGCACGGAAGAAGAGAAGATGAGCCCCTGGATGGGGGCGCTGGACGACAACCTCGAAGTGCTCAATCAAAGCGAGGGCGGCAACTCCGGCGGGGAATGGGGCCGCGCCGCCACGCAGGAACTGATTCGATCCAAGATCAAGATCAAAAGCCTGAACTTCATGCGCGGCCGCACCTTCCTCAACAAGTACGTCATCATCGACGAGGCGCAGAACCTCACGCCCAAGCAGATGAAGACCCTCATCACCCGCGCGGGCCCCGGCACCAAGCTGGTGTGCATGGGCAATATCGCGCAGATCGACACTCCCTACCTCACCGAGGGAAGCTCGGGCATGACCTATGTGGTCGACCGCTTCAAGGGCTGGGGCCATAGCGGCCACGTCACCCTGGCGCGCGGCGAGCGCAGCCGCTTGGCCGACTACGCCAGCGAAGTGCTGTGAGTCCGCTCGTGATCTGACGCGCGATCAGAACTCGCGCGTCAGATTCTCGAATCGCGTCAGCGGCTTGAGGAAGGCGAGGTGCACGACGCCGATCGGCCCGTTGCGTTGCTTGCCGATGATGACTTCGGCCACCCCGGCGTCTTTCGAGTCCTTGTTGTAGACCTCGTCGCGGTAGATGAACAGGATCACGTCGGCATCCTGCTCGATGGCGCCCGATTCCCGCAGATCGCTCATCACCGGGCGCTTGTCGGTGCGCTTTTCCAGATCGCGGTTGAGCTGGGACAGCGCGATCACCGGACAATGCAATTCCTTGGCCAGGGCCTTGAGCGAGCGGGAAATCTCGGAAATCTCCGTGGCGCGGTTCTCCCCATCGCGCGATGACGACATGAGCTGCAGGTAATCCACCACGATGAGCCCCAGACGCCCGCCGAACTGCCGTGCAAGACGCCGCGAACGCGCGCGCAGTTCCAGTGGATTGAGCGCCGGGGTTTCGTCGATGTGCATGTGCACTTCCTGCAGGCGTTCGATGGTTTCGGGCAGCCGCGTCCATTCGTCTTCGGTGAGTTGACCGGTACGCAAGTGGCTCTGGTCGATCCGCCCCATCGAACCCACCACGCGCAATACCAACTGCGACGCGCTCATTTCCATGCTGAACACCGCCACCGGCAACTGTTCATTGATGGCCACATGCTCGGCGATGTTCAGCGAGAATGCGGTCTTGCCCATCGATGGGCGGCCTGCGACGATGACCAGATCGCCAGGCTGCAAGCCAGCGGTCATGCGATCCAGATCGGCAAAACCGGTAGGCACTCCAGTCGTATCGGTGCCGCCGCGCTCGGCCAGTTCGGTCACGCGATTGAGCAATTCGCCCAGCAGCCCCTTCATCGACTGGAAACCCGCGGTGGACTTGGCGCCTTCTTCCGAAATGGCGAAAATCCGCGACTCGGCCTCGTCGAGGATCTGCTGTACGCCGCGCCCCTGCGGATTGAGCGCACTCTGCGCAATGTCGTCGCTGATCGTCACGAGCTGGCGCAGCACCGCCCGCTCGCGCACGATTTCGGCATAGCGACGGATATTCGCCGCACTGGGCACGCACTGCGCCAGCGAGTTCAGATAGGGCAGGCCGCCGCATTCCTCATGCTTGCCGATCGATTGCAGCGCCTCGTGCACCGTGATCACATCGGCCGGCTTGTTCACATTGATCAGGTCGGCAATGGCCTGAAAAATGGAGCGATGCTCGAAGCGGTAGAACTGGGCGCTCACCAGCAGATCGGCCACCTTGTCGAAAGCCTGGTTGTCGAGCAGCAGCCCGCCCAGCACCGACTGCTCGGCCTCGATGGAGTGCGGCGGGGTACGAATGACATCGATGGCGTGGTCTTGCATGGCGGGCGAAGGGCGGCATTTGCCGTCGGGAACGAGGAAAAACGATGGGGGCATTGTGCCGCACGACGGGCGCGCGACCAAACAGCGGCGCAGACAGCAGCGCAATCGACAAGGGCCGCATTCGCGGCCCCTGTTTCAAGCGTGCATGACACTGCAACGATCGCTGCAATGTGCACTGCAACGAGCGCCGCGATTACATCGCTTCGGCCTTGACCTGAAGGGTGATGTCGGCAATCACATCGGTGTGCAGGGCGATCGAGACCGGATGCTCGCCCGTGGTCTTGACATGGCCCGCCGGGAAGCGAACCTGCGCCTTGCTCACTTCAATGCCTTGCCTGGCCAGCGCCTCGGCCACATCGCCGTGGGTCACCGAGCCGAACAGTCGGCCATCCACACCCGCCTTCTGCACCAGGGTGATGACCAGCCCACTGAGTTTTTCCCCGGCGGCCTGAGCCTGAGCCAGTTTTTCTGCGGCCTGTTTTTCCATTTCGGCACGGCGTGCCTCGAATTCCGCCATGGCGGCGGCCGTTGCCCGGCGCGCCATTTTTTTCGGGATCAGGTAGTTGCGGGCATAGCCGTCCTTGACCTTGACCACATCGCCCAGGTTGCCGACGTTCAGAACTTTTTCGAGAAGAATGATTTGCATGATGTCGTCCCTGGATCAGCCCTTGTGCAGGTCGGTGTAGGGCAGCAGCGCCAGAAAACGTGCACGCTTGATGGCGGTGTTGAGCTGGCGCTGGTAGTGCGCGCTGGTGCCGGTCAAACGGGAGGGAATGATGCGGGCGTTTTCCGCGATCAGGTCCTTGAGCACATCGACATCCTTGTAGTCGATTCTCTCGACCTTGGCCACCGTAAAGCGGCAGAAGCGTTTGCGCTTGAACAGCGACGATTGCTGGTTGCGACGACGCTTGGGGTCATTCTTTTTGTCGAATTTGCGTGGTGGTGCCATGATTAAACCTCAATGTATTGCGTGACGTGCAACTTGATCTGGCGCGAGCCGCGACGCGTTGCACGCAAAAAACCGGAAACCTGCAGCAGGACTCCAGGGCTGAGACGGTGCATTTCGTGAGCAATCTTTCCGAACCCGACGCAGCCGATCTGAAGCTGTACCTCGCAAGGCATGTCCGCCTCGGACTGGGTGGATTGATGCTGCAACACGAAATCCAGCGCTTCGATGCCGGCCGGCGTATAGCGCAGTTCGCCCCGCTCGGCCAGAATGCCCTGAAGTTCGAGCCGATTGATCAGACCGTTTGCTCCTGCTGTGCCTTGCGCGCCTCATCGCGCTCGACCTGCTTCATCATGATGGAAGGCGCGGTTTCGGCCTTGTCCATCTTGATCACCAGGCTGCGCAACACAGCGTCGTTGAACTTGAAGCTGTGTTCGAGTTCACGCAGGGTTTCCAGATCGCATTCGACATTCATGCAGGCGTAATGCGCCTTGGCAAGCTTCTGGATGGGGTAGGCCAGTTGGCGCCGACCCCAGTCTTCGACCCGGTGGATCTGTCCCGCCTTGGCAGTGACGGCGCTCTTGTAGCGCTCGATCATCGCGGGCACTTGCTCGCTCTGATCCGGGTGGAAGATCAACACAATCTCATAGTGACGCATGCAGATTCCTTCAGTGATGGCCGCACACGGCCTCGATTGGGTTTGAGACCGGCGTGCTGTCCTTGTGGATAGAAGCCGCCCGAAAGCGCGTGAAGCGTCAATTCCGGCTCTTTTCGGTGCGGCAAGGAACCAAGCATTATAGACGAGTCGTTTTCATCGTCTCAATGTTTCGCCAATTGCTGCCACGTGGCGATCACGGTGTCCGGATTGAGCGAGATCGACGAGATGCCCTGCTCCATCAGCCATTGCGCCAGATCGGGATGGTCGGACGGCCCCTGGCCGCAGATGCCCACATACTTGCCCTCGGCGCGGCAGGCAGCGATGGCCTGCGCCAGCAGCACCTTCACCGCAGGATCACGCTCGTCGAAGGCCTGCGCCACCAGGCCGGAGTCGCGGTCCAGGCCCAGGGTGAGTTGGGTCAGGTCGTTGGAGCCGATGGAGAAGCCGTCGAAATGCTGCAGAAACTCCTTGGCCAGCACGGCGTTCGACGGCACTTCGCACATCATGATGACCCGCAGGCCGTTTTCACCGCGCTCGAGTCCGTGACGCGCCAGCAGATGGATGACCCCCTCGGCTTCGCCCAGGGTGCGCACGAACGGCACCATGATTTCGACGTTGTCCAGCCCCATCTGCTCTCGCACCCGCTTGAGGGCGGCGCACTCCATTTCGAAGCTCTGCGCAAATTCGGGCGACACGTAGCGCGAGGCGCCGCGGAAACCCAGCATGGGGTTTTCTTCGTCCGGCTCGTAGCGCGAGCCGCCGATGAGCTTCTTGTACTCGTTGGATTTGAAGTCGGACAGGCGCACGATGACCGGCTTCGGATAAAACGCCGCGGCAATGGTGGCGATGCCTTCGGCGAGCTTGTCCACATAGAAGGCGCGCGGGCTGGCATGGCCGCGCGCCACGCTCTCCACGGCTTTTTTCAGATCGCTGTCGACGTTGGGATACTCCAGCACCGCGCGCGGATGCACGCCGATATTGTTGTTGATGATGAACTCCAGCCGCGCCAGGCCGACCCCCTGATTGGGAATCTGAGCAAAATCGAAGGCCAGCGTGGGATTGCCCACATTCATCATGATTTTCGTCGGCACCTCGGGCATGGCGCCGCGCGCGACTTCGGTGACTTCGGTTTCGAGCAGGCCGTCATAGATCGCGCCGGTGTCGCCCTGCGCGCAGGACACCGTGACCAGCATGTCGTCCTTGAGCACGTCGGTCGCGTGCCCGCAGCCGACCACCGCCGGAATGCCGAGTTCGCGCGCGATGATCGCCGCATGGCAGGTGCGCCCGCCGCGGTTGGTGACGATGGCCGAGGCCTTTTTCATCACCGGCTCCCAGTTCGGATCGGTCATGTCGGTGACCAGCACATCGCCCGTCTGCACCAGGTGCATGTCCGCCGTGGAGTGCACCACGCGCACCGGCCCGGCGCCGATTTTCTGGCCGATTGCGCGCCCCGTCACCAGCACCGCGCCCTTGCCCTTGAGGGTGTAACGCTGCTCGGTGCGCGTGTGGCCATTGGATTTCACCGTCTCGGGGCGCGCCTGCAGGATGTAGAGGTGGCCGTCGATGCCGTCCTTGCCCCACTCGATGTCCATCGGCCGCTGGTAATGCGCCTCGATGGTCAGGGCAAAGCGCGCGAGTTCCTGTGCTTCATCATCGGTCAGGCAGTAGCGGTTGCGCAGCTCCGAGGGCGTATCGACCGTCTGCACCAGATGCGGCGAACCCGGCGGCGCAAATTCCATGCGGATCAGTTTGGAGCCGAGATTGCGGCGGATCACCGCCTGCTTGCCAGCCTTGAGCGTGGGCTTGAACACGTAGAACTCGTCGGGATTGACCGCGCCCTGCACCACCGTCTCGCCCAGGCCGTAGGACGCGGTGATGAACACCACGTCCGGGAAGCCCGATTCGGTGTCGAGGGTGAACATCACGCCCGACACCGCCTTGTCGCTGCGCACCATGCGCTGCACCCCGGCCGACAGCGCCACATCGCTGTGCACGAAGCCCTTGTGCACCCGGTAGGAAATCGCCCGGTCGTTGTAGAGCGAGGCAAAAACCTGCTTGATCTTTTCCAGCACGGCGTCGATGCCGCTGACGTTCAGATAGCTCTCCTGCTGTCCGGCAAACGAGGCGTCGGGCAAATCTTCTGCGGTGGCGGACGATCGCACCGCAAACGAAGCGTCGGGATGGCCCGCAGTGAGATCGGCATAGGCGCTGCGGATGGCCTGTTCCAGATCGGTCGGAAACGGCGTTTCGAGCACCCATTGGCGGATCTGTGCGCCGCAGCGCTCCAGCGCGCGCACGTCGTCGGCGTCCAGCGCCGTCAGCATGGTTTCGATGCGCTCTTCCAGCCCCCCGCTGCGCAGGAATTGCCGAAACGCATGCGCGGTCGTGGCGAACCCGCCCGGAACCCGCACCCCGCTTCCCGACAATTGGCTGATCATTTCCCCGAGCGACGCATTCTTGCCGCCAACTTGATCGATGTCGTTCATGCGCACTTCATCGAGCCGCAAAATGAGTTCATTGCCGCTATGCGCGGGATTTCGTTGAGTCATGATCAAAGTCCTTCATAGAATGAAAAAAAGGGCTCGGCGCGATAGGTGGCGAAAACGACAGGTCTTGTTCGAATCGTTGTCGTCGTCTTCGCCGCCATTTGGATGAACTACACCGACAATGCGATCCATTCTAGGTTTTGAACGCTGACCCATGCCCAACCGCTCGGTCTTTTTCGTCTCGGACGGCACCGGAATCGCTGCCGAGACCTTCGGCAACTCCGTCCTGGCGCAGTTCGACGTGCAGCCGCATCGCATCCGCCTGCCCTTTGTCGACACGGTGGAGAAGGCGGTGCACGCGGTCGAGCGCATCAACGAGGTCGAACGCATCGAGGGCAAGCCGCCCATCGTCTTCGTCACCCTGGTCCATCCCGATGTGCTCGACATCATTCAGGGCGCGCGCGCGCTGGTGCTCGATTTGTTCAACAGCTTCGTGCAGCCGCTCGAAGTCGCGTTCGGCGCCAAATCCAACCATCGCATCGGGCGGTTTTCCGATGCGGCTTACAGTCCGCAGTACCACAACCGCATCGACGCGATCAATTTTTCGCTGATGCACGACGACGGCCAATCCACCCGCAATCTGCACGAGGCCGAAGTCATTCTGGTGGGGGTGTCGCGCTGCGGCAAAACGCCGACTTCGCTCTATCTGGCCATGCAGCACGGCATACGCGCTGCCAACTATCCGCTGATTCCCGACGATTTCGAGCGCATGCGCCTGCCCGACGGGCTGAACGGTTTGCGGCACAAACTGTTCGGGCTTTCGATCACGCCCGAGCGTCTGAGCGAAATCCGCACCGAGCGGCGGCCCAACAGCCGTTATGCCGCGCTCGACAATTGCCGTTATGAAGTGAGCGAGGCGGAAAAGCTCATGCGGCGCGAGGGCATCCGCTGGCTGTCCTCGACGCACAAGTCCATCGAAGAGATCGCCACCACCATCCTGCAGCAGATCCGCCCGGATCGGCTGGAATACTGAGTTGAGCCCATACCCATGCGCAACAGCGAACGAAACGCCTACCTGCTCGGCTTTGCCTCGACCCAGCAGAAAATCCCCGAACGCGAGGAGGCGCTGCCCATCGATCCCGATCGGGCGCAGATTCCGCTGACCGGATTGATGGTCGATGCGGGCACCGATCTGTCGGGCACCCTGGCGGCGGATCGGCGGGTGCGCATTCTGCCGCTGACCATCCAGTGGCCGGGACGAACGCTGCTGGACAAGGGAACGGCGGAAGTCCGCACCGTGTCGCGCCAGCTCAGCCACGAGCGCATTCGCAGCGCCGAGGTCAGCGCGCCGTCCGTCGAGGCGCTGAGCTACCGCATGCACCCCCATCTGGCGCTCAACTTCGATCGTCTGTTGCTGCTCGCCACGCACCCGGCGCTGGTGGAGGCCAGCCGCAGCGTCGAGCAGATGATCAAGCATCATCAGGACGAAATCGCCCATCTGCGCCGCGAACGCCATCTCCGGCCCGACTATGCCCTGGAGGTCATCGACACCCGCTCGCTGCTCAGCGGCCCGGCCCTGCTGGCGCGCCTGCTGCTGAATTCGCCCGAGATGCGCATGGGCGACATCCCGGCCCTGCGACAACATGCCCAGACGCTGGCCGACCAGACCGAGGTGTGGCTGGCTCCGGGTCATCCCGCCGATGTCGCCTTCACGCTGGGGCGGCTTGAGCATCCCGACCTTTCCCCCTGGGTACAGGCATGCAGCACGCGGCTGACGCAGATCATGCACCGCTACCCGGTCTTGAGCTGCAAGGCCGGAGCGTTCGAGCTTGAAGCGCGAACGAGCAAGTGGAAGACCGCCGCCTCGCAGGTGATCGATGCCGCGGCGCAGGCCATCTGGACCAACGCCCTGGCGGCCCCGGTGATTCAGCTCAGCTTCGATGGCAGTCTGCGTGAACTGCGCGACTGGCCCGAAATGCAGGCGCTGAAAAAGCTGGCTGCCGAGCATGGCGTCAAACTCCACGTCACCCACATGAGCCTGGGCGGCCGGGTCTGGGCTTCGGCCCAGTCGCTGTCGCTGGCGCTGCTGCGCAAACCTGCCGCCTGAAACAGACTTCAGCCAGGGAGCACGTTGAACTGAGACTGCCGCACGCCTTCATAGAGGCAGATCGCCGCCGACGCCGCCACATTGAGCGACTCCACGCCATCGGCCTGGGGAATGCGCACCAGCGCGGAGCATTTGGCCACCAGCGCGTCGGAGATGCCCTGCCCTTCGTTGCCAAAGATCCAGGTCACGGGCTGCCTCAGATCGAGTTCATACAGCAGCGTATCCGCCTGCAGATGCGTGGCGTAGATCGGGCGCGGCACGATGTTGAGCACCTGCTCCCAGGGCGGGTCTTCGAACACCGGGATGACGAAATGCGCGCCCATGGCGGCGCGCAGCACTTTCGGCGACCACACCCCGGCGCAACCCCGCAGCAGATAGGCCGCGCCGCAACCCGCCGCGGCGGCGGTGCGCAGCATGGTGCCCACATTCCCGGCATCCTGCACCCGGTCGAGGATGAGCGCGCTGCCTGCGCGGGGCTTGGACGACTTGGGTCGAGCGATCAACATACCCACCGGCGGGCCGTTTTCCACCGCGGTGATCCAGTTGAACAGGGCCTGGTGGAGGACGACGGTCTGCGTGGTGCCGACCCGTTCGACCAAAGCGGCGATTTCGGGGTCGAGCAGGCCCGTGTCGGTGGTGATCAGCGGCTCGGCGGCATGGCCCGCGGCGAGCGCGGCTTCGATGAGATGAATGCCCTCCAGCCAGACCTGCCCGAGCTTGCGCACAGCACCCGGCTCGGTGGACAGGCTGCGCAGGGTTTTGATCAGCGGGTTTTCAGCCGAGGTGATGCGCTTCACGACACGACGTCCTTCAACGAGGGGGAACCAACAGACGGCGGATGGGGGCAAAGCTGCGGCGGTGTGCCGCGCAGGGCCCCAGTGTAAGCAAAGCCGCGCGGTGCGCCGCCGTGCCATAGCCGCTGTGGCGCTCGAAACCGTAGCCCGGGTGGCGCTGCGCCAACTCGGCCATCAGGCGGTCGCGGTACACCTTGGCGATGATGGAAGCCGCGCTGATCGCCGGGTGCGCGGCATCGCCGCCAACGATGGCGCGGCAGGGCATGGCGACCCGGGGCGTTTGCTTGCCATCGACGAGCAGCAGGTCGATCTGGCAGGGCAGCGCTGCCACCGCGCGCTGCATGGCCAGCAGCGTGGCCTGCAGGATGTTGTGCCGATCGATTTCTTCGACCGAACTCTCGGCGATGCTCCACCCCAGGCTGTACGCCCGGATTTGCGCATCGAGTTCCTCGCGGCGGCGGGCGCTCAGCAGCTTGGAATCGGCCAGCCCGGCGATGGGATGGGCGGGGTCGAGCACCACGACAGCCGCCACCACCGGCCCGGCCCACGGCCCCCGCCCGACTTCGTCGCAGCCGGCAATGCGGGCGACGGGGGCGTCGTGTGCTGCGGCGAACAAGGCGGTCTGCGTCATGCCGGCATCAAGTCGAGAATGGCCTGCGACGCCAGCGCCGCCGTATCCCGCCTCAGACTCAGGTGCATCTCGGCAAAGCGGTCTTGCAGTTGCTGCAATTGCGCCGGATGCTCCAGCAGATCACTGGCGGCATCGGCCAGAGTCTGTGGGGTGCAGTCATGCTGTAACAACTCGGGCACCAGACGTTTGCCCGCGAGGATATTGGGCAGGCCGACGTCGGGCAGATAGCCTCGTCCAGCCATCATGCGGTAAGAAATCCCCGACAGGCGATAGCCGATCACCATGGGCCGCTTGAACAACGCACATTCCAGCGTGGCCGTGCCGCTGGCGACCAGGGCGAGATCGCAGGCGGCCAGCACCGCGTGCGACTGGCCGTCGATCAAGTGCAAGGGCAGGTCAGGATAGGCGGCCGCCGCCTGCAACACCCTGGGCCGCAGCCCCGCGTGCGCGATCGGCACGACCACCCGCGACATCAGGCCGCGCTGCACCAACTGCTCAGCGGCTGCCAGAAAAGGGTCGATGAGATGCTTGACCTCCGCCCGGCGGCTGCCCGGCAACACGGCCAGACAGCGGCCTTCAGCAGGCAGGGCCAGCGCGCGCCGCGCCGCCTCGCGGTCGGGTTCGAGCGGAATGACCTCGGCCAGGGGATGGCCGATGTAAGTCGCCTTCACGCCCGTATCGGCATACAGCGCGGGCTCGAAGGGAAAAACACAGAGCATGTGATCGACGGCTTGGCGGATCAATTCGATGCGCTCGCGTCGCCAGGCCCAGATGGATGGACTCACCAGATGCGCCACCGGTATACCCGCCTGCCGCAGGCGCCGTTCCAACTGCAGATTGAAATCCGGCGCATCCACCCCGACGAACACTGCAGGCGGCGCGGCCAGCAGGCGTTGGCGCAGACGCCGCCGCATCAGCAACAGCTCGGGCAGGCGCGCCAGCACGTCGGCATAGCCGTTGACCGCGAGGCGTTCGCTGGGCCACCAGGCATCGAATCCTGCAGCCTGCATGCGCGGCCCGCCGATACCCACTGTGTTCAGCCCAGGAGCCCGATCGTGCAGTGCCCGCAGGATATGCCCGGCCAGCAGGTCGCCCGAGGACTCTCCGGCGACGAAGGCCAAGGTGCGGGCGTTCATCGCCATCCTGAGAAACACGCCGGGCCGCCCCAAGTGTTTCTCACCCCCTCGGGGGGCCTGACGCGCAGCGGCAGGTCTGGGGGCGCTCTCATGATCGGACGATGCCCCGGCCGGAATCGGCCAGGAACGCCAGCAGCACACCGAGCGATTCGGCCGCCTGCGGCCGCGCGGCGATCAGATCGGCCAACGCAGCGCGCGCCTGCTCCAGCGTGAGTCCCTGGCGATACAGCACACGGTACGCAGCACGCAGTGCGGAGATCTGATCAGGCGTGAATCCTCTGCGGCGCAACCCTTCGGCGTTGATGCCATGCGGCCTGGCCGGATTGCCGGCGACCAGGGCGTAGGGCGGCACGTCCTGCAGGATGACCGAGCTGATGCCCGTCATCACATGCGCGCCGATGCGCACGAATTGATGCACACCGGTATAGCCGCCCAGCACCGCCCAGTCGCCTACATGCACATGGCCCGCCAACTGCGCATTGTTGGCAAAGATGGTGTGACTGCCGACCTGACAGTCGTGCGCGATATGCACGTAAGCCATGATCCAGTTGTCGCTGCCGACCCGGGTGATGCCGCCATCCTGCACCGTGCCGATGTGCAGGGTGCAGTATTCGCGGATCACATTGCGATCGCCGATTTCCAGCGCCGTCTCCTCGCCCCCGTATTTTTTGTCCTGCGGCTCGCCGCCGATCACGCTGAAAGGGTGCAACCGGTTGAAGTCGCCGATGCGCGTTCGTCCCTCGATGATGACATGCGCCCCCACGCGCGTGCCCGCACCGATGCGCACCTTGGGACCGATCAGTGCATAGGGGCCGATCTCGACATCGTCGGCGATTTCCGCACCCGGATCGACCTGCGCCGTGGAATGAATCTTGGTCATGCGGAAATTCAGGACACGCTGCGCTCGGTGCACATCAGTTCGGCCTGCGCGACTGCCCGCCCTTCGACCGAGGCCTCTGCCGTGAATTTGTAGATGCCCCGCATATTGCGCGTCATCTCGACAAACAGATCCAGCCGATCGCCCGGAACGACCGGCTGCTTGAAGCGCGCGTTGTCGATGCCCACCAGGTAGTAGAGCGAGCCTTGCGCAGGGGTCTTGCCCACTGATCCAAACGCCAGAATGCCCGAGGCCTGCGCCAGCGCCTCCAGAATCAGCACGCCGGGCATGATGGGCTTTTGTGGAAAATGACCGGTGAAAAACGGCTCGTTGACGGTGACGTTCTTGTAGGCCTTGATGTACTGGCCATTGACTTGTTCGACCACGCGATCGACCAGCAGCATGGGGTAGCGGTGCGGAAGCAGTTCAAGGATTTGTGTAATGTCTTGCGTGATCGTCATGTCGATGGTTCTATTTTCAAAGACTCGATGTATTGCTCAAGATGGCGGATGCGGTCGCGCAATTGGTGCAACTGCCGCACGGTCGCTGCATTGCGTTCCCAGTTGGCGTGGGTGTCCAGCGGAAAGGCGCCTGTGTACATGCCCGGCTGGCGCACCGAACGCGATACCAGCGACATGCCGCCGATGACCACGCCGTCGGCGATGCTCAAATGCCCCGCGATGCCGACCCCTCCGCCGATGAAGCAGTAGGCGCCGATTTCCGCGCTGCCCGATACGCCGACACAGCCCGCCAGCGCGGTATGCGCGCCGATGCGAACGTTGTGCGCGATCTGCACCAGATTGTCGATCTTCACTCCCACACCGATTTCGGTATTGTCGAGCGCGCCGCGATCGATGGTGCTGTTGGCTCCCACCTCCACATCGTCCCCCAGCACGGCGATGCCGACCTGCGCGATCTTCACCCCGGCGCCGCTCGCATCCCGGGCATAGCCGAAGCCATCGCTGCCGATGACTGCACCCGACTGCAGCACGCAGCGCGCGCCGAGCCGACATCCCCACCCCACGCTGCTGCGCGGATGCAGGATGCAGCCAGGCCCGATGACCGCATCGCGCCCCACAAAACACCCTGCTCCGATATGCACCCCTTGCGCAATTTCGGCTCCTGCCTCGATGACGGCAAAGGCCTCGATGCGGGCATCCGGCGAGACCCGGGCAGCGGGATCGATCTGCGCAGTGTGATGACGCCCCGGCTGGAATGCCGGCTGCCCCAGCTGCCAGAACCACTGCGACAGGTGCGCGTAATACAGATAGGGGTCGCGGGTGTAAATCGCGTTGCCCGACTTCGGCAAGATGCCTCGCAGGGACTCGGGCAGGATGACCGCGCCCGCTGCGGTTTCGGCCAGCAGTGGGCGCAGTTTGTCCCGGTTCAGGAAGGTGATGTCGGATGCCGTGGCCGTGGCGATCGGCCGCAGGCGCTGAACGACCGCTTGCCCGTCGCCGACGAGTTCACCGCCGAGCCGAGCCGCGATCTGCTCAAGCGTCAGCCCGTCCATGGATGCATCAGGCGTCGACAAGGCCCACAGGCTCACTTGCCCGACTGTGCATCCAGCGCCTTGAGCACCTTGTCGGTGATGTCGATGCGCGGATTGACGTACACCGCTTCCTGGAAAATGATGTCGTAGTGATCTTTCTGCGCAATGTCGCGCACGACCTTGTTGGCCTTGTCGAGCACCGTGGCCAGCGCCTCGTTGCGGCGGGCATTGAGGTCTTCCGAAAATTCACGCTGCTTGCGCTGGAATTCCCGGTTCATGTCCACGAGGTTCTGCTGCGCCTTGATGCGATCGGCGTCCGACATGACCGGGCCGTTCTTTTCCAGGTTGTCGTTGGCTGCCTTGATCCTAGCCGCCATGTCCTGCAATTCCTTGTCGCGCCGGGAAAACTCGGCCTCGAGTCTCTGCTGCGCCGCCTTGGCCAGAGCCGAGTCCTTCAGAACCCGCTCGGTATTGATGAAGCCGATCTTGATCGGCGCATTCGCCGCAGCGACGGCCGCTGATGCCGTCGCCGTCTGCGCCATGACGGGCGCGCAGACCAAAAACGCAGTGGTGCAGACCGCGGCCAGAAGGGTGCGAGTTAGGGTGTGAAATTTCATGGAAATCGAATGAGGTTAGAAACCGGCGCCAACCGTGAACTGGAAGCGCTGGAGTTTATCGGTGGACTTGTAGCGTATCGCCTTGGCCACACTGAACTTCAACGGGCCGATGGGTGAAATCCAGGACACGCCGATACCGACGGACGAGCGCATATCGCTCAGGCTGACTTTCTGGTTCTCGCCCCAGACATAGCCGTTGTCATTGAAGAACGACATGCGCAGCGATTTATCCGCGCCCGTGCCGGGGAAGGGAAACTGATACTCGAAATCGGCGACCAGCATTTTGGCGCCGCCCAGCGCATTGCCTTGGGCGTCCTGCGGGCCCAGCGAGCTTTGCTCAAACCCGCGCACGGTGCCGATTCCGCCGGCGTACAGATTCTTGAATACCGGCAGCGGACGGCCGTTCAGCCCGTGGGCATAGCCCACCAGCCCGTTGAACGCCAGATTGGTGGTTCGTGTGAGCGGCAGGTATTGCTGGTATTGGTAGGTGATGCGGTCGTAGCGCAGGGTGCTGAACGGACTGATCTCGAAGCTCAGGCGCTGATAGCGGCCATCGGAGGGAACCAGGGCACTGTTGCGGCTGTCGCGCTGCCAGCCGATGGTCAGCGGAATGCCGCTGGAGGTCTTGCCGAACTGGTTGACATAGGCAATGTACGAGGCTGGCGCGCCGGGCGAAAGATCGAGGGTGTAGCGCTCGTAACCGGCGCCGAAGAACACCCGATCTTCCTCGGTGAACGGAATGCCGAACTGCAGATTGAATCCCGGCGTGACGATCTTGTAGTTGTTGCCCTGGCTGCTGTATGGCTGGATGGTGCGGTAGTACGCATTCACCGTGCGACTGATGCCGTCTTCGGTGAAGTACGGATTGGTGCTCGACACCGACAGGGTGCGGTAATAGCTCGACGTGTTGAAATCGACCGCAAGATTGTTGCCGCTGCCGAAGACATTGTCCTGGCTGATCCCGGCGTTGAACGAGAGCTTGTCCGCGCTCGAAAAGCCCACCCCCAGAGACAGACTGCCGGTGGGCTTCTCTTCCACGTTCATGTCCAGATCGACCTGGTCGTTGGTGCCGGGCACCTCGCGCGGCTGCAGGGTCACATTCTTGAAGTAGCCCAGGCGATCCACCCGGTCGCGCGAGAGCTTGATGCGGTCGGAGTCGTACCACGAGTCTTCGAATTGCCGGAATTCGCGGCGGATGACTTCGTCGCGCGTGCGGGTATTGCCCGCAATGTCGATGCGGCGCACATAGATGCGCTTGCCCGGTTCGGCGGTCAGGGTGAAGGACACCTGATCGGTCTGGCGGTCGATCACCGGCTTAGCCTCCACCCGGGCAAAGGCGTAACCATACACACCGAACTGGTTGGTGATGGCCTTGACGCTGTCGTTGAGCGCCTGTGCGCTATAGGTTTCGCCCGGTTTGAGCTTGACCAGGGCACGGAATTCATCGTCCTGTCCGAGATAGTTGCCCGCAAGCTGATAGCCCGACACGGTGTATTTCGGCCCTTCGTGGACGTTGACGGTGATGTAGATGCCATCCTTGTCGGGCGACAAAGCCACCTGCGTGGACTCGATGCGGAAATCGAGATAGCCCCGATCCTGATAGAAGGAACGCAGGGTTTCCAGATCGGTATTGAGCTTGGCCTTGGAATACTGGTCGTCCTTGGTATACCAGCTCAGCCAGCCCGGCGTACTCAGGGTAAACAGACCCAGCAGCGTGCCCTCGCTGAACACCTTGTTGCCCACGACGCGAATGGAACGGATCTTGGCGATCTGCCCCTCGACCACGGTGAACAGCACGTTCACCCGGTTGCGCGGCAGCGGCGTGGTCGTGACGTTGACCTCGGTGCCGTAGAAACCCTTGGCCAGATACTGCTGCTTGAGTTCCTGAACGGCCTGATCGATCAGCGCCTGGTCGTAAGGCCGGGCCTCGGCCAGCCCGACGGAGGCCAGCGCTGTCGTCAGGGCTTTTTTGTCGAACTCCTTGGTTCCGGCGAACTCGACCCCGGCGATGGTCGGACGCTCCTCGACGATGAGGGTGACGACATCATGGTCGGTTTCGATGCGGACGTTCTTGAACAAGCCGGTGGCGAACAGGGCGCGAATGGCTGCCGCCCCGCTCTCGGGCGTATACGTCTGACCCACCCGAAACGGCAGATAGCTGAACACGGTGCCGGGTTCGGTTCTTTGCAGACCAACGACGCGGATGTCCTTGATGGTGAACGACTCAGCTGCGTGTGCTTGCACGCCCGCAACGGCGGCCACGGCCACCGTCGCACAACGAAGTGCGGGAGAAAACCTCAAATTGACCTCGATGGAATCAGTGCATCTGGCCGAGCAAGCGCGCCAGATCGTTGTAGAGGGCGATGGCCATCATCATGGCGATGACCGCGAGACCGCCTTGCTGCAGCCTTTCCTGCCAGCGCTGCGAGACGCTGCGGCGGGTCAATCCCTCATACGCATAATACAGGAGATGCCCCCCATCCAGAACGGGCAGAGGCAGCAGGTTGAGCACGCCCAGACTGACGCTGACCACGGCCAGAAAACTCATGTAGGCCATCCATCCCAGCTCGGCGCTTTTGCCGGCGTAATCGGCAATCGTGATCGGGCCGCTCAAGTTTTGCAGCGAAGCCTGACCGATCACCATGCGCCCGAGCGTCTTGAGAGTCAGCACCGAAAGATCCCAGGTGCGCTGCACGCCGTCCTGCAGGGCCTGCAGCGGGTTGCGCTCGATTTTCACGGTGGGGATTTCCCCGCCCAGCATGGCCTCGATGCGCCAGACCTTGCGGCCACCCACCTGCACCGGCTCGGCTCGCAACTCGGTTTGAAAGAGGCGTCCGGCCCGGTCCACCTCGAGCCTCATGGGCTTGCCCTCCGAGGTTTGAATGGCGCGCATCAGCGCGTTGGCCGTAGCGATGCGCACGCCATCGACTGCAACGATGCGGTCGCCGGCAAGCAGGCCGCTGCGCTGCGCCGGTCCGCCCGCGACGACCTCCCGGATCTCGGCCGGCGGGCTTTGCAGATGCAATCCGTAGGTCGTGAGGAAACCGGCGCTTTCTGCTGCACGCATGCTGGCAGAGAAATCGAGCGGGATTTCATGCGTCGCTCCCCCCGCCTTGCGTTCCACGACAAGGATGATGCGCTGGCCGTTCATCGCTGCGTTCAACAGCGTCCAGCGCAGACCCGTCCAGCTCTGCACCGCCTGTTCCGCGCCATCGCGCACCACCGCGACGACCCGCTCGCCGCCCTGCACGCCCGCTGCGGCTGCGGCCGACTGTGCCGGCGGCGCGCCCAGAATGGCAACCGGCTCGCGCACGCCCACCATCGCCACCACGGCAAACAGCGCTACGGCGAGCAAGAGATTGGCCGCCGGGCCTGCGGCAACGATGGCCGCGCGCCTGGACAGGCTCTGCCGATTGAACGCGCGCGGCAGTTCGGCATCAGGCACTTCGCCCTCGCGCTCGTCGAGCATCTTCACATAGCCACCCAGCGGTATCCAGGCCAGGGTGAATTCGGTGCGGTCGGCGCCTCGCGTCCAGCGCAGCAGGGGCTTGCCAAAGCCGATGGAAAACCGCAGCACCTTGACGCCGCAGGCGACGGCGACACGGTAGTGGCCGTACTCGTGGATGGTGATGAGCACGCCGAGTGCAAAGGCAAACGCCAGCAGGGTGATGAGCAGGTTCATGGTTTCGCGCCTTCTAAACCCAATGCGCAGAGCTGTGCGACACGCTGCAGCGCCTGGCGCCGCGTCCGGGCGTCGAGTTCGGCCAGGGCCTCCAGCGAATCACAACCCACGCATTGTGCACTCTCCAGCAAATCCGCATTGATCCGGTAAATATCGGTGAACCGAATGCGTTGACCAAGGAAGGCTTCGACGGCGATTTCATTCGAGGCATTGAGCACGGCGCAGGCCCCCGCCGGCATGCGCAAGGCTTCGAACGCGAGCGCGAGTCCTGGAAACCGCTGCGGGTCGGGCTGTTCGAAATCGAGCCTCCCCACGCGAGCGAGATCGAGCCACGGCGCCCCCGATGCGATGCGCGCGGGATAGGACAGACCGTAAGCGATGGGGGTGCGCATGTCGGGCTGTCCGAGCTGGGCGATCACCGAGCCGTCGTGATAGTTGACCATCGAATGCACGATGCTCTGGGGATGGATCAGCACCTCGATCTGCTCGGGCCGCATGCCAAAAAGATAGTGCGCCTCGATGACCTCCAGCGCCTTGTTCATCATGGTGGCGGAATCGACCGAGATCTTGGCGCCCATGCGCCAGTTGGGGTGCGCGCACGCTTCTTCGGGCGTGACCGCATGCAGGGTGTGCGCCGCGCGCTGGCGAAACGGTCCGCCGGACGCCGTCAGCACGATATTGCGCACATCCGCCCGCCAACGGCTGCGATCGTCGGGCAGACTTTGCTGAATGGCGCTGTGCTCGCTGTCGATGGGAATGAGGTCACCGCCTCCCTGAGCCAGTGCCTGCAGCAGCAGATCGCCGGCGACGACCAGCGACTCCTTGTTGGCCAGCAGCAAGCGCTTGCCGGCGCGCGCAGCGGCGAGGCTGGCCGATAGTCCGGCAGCGCCCACGATGGCCGCCATCACCAGATCGACCTCGGGCGCGGCGGCCACGTCGTCGAGCGCCTTGGGTCCGCTCAACACCTCCGTGGGGCAGTTCTCGGCGCGCAAACGCTGCTGCAGGCGGCTTGCCGCCTGCGTACTGCCGAGCACGGCGTAGGCGGGGCGAAAGGCGAGGCACTGCGCAAACAGCTTGTCGGCATTGCGGTGCGCCGCCAGGGCAAACACGCGAAACCGCTCCGGGTGCAGCGCCAGCACCGCCAGGGTATTGGCGCCGATCGATCCCGTGGAGCCGAGAATGGTGACCGTTTTCATAGCGTCAGCAGCAGCAAGGCCAGGGGCAATACGGGCAGGAGCGAGTCGATGCGGTCCAGCACACCGCCATGCCCCGGCAACAACTTGCCGCTGTCCTTCTGCCCCGCCGCACGTTTGAGCAGCGACTCGAACAGATCGCCCCCGATGGCAAAGGCCAGCAGCACGACGACCCAAAAGACGAGCCCCACCCAGCCGAACCGCGTTTCGAGTTGCGAAAAATAATTGGGATGAAGCGGCGTCAGACTGACGCAGACCACGGCATAGAACAGCGTGGCGGCCAGCGCCGACCAGGCGCCCGCGCGCGTTTTCCCAGGGCTGATCGACGGTGCGAGCTTGCGGTGTCCCCAGGCCCTGCCGCCAAAATAAGCGGCGATATCCGCCACCCAGACCAGCGCCAGCAGCGACAGCATGAAAAGGGCGCCCTGCATGCGCAGCTGCACCAAAGCCAGCCAGGCGGCCTGCAACAGCAAAAAACCCAGCAGAGCCAACGCCAGGGGATGAGCCAGCACTGCGGGCAAATGGGCCCGGGGCAGACTCAGCCCCAGAGCGAGCAGCCAGGCCGTGCCGCAGGCCAGCCAGAGCCAGGTCGCAGCCAACTCCCACGCCTGCTGTTGCAACAGCCAGAGCAATGCGACAGCCATCACCGCCCAGATCGATGCCCAGAAAGTCAGAATGCCCCAACCACGATAGCCCGCCAACCGTGCCCATTCCCCCATGCCCACGGCGCAAAACGCCAAGGTCAGCAGCGCAAATGGCAGGGGATCACGCCAGAACAGCGTGGGCAGCAGCAGCGCCATCAACACCAGGGCGGTCAGGACGCGCTGTCGCAACATGATGCCGATCCGGTGACAGCCGCCTCAGGCGGCGGCCTGCGATGGGGCTTCGGGCACACCACCGAAGCGGCGCTGGCGGCTGGCAAAATCGGCCAGCGCGGCGTCAAAAGCCTCGGGGTTGAAATCAGGCCAGAGAATATCGCTGAAATAGAGCTCGGTGTAGGCCAGTTGCCAGAGCAGGAAATTGCTGATGCGGTGCTCGCCGCCGGTGCGGATGAGCAGGTCCGGGTCGGGCGAATGCGCCAGCGCCAGATGCCGCGCCAGCGCCTGCTGCGTAGGGGCCTCGTGCGCGGCGAACAGCGCCTGGGCCGCCTGCGTCATGTCCCAACGTCCGCCGTAATTGAGCGCAACGTTGAGCACCAGCAGCTCATTGTGGCGGGTCAGCGCTTCGGCCTGATCGATCAGTGCGCGCATCTCGCTTGAGAAGGCCGACAGATCGCCCACCACATGCAACTGCACACCCTGTCTGGCCAGTTCCGCAGACTCGCGCTGCAGCGCCTTGACGAACAGATCCATCAGGGTCTGCACTTCTTCGGCCGGTCGCGCCCAGTTTTCAGAAGAAAAAGCAAACACCGTGAGATGTCCAACGCCGATTTCGGCGCAGTGGCGCACGATTTTTTTCAGCGCATCCACACCGAACTTATGTCCGGAAGAACGCGGGAGAAAGCGGCGCTGCGCCCAGCGTCCGTTACCGTCCATCACCACGGCGACATGGCGCGGCAGCGTGGACGGGTCTCTCTTGGCGGGTTTTTTTTTGCTCATGCCATCTGAATAGGGGGAAACGCAGCTTTTGATGCCGATCGAAACAGCGAAACGTGCCGCCGCTTCAACTCAGACCGCCATGATCTCCGCTTCTTTTTGCGCCAGTTGCTTGTCGATCTCGGCGATATAGCGGTCGGTGATTTTCTGCACTTCGTCCTGCGCCCTGCGCTCCTCATCCTCGGAGATTTCCTTGGCTTTGACGAGATCCCTGAGGCTTTGGTTCGCATCCCGGCGCAGATTGCGCACGGCCACCTTGGCCCCCTCGCCTTCCTGCTTGACCACCTTGACCAGATCGCGGCGGCGCTCTTCGGTCAGCGCGGGCATGGGCACGCGGATGACGTCGCCCTGGGTCTGGGGATTGAGTCCGAGATCGGATTCGCGGATGGCCTTCTCGACCACCTGCACCATTTTCTTTTCCCACGGCTGCACGCTGATGGTGCGGGCGTCGATCAGGTTCACATTCGCCACCTGATTGATCGCCATCAGGGTGCCGTAGTAATCCACCATCACATGGTCGAGCAGGCCGGTATGCGCGCGTCCGGTACGCACCTTGGCCAGATCGAGCTTGAGCGACTCGATCGACTTGTGCATTTTTTCTTCCGTGGTTTTCTTGATCTCTGCGATTCCCATGATGCACTCCAAAAACGGGACGGGAAAAAACAAAACCCGCTGCGCGAAAAAAGCAGCGCGGCGCGGGCTTGAACATGGCGATGGTAATCAGACGTAGACGTCGGTGCCTTCATCGGCTCCCTGGACCACGCGCATCAGCGCCCCCGGCTTGAAGATGCTGAACACGCGGATCGGCATTTTCTGATCGCGGCAAAGGGCAAAGGCCGTCGCATCCATCACTTGCAGGCGCTGGGCAATGGCTTCGTCGAAGCTGATGCGCGCATAGCGCCTGGCGGCCGGGTCTTTGGCCGGATCGGCGGTGTAGATGCCATCGACCTTGGTCGCCTTGAGCATGACCTCGGCCCCGATCTCGGCTGCACGCAGTGCGGCCGCCGTGTCGGTGGTGAAGAACGGATTACCCGTACCTCCCGCAAAAATTACCGATTTGCCTTCCTCGAGGTATTGCAGCGCCTTGGGCCGCACATAGGACTCGACGACCTGATCGATGGCAATGGCCGACATCACGCGCGGATTGAGCCCGGCATGCTTCATGGCGTCGCCCAATGCCAGCGAATTCATCACCGTGGCCAGCATGCCCATATAGTCGGCCGTCGCCCGGTCCATGCCCACGGCACCACCGGCCACGCCCCGAAAGATGTTGCCCCCGCCGATGACCATGGCCAGTTGCACGCCGGAGTTCACCACTTCGGCAATGTCCCGCACCATGGCCTCGATGGTGGCGCGGTTGATGCCATAGGCATCGTCGCCCATCAGGGCCTCGCCCGAGAGTTTGAGCAGAACGCGTTTGTATCCGGGCATGGTGAATCCTGGTGGGGCGGCAGAAAGACGGGAAAGCGAAGAGGAGAGCGAAAGAACGCAAGGACAGAGTCAGGCATCCGGGCTGCGGTCGGTCTCGGTCAGCCGGGCGACAGCGCTCAGCCTTGCTTGGCTGCAGCCATCTGCGCCGCCACCTCCTGCGCAAAATTCTCCGACTTTTTTTCGATGCCCTCCCCCACTACATACAGGGTGAAACCGTGCACGGTGGTGTTGGCGGATTTCAGCATCTGCTCGACCGTCTGCTTGTCGTTCTTGACGAAGGCCTGATCGAACAGCGAGACTTCCTTGAGGTATTTCTGCACCGCGCCTTCGACCATTTTGGCAACGATGTCGGCAGGCTTGCCCGACTCGGCCGCTTTCTGCGAGGCGATGGATCGCTCCTTCTCGATCAGCTCGGCGGGCACCTGCGTCGAAGACAGCGCCACCGGTTTCATCGCGGCGATGTGCATGGCCGCATCCTTGGCCGCCACCTCATCACCGGTGAACTCGACCATGACGCCGATGCGCGTGCCGTGCAGATAGCTCACCAGCCTGTGGTCTCCGGCGAAACGCTTGAAGCGGCGAATGGTCATGTTCTCGCCGATCTTGCCGATCAGCTTGCTGCGGCGCGCCTCGACGGTCTCGCCGTCGAGGCTCAGCGCAGACAGCGCCGCCACGTCCGCAGGACCCTGCGCGGCGATCAGCTCGGCCAGATCTTGGCCAAAGGCGAGGAAGTCGTCGTTCTTCGCCACGAAATCGGTCTCGCAGTTCAGTTCGACCAACGCCCCGGTGGTGCCGTTGATGTATGCCGCCACGATGCCTTCGGCCGTCACGCGCGAGGCCGCCTTGCTGGCTTTGCTGCCGAGCTTGACGCGAAGAATCTCTTCGGCGCGCTCCATATCGCCGTCGGCCTCGGTCAGCGCCTTCTTGCACTCCATCATCGGGGCATCGGTCTTGGCACGCAGTTCTGCCACCATGCTTGCGGTAATCGCCGCCATTGTGAAACTCCTTGAAATCAAAAAGAAAAGATACGGTTGAAAAATGCAGTCGAAAAATCTGTAAAAAAGGGGCTGTGTATAGCAGCCCCCGGGGTGTTTCAGGCCGGTCATTCAGCTCACTGACCGGGCCCGTTGCAACAGCATCATCGCGGTAAGATCAGGTGGCGGAGGCGTCTTCCTGCACTTCGACGAACTCTTCTTCGCCTTCGGAGACAGCGTGCACGACCTCGTTGACCGCGTCGTTCTTGCCTTCCAGAATCGCATCGGCCATGCCCTGCGCATACAGCGCCACGGCTTTGGCCGAGTCGTCGTTGCCCGGAATGATGTGGGTCACACCCATCGGTGAATGGTTGGTGTCGACCACGCCGATCACCGGAATGCCCAGCGCTCTCGCCTCGGCGATGGCGATCTTGTGGTAGCCGACATCGATGATGAACAGCGCATCGGGCAAAGCCGCCATGTCCTGAATGCCGCCTATGGATTTTTCCAGCTTTTCCATCTCGCGCTGAAAGGTCAGCGCCTCTTTTTTGCTCATCTGCTCGAGCACGCCTTCGGCGACCTGGGCCTGCATGTCCTTGAGCTTCTTGATGGATGTCTTGACCGTCTTGAAGTTGGTCAGCATGCCGCCGAGCCAGCGCTGGTCGACGTAGGGCATGCCGCAGCGCTCGGCCTGTTCACGCACGATCTCGCCGGCCTGGCGCTTGGTGCCGACGAACAGGATGGTGCCGCGACGCGCAGCGAGCTGGCGCGCGAACTTGAGGGCGTCCAGGTACATCGGCAACGTCTTTTCGAGGTTGATGATGTGGATCTTGTTGCGATGGCCGTAAATGAACGGGGCCATTTTGGGATTCCAGAAGCGGGTTTGATGACCGAAGTGCACCCCGGCTTCCAGCATTTGACGCATCGTGACTGACATAGGGTTTCCAATCCAAGTTGGGTCTGAAATCCGGCTCCGATCGACACGCCGCCCGGATTCTCCAGTGCAAGCACTGAACCCTTTGGGCAGCGGTCAACACCTGGTTGAGCCGGTTTGCGGGTGGTTTGCGCAGGTCCCCTTGCGCCGATAGGACGGATCGGCCGGGATAGGCCGAAAAGCATCTCGGTCGCATGGTTACCATGGCATGTTTCATGCTGGCTTTGTTGCTCATCAAGTTGCTTAAGCCGGGCGCGCTCATGCGTTCATTCCAAACGGTGAGTCAACGCACTGCAAAAAACCTTGGCATCATAACAGACATCATCCCAGATCATCGACCTGCACAGATTCAGTCACCTCGTCCTCGCCATTTCGACCCGCCTGCCACCCATGCTTGAACATCCCTTGCGTCAGCCGCTTCACAACGAGATTCACGCCCGTCCGTTCGAGCGGGTCGGCGCACCGGCGCAGGTCAGCCACCAAGTGATGCTGGTCAATCCAGCCGAATCGCAACAAGCGTTCGAACACTTGAGCGAACTGCTCGGCAATCTGCACCTGCCGCCCCCATCGATGGGCAGCATGTTTCACACCGAGAGAATCGGCCCGGTGCGCCTGCGCTGGGAGCGACACGGCGAGTTCATCAGTTACACCTTTATCACGCACGAGCCCCTCGGCCCGGGAGATCCGCTGTTCCAGCGCTGCGCCTGTGATCGGATCTCGGCCGACTGGCTGGCGCGCATTCCGGGGCAGCGCCTGTGCGCCAACCACGTTGCCCTCATGCCCGAGGGCGAACTGGGCTGCGACGCGCTGCCCGATTTTTCTGCGGTTCTGGACGTCGATGCGCTGGTGGGCTCCGATGTCGCCGACGGCCATGCGCAGGTATTCACCGATCTGCGCATCGCCGCGGACGGTTTCACCCGCTTCATCGTCCTGAGCAAGGCCATGTCGGCGCGACGGCGCGGACGGCTGGTGCAGCGTCTGCTGGAAATCGAAACCTACCGCCTACTGTCCCTGCTGACGCTGCCGGTGGCGCGGGAACTCACCCCCCGCCTCAGCCAATACGAGCAGGACCTGGTGAGCATCATGAACGCCATCGGCGGCAACGGCAGCAGTGACGATGCCGAGACTCAGCGCGACCACCAGACCCTGGACCGCCTGACCTTGCTGGCGTCTGCGGTGGAAGGCGTCTATGCCGCCTCACACGGCCGGTTCACCGCGGCCAATGCGTATTACGACCTGGTCAACCGGCGCGTGGCCGAACTGCACGAAAAGCCGATCTTCGGCCTGCAGACCATCGGCCAGTTTCTGGAGCGGCGGCTGGCGCCCGCGATGCAGACCTGCGCCTGGGCGGCGCGGCGGCAGCAGGCGCTTTCCGAGCGCGTCTCGCGCTGCAGCAACCTGCTGCGCACGCGGGTGGAGGTGGCGATGCAGCAGCAGAACCGCAGCCTGCTGGCGTCGATGAACCGCCGGCAGTATCTGCAGCTCCGTCTGCAGCAAACGGTGGAAGGTCTGTCGGTGGCGGCGATCACGTATTACATGGCTTCGCTGGTCGGCCATTTGTTCGAGGCGGCAGAGCCCTGGCTGCACATCCAGCCCAAGCTGGCCGAGGGCATTTCCATTCCGATCATCGCCTTGACCGTCTGGATTGCGTTGCAGCGCATGCACCACCGGCTGGAACGCGCGAGCGAAGGCCGATAGGTCAAGACGCGGTACGCCGTTGACGGACGGCCTCGTACAGGCACACCCCGGCAGCAACGGAGACGTTGAGGCTTTCCACGGCTCCGAGCATGGGGATTTTCAGCAGTTGATCGCAGGTCTCGCGCACCAGGCGGCGCATGCCGGCGCCCTCGGCGCCCATCACCAGCACCGCGGGCTGTGTCCAGTCGGCAGCGTAGACCTCGTCGGTTGCGGCCTCGTCGGTACCCATCACCCACAGACCGCGATCCTGCAATTCCCCCAGGCTGCGCACCAGATTGGTCACCATGAGGTAGGGCACGGTTTCCGCCGCGCCGCTGGCCACGCGAGCCACCGTGGGATTCAGGCCCACGGCCCGGTCTTTGGGCGCAATGACCAGATGCACTCCCGCCGCATCTGCGGTGCGCAGAATGGCGCCGAGGTTGTGCGGATCGGTCACGCCATCGAGCGCCAGCACCAGCGGCGGGCCTTCCACGGCATCGAGCACGGCATGCACGTCGTGCGCGCTGGGCAAATCGTCGACCTGCGCCACCACCCCCTGGTGGCGATCGGTGCCCGCCAGCGCGGCCAGCCGCTCGGCGCCGAGGGTTTTCAGCGCCACGCCCGAAGCCTCGACCTTGCGCAGAAATTGCTGCATGCGCGCATCGCGCCGACCGGCATCGACATACACCGCGTGCACCGAAGCGGGAGCTGCGCGCAGGCGGGCGCCCACGGCGTGAAATCCGTAGAGCGCCTTCATGCGGCCACTGCCTGCATCGGTTCGCTCAGGCGGCCGGCGTGCAGGGTGCAGACACGGTCGCAGCGTGCGGCCAGCGCCGGATCGTGTGTCACCAGCACCAGCGTCGCCTCCATTTCAGCCCGCAGGCGGAACATCAAATCCATGATGCGTTCGCCCGTGGCCGCATCGAGATTGCCCGTGGGCTCGTCGGCCAGGACCAATCTGGGACGGCCCACGAAAGCGCGGGCCAGAGCGACGCGCTGCTGCTCCCCGCCAGACAGCAAGGCGGGCCGATGATGCAGGCGCTGGCCGAGTCCCACGGCGTGCAGCAGAGTCGTTGCGGCCTCCACCGCGCCGTGAGCGCGGCCGGAAATTTCCAGAGGCAGCACCACATTTTCCAGCGCGGTGTAGTGATCGATGAGCTGAAAATTCTGGAACACGAAGCCGATTTTCTGCGCGCGCAGATCGGCCCGGCCGTTCTCGTCGAGGCTGTCCAGATCGACGCCGTCGATCCACACCCGGCCGGTGCTGGGACGATCCATTCCCGCGAGCAGGGCCAGCAGCGTGGATTTTCCCGAGCCCGAAGCGCCGGTGATGGCCACGCTCTGTCCCGCAGGAACACGCAGTTGCACCGCGTGGAGAATGGTGAGGGCGTCACCGACATCGGAAACGGTCTTGCCCAGGTCCTGCGCGACAATCACATCGACCGCCATGGAAGCCTTGTCATGAAAAATGGAATGCTGTCGATTGTAGAAAGCCCGCACCCGGTATCGCGGCGCAAGGTCTTGGCGCTTGTGGCTGGCCTTGGTCTCGCGGGCGCAGCGCAAGCCGCGGCACCGTCCGACTCCACGCTGCTGGTGGTGGGCGACAGCCTGTCGGCCGGATACGGGCTGGAGACCGGGACAGGCTGGGTCGATCTGCTGCGCCAGCGGCTCGAAGCCGACAAGCTCCACTGGACAGTGATCAACGCCAGCATCAGCGGCGACACCACGGCGGGCGGACTGGCACGCCTGCCCGCACTGCTGGCGCGGGACAAGCCGCGCGTAGTCATCATCGAATTGGGCGGCAACGACGCCCTGCGGGGGCTTTCCCTGGAACAAACGCAGAAGAATCTGAGCAGCATGGTGATGCTTTGCAAAAAGGCGGGCGCTCGGGTTTTGCTCGTCGGCATGCAAATTCCGCCAAACTACGGCCCTGCGTACACCCAGCGTTTTGCCGCCGTGTTTCCCGCAGTTGCAAAATCGCAGCATGTGGCGCTGGTACCGTTTCTGCTCGCAGGCGTCGTGGGTCATCCCGACTGGTTCCAGGCGGACAACATTCACCCTACTGCACAGGCTCAGCCCACCCTGCTCGATACGGTCTGGCCGCACCTCGCCCCTTTGCTTGCTCTGCCTGCTGCGAGGAAGGCGCCATGAATCCTCGCTTCATGCAAGCCGCCGAGGCGCTGCAGAAACTGCAATCCTTCAGCGCCGTGATCGACGTGCGCAGCCCGTCGGAATTCGCGCTCGATCACATGCCGGGCGCGCAGAACTGGCCCGTGCTCAGCGACGCCGAGCGCGCCGAAGTCGGCACGCTCTACACCCAGGTGGACCCTTTCCTGGCCAATAAACGCGGCGCCGTCCTCGTCGCGCGCAATATCGCCAACCACATCGAAGCGCATGCGGCGGACCTGCCCAAGTCATGGGCGCCGCTGATCTATTGCTGGCGCGGCGGCAACCGCTCGGGCGCGATGGCCCACATTCTGGCGCGCATCGGTTTTTCCGTGGTGGTGGTCCAAGGGGGTTATCGCGCCTTGCGCCGCGCGCTGCGCGCCGATCTGGAGAAACTGCCGGGACGACTGCAGTTTCACGTCATCTGTGGTCGCACGGGCTGCGGCAAAAGCCGGCTGCTGCAATCGCTGCACGAAGCCGGGGCGCAGGTGCTCGACCTCGAAGCACTGGCCCAGCATCGGGGCTCCGTGCTTGGGCTCGAGCCGGGCGAAACGCAGCCCTCGCAAAAAGGATTCGAGACCCGCTTATGGGCCGCGCTGCGCCATTTCGAAACGGATCGCCCGGTATTCGTCGAAGCCGAGAGCAAAAAGATCGGCGCCCTTCACCTTCCCGATGCGCTGATGGAGTCGATGCGACTGGGACGCTGCATTGCGCTGGAACTCCAGATGCCGCAGCGCGTTGCGCTGTTGCTGGCCGATTACGCCCGCCTGTCGGCCGATCGTCCCCTGCTGCTGCAGCGCCTGGCCGGCCTGCGCGCCTTGCGAGGGGGCGATGCCGTCATGCGCTGGCAGGAACAGATCGCGCGAGGTGATCTCGCGGCCTTCACGGCCGACATTCTGCAGCACCACTACGACCCGAGCTACATGAGGTCGATAGGGCGCAATTTCCGACACTTCGAAACCGCCCCCATCATCACCCTGGAGAGCCTGGACGCCGGGTCGTTCCACGAAGCCGCATCGAGGGTCTTGGCGCTGTCGGCTGCAGCAACTGCGCCCGGATCGAACGCCAAAACCACCGGCACTCAGGCGCAGTCCGAGGTCATCGGTGGGTGATCGGCACACCCATCGGGACAAGCCGAAAGACTCGCCGTGTCGTCCGCCTGGGCCGACAGACGGGCGCGTCTGGCTGCCGTGAACAATTCGGACACCGACAGCGTCGCCAGCCTGTTCGAATCGCTCAACACCTGTCGCCACAGACGGCCTCCGGGCTGTCCCTTCCATAAATTGAGCATGTGCCGGGTGATGGCCTGGGGATGCAGCCCCTTGTCCTTCCATCCGGAGATGTAACGGATCATCTGCTCCTCGACGTCCTCGCGCTCGGGCACCGAGGCCTGCGGCTGCCCCAGATGATCCCGGTCCCAGTGCGCCATGCTCCAGGGATCCTGGTAGGCCGACCGCCCCACCATGACGCCCCCGACCCGCGGCAACCAATCACGAAGCTGTTGATCGGTTTTGATGCCGCCGTTCAGCACAAAGGACAAATCCGGAAAATCCCGCTGGAGTTGCAAAACGAACTCCGGCCGCAACGGCGGCACCTCCCGGTTTTCCTTCGGACTCAATCCTTCGAGCCAGGCCGAGCGGGCATGCACGATAAAGGTCCGGCACCCGCCCTCGGCAACCGTTCCAACGAAATCGCGCACAAACGCGTAGCTGTCCTCGTGGTCGATGCCGATGCGGTGCTTCACCGTCACGGGGATGGCGCCCGACACCGCATCGCGCATGGCCGCGATCGCATCGCGCACCAGCGCGGGTTCGGCCATCAGGCAGGCGCCAAACGCACCACGCTGCACCCGCGGGCTCGGGCAGCCGCAGTTCAGATTGACTTCGTCGTAGCCCCAGTCCAGCGCCAGCCTGGCGCATCGCGCCAGATCGGCAGGCTCGCTGCCGCCCAGTTGAAGCGCAATGGGATGCTCCTGCATACTGAAATCGAGGTGGCGCGCGACGTCTCCAAAAAGCAAGGCGCCGGTGGTCACCATTTCAGTGTAGAGCAGGGTTTTCCGGGTGATCAGACGATGAAAAAATCGGCAATGTCGATCCGTCCAATCGAGCATCGGCGCCACAGAAATTGCAAACGACATGAAAAAGATTCAGGTTCAGGAGAAAAAACGTGCCATCGCGGACAGTCAGGGCGGTTTCAAGTGCGAAGCGCAGTTCCTCGCGTCCTCTGCGCCTATCTCGTGCCACGCTGCCTGAGCAGCACCTTTTGAAACAATCCCCGTATCTCCCGATCAAATGCCACGATCAAAACGCCATAAACCAGCGTTCCGGTCGCAATCTGAGAAAAAATCCTTATCGAGAGGTCGGCGGGGTGAACCCAGATCACCACCGCATACATGATCAGAGAGAAAGTTCCATATTTCATCAGGTCAAGCCAGGGTATGAGAATTTTGACGACCTTGCGTCCATAATATGCCGCCATGATGGTATAGACCAGGTAACTGACGAGCGCCGCGAAAGCCGCACCCTCGATTCCAAACGGCCTGACGAGAATGAAGGTCAAAGCTATATTGACCGCTGCTGCCGTCAAGACCGAGCGCATGACCACCTTGGTCAGCTTATTGATATAAATTCCCGCGCTGAAAATCGGCGTTCCCCCGGAAACCAGCATGCCGCCAACAATGAAAACAATCAGCGGGGCGCTGACCTCATACTTGGACGATGCCAATAAACGAAGCAATTCCGGCCCGACTGCGGCCATCCCGCCCAGAATCGGCAGAGCCAAGGCGATATAATATTTCAGCGCCTGCTGGATGAAAGCCACGGTTTTTTCCCGTCCCTGCTGCTCCCACATTCTGAAATACATCGGCACAACCGCTTGTGCAAATGATGCGGTCAATACACCCTGCAAATAATCGCTGAAATTGAACGCAGCCGAAAAAGCCCCCAACGGCTCCGGCCCAAGCTCATAATTGATGATATAGCGACCACTCATATTCAACAGCAGCATGGAAAGCTCACTTGCAAGCAGTGGCAATCCGAAAACGAGCATGGACACGAAAAGCGGCTTGCTGAAATCTCGCGGATCGAATACCTGCTGGCGTGCATAGTAAAATATGATCACCGACACAGCGATGAATTCACCTAACATCGAGGAGAGAAAAAATCCTTCAAGCGTGCGCGAAACATAAAAAAGAACAAAAAATATCAAGGCCAGGCCCAAATATTTTCTCACCGTAAAATAGGTACTGTAGATACCACTCTTCTGCTGCGCACGCAGCAGGTTATACATGGCGCTATCAACCACGCGAATGAATATGAGAGGCGATGCCAAAATAATGAGGTATTTAGTCTGCTCATTGGACAGCCAGGCCGTGGGCGTGAAATACACCCCGACGACACTCAGCAAGGTCACGCTCAGTCCGACAGCAATCATGCCGAACAGAACCGTGGAAAAAAATTGCTTTTTTGTATTTTCCCTCGTACCAGCTTCCACTTCGCTGTAATACCGCACGACAGAGTGCTGCAATCCCAACTTGCCGACCCCGACCAAAAACAGAATCGTGGAAGTAACCAAGGCCATGGTTCCGTATTCCGCCACGGAAAAAATCCGTGTCAGGACTGGAAATGAAATCATGCTGGCCAGCATGACGAGCACACTCCCAATCGAATAATTCGAGGTGTGCTGGAACAGGCGTGCCAGCACACCACGCTTTTCCGTCTTGGTTGCGGACATGACTTCTTTACTGACTTGCATCGATTTTCAGATCCGAAGACCGGCTGACCGCGACGTCCTGACGCCGATAGATCGCCAGCAGCGATTCCAGAACGGTCTCCGTGGAATAGTGTCGCTCGACGGCGCGACGCGCCGCAGCCCCCATGGTCTGCCTTGATTCGGGGCAATCAGCCAGTTGCGACAACGCATCGGCAAGCGTCTGGGCCTGATTGGGCGGAACCAGAATACCTGACACGCCGTCTGCGACGACATCTTCATGGCCACTGATGCGTGTCGCTATCGTGGGCAATCCATTGGCCATGGCCTCCAGCACGGCATTGGGCAAGCCCTCCTGATGCGACGCTTGCACATACAGGTTGTTTGCCCGCAGCAGTGAAGGCACGTCCTGCACCAGGCCGGGAAAGATCACGCTCTGGGCAATACCCAACTGGCGCGCCAGTGCCATCAGCCGTTCCCGCTCGGGCCCATCGCCTGCCACGGTCAATCGGGCACCAGGCGGCAGCACTGCCTTCGACCACGCCTCCAAAAGGATGTCCAGGCCTTTCACCGCAACATGACGCCCGACAAAGACCGCACGCAGGGTGGACTGGTCTCTCGACACGGGTGGAGAAAATCGCCCTAGGTCAACAGCGTTGGGCAGCAAGTGCAGGCGCTTTCGATCAAAGCCCGCCTCCTCCATGATCTGCGCAGTTCTCCTGCTGATGCACTGATAACCGTCCAGGCGCCGCGCACCGCTTCGCAAAATTCGATGAATGGGCTTGCCCTGGAGCATGGGATCGAGAATACCCCCCTGAAACTCGGCAGCGCCGGAAACCTTGACGATGACGGTCGGTTTCAACCAGTGCTTAATCCATCCCGCGGCGCCCGCCAGGTTATGCATCATATGGATGTGAACGGCATCGAATTCACTCTGGTGTCTCAGCAGCCAATAGGCAAAGCGGACATTCAGCAGAATGGCGCCGATCCCTTTGATGCGAGGATAGGACAGGCGCACCACCGGCACTCCATCCACTGCGTCGATTCTTGGAAGCGAGCAGTCGAGCAAGGGCACGAGAACCTGGACACGGTGCCCTGCTGCCGCGAAAGAACGGCTGAGCAGTCTGGCCTGCATCTCGGCGCCCCCGGTGGCCGGATAGCGCCCATCTACCACCATCAGAATGCGTGCAGGTGACATCATATCGGGATAGGTACCTTATTCCATTGAATGGGTGAAAGAGTAATGAAAACCCTGCAGTGACGATTGGACGCCGGCATGAATTTTCAGAACCGACTGTCTCCATGAATGAAAAGACCTGCGGTGGATTTATTTGAAATAACCCTTGCAGGTATTCCACCAAGGGTCACATTTCCCTCAGGAAAGCTCTTGTTGACCACCGCGTTCGCCCCGATTGCCGTATTGTCGCCAATTTCTATCGCGCCAAAGAGCTTTGCGCCTGGCGCAATATAACAATTATTTCCGATTTTTGGCGCTGCCCCGCCGCTGCCGAGCTGGGCACCGATATTGACGCCCGTATGAATTCTGCAGTTTGAGCCCACTCTGGTACCGGAATTCACCACAATTGTCCCATAGTGAAGAATCGCAAGCCCAGGACCGAAAACATTGATGGGAATCGAAAAACCCAATCTGATCGAAAGTCTACGAAAGCGATAGACTGCAATGCGTCTGCGTAGAAAATTTTTCCTGCAATTCGTGAGAAATTCGACTTTTCTCAGCAAGCGCTGGAACTGAAAAATTTCGTCATGGAGCCACGCCCAACGGGAATGCACTCCGAGCGCGATGCGGTCGGCCTCTAGATACATCTGGTAGTCCGCAGACGACTGGATCAAAGTGGCTCCTCCTGGTGTCATGGCTCGTGGCCTTCTATTCTTGCACCTCCATGTTGCGATGCACTCCCCCGACTGAGCGCCAAATGACCTTGCCCCTGAAATCCGTATCCCATAGCCGACTCATGCTCTGGCTTGCCAGGGTCAGTTGGCCAAACAGGTCGATGACCACAGCCAAGAACAGCCACCCTTCGTCGGGGGCGATGTACGTGATGTCGCCCGCCCAGACCTGGTTGGGCTCGGCCACCCGAGTTCGACACCAACCGCGCCAAGCTGTTGTTTTTGTTGAGGCAGGTTAAAAATTACCACTACAGCAGAGTCATCTGGGCGTTGCGGGTCGGTTTCGGGAGATTGAAGGGCCTGGAGCAGGTCGGCCTGTGCAGCGTCGATGCTGAAGATGCCGTCGATGGGGGCGGCGTCGTTGATGCGCACACGGTGACGCTGGATGGCGCGTAGCTGCTTCAGCGCGCGTTGCGGGGTCGAGCCGATCTGCACCGCCATGCGCTATGCCGTGGCGACTTCGCGCGCCAAGGCCGATTCAACGACGGTTCTTGTCCGGGCTTTGCCTGCGGCCAAGGAGCGGCACTTTGCGGCCATCACCGACCCGGCGCAACTGGCGACCTTGCTGCGCGCCATCGACGGTTACAGCGGCGGGCCGGTGGTCTGCGCGGCGCTGCGTCTGGCCCCGCTGCTGCTTCAGCGACCGGGCGAACTGCCGCAGTTGCAGTGGTCATGGATTGATCTGGAAGCACAACAGCCGGAAGCCCGGATACCGGCAGAGATCATGAAGCTGAAGCGGCCTTTGCGTGTGCCTTTGTCGCGCCAGGCCGTGGCGATTCTGCGCGAGGTGGCAGCCTTTTCCGATGGGCGCAATGTGTTTCCAGCGCGCGGCGCATCGGGCGGGTCATCAGCGGCGGCACGCTGATTGCCGCGATGAAGTCGCTCGGTTACGGCGGCGATCTGATGACCTTGCACGGATTGCGAGTGACGGCGCGCACGCTGCTTGATGAGGTCTTGCAGTTCGCCCCGGTCGTGATCTCGCTTAAATTCCATAAAATGATCTTTGATATTAGAATTTCAGGTTTTCCTTTTTGCTTTTCGTCAGGCACACCGCCTGATCTTCTAGCCGTGATGGCGGAATCGGTAGACGCAGTGGACTCAAAGACAGGTGCTTGTACCTACGGCCAGTCTGGGTTCATCGTTCGCGAAGCCGCATCAGGCAAGGGATTGAGCGAAAAACACGCTTTTTGCATCAGGTGTCAAGCAGGAGCCAGGGCGACGCAGACTGGCTCCAAGCGAGTAGTAGAAGGTAGTGCTGTACGATCGCGTCACGCCCGAGTGGTGGAATTGGTAGACGCAGAGGACTCAGACCAAATTTGAGCCCTCCGGGGGAAACCCCAGAGGTGAAGCCCGTCAAACTCGGTGAAGGCCCTGGACGCAAGTCCGAGCTAATGCCGAGCCAAGCCCTCGGATCGAAAGATCCAAGGGAAGGTGTAGAGAGCAGACGGCGGGCACCTACGGCCGCAAGGCTATGGTGAAGGCGTGCTCCAGACCACGAACGACCTGCCTCGCGCAGGACGGCGGCGAAAGCCGAAGTGGGAAGAAAATCCTCCGCCGCAAGGCTTGTCGGTTCGAGTCCGACCTCGGGCACCAATTCGGAAGGCCGCCTCTGTTCACGCAGAGGCGGCTTTTTCGTTCCGTCGGACGTTGCTGCCGTTCGCCCGCCGGAATCCCCGGCCTCACACCAATAACGCTTCCAGCATGTGTGGGATCAGCGGCCACTGGGTCGGCAACCGCGCGTGGCAGCTGTGGCTGACCGCGAGGGAAGCCTGCGCAGCCTCATCGTGAGTGGTGCAGGTGTCGGCGTCCTTCGGAGACCCGAAGTCGCATCGGAAGAGATTGTGGCCTGGCCATATTGGAGTGGATCGACCTAGTTTTGTTGGGTGAGCCAAAGTGGCGAACGTGGAGCGGTCGTCTCAACCGGTCGTGACATCGTCTTGCAGACGTGAAAGTCGTCTTGATTGCTCGATGTCGGCGACGTTGCACGCATTCCGCGCCCATGCCGTCATCGAGCATGGCGTAGCGCCCGCTGGCGAGCGTAACGCCACGGCGGCAGATGCCTGCTACCCGCTGGCCGTCGTTGACTGGCTACCCCGTGCTGGCGCTGCAAGCCGCTCAAGCGCCCATGTCTTGCATTCGGCAGCGCCCGGCCCGCCCCTGTCGCAACTGTCGCACCCACCACCCCAGCGCATCTGTCGGCAGAGTGCGACGCCCGCAGATGCAGCCCCAGCCTGTGGATAACCCGACTATCGCTGCACGCGGGTAAGACCGGAGGTAAGACCGCCGAAATTCTAAAAAGAAAAATCCCAATAAATCATGGGCTTAGATCATTGAACTGGCGGAAAGGGAGGGATTCGAACCCTCGGTAGGCTTGCACCTACGCCTGATTTCGAGTCAGGTACATTCGACCACTCTGCCACCTTTCCGGGGTATTTGCGGCAGTTTGCCTGCTGTTCACGCTAGCTGGCCAACTGCGATGATCGCGAAAAACGAGTGAGTATATCAGGCGCTCGGTCCCAGCTTGCTCTGACCCGCCATATAGGGCTGAAGCGCCTGGGGAATGTCGACACTGCCGTCGGCGCGTTGATAGTTTTCTAGGATGGCCACGAGCGTTCGCCCCACGGCAAGGCCGGAACCGTTCAGAGTGTGCACGAGTTCAGTCTTGCCGCTTTCTGTCCGGTAGCGAGCCTGCATGCGGCGCGCCTGGAATGCCTCCATATTGGAGCAGGAGGAAATTTCGCGGTAGGTGTTCTGCGCCGGGAGCCAGACCTCGATGTCGTGGGTACGCGCGCTGCCGAATCCCATGTCGCCGGTGCACAGGACGACGGTGCGGTAGGGCAATTGCAGGCGTTGCAGGATACTCTCGGCGTGGGCGGTGAGTCGTTCCAGCGCGGCGCTGGATTCTTCGGGCCGCGTGACCCAGACCAGCTCCACTTTATCGAACTGGTGCTGACGAATGAGTCCGCGCACGTCGCGCCCGCCCGATCCGGCCTCGGAGCGAAAGCAGGGTGTGTGCGCCACATAACGCAACGGCAGTTGGGTCGCGTCGAGAATCTGCTCGCGCACCAGATTGGTCAGCGGCACTTCGGCGGTGGGAATGAGGTAGTGGCTCTCGCCCTCGCCGTGCCGGACGGGGAACAGGTCTTCCTCGAACTTGGGAAGCTGCCCGGTGCCGCGCAGCGCCTGAGCCGACACGATGTAAGGCACATAGGCCTCGGTGTAGCCATGTTCGGTGGTATGAACGTCGAGCATGAATTGCGCAAGGGCGCGATGCAGGCGGGCAACCGGGCCGCGCAGCACGGCAAAGCGCGAGCCGGAGATGCGCGCCGCAGACTCGAAGTCCAGTCCGAGGCCGGCGCCGACATCGACGTGATCGCGCACCGGAAAGTCGAATTGGCGCGGCACGCCCCAGCGTCTGAGCTCGACGTTCTGATGCTCATCCAGGCCGATGGGCACGTCGGCCGCGGGCAGATTGGGCACGGCCATGAGCAGGTCGTGCAGTTCGGCCTGCAGGACATCGAGCCGGGCTGCGTCGGCTTCCAGCGTGGATTTGATGTGGCCGACCTCTTCCATGATGGGAGCGACATCCTCGCCTTTTGCCTTGGCCTGGCCGATCTGCCTGGAGAGTTGGTTGCGCCGCGCCTGCAGATCTTCGGTGCGCTTCTGCAGGGTCTTGCGCTCGGCTTCGAGGGCTTCGAAGCGGGACACATCGAGAAAGGGCTGTGGGGACTGGCGGGTTTCGAGCCGGGCGATGACGTGTGAAAGATCTTTGCGCAGCAGGGAGATGTCGAGCATGATGCGTTGGTTGGGAAGGAAAAATGAGGCCGCCGCAGCGCTTTTGTGCTGCAGGTCAGATCGGCAAGCGGGTCATGCGCGCCTGGAGTCGCCCTTGACGGCCAGCTCGCGCGGCAGCGGAAACTGCACCGCCTCGGTCACGCCTTCGAGTTGCCGCACGGCGACCGCGCCCAGCGCCTTGAGACGGGCGACGACCTGTCCGACCAGTTCCTCCGGAGCGGAAGCGCCCGCCGTCAGACCGATTCTGCGCGCACCCTGCAGCCATTCCGGGCGCAGGTCTTCGACCCGGTCGACCATGTATGCGGGCTTGCCCATGCGCTGGGCCACTTCGCGCAGGCGGTTGGAATTCGAACTGGTCGGACTGCCTACCACGATGACGACATCGACCTGTGGAGCGAGCATCTTCACCGCGTCCTGGCGGTTCTGGGTGGCGTAGCAGATGTCTTGCCGTTTGGGCTCTTGCACCTGCGGAAACCGGGCGCGCAGCGCGGCGACGATTTCGGCGGCATCATCGACCGACAGCGTGGTCTGGGTAACAAAGGCCAGCGGCGCGTCGGGCGCAAGGGTCAGCCTGGCGACATCTCCTGCGGTCTGCACCAGATGGATGCCCTCGGCCTGCCCCATGGTGCCTTCGACTTCGGGATGCCCCGCATGGCCGATCATCACGATTTCCAGGCCGTTGCGCCGCATCTTGGCCACCTCCACATGCACCTTGGTGACCAGCGGACAGGTGGCGTCGAACACCTGCAAACCCAGCGCCTGCGCCTGCGCGCGAACCGCTTGCGAGACCCCGTGCGCAGAAAACACCACCGTGCCACCCTTGGGCACTTCGTCGAGTTCTTCGACGAAAACCGCGCCCTTGGCCTTCAGGTCGTTGACCACATAGGTGTTGTGCACGATTTCGTGACGCACATAGATGGGCGCGCCAAAGCGTTGCAGCGCGCGCTCGACGATGTCGATGGCCCGACTCACACCAGCGCAAAAACCGCGCGGGTTGGCCAGCAACACCTGCGGCGCGGGCGCGGAGGTTTCAGTTTCCTGCGATGGTGGGGAGGCGTCTGGCTTCATAGCACGGCGAGAATCTTGACCTCGAAAGTCGTGGGGCAATCGGCCAGAGGATGGTTGAAATCGAGCAGCAGGGTGTCGCCCGCGGCGTCGATCTCGCGCACCAGCGCCGTGAGCAGACCGGTTTGGCCTTCCACACCCGTGGGCAGATGCAGGCGCAGCACGTCACCGACCTGCGCCTCGGATCCGGGATGCTCGCACGCGCGCTCGACCTCTGCGCGCGAAACCCAGCGCAACAAACCCGGAACGCGCGCCCCGAATGCAGCGCCCGCCGGCAGATCGAAGCGCGCATGCGCGTCTTCTTCGAGGCCGATGAGCAAGGCCTCCAGCGCCGGGCTGAGTTGCCCCTGTCCCAGCGTGAGCGTGGCGGGGGTGGTGCCGAAGGTGTTGACGGCATCGACGCCGGCCGGATCGCTGAGGCGGTAATGCAAGGTCAGGTAGGAATCTGGCTGAACGAAGGACATGATGGAGAGCGGGCAGGCAAAATAGCCGCTGAAGAGCGCCCCCAGACCTGCCGCATTCGCGTCAGGCTTCCCTGGGAGCGCTCATGAGCGAGCCGTAAAGACGACATAAACCGCATTTTAGGGGGAACCCGCATGGCCACACGCATCGCCGATCTTCCCGCTGACGCGCGTCCGCGCGAAAAACTGCTGGCGCGCGGACCGCAGGCGCTGGCCGATGCCGAACTCGTCGCCATCGTGCTGCGCACCGGGGTGCGCGGGCAAAGCGCCCTCGATCTGGCCGCCGCCCTGCTCGACCGGTTCGGCGGACTGCATGGCCTGCTCAACGCCCCGCCGGAGCAACTGCGCAGAATCAAAGGACTGGGCGCCGCCAAATATGCCGAGATTGCCGCCGTGCTGGAGCTCGCCCGTCGCAGCCTGAACGAGCAGATGATGCAGCAACCCCTGCTCGATTCACCCGCCGCGGTGCGCGATTACCTGCGACTCTGGCTCGGCCCGCAGCCGGTGGAAATTTTTGCGGTGCTGTTTCTCGACAATCAGCACCAGCTCATCGCCTCGGAGGAGCTTTCGCGTGGCACGCTGGCGAGCACCAGCGTCTACCCGCGCGAGGTGGTGAAGGCCGCGCTGCGCCGCAATGCCGGTGCGCTGATTCTGGCGCACAACCATCCCAGCGGCCTGGCCGAACCGTCTGCGGCTGATCGCGCCATCACCCAAACCCTGAAGTCGGCGCTGGCCCTGGTGGATGTGCGCGTGCTCGATCATCTGGTGGTCACCCGGCAGAGTGTGGTCTCGTTTGCCGAACGGGGGCTGTTGTGAAGCCTGCCATCCCTGCGCCCAAGGCGAGCAGCCAGGACGCGCTGCGGGATTTGCGCAGGCGCCTGCGCCAGCCTCAGACTGCGCGCGTGAAACCGGAACCAACCCCGCCGCCCATTGCGGCCGTTCGCGCCGAACCTGTGCCTACGGCGGCGGATCGCGCCTTGTTTCGCGCGGCCGCTGCGGGCGCCATGTGCTTGGGGGCATCGATGCACCCTCCCCCGCCGGGATTGCAGCCCGTGCCGCCCCAACCCATTCCGCGCCAGTCACTGCGCGACGAGCGGGCCGTGCTGGTGGAGGCGATGTCGGACGAGCTCGACCTCGATCACTTGCTGGAAACCGACGCCGCGCTATCGTGGCGGCGCGAGGGCGTGGGAGCAGACACGCTGCGCAAGCTGCGCCGAGGTCACTGGACGATCCAGCATGAAATCGACCTGCACGGCCTGCGCCGCGACGAGGCGCGCGAGGCGCTGGGGCAGTTTTTGCGCACCGCGCTGCAGCGCGAATGGCGCTGCGTGCGGGTGATCCACGGCAAGGGGCTGAGTTCGCCACAGCGCGAGCCCGTGCTCAAGCACAAGGTGCGAAGCTGGCTGATGCAGCGCGATGAAGTGATGGCCTATGTGCAGGCCCGGCCCAGCGATGGCGGCGCCGGTGCCCTGGTGGTGCTGCTGCGTTCGGCGCGGCGCATGGAGCGCAGCGTTTCGGGCAAGCCCGGAGATTGAGCGGCGGAATCTGCCGGGCAAAACAATCCGGCCGTACGTTCAGCCATGCACCACATTGCCTGCCGGCATATTGCCCGGCTCGGCCTTGTTGCGCATCCAGTCGGCCGTGCCGGCGAAGGCTTCGTGCAACTGGCGGCGCAAATCGTCTTCCATCTCGATTTCGTTCAAGGTCTGCGTCATGCAGGCCATCCAGTCGTCGCGCTCCTTGGTGCCGATGGCGTAGGGAAAGTGGCGCATGCGCAGGCGCGGGTGCCCATATTGCGGGGAATACAGATCGGGACCGCCCAGCCAGCCGCTCAGAAACAGGTAGAGCTTTTCCCGCGTTTCTTCGGAATGCGTGGGATGCATGGCTCGCAGCTCGGTGTATTGCGGCTCCAGTTCCATCAAGTCGTAGAAATGATCCACCAGCCTGCGCACACCCTGCGCACCGCCGAGGCGGTGATAAGGCGTGCTGGAAACCGGTTGGTGCGCGGGCGCAGCAGGGGTGATGGCGATGGTTTCTGACATGGAGAGGAGCGACTTCGGAAGGAAAGCGAAACAAAATGGAGCGCATTATGGAAGAAGCGCCCCGACAAAACTTGCCTCAGGTCAATCTGCGGCCAATCAGCAGACTTTCTTCAAGACAACGCGCGCAAACTCTGCCCCGGCGTCCTGCGCAGCACCTCGCGCAGACTCCACCACCCGGCGGCCATCGCCAGCGCGGATGCCACCAGCATGGCCGCTGGCCAGAGCCACCAGGGCGGCTGCCAGGGGAACAGGAACACCCAGTGCGCCAGCGCCGCGCTCACCCCCGCCGCCCCGGCCGCGCCGAGCAGCCCGGCGAGCGCGCCGACCCACATCATTTCCACCAGGGCCATGCGACGGAGCAACCGCGAAGAGGCGCCCAGGGCGCGCCACACTGCCATCTCGCGCGATCGGTCCTGCCTGGACAGAGCCAGCGAGGCAGAGAGCACGGTCAGCCCGGCCGCCAGCGCGAACAGGAACAGAAACTGCACGGCGGTGATGACCTGCTCGATCAGCTTGCGCAAATGCGCCAGCAGACTGCCGACATCGATGACGGTGAGGTTGGGAAACTGCCGCACCAGCGCATCGTCCATGCGCTGCGCATCGCCGGGGGCGCGATAGGCGGCGAGATAGGTCACGGGCTGATTTTTCAGCATGGCCCGCGGCAGCAGCACGAAGAAGTTGGCGTGCATCGAACTCCAGTCCACATGCCGCACGCTGGTGATCGGTGCGCTCACGCGCTGGCCGGCGATATCGAAGGTCAGGGTATCGCCAAGTTTGAAGCCCAGCGTCTTGGCGATGCCCTGCTCTACCGACAGGCCTTGGGCGTCTGGCCCGCCGGTGTCGTTCCAGTCGCCCGCCACCAGGGTATTGGCCTTGGGCAGCGTGGCGCTGGCCGAGAGATTGAATTCGCGGTCGATCAGCTCGCGGGCGCGGGTGTCGTCGTAGTCGCGGCCGAAAACCGGCCTGCCGTTGATGGCCACCAGACGGCCGCGCAGCATGGGGTACCAGTCTTCGTGGTCCACCCCGTCGCGGCGCAGCGCGGCCAGAAAGTCCCGACTTTGCGCGGGTTGGATGTTGATGACGAAACGGTCGGGCGCGTTGGGCGGGATGGAGGCGCGCCAGGCATCGATCAGACTGGTGCGCATGAGCACCAGCAGCACCAGCGCGAGCAGGCCCAGGCTCAGCGCGGTGATCTGGATCACCGCGCTCCATGGCCGGGTTGCCAACTGTCGCGCCGCCATTTGCATCAAGCCGCCGGCGGCCGCGCAAGACGCCGCCCGGCTGCGTAGCCAGCGTTTGAGCCCCTGCAGCATCAGCCAGGCCAGCAGGGCGAATACCAGCGTCAGACCGATGAAACCGCCTGCGGCGATCAGCCCCAGGCGCAGATCGCCGGCCTGCAGCCACAGTAACAGGCCGAATGCGGCAACACCCGAAAACACCGTGATGAACGGCGCCGACTGCAGCCGCCCCAGACTGCGGCGCAGCAGGGCCAGCGGCGGCACGCGCGCCAGTTGCAGAATCGAGGGCAGGCCAAACGCCAGCAGCAGCACCAGGCCCGTCGCTGCGGCGAACAGCGCGGGCGCCCAACTGGGGGCGGGCAGTTCGCGCACCTGAACCTGGATCAAGCCGTGCAGCAGTCCGATCATCGCCGCCTGCACCGCCAGGCCGAGCAACACGCCCAGCAGCGCCGCAAACCCGCCCAGCCAGAAAAACTCCGCAGCGTAGCGACGCAGCAAAACGCCCTGACGCAATCCCAAGGCCTTGAACACCGCGCAGGGTTGCAGGCGTCGACGTGCAAAGTCGCGTGCGGATTGAGCCACCGCCACTGCGGCCATCAATGCGGTGATCAGTGCCACCAGATGCAGAAAATCCGACGCGCGCTTGAGCGTCTGCTCTTGCGCCGGGCCGCTGTCGGCGACGGTTTCCACCCGCATGCCGCGCGCGGTCGTCTGGCGTATCTGCTCCTGCGCCCACTCGCCATAGGCGGCCACCGTCGGCGATGGCCCTGCGACCGCGAGGCGATAGGTCACCCGGCTGGCGGGCTGGATCAGCCCGGTGGCCGGCAGATCGGCGCGATTCATCATCACCCGCGGCGCAAGGTTGATGAAGCCCGCGCCCGTGTCGGGCTCGCGCACCAGAATCGCGGCAATGCGAAACTTCGCATTACCCAGTTGAAGAGAATCACCCACCTGCAGCCGCAGCGCGCCCAGCACCCCGGCGTTCACCCAGACCGTACCGGGCTCGGGCGGCCCGCTGCGCGACACCTCGGGGGCCTGCAGACCGTCGCGCAGCACCACCAGCCCGATAAGCGGGTAATGCGCGCCCACCGCCTTGAGCGACACCAGCCGGGTATGGTCGCCCGTGACATCGAGCGCCATGCTGGAAAACACCGCCGTCTGCATAGACCGCAGACCCAGCGCTTGGGCGTGCTGCAAATACGGCGGCGGCAAGGGATGATCGCTGACGATCACGACATCGCCGCCGATCAATTGCGCGGCATCGCGCACCAGAGCGCCCTGCAGCCGCTGCGCGACGAAGCCCACCGCCGACAGCGCCGCCACCGCCAGTACCAGCGAGAAAAACAAGAGTCGCAGTTCGCCGCTGCGCCAGTCACGCCAAAGCTGTCGCAAGGATTGCATGAAAGAGGTTTGTGGAATGGAAAGGATGGGCCGGGTGAAATGAGGCCCTATTGTCCACAGCGCCTCTTTTCCGCGCAGAAGCGAGGCCTTGCGGCGCCCGGCTCAACGCGACTTCGTCAACGCCAGAAACACTTCCGGCAGTTTCTCCGGCAGGCGCTCGATGTGGTCGATCACGGTGTAGCGGCGGCCAAAAATATCCGACACATAGGCATCGGCGCGCGGATCGAGGCTGATGCAGTAAGTGAAAATGCCGTCGCGTTCGAGCTCCCTCACCGCCTGGCGGGCGTCCTCGATGAGCAGGCGTTCGTCATTCACATCGACGTCGGCGGGTTCGCCGTCGGTGAGGATGAGCAGCAGCTTTTTATCGTTCTTGCGCGCGCGCAGCGAGTGGGCGGCATGTCGCAGCGCCGCGCCCATGCGGGTGGAATAGTTCGCCTGCATTGCGGCGAGGCGCGCCTTGACCTCGTCGCCCCACTGCTCGCCAAAGCCCTTGAGGTGCACATAGCGCACTTCGTGCCGGGTGTTGGACTGGAAACCGGCAATCGCCAGCGGATCGCCCAGGCGATCGATCGCCCAGGCCAGCAGCGAGACGGCTTCCTGCGAGAGTTCGAGGATGGTCTGGTCCGAGCTTCCCGCCTTGTCGTTGAGCGAGGCCGAGAGGTCGAGCAGCAGGGTCACGGCGATGTCGCGCCCGTTGGTGCGGTGGCTCATATTGATGCGCGGATCGGGGGTGGAGCCCGCCTTGAAATCGATCAGCGAGCGAAGCGCCACGTCGAGATCGAGTTCGCTGCCCTCCTCCTGATAGCGGATGCGCACCTTGTCCTGCGGCTTGAGCGCTTCAAGCAGCCGTTGCAGCCGTTTGGCCAGTGGGGCGTGCTTTTGCAGCAGACGGTCGATGTCTGCTGCGCGGCCCGACGGATGCAGCGCCTCGTACACGCTCACCCAGTCGGGCCGGTAGGTCTGGCTGTGATAGTCCCACTCGGGATAGTGCCGCGGCGGCAGGCGCTGCACCTCCTCCTGCGTATCGTGGCGGCGGGTCTCGTCGAAGCTTTGTTCCTCGTCTGCCTCTTCGATGAAGCGCCACAGATGCCGGTTGTCGTCGCGGTAGTCGATGACCGTGTCGTCGAAGTGCACGTTCGCAAACTGGTCGCTCGGCCTGCGGGTTTTGGCGACGAAGGCCAGCGCCAGCGCGGCCATGTCGCGAGTGGACGATGCGCCCGGCGTCATCAGGTCGTGAAAGCGCGCAACAAAGTCGTTCAGATCGGCATCGCGGTAGCCGTGCTGGGGGTCGAGCAGCGCCCGCGACAACATCGCCAGGCGGTGGCGCAGGCAGGAGGTGGTCTCGGGGTCGCAGGCGTCTTCCGCGGGCCGGGGATGTAGCGCGAGAAACAGCCGCCGCAGTCCGGGGTATTCGCGGATCAGCAGGGTCTCAACCCGGCAGTCCTCGAAAAACTCGACGGCCATGCGCTGAAACGGGCTCCAGTTGTCGGCGATCTGCGGGGTGGACCAGCGTCTATGCCCCACCATATGGGCGAGCATCGCGCGATAACGGTCGAGGCCGGACACGCCTTGCGCATCGTCCTGCACATCGGGCAGACGCATGCCCAGCGGGTCGTAATAGGGCACGGGCTTGCGCAGTTGATCGAAGGCAGTGGAGTACGGAATGAGCAGATCGCCATCGCGCCACAGGCCGCGCAGATACAGGTCGAGCCTGCGCTCCACATCCACCAGCAGCGTGCCGTGACGTTCGCGCTGCAGCACGGCGCGCGAGTCGGCCGACTGCAGGCTGAAGTAGTCTTTTTGCCGCTCGGGATGGGTGGCATAGTTGCGCACGCCGTAATCGACCCAGCGCCGCAAGCCACCGATGTCGAGCTGGGCCAGCAGGGTCGGCGCCTGCGCAAAAAAGTCGGGCAGCCCCGGGCTGGGATAGGTGGTGTGAAAGCCGTGGATGGAACGCGTGGTCCGCGCCATCAAGTCCAGCGTGAGATCGAGATAGTGCTGGAGTTGCTCGCCCGCTTGCAGGCGCTGCGCCACCGGGGCCAGGGTCTGCAAAAAGGGCGTGATGGCCCGGCCGTTGGGCGACTTCTGCAGGCCTTGCACCACAGCCATCACGGGCGCCAGCATGCCCTCGCCGACGACGCGCGCCGCAGCCGGCCAGGCTTCGAGAAAGGCCAGCAAGGGCTCGGCGCCCCGCCCCAGTTTGCCGATGAGTCGGCCCGCTTCGAGAAAGGCGTCCAGGCCCTTGGGCGTGAGCACGCTGTGGGCATCGGCCAGGCAGGCGGGGAACATCGCCTCCACGAGCGGAAAGCGCGTGTCGAGCCGCGCCCAATAGGTGCGCGTCGATTCGTCCATGACGGCATCACTCACGACGGCTGGGCCTTGCTTGGCGTGATTACGCGAAGGTCACGTCGATGGCATGATCGAGCGTCTGGCGAATGTCGGCATCGTCGGTGATGGGGCGCACCAGCGCCATGCGGCAGGCGTCGGCTGCATCGACGCCATCGTGGATGAGCTGGGCGGCATACACCATCAGGCGGGTGGAGATGCCCTCGTCGAGGCCGTGACCCTTGAGGTTGCGCGCGGTGTGGCCGATTTTCACCAACTTGCTGGCCATCTCGGCGTCGAGGCCGCTTTCCTTGCACAGAATGGTGGTTTCGAGCTCGGCTTCGGGGTAGTCGAAATCGAAGGCGGTGAAACGCTGCTTGGTGGACTGCTTCAAGTCCTTCATCAGCGACTGGTAGCCGGGGTTGTACGAAATCACCAACTGAAAATCCGGGTGCGCGGCAATCAGCTCGCCCTTCTTGTCCAGCGGCAACACGCGGCGGTGATCGGTCAGCGGGTGGATGACCACGGTGGTGTCCTGACGCGCCTCGACGATTTCGTCGAGATAGCAGATGGCGCCGATGCGCGCGGCCGTGGTCAGCGGGCCGTCGAGCCAGCGCGTGCCGCCGCCTTCGAGCAGATAGCGCCCGACCAGATCGCTCGCGGTCATGTCTTCGTTGCAGGCCACGGTGATGAGCGGCTTGCCCAGCTTCCATGCCATGTATTCGACAAAGCGCGATTTGCCACAACCGGTCGGCCCCTTGACCATGACCGGCAGACGGTTGCGGTAAGCCGCCTCGAACAAGGCTACTTCGCGGCCCTGCGGCTGGTAGTAGGGCTCCGCATGAACCCGATACTGCTGCGCGTCACTGCTCATGCATCGCACCTCCAAAACAACACGCCCCCGTGAGACCGGGGGCGCAAAACGCAAGGAAAAAACGCAAAACGACGTCGAAAACGGCGTCAGGATCGACGCCAAACGACGCCAAGACAGCTTACTTGTGCACGCCCAGCTTCTCGCGCCAGCCTGGGAATAGCTTGTCGGCATCGCCTGGGAAGGATTCGAACGCGCGTGCGAACTCTCTGTGCTCCTTGGCCCATTCGATCGGGTCGGCTCCCGCCTTCCAGCACTCATAGGCCTGGCGCAGCGACTTGGCGCCGGCGGCCGGCGAGTCGATATGGCCGTAGGAGCCGCCGCCCGCGGTGTTGATCACGTTGCCGTGGCCCAGGTTCTCGAAAAAACCGGGCAGACGCAGCGCGTTCATGCCGCCGGAGATGATGGGAGTGGTGGGCTTCATGCCGTACCACTTCTGGAAGTAGACCGGCCCCTGGCATTCGTCGCGTTCGATCATGTAGGCGATGTTGCGGTCGTCGCCCTCGCCTTCCATCTTGCCGTAGCCCATGGTGCCCACGTGGATGCCCGAGGCCCCCTGCAGACGGCTCATCTTGGCCAGCACGAAGGCGGTGTAGCCGCGCCTGGAACTCGGCGAGGTGATCATGCCGTGGCCGGCGCGGTGGTAGTGCAGGTACTGGTTGGGATACTGGCGGCGGGCGGTGGTGACCATGCCGGGACCGCCGACGAAACCGTCGACCAGGAAGGCCAGTTTGTCGGCATCGGGGCCGAAGGTTTCCAGCGCGAAGTCGGCGCGGGCGCACATTTCGTGATAGTCGTCGGCGGTGATGTTCATGGAGAACAGCTTGGCCTGACCGGTTTCGTCCTGCGCGCGCTTCATGGCGTCATAGACCAGAGGAATGGTCTTTTTCACCGGGGCGAACACCTGGTTGCCCTGCGGCTCGTCGTTCTTGATGAAGTCGCCGCCCAGCCAGAACTGATAGGCCGCCTGGGCGAACGGTTCCGGGCGCAGACCCAGCTTGGGCTTGATGATGGTGCCGGCGATGTAGCCGCCGTCCTTGATCGGACGACCGAGGATGCGCCACAGGTCGGAGATATCCTTGGATGGGCCGTCGAACATCTGGATCGCGCGCTCGGGCATGTAGAAATCGATCATCTTGCCGTACTCGACGTCGCCCATGCCCTGGTTGTTGCCGATCACCAGCGTGAGGAAGGACACGATCATGAAGCGGCCGTCGATCACGTTACGATCGAACAGCTCGATCGGATAGGCGATGCGCATGTCCTCGCTGGCTTCGTCGATGTAGTAGACCAGCGCGTCGACGCCCTTGGTGAAGTCGTCGGTCGTGCTCACTTCCACATTGGTGCCGGTGGACGATTCGGCCGCGAAGTGCGCTGCCGTGGCCAGATAGTCGTAGCCCGCCTTGGGTTTCATCTTGTAGGCCACAAGAATGTGCTTGCCGCCCGCAATCAGATCTTCTTCCTTCAGATCCAGATTGGCGTAGCGGCTGGATTGATCGTGAGCCATGTCGTTCCTCCGAGTACAGTGGGTGGGCCATTGCGGCCCGATGCAGTTCAAACCAACAGCCACTATAGGGGAGATTTTCAATAAGATAAACTAAGAGTTTTTTAAGCCGTTCATATTGTTTGGTGATGATAAAAATCACATTGAGGCAGCTCGAAATCCTCCAGGCCGTCGCCGATTGCGGCAGTTTTTCCCGTGCGAGCGAGGCGCTGCACCTCACGCAACCGGCCGTTTCGATGCAGATGAAGCAATTGGAGCATCTGCTCGATGTGCCGCTGTTCGAGCATTTCGGCAAGAAAATCCGCCTCACCGAGGCGGGCAACGAAACCTTGCGCAGCGCCCAATCCGTCTTCCGCGAACTGGCCAATCTCGAACAGTCGCTCGCCAGCCTCAAGGGGCTCAAAGGCGGCGTGCTCACGGTTTCTGCCGTGAGCACGGCCAGCGTGCTCGCCGCACGGTTGATGGCAGTGTTCCGCAACCAGAACCCCGAGGTGCGAGTCTGCCTCAACGTCATCAACCGCGAAACCCTGCTCAAGCATCTGACCGAGAACATCAGCGATCTCGCGCTGATGGGCACCCCGCCCGAGGGCTACCACCTCAGCGCCACGCCTTTCATGGAGAACCCGCTGGTCATCATCGCTGCAGCCAATCACCCTCTGGCGCGCAAGCGGCGCATCCCCCTGGCCCGCCTGCTAGAAGAGCCCCTGGTCGTGCGTGAGCCCGCATCCGGCACTCGAAGAGCCCTGGAAAATTTCATTCTCGACCAGCATCTGCCGTTCAGACCGGCGATGGAGATGAACAAGAACGAGGCCATCAAGCAAGCCGCCGAGGTGGGGCTGGGCGTGGGCCTGGTGTCGCTGCACACGGTGCAGGCGGAGCTGGCCTGCGGCCAGTTGTGCGTTCTCGATGTCGAAGGCTTTCCCCTCAAACGGCAGTGGTATCTGGTTCAACGCGAAGGAAAACGCCTCAGTCCTTCGGCGCAAGCCTTTGCCGAACTCGTTCTGCAGCGTGCCTCGCAGGTGCTGCTCCCTCATGAAAAATCGCCGGGCCGCACCGAGTCATCTCGCCCACCTCGCGGCGCGCAAGCAGTCTGACCTCGACAGGCGACCGCCTCAGCCTGCTCCAAAGGCCTGACGCGAGCGCCGCAATCTGGGGGTGCTCAGGTCGAGACCACAAACAGCAAACGTGCAAAGGCGCTTTTTTAGGTTCCAGATCGCGTGAAACACTGCACCAGAGCAAGCCTGTCTGTACCGGCTCGGGTTGTCTGGACACGGTTTTGCAACTCAGGCCGCCTTTCGCAAAGCATAGGTCTGTCGGGCTTCGAGGGGTGACATGAAGCCCAATTTTTCGAGACGCCAATGGCGGTTGTACCG